>OMAA01000383.1_pt1 | contig 20223 bp, 17 predicted proteins | sample 1674191 | NCBI WGS metagenome assembly OMAA01 (sample SAMEA103958152, study PRJEB25191) | human gut metagenome | biome: human-associated habitat [ENVO:00009003]; feature: intestine environment [ENVO:2100002]; material: feces | place: Germany | collected 2013/2015
CAGATCCAGATAAAGGAGCAAGCTTAAACTTTATTTCATAATACTCTTCAATTTCTTTAAGTTTAGAAAGACCAAATGTCCAAAATTCAAGCATAGCTAGTAATTGCTGCTTTCGTGGCCACCGTTTTCCAGGGCTTCTTATTGGAAGCGATATTGAAATATTTTTAGTATTTTCAATAGAAATTCGTAAGGACTTGGATCTCAAGCACTTTTCTATTGTTGAAAATGCAGCTACTCGCGCATCTACAGTTTGGTCAAGGACTTGAAATCCTATCTCAAAGTGAGCTAACTTCTCCCCTTTTAGGATAGCAACAATCATCATATGGCTGCTTCTAAAAACATACCGAGAATCATCGTTGCAATAAAACTCTATAACTTTTCCAGTCATAATTGGGAAAATAAAATCATCATAATACAGCTTTGCTTTATACTCACCACGCGGAATATCTATCATATATGCTGGGATATCATAGCGTAAATCATTCTGAAGAAACGAATCAGTTGCATTTAGGTATTTTGCAACCAGTTGAATGTTACTTAGGCCGTCGGCATTACGCCCCAGAGCGTTTCTGATATAGGCTAATGTTTCATTAGGGAGATTTAGTTCAGCATCATCAGTAATGATATGCACGGGATACTCGGTGCTATTCTGCAAGGCATTACATTCCTGCCAAGCTACTTGTTCTTTCTCTTTAATAGCTCGGACATTATCGAAAGAGAGCATACCGAGATTCTCAATATATGGCAATTCGTTGGTAGTACAGCAAATGATTCTATAATCAGCGGATATATCGCTATAACAGTACGCCTGAATTTCACATCCATCTGTAACCATGTAGGCAACAGCTTTTGTCCACATAGTATAAAACTGTGCCTGTCCTGGAGAATCGGGCATTTCGCCAGGCTTTTTTGCCTCAACAATCAATAGACTATGTGATTGCACCCAGTCTTTGTCCTTCTGTGTGTCGTTACGATGCGCTCCAAATTCCTTATCTGAAAATAGTAGAAAATCAGCGCTTTTTGCGGGTAGTTTTTTGCGTCCACCAAACCCGTATACCGGAAATTCTTCAGCCCGCAGCTCAGAAGGATACCCTAATGCGCACAGTAATGGCACCACCAGTTTTGAACGAACTTCAGCTTCGGACTGTATCTCAGATTTAGCATACTCGTCAATAACGGCTTTTATCGTTGAATTATCTAGTACCAGCATATTTCTTCCTTCACTTTTGACGTTGCAAGGTAATATTAAATCTGTCATCTAAAATTATATTTTATCACATTTTCCTTTTCTGGCAAGTAAAATCCAAATATATGGAGGTGACCTTCATTCTAAACATCCGAGAACGAAACGACTGTGCAAAGGATAAGCAGTCAAAATATCGAGTTGCATCCACCGGCCAACATCAGATGGTGCAGAAATTTGTGAAAGAGTTGAATGACAGTACAAAGCAGTCTGAACAGCCAAGTAATGCGGAACGCACAGCAACCGAACAGGTAGAAACGACCGCCCGCGAAATCGTCCATGAAGCTGTCCAACTGCCGCGTCGTGCGATCCAGCACACAGCCCGCAGAGAATCCGCGGATTCTTCCGCAAATTCACAGCCGGAGCAATCCGACCAGCCACGCCATGCGCCGGAATCACCGCGAGAACGACCAGCCGCGCCGCGTACCCAGCCGGATGCGACACCGCCGCAGAGCACACCGACACCCGCACCGCAGGAACAGGCCCGACGTGCTTATGTTCAGCAAACCGCAAAATCGGTCACGCCAGCGCCGCCGATCACGTCGGAGCAGCCGCAGCATACCACAGTGACCGTGGCACCGGCAGAAAATGCACCGCGTCAGCGCATGGTCGATATACGCACCCTGTCAGAACCACAGCGGCCGCAGAACGTATCGCCACCAGTACCTCGTGTGTATATCCAGCAAACCGCAAAGGCGTCCACCACAACAAAAGCGCCGGAACGCTCGACAATTCCCGACACCACGCCGATTGAAAAACAGCCGCGCCAACGCATGGAGGATGTACGCATACGGCCAGAATTGACGCAGCAGCACAAGCCAGAATTTCAACCACAAGAGCAAGGCCGCCGCGCCTATGTAAAGCGAGCAAAGAAATCCCGCACAGAAAAATCGTCTGCGCGGGATCATCTTCATACAGAGCAACCGGAAATCCGGCTTGCGGACGATATGCCGCAGAACGCATCGCCACCGATCCGCGAAAAGCCAACGTTTACAGAGCTGCGCAGTGAACCGCCTCCCGAACCGACACCAGAAAATGCGTCGAACGTTCAGCATATCAAGCAGACTGGTACATGGACGCCGCGCGGCACTGAACCTTATAGCCGCGGCATAGAGCAGCCTATTCGTGAGCGGTCAGCAGTCACATCGGCGCACGATTTACCGCCCGCGCCGCAGGCGCAGGCCCAGCAAGCCTTTGCGAAAAAACAAGCGCAGCTCTCTAAAAATCCATCCATCGAATCGATCTATCCACCCAAACCAGCTGCCCCCACAGCACCGCAGCCGCCTGTTTTGGACACACCTACGACCACGCCGGAGCGCCAGTCGGTCACAACTGGCAGCAAACCGGCCCCACCTGTTCAGCCGCCGGCATCGGCGCAGGCGCTACCATTGGAGCAGCCGCCCGCCATCCGCGAGAAGCCGAAGCCAAACGCCGCACCGAGAGAGAAATCCCGGCGCGGCGTTGATATTCGGACGAGAGATACAGAGCAGATCAGCCCCCCAAAGAAGCAGTCAAAAACGTCTGTATCAAAAACTGCGTCAAAACGTGCGCGAAAAGCAGCTACACAGGATGCACAGCGAAAAATGCTTAAAAAGAGCAACAACCGCGCATCCAGAGCAGCCGCTGCAGCCGCGAAAAAGCTGGCCGAAGCCGCAGCGAAGGCCGTCAAGGAGCTGATAAGCACCCTCGCCAGTTTGGGCGGCGGCACGGCGCTTTTCGTCGTGTTTTCCATCGTCATTGTCGCGGGCGCGTTTCTTGCATCGCCGCTGGGGATTCTCTTTGCGGACGAACAGGAAAGTGATGATACCGTTCCACTGGCGACAGCCATTGCGGAAATTCAGGGAGAATATCATGCAGAGCTGGAGCGTCTGCAAAATGGAGATTTTGTATCCGTTCAGATCATCGGGCAGGCTCCGGATTGGCGCGAGGTTGTAGCCGTTTTTGCGTCCAAAACAGCGGGCGCGGAGGACGGCGTAGACGTGTTCACGCTCGACGAAGAACGTGTGGAGCTGCTGCGTCAAGTTCTCTGGGATATGTGCGAGATCACGACTGCAACGCAAACCGTTCCGGACAGTGATCCGGACGACGATGCGGACGACAGTCACACAGGAATTGCGCTGACAATCACGATCACAGCCAAAACCGCTGAACAAATGCGTCTGATATACGTTTTTACAAAATATCAGAATGACGCGCTTGACATTCTGCTTGAAAACCTCGGCAGCTTGAATATCCCGATGGGTTCGCTGACCATTTCGCAGGAGGACGCAATCGAGCTTCTTGAAAATCTCCCGGATGATCTTGATCAGGCACGAAAGGCCGTTGTGGAAACGGCGGTGCAGCTCGTCGGGCGCGTGTCGTATTTTTGGGGCGGAAAATCTTTGACGATCGGTTGGGATGATCGTTGGGGAACACCGATGGAGGTCACAGCCGCAGGCAGCGGCTCCACCGGCACGGTGCGCCCGTTCGGGTTAGACTGTTCAGGGTTCGTAGATTGGACGTTCTACAACGCGACGAATGGCAGCTACTACCCCGGACGCGGCGGCGGAGCTGCCACGCAGCACAGCTATTGCACCAACATTGCATGGAGCGACGCACAGCCGGGCGATCTTGTATTTTACCCGGCAGACGTACACGTTGGCATCGTCGGCGGCAGGGACGCGGACGGAAATCTCCTGATCGTCCATTGCAGCGGCGGCGCGAATGGCGTTGTTATCACCGGCTCGGCAGGCTTCACAAGCGTTGCAAGGCCGGACTGCTTTGCAAATGAATCATGAAGGCTATGGATGCAGTGATATAGTTCCCTTAGAGTAGACGCTTAAAAAACAAAATTCTCGAGACGACGCCAAGGGGACTATTATTACGCAAAGGACAAGACACACAATCAAGCAATACAGTCCAGAATTGAAAATAGCGGTGTAGAAGCGTATCTTTCAAAAAGGGCAGCATGAGAGTGCTCTCCAAATAGTACGGTTTTCCCGGAAAAAGCCGTGTGGAAGAGTGCTATATTGGTCATAAAAAGTCCAGGCGACGCAGAGCTGCAAGAGGAACGCTTTATATGCTCAAGGGAAAGATAACAACGTAGCAGGAGCGGACAGCGGTTGTTGCCTTCTGTCCGGAGCATGGCAAAGCGCCGTATTTTTCTAGTGCTGCTTGTCGAATACGACTGCCGAATGTTGCAATTCTCAATAGCGGTTTCGTACCATGGGTTGGGCAGTGTCGGTCTGGTATATCATGTTCCCTGTTCTTTCAAATAAAGTTCAACCCGATTTGCAATCAAAGCCGCCGCCTCGGTTTCAGATCGCTGTCCATCAAAATAGAATTCGGCTTCATCGCAGATAATAGAAAGCAGTTCTTCATCATTGTTTTCACGCAGACAAATGCGCCCAACAGCAGAACGCAGATCCTCAGCCGCACACTCTTGAAGTGGATCGGAAACCTCTTGCATGGCGGCATCGATTTGCACCTGCAGCGCAGAATAGCGCAAAGGCAGGGCATCTGCAATTTGGCTCTGGTATTCACTGGATATGAGATAACGCAGGAACTCCATCGCTTCATCACTATACGCAGATGCAGCCATTGCAGCGATTTGCGCATAGGGCTGGAATGAAAACCCTTGCTCATAGGCAGTCTGTAGGTAGACAAAAGGACTTCCCTCAAATCGGGTAATCATAGCTTGCAGCGCACTGCATTTTGCAACATCTGTGATCCGTTCATAATGGATCGCCGGCAGATTCTCTGCCTGGACAACTGCTTTGCATGTACGAAGCAACCGTAAAAAGTCCTCCTGTTCAAAACGTGTTTCACCTGTTTCGCTGTCGATATAACGATCAAGGGTCATTTCGCACACACGCCGCAGGAAATCCGCCGGTTGATAATCCGGAATACAGGCAGCATTTCGGGTCAGGAGTTCTTCTACGTTTTGCGAAAATGACACGCCAAACTGATCCTCGCATCCGAAGAAGCACGAAAACGAATAAGCCGGAACAACACTATACACCGCATCATTGACAGCGCAGGCTTCCACAATGCCGTTAACAAATGCTGTCCGATCGGAAAGCAAATCCGATACATCCATAAAAATCCCTTGACGGGCAAGGCTGTTATACTGTATACGTGAAAGTACCCGACAATCCAAAAGTTCCGGCGCGTGTCCTGGCGTAAGAAGATCTGTGATTAGCGTGAGCATCGCTTGTTCGCGTGTTTCACCGCGCATAGCATAGTCTTCCAGTACAACTTGTACTTGCTCGTGACTGTCATTGTAGGTTTGAACACATTGACGCAACAAAACGTCATTGCTGTCATCTGTTGTCAGCGTAGCAAGTTTCAGTATCACACGCGATGTCTGCACGTCATTTCCGACTGTAAGTAGCTTCGTCTTTTTCGCACACACAGCAATCTCTCTGTCGCTGATAACTGCCACCGCATGCGGCTCCGACACATTTTGCGCCTGCCATGAAAAAACTTTTTCAATCGTCTGCGCATTGTAGTCGATGCGATAGAGCGCGTAGACCGTAGCAAGGTAAAATGATCCGTCTGCTCCCTGCGCGAGTTGTGCATAGGTCGTACCGGATGGTAACGGCACACCGGTCAGTACAGTCTGTGAGGTCTCTTTTCTCTCGAAGTCAATCACCGACAGCGCATAGCAATCATGCACTTCATCTCGCGTAAGACCAAAGAGCATATTTTGATACCAGAGGACAGATTCTAAAACTGTATTATCAATCGTTTGAAGCACACTTCCGTCTTCCCCGACCTGTAGAAGTGCGCCATCCGTTAAAATGAAGAACGCTCCCGATTTGTCTGTTGTTGCCTGAATGAGTTTTGTATCCGGTAAGGTGAAGCGAACGTCACCGTCGGTTGTCATTGCCCAGAGACCATCCCTGTCCTCGCCAAACACAAGCAAGTCTTTATCTGTCAATACAAGCGCGTGTGCGCGTGAGCCTTTAGGAAGAGAAAGCTGTACTTCCTGCGTTCTCTCACCATCCGTATCTGTCCAAAGCAGCCATCCATTTTCGCGCAGGAAAACATACTGATCCTCCTGCACAATGCAGTCGATGAATCTCTCGTCCAGTGTCAGGGAAGAGAGTGCCATTTCCTCTGGCGCGGAACACTGTGTAAACGTCGATATGCCATCTTGCTTTGTGCAGCCGGAAAAAGCCAGGACGGATATGGCAAGCACAAGAAGAAAAAGCGCTTTTTTGATATCGTTCATTGTAATTTCTCCTTCAAGCTGTTTGGAAGTATTCTGCCAGTGTTCTTTCTTTCATTCACAAGTAACACTAGAAGAATCAGTATTGCATTTAATAAGATGCTCAATGCAATTCCTTGCCAAACAGTAGGGATTTGCTGTATACACGTGGGAACATATGTCGATAACGTTGACCATGAAACGGGAGAAAAATATACAAAATATGGCCACGCGAAGTCTGTTACCTGATATGACCAAAACAGAGTGACATTTGCTGCTATTACTCCGGCTCCATTATAAAAGCACGAATCACCTATAAGGATCAGTAATCCAATAAATGTACCAATAAGCCATTGTAAAGCGAAAGCTACGAGCATAACCTTTGCTGGGGGAAATAATGATACAACATTACTGTTAATCGAGATGATTCCATGAATAGCGCCACCCGTATGTCAAGCACACGACAAAAATTTTTAGCTTGCGCTTGATGGATTCTCAAGCGCAGGCTTATCCTGATGCTCGGCGAAAAACTCGCGGAGCTTGTCAGCTTCATCGGGGAGGACAAAGCCGAAGCCCTGTCCGTCCACTCTGCAATAGAAAGCGATTTTCATGTCTGCCACCTCAAGCGAAAATGTCTTGGATTTTATATGCAATCTCAATGCGCCTATCTGACAGGCGGATTGCCTCTTGCAGTCGGTGATTTTGTGCTCGTTCCGGTTGGCAATCGGAATACGGAGAAAACCGGCCGCGTGACAGATGTTTTTATCTGCTCTGCGCAGGATGCACCGTATCCGCCGGAAAAGGCGAAATTTGTGCTCCGGAAATCGGAGAGGTCTGCGGCTCCGGAAAAGTCAGAAACATGATCAAAGCAAAGAACGCCAGCAGATATTATAATGCTCTCAGTTCTCTTATATGAAATTGTAAAACAGCGCGGGGCGGCCTGAAAAACAGGCTACACCGCGCTGTTTATATTGTCTTTTAAGAAAAGGCAGTCAGCATTTCGACACATCGAAAAAAGTTAGATTTTATAAGATTATTTCGTATAATATCAAATAATTATATTATTTCTGATTCCTATATTTAGGATTCATTCGATTTGTTCTATAGCTTCGTTCAAAAAATTTGTGCAGCTTTTTTCGCCAAATTTGGTATTCACATGGCTGTTTTTTCGGGAGGGATAGTAGGGAGATGTTTTCCCCTTTGTACCTTGACAATTTTATATCAGCAACGCGGATCACACCGCAGGTTGGGAAACGCGCACGGCGCGCGCGACGACCTCGTCGAAGCAAGCTGCGTATCTTTCGCTTCCGTGCAAGCACGAAAGCTCAATCACTACGCTGCTTCTCCTCTCCCCACAAAGCCGTCCGGCTTTGCGGGGTCCCCAAGACGGGCGAGCGAGAAACGCACCGTGGGCAGCCCTGGCAGGCTGCATCATGCCGCCCAATTTGTTTGGACACACAATGTCCGGCCTGCACGCAAGACAGGCTGCCGTGGCTGGGGTTGAAAGCAGTCGAGACCCCTTCCACGAGCTGTGAGAGCTGCCAAGCTCTGTCCGCGCTGTTCCCCATCGCCGGGGCGCGAGCTGCAAATACGGCGGAAACAGTTTCAAAAGAACGGAGGGTTTATGTCAGAAAACAAAAAATATTACTACATGAAGCTCAAGGAAAATTTCTTCACCAGTGAGCGGATGGTTGTTCTGGAAACGATGCCGGACGGAATTCTGTATTCCAATTTGCTGCTCAAGATGTATCTGATGTCACTCAAGCACAATGGGATTCTCCTGTTACATGAAAATCTGCCGCATACGCCGCAGACCATTGCAACGTTTACCCGCCATCAGATCGGCACCGTAGAACGTGCGCTGCAAATCTTCCTAAAACTCGGTTTTGTCGAGCTGCTGACCGATGGTGCGTACTATATGCCGGATATTCAGCTGCTGGTCGGGCGATCCTCCACCGAAGCGGAGCGAAAACGCCGGGAGCGGCTGCGTTTACAAGCGCAGAAGCTCCTGCCCGACGCAAAAGCGGACATTTGTCCACCAGAGAATAGAGATAAAGAGATTAGAGAACAGAAGCGCGCGCGGACAAATATCCGAACTTACGAAGTAACGGAGGAAGATGTCGTATGATGCCAATTACAGAAGAAGTCTATGCGTTTTTGACGGCAAATGCAGCTGCGCAGATACAGCGAGATGATGAGTATCTCGATCCCGCTGATGGATTGCTGCACTGCAAGACCTGTCATGGCTTGCGGCAAACGGTCATTCCTGCTCCCGGCGGGACAGGTTTTCTCCGACCACGCTGCCTGTGCCCCTGCCAGAGTGCTGCGGAAAAACAGCGCAAAGCGGCAGAAGAAAAACGGGAGCGTCTGGAACGCATTCAGCGGCGAAAAGCACATGGGTTACAGGATCGCCGCCTCTACGATTGCACGTTTGCCAACGATAACGGAAAAACGCCAGGGCTGACTGCCAAAGTCAAGCGCTATGTGGAACACTGGGAGGATGCGGCACGGAAAAATATTGGACTGCTCCTGTTTGGCGATGTGGGAACCGGAAAATCCTTTCTTGCCGGGTGCATTGCAAACGCGCTGCTGGAGAAGGACGTGCCGGTTCTGATGACAAATTTCCCGACGATTTTGAATCGTATGACGGGACTGTTCGGCTCTGATCGTGCTGACTTTCTTGCCAGTCTGAATGCCTATGATCTTCTGATTTTGGATGATCTTGGTGCAGAGCGAGGAACAGAATATGCATTGGAACAAGTCTTTGCTGTGATCGATGCCAGATACCGAAGCCGCAAGCCATTGATCGTCACAACAAATCTGACGCTGGATGCGCTCAAGCACCCAGACGATCTTGCGCACGCCCGCATCTATGACAGGATCTTGGAAATCTGCGCTCCGATTCTGTTTGGCGGCGAAAATCTGCGCGTGGAAAAAGCAAATGAAACAAAAACTGCTGCCAGAAGTCTCCTGCTGCCGGGCAATGCCGCCTGAATCGCTGCCGTAGCGACTATTGTAGCGACTGCAAAGGACATTTCAAATTTCCATAGCGACTAATGTAGCGACTACAAAATCCGAAGCGCAAAAATGTTGAATTTCATGGCTTGTACAAAATGAAAATCTAAAAATTCTTCTAAACAGAACGAGGATTTGTCTACGTTTTGGCTTTTCTTGCTGCGCAAGAAAAGCGCAAGCATCGCCGTTTGATATCAAAACGGCACTTGCAGGGAGAACCCTGCCCCCAATATGCCGCCCTTTGGCGGTGGAAAGGAGACTCGATGAACGAAGAACCATACAAGATCTGTTTGCGGCTGAACACCAATGAAGCCCATAAGCTGATCACGAACGCCAAAGCCTGCGGCCTGACACGAACCGCGTACCTGCGCAGATTGCTGAACGGATATGATCTCAAACCCAGACCGTCCACAGAGCTGGAAGCGCTGCGTACTGAAATCCATCAGATCGGCAACAACATCAACCAGATCGCCCGTAAAGCAAACGCCGGATTTGCCAGCCGGGAAGAAACCACACGAGCGTTACGAATGCTGGACGAGGTCTACGGCCTGCTCTATGAGGTCGCGAAACGATAATGGCCATTACGAAGATTCTGTACCGGAACGGCGGCTTGCGGCAGGCGATTGATTACATCACAAATCCTGTTAAAACAGCTGAAAACCTGCTGACCGATTATGTCCGCTGCGATCCCGGTCATGCCGCGCAACAGATGATGGACACAAAGCGCGCCCTTGGCAAAACCGCCGGACGGCAGTGCTATCACATCATTCAGTCTTTCAAGCCGGACGAGATCACGCCGGAGCTGGCACATGAGATCGCCAAACAATTCGCAGCCGAGCATTTGCCGGGATACGAAGCCGTCATTGCGACCCATGTAGACAAGACGCATATCCACTCGCATATTGTGTTCAACTCGGTCAATGCCGTCACCGGGAAAATGTATCACAGCACCCGCGAAAACTACTACAAGCAGATTCGCGGCGTTTCAGACTGGCTGTGCAAAGCGCATGGTCTGAGCATCGTTTTGGAAAACGATGAAAAGAAAGCCGTCAGCTATGCGGAGTGGCTGCGTCAGAAAAAGGGCCAGCCGACGTTCCGCTCTATGCTCGAAGCGGACTTGCACGATGCCATCGAGGACGCCAATGATCTCGGACACTTCTTTATGCTCATGGAGCATAGGGGCTATGAGATCCATCACGGCAAACGGCTTGGTTTTCGGCTGCGCGGACAGGAACATTTCATGTGTCCGGAACGCAGAAATCCAGCCTTCTCAGAAGAACGCATCGAACAGGCCATTCTGGGCAATCTGGAGCAAATTGAAGCCGGAAGGAAACCTGCCTTCACGCCGAAGCCAAAGCTGCAGCCATACCACCCACATCCAAAGTACACAGGATTCCTTGCGCTGTACTTTCATTACTGCTATTTGCTCGATCGGATCGAAAAACGGCAGTATCCGCCGCGCATGTCGCCGCACCTGCGAAAAGAGATCATGAAGGCTGATATTTACAAAGCGCGTCTGAAGTTCTTACAGGAACAGAATATTTGTACGCCGGACGATTTGACTGCCTGTATACAGAATGCAGAGCAGCAGATTGCAAAACTGTCCAAACAGCGAACGGTTCTGAACGTGCGTAAGAAAAAGCGAAAGACGCTCTATGATGCTCTGGCGGCAGAAGCTGCCTTCGGAGGATTTGAGCCAAAGAAAGCAGAATATGACGATGCAAAAGAGGTTCTGGATACTTGCGGCATTCCACGCGAAGTCTTGTTAGCGGAAAAATCGGATCTCTATGAGCAGCTTGCGCAGGTAAATCAGCAGATTTGGCAGGAGCGCTGGAAACTCAAGCAATGCAAGGAAATCTCGGAGACGGCAGTCATCATGCAGCGGGACATCGACCGCGTTGAACAGCAGCCGCAGCGGATAGCTGTCACGCGCCAGCGGTAAGGCGCGTCGTGCCGACGTGTGCGGTTTTATGGGCCGACCGCGCATCCGTGCAGGTTTGCGCCACGCAAACGCCGCGTCCGCCCACCGTGCGGCGCAAAAAAGCGAGGGCTGGCATCAAGCCAGCCCTCGCCTTACAAATCGAACAAAGGAGATGATCCATGACAAAACTGTGCAGCCCACCAGTGCTAGAAAGATCCCGTCCGCCAGTGCCATGTGCGCACGATACCACGGTTGAAATACAGTGAGCATCAGCACCAGGTACACCAGCGGAATGGATAATCTCAATTTTATCGCAATACGAATCAGCAAGAGCAGCAAGTGAAGCATCATGGACAAACAGGCAGTTAACATCGGCGATCCTCCTCAAACGGTTTATCGGATGTTAACTCTCTTGCTGCAATTTTACAAGTACATAGATTTCTGATTGGACAATTCTTCTCGGCCATTCAAAAATCAATTTCTATCCCCAGAATGGGAGAAAGGAAACCAAATGAAGCAAAAACAGTATCACTCGCTGGAAGAATTGCCCCTGATGATGAACATGACAGATGTTGCTGCCGTCCTTGGCATTTCCAGAGCCGGAGCCTACAAGCTCGCCCACAGTGCAGATTTCCCGGCGTTTCAGATCGGCAGACGCATCGTTGTCTCGCGGGAAAACTTCCTCGGCTGGCTGGACCGGCAGTCCACAGAACAAAAATGTGCCTGAGCGCAAAAAGTACTCGCTATTTCACTGTGTTTGTGGTAGTTGTGTGAGCTACCGGAAAAGGAGGAATTTACATGAGCAAAAAGCGAGCCAACGGCGAAGGCAGCATCCGCAAACGGAAGGACGGACGCTGGGAGGGCCGATATACCTCCGGGTATGACAAGGACGGAAAGGTCATCACAAAAAATGTTCTCGGAAAAACGCAGGCAGAAGTCAAAGAAAAGCTGAAAACAGCGATCGAAGAAAGCCAGAAGCTTGACCCGACCCGCACGGGGCAGTACACCGTTCAGACATGGGTGACGTTGTGGTACGAGGTGTTTATCAAGCCGCAGATCCGCCCGAATACGAAGCAGTTCTACCGCAACTGCATGGAAAACCATCTCTTTCCCGCGCTGGGTGACTGCCCGCTGGAAAAGCTGAGCACCATTCAAATTCAGCGCGCGATCAACGAGATGAGCGAGCACGGCAGAAATCACTACTACAGCCACATTCCGCTGAAAGAAACGACGCTCAGCCCACGCATTGTGCAGGGTATCCTCGGAATCCTGCGGAAAAGTCTCGATCAGGCCGTCGCAGAAAAGCTCATTCTGAGCAATCCGGCAGCAAACTGCAAAGCCCCGAAAACGGTGCGAAAAGAAATGAAAGTGCTGCCGGAAGAACTGATCGGGCCATATCTGCACGAAGCGAAGCAGCGCGGCGTGTTTGCACCGCTCTATCTGGAACTGACCAGCGGCCTGCGCCGGGGAGAACTGCTGGCCCTGCTCTGGAAAGATCTGAACGTGAAGGAGCGAACACTTTCCGTTACCAAAAGCGTCTGCCGCATCGACCATCAGCTTGTTGTCAGCCAGCCGAAAACAAAAAACTCGCTGCGGCTGCTGACACTTCCGGAGAGCACCGTGCAGATTCTGGTGGAAGAACACGAAAAGCACCCGGATAATCCCTATATGTTCCCGTCTCCGAAAACCGGAGAAATGCTCGACCCGGCATCCTTCCGCGCCATGCATGACCGGATTCTGGAAGCCATCGGCGCAGAACATGTGAGATTTCATGACATGAGACACACATTCGCGACCTTGGCACTCAAAAATGGTGTGGACGTGCGGACACCCTCCGAAATGCTCGGACATTACAGTGCGGGGTTCACGCTCAGCACCTACGTCCACTCCACGCCCAGCATGCGCGTGCAGGCTGCGGACACCATCGGTCAAATGATCAGCCGGGAAGTGGTGTGACGCAAAGCATAGAGGGCGCGCTGTCAAAACGGCAGCGCGCCCCTTTTCTCGTGAAAAAATACCGATTTTATGTACGTCTTATGCGCTGCGGAATGGTCTTTTCGTGCTATTTCGTACTGTTTTGTACATCGACGTACATCGCGGTTTGGGTCACGGTTTGGGTCAAAACGTGACTTCAAAAATATGGTCGAACTTTTTGACTGCAAAATGCAAGAAAAAGCTCCGAAATCAAGCGATTTCGGAGCTTTTTATGGTGGACAGTACAGGACTCGAACCTGTGACCCCATGCACGTCAAGCATGTGCTCATACCAGCTGAGCTAACTGTCCATCAGCGGGATTATTATAGCGAATCCCGCTGGATTTGTCAAGCATTATTTTCTAGATACCACGCGATCAGAAGATCGGCGGCTTCGCCGTAGCTCTGGACGCCGGATTCCTCGGAAAAGGCCTTGAGATAGGTATCGTTGACCTTCTGCGCCGCGACCTGCACCTTACCCTCATACTGGGCATAGTGTTCGTTCGCCGCGCGCAGGTCGGTGACGACGCCGTCGGACAGCGTCGACCAGATCTGGCTGGCGGCGGTCTTGTCGACCTTGGAGAGGGCGTTGTGGCAGTAGACATACGCGCCGAAGGCGCCGGAATAGCAAAAATCGTCGCTGCCGGACGCCATGCAGGCCAGGTACGCGCAGAAGTTCGCGTCGTCCTCGGCGGCGACGGCCTGGCGGTGGGCCAGCTCGTGGCACATGGTATAGGGGATCCAGGCGGTATAGGTATCCGGGTTGACGCAGGCCTCCGCCGTGAAGCAGACGAAGATCCCCGTCGTGCCCGTCTGGCTGAACAGCCGCCACGAGGCCAGCGGCTTGACCGGGTCCAGCGCGCCCGTAAACTGCTCATAGCGCTCTGCGAGCGCCGCATAGCCCGCCGGGGCCTGGGCCGCAAGCTCGGAAAAGGCGGGATAGACGGTCTTGCCGTCGGCATCGCGGTCGACGCGGGCGGCGTATTCGTTCGCCTGGGCGGCATAATAGGCCGTGGCGGCGATGAGCTCCTGCTTGGAATACTCCCGCACATCCAGCCCCAGCGTCTGCCCGACGGAGGGGCCGAAATGGTTGAGCCCCCACAGCCCGACAAACGCGAACAGCCCCGCGCTCACCCCCAGCAGCACGCCCGCCAGCCAGCGCAGCAGACTCCGCCGCTTCGTGAACACGCGGATGAGCGTATAGAAAAACCACAGCGCCAGCACGGCCGCCAGCACCTCCCACAGCGCGATGGGCACCAGCGCGGAGACCGAGCAGACCGCGCCCAGCGCCGCGCGGGAGAAGGCCGGATAAAACGAAAAGACAGCGCCGGGCGCAGCCTTTGCAAACGCGATCAGCAGGCCGGTCAGCACCAGCAGGATCGCCGATAAGATCACTCTTCCGATGGTTTTCAAGCTTCGTAAGTCCTTTCCGGGGAAAATATTTCTGAAAATGCATTTTAGAGTATAGCACAATCCGCGCAAAAACAAAACAGGTCTTTCAAATTTCTCCCCGCGCGGTTGACTTTACGGCGTATTTCATTATAATAATAGGATAAAATCCTTGATCATTTACGTCAGGAGGACGAGAAGAATGATGAAAAACAGTGAAAAGTCCATGGACAAGATCATTGCCCTCTGCAAAAACCGTGGTTTTGTCTTCGCAGGCTCCGAGATCTACGGCGGTCTGGCCAACAGCTGGGACTACGGCCCTCTCGGCGTTGAGTTCAAGAACAACGTCAAAAAGGCCTGGCTCAAGAAATTCGTGCAGGAAAGCCCGTACAACGTCGGCCTCGACGCGGCCATCATCATGAACCCGCAGACCTGGATCACGACCGGCCACGTCTCGAGCTTCTCTGACCCGCTGCTCGACTGCAAGGCCTGCAAGGCCCGCCACCGCGCCGACAAGCTCATCGGCGAGGAGCATCACGAGGTCAACGTCGACGCCATGAGCTTCGACGAGATGGATAAATTCATCGCCGAGCACGAGGACATCGTCTGCCCCGTCTGCGGCAAGCATGACTTTACCCCCATCCGCAAGTTCAACCTGATGTTCAAGACCGCCATCGGCGTCACCGAGGATTCCTCCTCGACCTGCTACCTGCGGCCGGAGACCGCGCAGGGCATCTTCGTGAACTTCGCCAACATCCAGCGCACCACCCGCCGCAAGCTCCCGTTCGGTGTCTGCCAGGTCGGCAAGGCGTTCCGCAACGAGATCACCCCGGGCAACTTCACCTTCCGTACCCGTGAGTTCGAGCAGATGGAGTGCGAATTCTTCTGCAAGCCCGGCACGGATCTGGAGTGGTTCGCCTACTGGAAGGACTACTGCGTGAACTGGCTCAAGAGCCTCGGCATCCACGACGAGAACCTGCGCCTGCGCGACCATGAGCCGGCGGAGCTGGCATTCTATTCCCGTGCCACCACCGACATCGAATACGCGTTCCCGTTCACCGACTGGGGCGAGCTCTGGGGCATCGCCGACCGCACGGACTATGACCTGAAGCGGCACCAGGAGGCCTCCGGCAAGGACCTGACCTATTTCGATCAGGAAGCGAACCAGCACTATATCCCCTACGTCATCGAGCCGTCGCTCGGCTGCGACCGCGTGGCGCTGGCCTTCCTGTGCGAGGCGTATGACGAGGAGGTCATCGACGAGGCCAAGAACGACGTGCGCGTCGTGCTGCACCTGCATCCGGCGCTCGCGCCGTACAAGGCAGCCATCCTGCCGCTCTCCAAGAAGCTGGCGGAGCCGGCCCGCAAGATCTATCAGGATCTGTGCAGCGACTTCATGCTCGACTACGACGACACGGGCTCCATCGGCAAGCGCTATCGCCGTGAGGACGAGATCGGCACGCCGTACTGCATCACCGTCGACTTCGCGACCGTCGGTGACGACAAGACCCCGGCCGACAACGCCGTCACCATCCGTGAGCGCGACTCCATGGAGCAGGTCCGCGTTCCCATCAGCGAGCTGAAGAGCTGGCTGGCCGAGCACACCAAATTCTGATCCAACCGAACTGAAAAGGGGCCATCCGGCCCCTTTTTCCATATCCGAACACAGGAGGAATCCCGAATGAAAGCCATTATCACCGTCGTCGGCCCGGACCGGGTCGGCATCATCGCCGAGGTCTGCACGCTGCTGGCCGAGCTGCACATCAGCGTCGTGGAGATCAGCCAGACCATTATGGAGGGCACGTTCACCATGATCATGCTCACCCAGTGGACCGCGGGCGCACCGGAATTTGACGTCGTGCAGAGCCGCATCGCCGCCAAGGGCGACGAGATGGGCCTGTCCATCCGCATGCAGCGGCAGGATATCTTCACGGCCATGCACACCATCTGACCGGGAGGAGAGCCATGCTGAACCACTCTGATATCATGTCCACGGTCGATATGATCGACCACCAGCATCTGGACATCCGCACGATCACCATGGGCATTTCCCTGCTTGACTGCGCCGATCCCGATCCCGCCGCCTGCGCCCGGAAGATCCACGACAAGATCTGCCGTCAGGCCGAGCATCTGGTGGCCACCGGCTGCCAGATCGAGCGCGAGCTCGGCATCCCCATCGTCAACAAGCGCATCTCCGTCACGCCCATCGCGCTCGTCGCGAGCGCGTGTGAGACGGAGGACTTTGTCCCCTTCGCCCGGGCCATGGACCAGGCGGCAAAGACCTGCGGCGTCGATTTTATCGGCGGCTTCTCCGCCCTTGTACACAAGGGAATGGCCTCCGGCGACCGGCGGCTCATCGCCGCCATCCCGCAGGCGCTGGCCGAGACGGAGCTGGTCTGCTCCAGCGTCAACGTCGCCACGACCAAGGCCGGCATCAACATGGACGCCGTGCGCCTCATGGGCCAGGCCATCAAACAGACCGCGGAGCTCACGAAGGACCAGGACGGGCTTGGCTGCGCGAAGCTCGTCGTGTTCTGCAACGCGGTGGAGGATAACCCGTTCATGGCAGGCGCGTTCCACGGCGTGGGCGAGGCTGACGCCGTGGTGAGCGTCGGCGTTTCCGGCCCCGGCGTCGTGCATCACGCGCTGCAGGCCGTCAAGGGCCGCCCCTTTGACGAGGTGGCCGAGTGCATCAAAAAGACCGCCTTCCGCATCACCCGCGTCGGCCAGCTGGTCGCGCAGGAGGCGTCGCGGCGGCTGGGCGTGCCGTTCGGCGTGGTCGATCTGTCGCTCGCGCCGACGCCCGCGGTGGGCGACAGCGTGGCGCGCATCCTCGAGGAAATGGGCCTTGCGGTCTGCGGCACGCATGGGACGACGGCGGCGCTGGCAATGCTCAACGACGCGGTCAAGAAGGGCGGACTGATGGCCTCTAGCTCGGTCGGCGGGCTTTCGGGCGCGTTCATCCCGGTGTCGGAGGACGAGGGGATGATCGCGGCGGCGAGAAGCGGCGTGCTGACGCTCGACAAGCTGGAGGCCATGACCTGCGTATGCTCGGTCGGTCTCGACATGATCGCCGTCCCGGGCGACACGAGTGCGGAGACGATCTCCGCCATCATCGCGGACGAGGCCGCCATCGGCATGGTCAACTCCAAGACGACCGCTGTGCGCCTGATCCCCGCGCCGGGCAAGCAGGTCGGCGACGAGGTCTCGTTCGGGGGGCTGCTCGGCGCGGCGCCCATCATGCCGGTGCATCCGGAATCCTCCGCCGGCTTCATCGCCCGCGGCGGCCGCATCCCGGCCCCGATGCAGAGCCTCAAAAACTAAAGGCAACGGCGAAAAAAACAGATTTTTTTACGAATACCACTGGAAAAACGCGCGGGAATCTAGTATGATAGATGGTGGAATGCAACAAAAAGCAAAACGGATTTCCCGCGCAGGCAAATCAATCCCACACAAACGCAGGAAATTCCCATTCTATGAACAAAGGAAGGAAATTCATATGGAACAATCCAAACGGAAGGAACTTCAGCTGACCGCTGCCAAGGCGCGTCTTCTCGGTGTCCAGATGGTACACGACGCGGCTTCCGGCCATCCGGGCGGCTCGATGAGCTGCATGGACGTGCTGACGTATCTGTACTTTGCCGAGATGCACGTCGATCCCAAGAACCCGCATGACCCGGAGCGTGACCGCTTCGTCATGTCCAAGGGCCACTGCTCGCCCGCCGTTTACCCGACGCTGGCGCTGCGCGGCTTCTTCCCGATCGAGGATCTCAAGATGTTCCGCCGCATCGACGGCCATATGTCCGGCCATGTGGAAATGAAATACGTCCCCGGCGTCGATATGTCCACCGGCTCTCTGGGCCAGGGCATCTCCGTTGCCGTCGGCATGGCGCTGGCCGGCAAGGTCGCGGGCAAGAACTACCGCGTCTATTCGATCCTGGGCGACGGCGAAGTTGCCGAGGGTCAGGTCTGGGAAGCCATGATGGCTGCCAACAAGTATCATCTCGATAACCTCTGCGCCTGCGTCGACGTCAACGGTCTGCAGATTGACGGCGAGACGAAGGACGTCATGCCCACCGAGCCGCTGGACAAGAAGTTCGAGTCCTTCGGCTGGCACGTCATCAAGATCGACGGCCACAACTTTGACCAGATCGAAGCCGCTTACAAGGAAGCCGAGCAGACCAAGGGTCAGCCCACCATGATCCTCGCCAAGACCATCAAGGGCAAGGGCGTGAGCTTCATGGAAAACAACGCCGGCTGGCACGGCAAGGCGCCCAACGATGAGCAGTGGGCGCAGGCCAAGGCAGAGCTCGAAGCGCAGATCAAGGAACTGGAGGGTTAAACAATGGCTGAAAAAATCGCAACCCGTGAGGCTTACGGCAAGGCGCTCGCCGCCCTGGCCGACAAATATCCCGATCTTGTCTGCTTCGACGCAGACCTCGCCGGCGCGACCATGACGAAGTTCTTCAAGGCCGCCTGCCCGGAGCGTTTCTTTGATATGGGCATCGCCGAGGCCGATATGGTCGGCGTTGCCGCCGGTATGAGCCTGTGCGGCTTCAAGCCGTTCGTCAACACGTTCGCCATGTTCGCCGCCGGCCGCGCGTGGGAGCAGGTCCGCAACTCCGTCGCCTACCCGCACCTGAATGTCAAGGTCGTCGGCAGCCACGGCGGTCTGTCCGTCGGCGAAGACGGCGCGACCCACCAGTGCATCGAGGATTTCGCCATCATGCGCGCGATCCCCGGCATGCTGGTCCTGTGCCCGTGCGACGGCAACGAGATGCGGCTGGCCGTTGAGGCGCTCGTGGGCTACGAGGGCCCGGCCTACATGCGTCTGGGCCGTCTGGCGGTCGAGACCGTGACGGATTCCATCCCCGGCTACAAATTTGAGCTCGGCAAGGGCGCGACGCTGCGCGACGGCACCGACGTGACCATCATCGCCGTCGGCATGAACGTCCAGATGGCGCTCAAGGCCGCCGAGCTGCTGGCCGCGGACGGCATTTCCGCCCGCGTGATCGACATGCACACCATCAAGCCGCTCGACACCGAGCTGGTTCTGAAGGCTGCGAAGGAGACCGGCGCGATCGTCACCACCGAAGAGGCCAACGTCCTCGGCGGTCTGGGTGCAGCTGTGGCCGAGTATCTGGGCGAGACCTATCCCATCCCCGTCGTCCGCCACGGCGTGAACGACGAGTTCGGCCGCAGCGGCAAGGCCCCGCTGGTCCTCGACGCCTACGGCATCAACGCCGACGGCATCGCAGCCAAGGCCAAGCAGGCCATCGCCATGAAGAAATAAGCAAATACCCCGCCAGCCGCCTTTCGCTTGAAAGGCGGCTGGTTTTTTCTATGCGTGGCAAAAGCCCCAGAGCCTTGGCTCTCCCTCTGGGAGAGCTGTCGCCGCAGGCGACTGAGAGGGCTTTGCTGCGATCCCCTGCAGCGCCTCCCCTCTCCGTCTTCGCTTCGCTCAGCCACCTCTCCCAAAGGGAGAGGCAAG
>OMAA01000424.1_pt1 | contig 19116 bp, 15 predicted proteins | sample 1674191 | NCBI WGS metagenome assembly OMAA01 (sample SAMEA103958152, study PRJEB25191) | human gut metagenome | biome: human-associated habitat [ENVO:00009003]; feature: intestine environment [ENVO:2100002]; material: feces | place: Germany | collected 2013/2015
TTGCAGCAAAAGTGTAAAATTGATATCACAATGACTGAAATGAACGCTACAGAAGCTACAGAGAAGAAAAGTCTGAACTTCATTGAACAGGCAGTTGAGAACGACCTGAAAGAAGGTAAAAACGGAGGGAAAGTACAAACCCGCTTTCCGCCCGAGCCGAACGGCTACCTGCACATCGGTCATGCCAAAGCCATCTGTCTGGATTTCGGGATAGCTGCACGCTATGGTGGCGTATGTAACCTGCGTTTTGACGACACCAACCCGACCAAAGAAGATATGGAATACGTGGAAGCCATCAAGGAGGACATCCAATGGCTCGGATTCCAGTGGGGAAACGAATATTATGCATCCGACTACTTCCAGCAATTATGGGATTTCGCCGTCAATCTGATAAAGGAAGGAAAGGCTTATATAGACGAACAGAACTCAGAACAAATCGCGGCACAAAAAGGCATTCCCACCCAACCCGGAACCGAGAGCCCTTACCGCAACCGTCCCATCGAGGAAAGCCTGGAACTGTTCAACAAAATGAACAGCGGTGAAATAGAAGAAGGCAAAATGGTGCTCCGTGCCAAAATAGACATGGCAAGCCCCAACATGCACTTCCGCGACCCTATTATTTATCGTGTGGTAAAGACTCCGCACCACCGTACAGGCGAAACCTGGAAAGCATACCCCATGTATGACTTCGCACACGGACAGAGCGACTACTTTGAAGGAGTAACTCATTCACTGTGTACCCTGGAGTTCGTACCCCACCGTCCGTTGTACGACCTGTTCGTGGACTGGGTAAAAGAGGGTAAAGATCTGGACGACAACCGTCCTCATCAGTATGAGTTCAACAAACTGAACCTGAACTACACCTTGATGAGCAAGCGTAACCTGCTGATTCTGGTAAAAGAACATCTGGTAAACGGTTGGGACGACCCCCGTATGCCGACTCTCTGCGGTTTCCGCCGTCGCGGCTACTCGCCCGAGTCCATCCGCAAATTTGTAGACAAGATAGGTTATACCACTTACGATGCCCTGAATGACTTCGCCCTGCTGGAAAGCGCTGTCCGCGAGGACTTGAACAGCCGTGCCACCCGTGTATCGGCAGTCATCAATCCGGTGAAGCTGATCATTACCAACTATCCCGAAGGACAGGTGGAGGAAATGGAAGCTGTCAACAACCCGGAAGATCCGTCGGCAGGCACACACACCATCGAATTCAGCCGCGAACTGTGGATAGAACGCGACGACTTCATGGAAGACGCCCCGAAGAAATATTTCCGTATGACTCCGGGACAGGAAGTGCGTCTGAAAAGCGGATACATCGTGAAATGCACAGGCTGCAAGAAAGACGACAACGGCAACGTGGTGGAGGTATACTGCGAATACGATCCCGACAGCAAAACAGGTATGCCGGGCAGCAACCGCAAAATCAAAGGTACCATCCACTGGGTAAGCTGCGCACACTGTCTGCCTGCCGAAGTACGCCTGTACGACCGCCTGTGGAAAGTGGAGAACCCGCGTGATGAGATGGCCGCCATCCGCGAAGCAAAGAACTGCGACGCACTGGAAGCCATGAAAGAAATGATCAACCCCGATTCGTTGAATGTATTAACCAACTGCTATGTAGAGAAATATCTGGCCGATGCCAAACCGCTGGATTACTTGCAGTTCCAGCGCATCGGTTATTTCAATGTAGACAAAGACTCTACACCGGAACATCTGGTGTTCAACCGCACCGTATCTTTAAAAGATACCTGGAGCAAAATCAATAAATAAAAACAAGCTTATGAACTATGACATGTCTTCTTACTTTGAAGACCCGGAATTTAAAGAAGCATTAGCAAGATACGAGGGTATGGTGGAAAACCATACCCCCGCTTATTTTGAAGCTGATGAATTGATCGATATCGCCGAATATTACGCCTCAAAAGGAAGACATAAAGACGCTGACAAGGCCATAGACCTTGCAATCCAATTGCACCCCGATAACACGGACGCCCTGATTTTCCGGGCACGTTCCTTGATGCTGCTAGGAAAAAAAGAAGAAGCCCAAATGGTGATGCAGCTCATCAACAACCCTGCCGACCGTGAATTCAGATTCCTGCAAGCCGACCTGCTGATAGAGGAGGAACACATGGAAGAGGCCGATGAGATATTACAACAACTGGCCATGGACGAGGAGTATGAACTGGATACGCTGCTAGACATCATTCTGGACTACGTTGACGTCAACCAGAAAGAATACGCCAAGAAGTGGATCGACTGCCTGTTTGCCCATTTCGACATGCAAACCCTGCCGGAAACCAACCAACGTCTTCGCGACGTGCTGTGCGATTATTACAGTACTTTCAACAAACCGGACTTGGCTATCCCTTACCTGAACATGACCCTGAACGAGTTCCCCTATTCCGTTCAGCATTGGAACGAACTGGGTAAATGCTATCTGCAACAAGAGCAATACGAAAACGCGCACGAGGCTTTCGATTTCGCATTAGCCATTGATGAAAACAACACAGAGACATTGACCTTGAAAGCATTCCTTTACAGCCAGACAGCAAATATCAAGGAATCTATCAACTATTATCTCCGTCTGGAAAAGGCGACAGAGAAGAAACCTCCCGTTTATATGGCATTGGCTGGTCTCCACTTCGAGATGAAGGATTACGAAACCGCCATGAAGTATACACAAAAGCTGTTAAAACAGAAACAGGAGATTACTGCATTCGAGCTAACCGATATATATAGCATCGCAGCCCTCTGTCATGTAGCCCTGGGGCATCCTGAAGAGGGATATATGTATCTGGACCAAGTGCTGAAGCAGAACGGGAACGATGCGGAAACACGTATCTATGCCGGACAGTTTTTCACGATAATGGCAGGCAGCAAGGACATCAGCGAGGAGGAAAGAAAGAATAATATCGACAAGGCGGAGGAACAATTCAACCTCGCCCTGGAATTCACCCCGAAAGAGGAACGGATGGATATTTTGTTCAAAATCGGATCCAAATACTTCGATGAACATCTCTTTGAATATGCCAACCGGTATTTTGAGCAAATAAACAAAGAATTTCCCCAAAACGCCCATAGCACTTATTTCTTTCTAATTTATGGCTATCTTTATTTACAGAAACCAGGTCCGTTCATACACTATCTGGCTAAAATCAATAAAGAACTTCCTGATACGTATGCAGCTCTGGGAGTTGATGAAAACGCACAGTTTCCCGACCAGTTATTCAACGAAGCGATACGCGTAATCAAGGACGATATCAGCAAAGGCAAGCTAAACTTAAACAAATATTTATAATAATTTTATGGAATCAGTTGCATTTATCCAGTGGTGTCTGGACCACTTGAATTATTGGACAATAACGTTATTAATGGCCATCGAAAGCTCTTTTATCCCTTTCCCCTCGGAAGTGGTAGTGCCTCCTGCCGCTTACAAGGCAGCCGGAGGCAACAGTGACCTGAATGTATTTCTGGTAGTTATATTTGCGACAATCGGAGCCAATATCGGCGCTCTCATCAATTATTACATAGCCTATTTCGTAGGCCGTCCGCTGGTTTATAAATTTGCGAACAGCCGCTTCGGACACATGTGCCTGATTGATGAAGCCAAGGTTCAGAACGCGGAACACTACTTTGACAAGCACGGGGCACTCTCCACCTTTATCGGACGTCTTATTCCTGCCGTCCGCCAGCTTATCTCCATTCCTGCCGGTCTGGCCAAGATGAAATTATCCACTTTCCTGCTGTACACAACGCTGGGAGCAGGTATCTGGAATGCCATTCTGGCGGCTATCGGTTACTATCTGCAATCAGTGGTTCCCGAAGAGCAGTTATTGAGTACCGTCACCGAATACAGCCACGAGTTAGGATATTGCTTTATAGCTATCGGCGTTTTAATAGTAGGTTTCCTGATTTATAAAGGAAGAAAATAAAAAAGAATGAACTTTTTTCCATTTAAATTTGTTATCATTACAGTATCGAACTAAAATATAATAAAATTATGGCAAAAACAGCATTTAAAGGAGCACCGGTGACATTGGCCGGAGAATTTGTAAAAGTAGGAACTTCAGCTCCGGAATTTACATTGGTAAAAGGAGACTTAAGCAATTATACATTAAAGGACGGTAAAGGCAAGTACCTGATTCTGAACATTTTTCCCAGTCTGGATACAGGTGTATGCGCTACTTCCGTACGCAAGTTCAATCAGTTGGCTGCAAACCAGCCCAATACGGTGGTGTTGGCTATCTCTAAAGACCTGCCATTCGCCCAGGGCCGCTTCTGCACCACCGAAGGGATCAGTAACGTTATTCCTTTGTCTGATTATCGCTATACTTCCGATTTTGCTGAAAAATATGGTGTTCTGATGACCGACGGTCCTTTGGCAGGATTATTGGCACGCTCGGTTGTAGTGATTGACCCGGAAGGAAAAGTGGTTTATACCGAACTTGTTCCCGAAATAACCCAGGAACCGAATTATGAGGCCGCACTGAAAGCGGTAAAATAAAAAGTGCTTCCCGAAAGAATAAAGAAAACGGCAGAAGATTTTTACAATCTATCCGCATAGTTTTTAGGGTAGTTTCCGGCATAGCTTCTTGAAAGTTATGCCGGAAATTTTTATATGTCATGCTTGAAAGATCTATAATCTTGCATGTGAAAGATTTATAATCTTATGCCCGCAAGATCTATAATCTTACATCTTCATCCTTTAGACAAGTACCATTGGTACATTCTGTGTACCCCTTCTTCTATATCAATCTTATGCTGCCAGCCCAGCCGGTGCAATTTGCTTACATCCGTCAGCTTACGCATAGTGCCGTCCGGCTTCGTAGCGTCAAAAGTCAGTTTGCCCTGATAGCCCACTTCTTTGACAATCTTATCCGCCAGTTGGGCAATGGTGATTTCTTTCCCCGTACCGATATTGATATGACAGTTGCGGATATCCTTGGAGCCGGCAGCATAGGTATCCTTAAAATCCACATGCTCCATGATATAGACACTGGCATCAGCCATCTCCTCACTCCATAAGAACTCACGCAACGGCTTGCCTGTTCCCCACAAAGTTACTTCCTGCCCGGTTATGCCATACTTTTTCAGAATGGAGAGAATCTCCTCATCCGTATGCGAACCGTCTATCCCCTCTACGGGACGAAGATTCATATCTTTACGCACCGCGTCCCAGTCCCCTTCATTCAGGCATTTTCCCAAATGAATCTTACGAATCATGGCAGGCAGCACATGGCTGTTCTCCAAATGGAAATTATCATTGGGACCGTAAAGGTTCGTAGGCATCACGGCTATGTAATTGGTTCCATATTGCAGGTTAAAACTTTCGCACATCTTCAATCCCGCAATCTTCGCAATAGCGTATGGTTCGTTGGTGTACTCCAACGGTGAAGTCAGCAACACCTCTTCCTTCATGGGTTGTCCGGCATCACGAGGGTAAATGCAAGTGCTTCCCAAAAACAAGAGTTTCTTTACATCATGGCGGAAACTCTCCCCTATCACATTCTGCTGAATCTGCAAGTTCTGATAAATAAAATCGGCACGGTAAAGACTGTTCGCCATGATGCCTCCCACATGTGCCGCTGCCAGAATGACATACTGGGGCTGCTCTTCATCAAAAAACTTCTTCACAGCCTGCCCGTCCAGCAAATCCAGTTCTTTGTGAGAACGGCCTACCAGATTGGTATATCCCTTTTGCTGCAAATTATTCCATATAGCAGACCCCACCAGTCCGTGGTGGCCTGCTACATATATCTTGGCTGTTTTTTCCATTATTCCGCTATTTGAGCCTTTAAATATAGTTTCTTCACGAACTTCATATCATGCTTCACCATGATTTTCACCAGTTCGGGGAAAGAAGTCTTACGGGGATTCCAGCCCAGCAACGTTTTGGCTTTAGTGGGATCACCCAACAACTGCTCCACTTCGGCGGGACGGAAATACTTAGGATCGACGGCAACCAGTTCCTTGCCCGTCGCCACATCGATACCTCTTTCATCCACCCCTTTGCCTTCCCAGCGCAATTCAATGCCCACTTCCTTGAAGGCCAAGGTACAGAACTCGCGCACCGTATGGTATTCGCCGGTCGCAATGACAAAATCTTCGGGAGTATCATGCTGAAGAATCATCCACATACACTCCACATAATCTTTGGCATAGCCCCAGTCACGCAAAGAATCCAGATTTCCCAGATACAGTTTGTCCTGATATCCCTGGGCTATACGTGCGGCAGCCAAAGTAATCTTGCGTGTTACGAAATTTTCACCACGGCGTTCACTCTCATGGTTGAACAGGATGCCGTTCACGGCAAACATACCGTAACTTTCACGATAATTCTTGGTAATCCAGAAACCATACTGCTTGGCCACCCCATACGGAGAACGGGGATAGAAGGGAGTCGTTTCCTTCTGAGGCACTTCCTGTACCAGTCCGAACAATTCGGAAGTCGATGCCTGATAAATCTTGGTCTTCTTTTCCAGGCCCAGAATACGGACCGCTTCCAACATACGCAGCGTGCCTACCGCATCCGCTTCCGCAGTGTACTCGGGTACATCGAAACTTACTTTCACATGGCTCTGAGCAGCCAGATTATAGATTTCATCGGGCTGTACAGCCTGAATGATACGTATCAGCGAACTACTGTCGGTCATATCCCCCCAATGCAGATTCACCAGACGGGTCTTTTGCATATCACGAACCCACTCGTCCAGATAAAGATGTTCTATACGACCGGTATTGAATGAAGAAGAACGGCGCAGAATACCGTGAACCTCATATCCCTTTTCAATCAAAAACTCTGCCAGGAATGAACCGTCCTGACCTGTAATACCTGAAATTAAAGCTACTTTTTTCATTTCGTTTATTGTAAATGGCCTTATGCAAGCCCTCTTGGTTATTTCATATCACATAGCTATCTACCGCTATCTGCCTTTCGGCATGACAAAGGACAAAATGACCAAACAGAACGGCAGATGACAGACAGCATACACTCCATGTATGCAGAAATAAAATATATACAAGAAAGAATATTTACTCCGCCGAAAATTCTTTGATGCGCTGTTCCTCGCTCAACCGGCAGATCAGCAATGTGTTATTCTTCTCAGCAACGATATATCCGTCCAGTCCCTGTACCACCACCCTCTTTTCCTGTGTAGTGTGAATCACACAGTTACGGGTTTCATACAACTTTATATTCTCACCTATCTGCGTATTATTATGGGCATCTTTCGGCAAATTCTCGTGCAATGATCCCCAAGTACCCAGATCACTCCACCCAAAGCTGGCAGGAAGGACAAAAATCTCATCCGCCTTCTCCATAATGGCATAATCCACCGAAATATTCTCGCACAAAGGGAAATTCTGGTTAATCATTTCCTGCTCCTTGTCCGTATAATAATAAGGAAGCAAACGCTCGAACACCTTCGAAATGGCAGGCTGATATACGCGCAGGGCGTTCACCACCGTATTTACATTCCACACAAAAATACCGGCATTCCAGAAGAAATTATTTTTTTGAATATAGCGCCGGGCTGTTTCCAGATCGGGTTTCTCTTTAAAAGAGTACACCCGGAATACCTCCTTATTGGCGGTAGAAGGTACACTGAGATCAGCTTCAATGTAACCGTAGCCCGTCTCAGGACGAGTAGGTTTCATGCCCAGGGTAAGGATAGCGTCCGAATCGGCCGTAAAATTCATCGCCGAATTAATCACCCGCTGAAACTCCGCGATATTCATCACAATGTGATCGCTGGGGGTCACCACCATATTGGCCTTAGGATTACGTGCCTTTATTTTCCAACTGACGTATGCTATACAAGGAGCCGTATTGCGACGGCAAGGCTCACGCAGGATATGATCATCAGCAATATCGGGCAACTGCTCCTTTACAGTATCCGCATACTTCTCTGATGTCACCACCCAAATATTTTCCGGAGGACAGATCCCCTGAAAACGGTCAGCCGTAAGTTGGATCAATGTACGGCCGCAACCCAGTACATCAATAAATTGCTTAGGATAATCAGGAGTACTCATCGGCCAGAAACGGCTTCCAACACCTCCGGCCATTATAACGAGGTGATTATTCTTGATGTTCATATGATTCATTTTTTACGTTGTATGACCGCAAAGATAAGTATTATTTTTTAAAAAAAGTATTGCGTTTTAATTTATATGTTCTATATTTGCATACGACTAACATTTTTTTTGTCATGAAACAACCGACAACTGAAAACTCTGATATAATTAAACTAGTAGCGATATTAGGTGATTTTGCCTTGTTGAACCTTTCTATGATACTTGTGTTTTTTATTCTGAAAGGAATAGATTCACAGGCCATAGCCCATATTTCATTGAAAACCTACCTGCTGACTTCCAACCTGTGCTATATTCCATGCATATCCATCTTTGGGGTCATACTGCACAACCGCATAGTGCGTCCGGAACAGATTGTAGGCCGTCTGTTAGGAACAATCAGCTTGCATGTAGTCATCTTCCTCACGGTGCTGGCCATTATTAAAGTAGATAACTTCTCACGCATCTATCTGCTTGTTTTCTATCTGTCTTTCATACCTTTAGCTATAGGATGGCGGCTGACATTACGGTTCTTTGTGAAAATGTTCCGCCGCAGTGGCAGGAACCTGCACGCCACTGTACTGATAGGTGACGGGGACAATATGGTGGAGCTATACCATACGTTGAACGATTTGACTTACGGATACAGGGTTTTAGGCATTTTCTATGATGAGAAGGACTCTAATTACCCCAAAGGGATTCCCTTTAAAGGTCCTGTAAACCAATTATTTGAATGGTTATCCCATAATACCGTGCACGAACTGTACTGTGGTCTGCCATCCAGCAGAAAGGATGATATTCTGGCCATCATGAACTATTGCGAGAACAATCTGATCCGCTTCTATAGCGTACCTCATGTACGTAATTACATAAAGCGTCAGCTGCAACTGGAATTATTGGGTGAAGTTCCTGTATTGTCCATCCGTACCGAACCGTTGCAGAACCCGGTAAACAGACTGGCAAAACGGTTATTTGATTTGACATTTTCCTCTCTGTTTTTACTTACAATTTTTCCATTTATATACCTATTTGTAGGTCTTATTATTAAAATTTCATCACCTGGTCCCATTTTCTTCAAACAGGAGAGAAACGGGGAAAACGGGAAAATTTTTAAATGCTATAAGTTCCGTTCCATGAAAGTGAATGCATTGTCCGATTCATTGCAGGCTACCAAGAATGATCCCCGCAAGACCAAGTTCGGCAACTTCCTGCGAAAGAGCAATCTGGACGAACTGCCGCAATTCATTAATGTATTCAAAGGAGAGATGTCCATTGTAGGTCCCAGACCCCATATGCTGAAACATACAGAGGAATATTCCCAACTGATTAACAAATACATGATGCGCCACCTTGTCAAACCCGGAATCACCGGATGGGCGCAAGTCACCGGCTATCGGGGAGAAACCAAAGAACTTTCCCAAATGGAAGGCAGGGTAAGAAGAGACCTGTGGTATATTGAGAACTGGACTTTCCTGCTCGACATCCGCATCATGATAAAAACAGTAACCAACATGTTCCGGGGCGAGAAAAACGCCTATTAATCCAAATCGTAGGGACATAAAAAAATAAAAAGATATGAAAGGTATTGTACTAGCCGGAGGTTCGGGCACGCGCCTCTATCCTATTACCAAAGGAGTATCCAAACAGTTGCTCCCTGTCTTCGACAAACCCATGATTTATTATCCTATATCGGTACTTATGCTGGCCGGCATACGGGAAATACTCATTATCTCCACCCCATACGACTTACCGAGCTTCAAAAGACTGTTAGGAGACGGAAGCGATTTCGGAGTACGCTTTGAATATGCGGAACAGCCTTCGCCCGACGGACTGGCTCAGGCCTTCATCATCGGCGAGAAATTCATCGGTAATGATTCCGTCTGCCTTGTACTGGGTGATAACATATTCCACGGCAACGGCCTGTCCGCCATGTTGAGAGAATCCGTACGTGCTGCCGAAGAGGACAAGAAAGCAACGGTATTCGGTTATTGGGTCAGTGACCCCGAAAGATATGGCGTAGCGGAATTCGACAAGGAAGGCAACTGCCTCTCTATTGAAGAAAAACCTGCCCAACCTAAGTCCAACTATGCCGTGGTGGGACTCTATTTCTATCCCAACAAGGTGGTGGAAGTAGCCAAGAATATCAAGCCTTCGGCACGGGGAGAACTGGAAATCACCACCGTAAACCAGCAATTTCTTCAGGACAAGGAATTGAAAGTACAGACATTGGGCAGAGGTTTCGCATGGCTGGATACCGGTACTCACGACTCGCTGGCCGAGGCAAGTACCTACATCGAAGTCATTGAAAAGCGCCAGGGGCTGAAAGTGGCGTGCCTTGAGGGCATAGCTTTGAGAAAAGGCTGGATTACTCCGGAAAAGATGCAGGAACTGGCCCAGCCGATGCTTAAAAACCAATACGGACAATATTTACTGAAAGTTATAAAAGAACTGGGATTAGAATAATGGAAGTTATAAAAACAGCAATAGACGGGGTTTTCATTTTGGAACCCCGTATTTTTAATGATGCAAGAGGGTATTTCTTTGAAAGCTTCTCGGGACGTGAATTTGAAGAAAAAGTATGCAGGACTACATTTGTACAGGATAATGAGAGTTTCTCCACTTACGGTGTATTACGCGGCCTGCATTTCCAGAAACCTCCTTTCACACAAAGCAAACTGGTGCGTGTAATCAAGGGAGCAGTACTGGATGTGGCTGTAGATATCCGGAAAGGTTCTCCCACTTTCGGGAAGCATGTGGCTGTAGAATTGACCGGAGAGAATCACCGGCAGTTTTTTATCCCCCGCGGATTCGCACACGGCTTTGCGGTACTAAGTGACGAAGTGTTGTTCCAATACAAATGTGACCATTATTATGCTCCGCAAAGCGAAGGAGGAATCGCATGGGACGACCCCGATCTAGGCATAGACTGGCGACTTCCGGCCGACAAGGTTATTTTGTCCGACAAGGACAAGAAACATCCGAGATTGAAAGACTATCAAACAGATTTCGACTTTAATCAAAGTTTATATTAAAGGCTGTTTTGATTCTGCGTTTGTCCGGTTTTCACCAGTGAAATTAAAGAAGCCGAAAACTGCACACCGGACTATCGTAACGTTCAGGACAACATTTCCGAAGATTGAACCTATAAAAACAGGGTGCACCTCCTACGAAAGAGATGCACCCTGTTTTTATAGGTCAATATCTTTATATCACTTCTTCTCCATCCCCTCCTGAGGAGCATTAAGTCCTGCCTTCAGATTTTCAAAGAACTCACGTCCGAACAAGATCCATGCAGAAGCGCCCGCCACTGCCAGGAAAATAAATCCGACAAGAATCACCTTCTTGCTGGTTCCCGAAGGCAGCAACGGCACACTGGCAGGTTCCACAACGGCAAATACAGGTTTGGCCTCCTGTACTTTAGCCCGTGCCACCTGCAATTGGGTAGCCACCTGGCTATACACCTGATATGCCAGATTCATATCATTCTGCAATCGTTCTCTCTCCGTCAAAGCACTTTGAAGGACAACCCCCTTGTTGGCATCCATGTAATTGGCATAATTCTGCTGGGCTACATAATACTCCTGCTGGCGTTCCTTATACAATTGTTCCAGATAAGCACAATCCTGCTGGGCTTTAGAGACCCTGTACGCTGTGATATACTCTTGAAGTTTCACCACTACCGTATCTGTAATGGCGGCCGTAACCATCGGGTCCTGCAAAGTCACCGTCACTGTGGTGATGCCGGTTTTCTTATCCACATCAGCAGTAATCGCCTTACGCATGGCTTCCACTTTCTTCGCCTGATCTTCTGTCAGGTGGAAAGGATCCAGCCTGTTCCCTTCTTCCTCTTCCTTATCGGAGAAGAGAGATTTCACCCCGCCTATAGCCGCCCCGGGCAATCCCATAACAGCACCCCACCACGGAGCTTTCTGCTCATCGAGATAAGCTACAAAAGTAGTATCCACCTCACCGTCCAACGTGGTGACATGTGCATTAAACAGTTCCAGAATGAAAGGAGTAGACGCTACTATATCCGGGAAAAGAGATACGTTCAACGCATCCGCCTCACTGCCCAGACTCATGCCTCCGATCCCCAGCATGGCAGCCATTCCCGACAAACTCCCCCCTCCGCTTTTACCGGATTCGGGAGACAATGTCACTTCCACCGTATATTGTTTGGGAATACTCAGAGCAATAATCACCCCTACAATAGCACCTATTCCGGCAACCTTCAGCAGCATCTTTCGGGCAGCCCACAACTTACGGACATACTCCATCAAATCAATTTCCAACTCCTCGTCTTCCCGTGGTCTTTCCGTATTATTCGTATAATTCTTATCTTCCGCCATACTGTTTCTATTTTAAGATATTAGCAATAGATGCAATCATAGTAGCCAATGACGCACTGGTGGTTGCTATGGACAAGGTGTTCTGCAAAGACCAGTTGCTCTTTTCCTTCACCGGAACAATCACCTCACAGCCCGGCTGGATCAGCTCACGGCTACCCTTCTTCGCTCTCTTCACCTGACCGTTCATATATACAATATACGCCTTGCTCTTCTTCGCACGGAAACCGTAACCTCCGGCCTGCTCGATATAATATTTCAACGTCTTGCCATCTTCAAATGAAACGGTATTGGGATACATCACAGCCCCGCTGATACGTACCGTGTTGTTGTATTCGGGAATTTCAATCACATCCCCCTCACGCAATACGATATCCGCACTGGAGCCGGGTTTAAGCATCGCTTTTTCCAAATCGATACCCACATAATAGATATCTCCCAAATCCAGCCGGTTGACATCAATGGAGTCCTTTCCAGTCTTGGCCATGTCCAGAACCGTTTCCATACGTTTGCGTTCATCGGCATTGATACGACGGCTTAAACGGGCCCCTTTGATATAAGCAAACGGAGTCACTCCACCTGCCTTCTTGATCAAATCGGAAAGACGTTCGCTCTTCTCTGTCAGCGCATAATCACCTTCATACAAAACCTCACCGGTCACCTGCACATTCACCTGTTTCTGATAAGCAGGGCTCTTACGCACATATACCTGATCGTATGGCTGCAACACAAAACCCGGTTCTCCGTCTATCACAAAACCGTCTTTCAGAGAAAACGAGTACATTTGTCCTATGGTGGAAACCGCTTCCGTACCTTTGCTATCCTTGATACGGCGGGAAACATCCACACGAACGGTAGAAGCCGATTCTTTCAACCCGCCAGCCTGGATTATAATATCCTCCAAAGTAGTATTGTCGGCAAAAGCGAACTCACCCGGACGGGCAACCTCACCATACACCATGATAGTTCCCACATCCTCCAAGTCATGAATACTGGGAATATAAAGCACATCATTACGCTGCAAAGGTACATCGGGTGCAGTACCGTCCATGATGCCTTTTATATCTACTTGAATAACCTCTTTCTTCAGATTCTCGCGCTCGCGATGCAACACCGCACGTCCTGTAAAGGCATCACCCATAAGGCCTTCAGCCTTTTCCACCAGTTGGCGGACTGTATTCAAGGTTCCTCCGAACTGATAAATGCCCGGACGATAGACAGCCCCCTTGATTTCAAGCTTGTTCTCAAAACGGTCCAGAATAGCTTCAGCAGTCAGCGCATCACCATCTTTTACCTGAAATACGGAATAATCAATATCATCAATCGTATAAATCTGATACTCCTTTCCGTTTTGACGAATCATGCGGAGAGAACGGGTATAGGCATCCCCCGAAAATCCACCGGCATACTTCAACAATGTGGCAACACTTTCGTTGTTTTTCATCTCGTATTTCATGGGGCGTTTCACATTACCCTCTATGCTAACCAACGCCTCGTATGGAGGAACAATGATCACATCGCCTTCCTGCAGACGGATATCATCATTGATTTTACCTTTCATAATAAAATCGTACACATCTACGGTAGCGATTTTCTGTCCTCCGCGCACTACTTGTATATTGCGCAAGCTACCGATATCGCTCACGCCACCGGCACGGTACAGTGCATGAAACACGGTAGAGAAAGAAGACAATGCATAAGTTCCCGGTTGGAACACTTCCCCCATCACATTCACCTGGATCGTCCGGCTGTTTCCCAAAGTAACCTTGATTTGTGAGGACGGGTTCTGTTCATTATCAAGCCCTGCATAAATCTTATTCAGTTCTTTACGCAAATATTGGTTGGCTTCGGCAATAGTCATACCGTTCAGATAAATTAATCCCAAATCGGGGATCGTGATAGATCCGTCCGGAGATACATTATCGCGGATGGTGGCCTGGTTTGTACCCCAGATGTCAATGATTACCTCATCACCCGGCCCCAGACGGTAATTAGGAGGAGTAGCCAGATTCACACTCGGCTCGAATGTAAGGTTTCTGGTTTCAAAAATGTCCCGTCCGTACACCTTATCCTTCTGCATTTCTTCCATATCGCCCATGCCCATCCCCTCGTAATAGCGATTGGCAGAAACACTGTCCGACAAGTTCTTCCCTACCACTCTGCCCGCAGCCGGACGTTGGTCGAAAGTAAAATTCTCTGTTACATAGATATCTTCCTGCGTCTTTGTCTTTTCACGCAAACGGTTCCGATTTTGCATCGTTGCATTTGCATCTTTATCAGCAGACCCATTTTGCTGTTCATAAAGTTTCTTTACACGCTTAGCCTGTTCTTGTGTCACTCCTCTACGGGCTAATTCTGTAGCAATCTGACGTTGGTCTTTTCCTTGTTGCATGCCCGTCTTCACATATTCCAACACCTGTTGGTCACTCATAGATTGCTGTGCAAGCACAGAACCTGAGAGGGCAAAAACTAAGACCAGTACGGATAATAGTTTTTTTATCATATAAATTCAATAAACTTAGTAATTTAGCAGCCGCAAAGGTAGATATTATTTTCGATATAGGCGAGTATTATTTCATAAATATCCCTCTAACAAATATAAAAACGGCTGCCACCTGACGGTGTACAGCCGTTTATTCTTTAATAATCCGTTAGCAGAATTCATTCAGACTTCATTGCACAGCCCTCCTCATTTAAAAAAGGTCTGCAAGGGTAAAACTTGTGCAATACCGCCCGGCCGGATCAGCAATACATATTGACGATGGCTTCGTACAATTCCTGTTTACCGCTTACTTGCTTGGGTTCACCATTCTGCTTAGCATAAGCCACTACGTCTTCCAGTGTCAGCTTGCCTTCTTCAAATTCTTTGCCTTTGCCACTGTCGAATGAAGCATAGCGGTCTGACAACATCTTGCAGTAAGGAGATTCATTAAGCAAAGCAGCAGCACTTTCCAATGCACGCGCCATAGCGTCCATACCTGCAATATGGGCGATAAAGATATCTTCCAGATCAGTAGAGTTACGACGTGTCTTGGCATCGAAGTTGGTACCGCCATTACCCAAACCGCCATTGCGGATAATCTGCATCATGGCCTGGGTCAGTTCGTAATTGTCGATAGGGAACTGGTCTGTATCCCATCCGTTCTGATAATCGCCACGGTTAGCGTCAATAGATCCCAACATTCCATTATCTACCGCAACAGCCAGTTCATGCTCAAATGTATGACCAGCCAACGTAGCATGATTCACTTCAATGTTCACCTTGAAATCCTTGTCCAGTCCGTGAGTTTTCAAGAACCCTACCACAGTTTCGGTATCCACATCATATTGATGCTTAGTCGGCTCCATCGGTTTGGGCTCAATCAGGAAAGTACCTGTAAATCCTTTGCTCCGGGCATAATCGCGAGCGATGGTCAACATCTGAGCCAGATGTTCTTTCTCACGCTTCTGATCTGTATTCAATAAAGACATATACCCTTCACGTCCACCCCAGAACACGTAATTGGAGCCACCCAGTTCGATGGTAGCGTCAATAGCGTTCTTTATCTGGACAGCAGCGCGGGCAACCACATCAAATTCGGGGTTTGTAGCAGCCCCGTTCATATAGCGTGCATGACCAAAAACATTTGCCGTACCCCATAACAATTTGATTCCGGTTTCAGCCTGTTTCTGTTTGGCATAAGCAACTATCTCTTTCAGATTCGCTTCATATTCCTCAATTGTATCGGCTTCCTCACACAAGTCCACATCATGGAAACAATAATATTCGATTCCCATTTTCTGCATGAATTCAAAGCCGGCATCCATCTTATTCTTGGCAGCCTGCACCTTATCGGCATCACCGTTCCAAGGGAATTTCTTTGTTCCGCCGCCAAACTGGTCACCGCCCTCGGCACACAACGTATGCCACCATGCCATAGCAAACTTCAACCAGTCTTTCATCTTCTTTCCGTTAATTACCTTTTCAGCATCATAATAACGGAACGCCATCGGGTTCTTACTTTCCTTACCTTCAAATTTAATCTTTCCTATACCGGGAAAATACTCTTTTGTAGCCATAATTCTTTACTTATTTTAATAACTTGTTCTAATTTATCTACTATCTTTTTTCAACACGCAGGCGGATAGCCATTTCTTTATCCGAAGGTCCTTAAAAGGCAGCCATCGCTCTCTCCAGATTAGATTTCCAGCGGGCATACGCATCATCATAAGCAGTGCGCTGTGCCACATCAGGCTCTATCACCTCCAATTTTTCCAATGTGGCAAATGCCTCGTTGTTATCTTTATAAACACCCGCGCCTATGCCGGCCCCCTTGGCGGCGCCCACCGATCCATCCGTGTCATACAGTTCGATTACAGCCCCTGTCACTCCCGCCAATGTTTCGCGGAAAATAGGACTGAGAAACATATTGGCATGTCCGGCATGAATCTTCTGTACAGGGATACCCATCTGCTCCATGATATCAATGCCGTATTTAAACGAGAACACGATCCCTTCCTGTGCGGCACGAACAATATGCTGCTTTCCATGCAAGTTAAAATTAACTCCACATATAGAGCATCCTGTCTCTTTATTTTCCAGCATACGCTCCGCCCCGTTGCCAAAAGGAAGAATACTTACTCCGGCACTGCCGACAGGAGCCTGTGCCGCCAGCCTGTTCATATCACTGTAAGAAATACCTTCGGGAGCCACATTACGTTTCACCCACGAATTCAATATACCGGTACCATTGATACACAACAATACTCCCAGACGGGTCTGCTCGGCAGTATGATTTACATGGGCAAAAGTATTCACCCGGGATTTCGGATCATAATTTACCTCACCGTTCACGCCATATACCACTCCCGATGTTCCTGCCGTAGAAGCAATCTCTCCCGGATTGAACACATTGAGCGACAAAGCATTATTAGGCTGGTCTCCGGCGCGATAGGTTACAGGAATTCCCTCTCTCAGGCCCAATTCTTTGGCAGCCCATGCATTTACACGTCCCTGCTCGCCAAAAGTCGGTTTGATATCAGCTATCAGCGAACGGTCGAATCCATAATAATCCATCAGGAAGCCCGCGACATCATTTGCCTGAAAATCCCAGAACATCCCTTCGGACAAACCGGACACCGTGGTACAAATATCCCCCGTCAGTTTCATAGCGATATAATCGCCGGGCAGCATTATTTTATAAATACGTTCGTACACAGCAGGCTCATTCTCTTTAATCCATGCCAGTTTGGAAGCGGTAAAATTCCCCGGAGAGTTCAGCAGATGAGAAAGACATTGCGTTTCCCCCAATGCCTCAAACGCTTTCTGCCCGTATGGAACCGCCCGTGAGTCACACCATATAATAGCCGGACGTAATACATTTTGCCCTTTATCCACACAAACCAGTCCGTGCATCTGATAAGAGATACCGATAGCGGAAATTCCATCCGGACCGATCCCACTCCCGGCCATGACAGCCTGAGTTGACAATTTCAGATTTTCCCACCAATTTTGCGGATCCTGCTCAGCCCATCCGGGGCGGGCAGCCATAATAGCAGCCTCTGTTTTAGGGAAGAATGCAGAAGAAACACACTTTCCGGTCCCTGCATTTACCAAACTCGCCTTTACCGACGAACTGCCAATATCATAACCTAATAGGTACATTTAAATTGAAAATTTAAGAATTTAAAAATAATAGTCTCTGTCCCGATGCTTATCAGCATTATCCTTCCAAGGAAAGGCCGGTGAAGAATCCCAAAGCATATACCGATTCCCCGAAACGACCAGGCGGAGTATTCTCACAGCAATCACAACAAGGCTAAAGTTATCTGTCTGTTATCACTTCGTTCCCGACTTATTATATATTGAACGGTCGAACTTATAGAAGCGTGCCGCCCTGTGGCATACGCCTACCTGTTTTTCCTCCAAAGGTACTACATATGGCATCAACGCTATCTTCTTATGAAAGTTCCTTACGTCAAACACCTTATCATAAATCAACTGATAGACAGTCCGCAACTGGGCTGCCGTAAACTTCCGGGGAAGCAAGTCGAACATTACGGAAGGGGCATATTCCACATAATGGCGTATATGCACCAATGCATCCTGCAAAATCTGGAAATGGTCGAACGCCAGGCTTTTCACCTCCGTCACAGGTGTCCAGCAAGCATCGTATTTATCAGACAGCTGTTCGAACCGTCTGTCAATCTTCACCAGTGTCAGGTAAGCGATAGTCACAATGCGGTCTATTTTCTTCTCGTCCAAACGATGAAAACGTTCCAGCCACAGCACATCCTTAGGGTTACGGGTACGGTCTTTCGATCCATACGCCTTAAACTGGGTAAGCTTCACATTCTTCAGGCCCGTCAACTCATTCAACACCCGCTTGGCCGCCTCATCCAGATCCTCATCGTCATAGATAAGGCTGCCCGGCAACTTCATGTTATTATATCCGTCCTCGGACTGTTTCCCCACCTGCCTTACCAACAGGACACGGAACTGCTCTCCATCAAACCCAATCAGCACACAGTCCACAGATACATGTAAATTAATCGTCTGGTTTATTTCCGACATAGTAATATGGCTTTTATCATTTCCGGCAGCAAAGATAAATACTATTTTTCGAATTACACAAAACAATATATTTATTTTTATTATGTTCCAAAACACTATTTTTCAATATAATAAATATCATCTACAATGGTGATGCCTTCTGCT
>OMAA01000426.1_pt1 | contig 19085 bp, 17 predicted proteins | sample 1674191 | NCBI WGS metagenome assembly OMAA01 (sample SAMEA103958152, study PRJEB25191) | human gut metagenome | biome: human-associated habitat [ENVO:00009003]; feature: intestine environment [ENVO:2100002]; material: feces | place: Germany | collected 2013/2015
CTTCAGGGACTTCAGGAACTGGGCTATGAGAAAACACAGGTTTACACCACTTTGGAGCTTCGTATGAAATGCGGTATCGGAAAATGCGGCCGCTGCAACATCGGCGACAAATACGTCTGCAAGGACGGCCCGGTGTTCCGCTTCGATCAGCTCGACGAGCTGCCGAATGAGTATTAAAGGAGAACAGGTATGGAAAATATGGTGACGGTTTTCCTGTTCGGCAAGAAATATGAGGTGCCGGACAGTCTGACCATCATGGAAGCGATGGAGTATTCCGGCTATCAGCTCGTGCGCGGCTGCGGCTGCCGCAACGGCTTCTGCGGCGCGTGCGCGACGATCTACCGCATCGCGGGCGACCGGGAGCTGAAGGCCTGCCTCGCGTGCTCGACGCGCGTGGAAAACAACATGTACGTGGCGACGCTCCCGTTCTTCCCGCTGGTCAAGGAAGTCTACGACATGGAGAAGCTGAAGCCCACGCAGACGGTCATGATGCAGCTGTACCCCGAGATCTATGCCTGCGTCGGCTGCAACGCCTGCACGAAGGCCTGCACCCAGGGGCTGAACGTCATGCAGTACATCGCCTACGCCCAGCGCGGCGAGTTTGACAAGTGCGCCGAGGAGTCGTTCGACTGCGTCATGTGCGGCGTCTGCTCGTCCCGCTGTCCCGCCGGGATCTCCCACCCGCAGGTGGCGATGCTGGCCCGCCGTCTGAACGGCAAATATATCGCCCCGCACTGCGAGCATCTCGACGCGCGCGTGCAGGAGGTCAAGGACGGCAAATTTGAGGCGCTTATCGAGAGCCTGATGGAAAAACCGCTCGACGCGATCAAAGAGCTCTACAACCACCGCGAGATCGAGAAGTAAGGAGGACGCATATCATGTATCAGGATCCCAACATGCTCGCCTCCATCCGCAAGGTGGAAGCAGCCCGCGAAGAAAACATCAAGCTGGACCCCCGCCGCATGACCGCGGACGAAAAGGACGCGCTGCTCAAGAAGTTCCATCCCGACTACCGCACCGAGCAGTTCACCGAGCTGCGCTTCGGCCCCAACAAGGGCCAGAAGGTCCCGCTGGAGCTGGCCGACCTGCTCGAGGGCGAATCGCGCGTCCTGCACGAGCAGTTTGACCTCACGAAGCCCGATTACGAGACGGACGTTCTCATCATCGGCGGCGGCGGCGCAGGCTGCTCGGCCGCCATCGAGGCCGACAAGGCCGGTGCGAAGGTCATGGTCGTCACGAAGCTCCGCATGGGCGACGCCAACACCATGATGGCCGAGGGCGGCATCCAGGCCGCCGACAAGCCCAACGACTCCCCTGCCCAGCATTTCCTCGACGCCTACGGCGGCGGCCATTTTGCCGCGCAGAAGGATCTTCTGTACAAGCTCGTCATGGACGCGCCGGAGGCCATCCAGTGGCTGTCCGGGCTCGGCGTGGAATTTGACAAGGCGCCGGACGGCACCATGATCACGACCCACGGCGGCGGCACCTCCCGCAAGCGCATGCACGCGGCCAAGGACTATTCCGGTGCCGAGATCATGCGCACGCTGCGCGACGAGGTCCTCAACCGCGGCATCCCCGTCGTCGACTTCACCTCCGCCATCGAGCTCATCAAGGACGAAAACGGCCATTGCGCCGGTGCGATCCTTCTGAACATGGAGACGAAGGAGCTGCTGGTCGCGAAGGCGAAGACCGTCATTCTCGCCACCGGCGGCGCAGGGCGGCTGCACTATCAGGGCTTCCCCACCTCCAACCACTACGGCGCGACGGCCGACGGTCTTGTCCTCGGCTACCGCGCGGGCGCGAAGCTCCTCTACCCCGACACGCTGCAGTATCATCCCACGGGCGCGGCCTACCCCGCGCAGATCTACGGCGCGCTGGTCACGGAAAAGGTCCGCTCTGTCGGCGCGATGCTCGTGAACGCGGACGGCGAGGTCTTTATGAACCCGCTCGAGACGCGCGACGTGGCCGCGGCCTCCATCATCCGCGAATGCACCGAGCGCGGCAAGGGCGTCAGGACCCCGGCCGGGCAGGCCGTCTGGCTCGACACGCCGATGATCGAGCTGAAAAACGGCAAGGGCACGATCGAAAAGCGGATCCCGGCCATGATGCGCATGTTTGCCAAGCACGGCATCGACATCCGCACCGAGCCGATCCTCGTCTATCCGACGCTCCACTACCAGAACGGCGGTCTGCACATCACCCCCGACGGCCAGACCGACGTGGAGAACCTGTTTGCGGCAGGCGAGGTCGTCGGCGGCATCCACGGGCGCAACCGCCTGATGGGCAACAGCCTGCTCGACGTGATCGTCTTCGGCCGCAACGCGGGCCAGCACGCCGCCGAGAAGGCGAAGTCCGTCACCGTCGGCGTGCTGACGCTCAGCCATGTGGCTGCGTTTGAAGCAGAAAAGCAGCAGGCGGGCGTATCGGACCATCGTCCCTCGCCGCAGCTGCTGCCCGACTATGCAAGAAAGATCCATCCTGTCAAATAAACCGAAGAAGCGCTGCATCTCCCCCGATGCAGCGCTTCCCAGGAGAAAATAAGAGGAGAAAAAAGATGACTGCTTCCATCAACGCTGCGAATTTCCTGATGCTCTCCACCTTCGGGATCGCCGCGGTCGGCTATCTGCTCGGGCGGATCACCATCAAGGGGATCAGCCTCGGCACGGCCGGCGTCTTTGTCATCGCGCTGGTCTACGGCGCGTTTTTCGGCACACACTTCAATTCCCGCTTCGTCATCGAAAAGATCAACTACGCCTCGCAGGCGCTGAAGATCATCGAAAACCTGGGCCTCGTGTTCTTCGTGACCTCGGTCGGCTTTATCGCCGGGCCGAACTTCTTCAAGAACATGAAGCACAACTTCAAGTCCTACGTGCTGCTGGGCGTGGTGATCATCCTCTCCGGCGGCCTCACCGCGATTTTGTGCCTGCTCGTCGGCCGGGCCATCGAGTCCGGGCAGCCGGGCTATGACCCGGGTCAGCTGACGGCCATGATCTCCGGCCTGCTCGCAGGCTCGCTGACCTCGACCCCGGCGTTTTCCGCCACAAAGGAGGCCGTCGCCGCCCAGTATCAGGACGCGGTCACGGTCGGCTACGGCATCGCGTATCTCTTCGGCGTCATCGGCGTCGTGCTGTTCGTGCAGCTGATGCCGCGCGTCGTGCACGCGGATCTGGACGAGGAACGCCGCAAGATCACCCATGTGGAGACCAGCGACGTCGCCAAGTTCAAGGGAAAGCTGCTGGAGTTCGACGATTTCGGCTTCACGCCCTTCGCCATCGCGGCGGTGTTCGGCATTCTGCTGGGCTCGGTGAAGTTTTTCAATTTCTTCTCGCTCACCACGACGGGCGGCGCGCTGCTGGTCTCGCTGGTGTTCGGCCACTTCGGCCACTTCGGCCGGGCCGATCTCATGCCGAGCAAGAAGGTCCTGGAGACCTTCCGGGAGCTTGGTCTGATGGTCTTCCTGATCGGCGCGGGCGTCTCGGGCGGCATGAGCTTCGTGCGGTATTTCAAGCCCATCTACTTCGTCTACGGCATTTTCATGACGCTTCTGCCGATGATCGTGGGCTATGTCGTCGCCAAGCATGTGCTGAAGATGAACCTGCTGAATATCCTCGGCTCCATCACCGGCGGCATGACCTCCACTCCCGCCCTCGGCACCCTCATCCACGTGGCGGGCACGAGCAACGTCGCCTCCGCCTACGCCGCGACCTACCCCATCGCGCTGATCGCGGTGGTGCTGGTCTCGCAGCTGATCGTCCGGCTGTTCTGAGCCTCCGGCAAATCAAAGCGCTCCCGCTGCATCTGCAGCGGGAGCGCTTTGGTTTATTCTGCGATTACCGGGGCAGACCGGCTCTTTCCATCGCATCGTGCAGCGACAGGCGGATGTGGCCGTCGCGGCCGGTCTCGGCCTCCAGCATGGAGCGGATGATACTCTCCTCCACCGTCTCGGTCGCGGCGCGGAAGATGGGCCGGAACGCTTCGTCGTTGAGATAGACGCCGCTGTGAAAGATCTGCCCCGCCTGGATGCGGTTGGCCGTGGAGAAGGCGAGCACGATCTCGCCGCTGCCGTGCTCGGTGACTGCGCCGGTGCGCGCAAGGCCGCTCTGGGCCCGCCGGGCCACCCGGGACAGCTGCCGCGAAGACAGCGGCGCGTCCGTCGCCAGGACCATGATGCACGAGCCCTTGGCGTCCTCCGGCTCCGCCGCAAGCTTTTTCCCGATCCTCTCGCCCGCGATCGTCAGGTCGATGAGCGAGCCGAAATTCGTCATTGCCAGCGCGCCGAGCGTGTAGGTCTGCCCGCCGATCTCAAACACGCGGGAGGCGGAGCCGATGCCGCCCTTGAGATGATAGCAGCTCATCCCCCGCCCCGCGCCGACCGCGCCGAGGGCAAAGGCCGTATCCGCGGCGTCCAGCGCGGCGAACACATGGTCCTCCGTGACGTGCAGGCCCCGGATGTCGTTCAGATAGCCGTCGTTGCACTCGAGGATGACGGGGTTCACAGTGCTTTCGGCGCGGCCGATCTGGTCGTTGCGCGCGAGCATATAGCGCACGCAGGCCGTAAAGGCCGTGCCGACCGAGAGCGTATTGGTCAGGATCAGCGGCGTCTCGAGATACCCGAGCTCCTGTACCTGCACGAGCCCCGCGCTCTTGCCGAAGCCGTTGATCACATGGACCGCGGCGGGGCAGCGGTCATGGAACAGATCTCCCTGGTGCGGCAGCAGGGCCGTCACGCCCGTCTGCACATCGCCATCCGCCAGCGTGCAGTGCCCGACCGTGATCCCCGCCACGTCGGTGATGAGGTTGCGTTTGCCTTTCTGCTGTATGCCGAAGCTGGTATCCATTTGTTCATCCGCCTTTCCGCGCGTTTTTCTTTCATGATACGCGCTGCGCAGCGGAATGTCAACGCCGGACGGATGCAAAAGACTGCGGCCCTGCCGGGCCGCAGCCTGTGTGTATTTATGCCAGCGTCATATCACGGATGGCCCGGCGCAGGGGCAGGATGCGGGGCGGGGAGACGGACAGCTCGTCCACGCCCAGGCGCAGGAAGGTCTGCGTCAGACTCTCGTCCGCGGCCAGCTCGCCGCAGATGCCGACGCGGCAGCCCTCCAGATGCGCATTGCGCACCGTTTCCTCGATCGCGCGCAGCACAGCGGGGTGATGCGGGTCGCAGAACGGCGCGAGCGCCGGATTCTGCCGGTCCATGGCCAGCAGGTACTGCGTCAGATCGTTCGTGCCAATGGAGAAGAAGTCGACCTCCCGCGCAAGCTCCCGGCTCATAAAGACGGCCGCGGGCGTCTCGATCATGACGCCGGTCTGATAGCGGCCGAAGCGCTCGCCGCGGGCGCAGAGGGTATCCTCCGCGTCCCGGAGCGCGGCTTTGAGCTGCGCGAGCTCCGCCGGGCCGGTCACCATGGGGAACATGACGCCGACGTTGCCGAACGCCGACGCGCGCAGGATGGCGCACAGCTGCGTCTGCAGCAGCGCCGGACGCGTCAGGCACAGGCGGATGGCGCGCAGGCCGAGCGCCGGATTGTCCTCCGGCGGGAGGTCAAAATAGTCCGCCTTTTTATCCGCGCCGATGTCGAGCGTGCGGATGATGATCTCCCGGCCGTCCATGGCCTGCACGAGCTGCTTGTAGCTGGCAAACAGCTCGTCCTCCGTCGGATAGCTGCTGCGGCCGAGATAGAGGAACTCGCTCCGGAGCAGACCCACGCCCTCCGCGCCGCTCTGCTGCAGCAGCGGCAGATCGTCTGTCCCGGCGAGATTTGCGTACAGGCGGATGGCGTGGCCGTCCTTCGTGACGCTCGGGAGCTTCGCCAGCTGCTGCAGCGCCTCGCGCTGCGCCTGCCGCGCGCGGATCCCGGCTTCCGCCGCACGAAGCTGATCTTCATCCGGGTCGAGGATCAGCATGCCCTCGTCCCCGTTCAAAATTGCCGTCCGCCCCTGCAGCTGCGCGTCCACCGGCAGCTGCGACACCGCCGGGACGCCCAGCGTGCGCGCGAGAATGCCGGTATGCGAGTTGGCCGCGCCCCGCGCCGTCAGGAAGCCCTGCACGAATGCGCGCGGGAACTGCACGGTCTGGCTGGGCGTGAGCTCTTCGGCGGCGATGAGGCAGGGGCCGGTCAGCGTCGTCTCCGCTTCGCCGCGCAGGATGCGGCGGATGCGCGCGGCGACATCCTGTACGTCGGCTGCCCGCTCGCGCATATAAGCGTCGTCCATGGAGGAAAACATGGCCACGCACTGCTCTCCCGCCTGCCGGACGGCCTCGGAGGCCTCCGCGCCGCCCGCGATCGCGGCGGTGATGAGGTCCGCAAAGTCCTCGTCCTCGGCCATCAGCTGGTGGACGGAGAAGATCTCCGCCTCCGCCTCTCCGAGCTCCGCCCTGGCCTTTTCATAGAGCGCGCCGAGATCCCGGACCGCCTGCTGCTGCGCGCGCCGGAAACGCGCCAGCTCCTCCTCCGGCGTCCCGGCCTGCGTCTCCGGCGCGGCGGCGGACGTCAGCACGACGATCTTCCCCACGGCAAGGCCCTGCGAGATGGATACGCCCTTCATCTGCTGCATGGGCCCACCTCAAGCGTTTGCGCGGAACTGCGCCTGCAGCTCTTCCAGCGCCCGGTCCTCATCCGGGCCGTCGATGGTGACGGTGACGGTCTGCCCCTGCTTGATGCCGAGGGCCATCACGGCCATCAGCCGCGTCAGCTGCGCAGATCTTTCCCCGCAGGCGATCGTGATGCGGCTCTCATACGCCTTTGCCGCGCGCACGAGCGCGCCGGCCGGGCGCGCGTGGAAGCCCATGGGGTCCTGGATGGTATATTGAAATTCTTTCATAGAGACTCCTTGTAAAACCCGGCCTCCCGCGCAAAGCGCGGGAGGCCGCTTGTGTTATGACAGCTTTTTCAGCTCCCGGACGTCCTGCAGCTCGTCCAGAATCTCCTCCATCGAGCTGCCGGCGATGGCGCTGACGGTCGCGGCGACCGCGCCCTCGACCAGCGGGCAGTCGGCCAGGACGAGCTTTCGCTCCGGCATGGACTCGAGCACCATTTCCGCGGTCATCACCGCAGAGCCCATGTCCATGAGCACGATCACGCCGTCGTCCGAATAAATCTCGTCAATGGCGTTCGCGATTTTCTCATAGCTCGTGCCGAAGCTGCCGTCGTCCAGCCCGCCAGCGGCCCGGATGGGCACGCCGTCGGCCATCATGCCTGTCAGCTCCACGACGCCGTCAGCCAGCGTCCTGCTGTGCGAGACGATCACAAATCCGACCATGCCTTCGCCCTCATACGTGCGCCGCCGCGACCTTCAGCATCGTGGTGAACGAGGTCGCGCCCGGGTCCTGATGGCCGAGGCTGCGCTCGCCGAGATAGCTCGCGCGGCCCTTGGTGGCGATGATGGTCTTGGTATATTCCACGCCCTGCTCCGCGGCGGCCACGGCGTCCGCGAGCGCGTCCTTCGCGCCCTTGCCCGCGTCCAGCGCGGCTTTGAACGCGTCGCGCGCGGGGATCATGGCGTCGAGCATTGTCTTTTCCCCGGCGACGGACTTGCCGCGCAGCTGCACGCCCGCGACGAACGCGTCCAGGATCGTGAGAAGATCCTGCGCGTCCAGCTCCGTCTTCCCGGCCAGCGCCTTGCCCGCCTGCATGAATGCCGTGCCGTAGAGCGGCCCGGACGCGCCGCCGACCGTCGACACGAGGGCCATACCGGCAGTCTTGAGCATGGTGCCGATGTCCTTGCCCTCCATCATCGGGCGCTTTTTTTCGACCTCGGCGAAGCCGCGGGCCAGATTGATCCCGTGGTCGCCGTCGCCGATGACGTTGTCGAGCTCGGTGAGATATAATTTTTCTTCGGTGATCTTTTCGCCGATGGCGTGTAAGATCTCCAATACCTGTTCCTGATCGATCATAGATGGGTTCTCCTTTGTTTCGGTGCTTTATGCCTTGAACGCGATGGTGTCCGCGGGCGCGTCCAGCAGGGCCTTCAGCTCGTCGTCCAGCCGCAGCAGGGAGACCGAGAAGCCCTCCATCTCCAGGGACGTCATATATTCGCCCACAAAGGTCTTATAGACCTTGATGCCCTTGGCGGCCAGCACGTCGGCGACGTGGTTGTTGATGATGAACAGCTCCATGAGCGGCGTTGCGCCGGAGGAGTTGACCATGACGGCGACCTCATGGCCGGTGTAGTCGATGTCGGCGAGGAGCTTGCCCAGGATGTGATCGACGATCTCGTCGGCCGGGCGGAGCTTTTCCTTGTGGGTGCCGGGCTCGCCGTGGATGCCGATGCCGACCTCCATCTCGTCTTCGCCCAGTTCAAAGCCGGGCTTGCCCGCCGCCGGGACCGTACACGGCCGGATGGCGACGCCCATGGTGCGCACGTTGTCGATGACCTTCTGCGCCACGCGCTGCACCTCCTCGAGCTCCGCGCCCTGCTCCGCCTTCGCGCCCGCGATCTTGTGGACGAACACCGTGCCCGCCACGCCGCGGCGGCCGACGGTATAGAGACTGCCGTCGACGGCGACGTCGTCGTCCACGACGACCTGCGCGACCTTGATATCGTCCATCTGGGCCATTTCACCGGCCATTTCAAAGTTCATAACGTCGCCGGTGTAGTTTTTGATGACCATGAGCACGCCCTTGTCCGTGGCGATGGCCTTGATGCCCTCATAGATCGGGTCCGGCGTGGGAGAGGTGAACACCGCGCCTGCGACCGCCGCGTCCAGCATGCCCGTGCCGACGTAGCCGCCGTGCGCCGGTTCATGGCCGGAGCCGCCGCCGGAGATCAGCGCGACCTTCCCCTCCTTCTTCTCTGTCCGCACGACCACGTTTCCGCAGTCCAGCTTCCGTACATACTGGGGGTAGGCTTTGACCATGCCCGCGATCATCTGATCTTCCACAAGCTCGACCTGGTTGATGAATTTTTTCATAGTTTCGTCCTCCTGTCAGTTTGTTTCATATCCTTGTACCAAGTTCAGCTTACCACATTTCTTTGTGCGAATCAATCGTTTCCGCGCCGCAAAACGCGTCGTTTTTGTCTATCACGCACAATTCTTTGACAGATTCTGAAAATTGTACAAAAGTCATTTATCCCCCCGCAGGACTTGACCACGGCGGGCGATTTGTTTATATTATAGAGTAAGAATACCACGCAGGGGGCGGAGAGCGGCGCGTCGCGCCCTTCTCCGGCGGCGGTTTCCAGACTTCTGACTGAAAGGAATACAGACAGCATGTACGAAATCACCTTCCAATTCGAAAACGGCGCGCAGGAGATCCATTTCTCCGCCGCGCCCGGCAGCACCATTCTCGAGGCTGCCAAGGCAGCCAACGTCGCCATCGACGCGCCCTGCAACGGCAACGGCTCGTGCGGCAAATGCCGCGTGAAGCTCGTCTCCGGCGACGTGACCGGCATGCAGACCGGCCACATCTCCGATGCGGATTACGCCGCCGGCTGGCGGCTCGGCTGCGCGACGAAGCCCGCGGGTGACATCACCGTTCTCGTCCCCGACATCGCCTCCGCCTATCAGAGCCGGATGAAGACGGCTGACCTCTCCTCCGGCGAGGAGATCGCGATCTTCAACCAGCTGCAGGAGGATGTGCAGGCTGCCGGCGTCGACTTCACGAACGACTTTGTGCAGGCCCTGGTCGAGCTGGATGAGCCGACGCTCGACGACACCATGCCCGACACCGAGCGCCTTTCGCGCTTCGCGCAGGCCGCGTTCGACGGCTGCACGGAAGTCCGGCTCACCTACCATACCGTCAAAAAGCTCGCCAAGACGCTGCGGGACGCGAATTTCAAGGTCCTCGTCTCCGGCACGCTGACGGACGGCGTGCTGACCGTCATGGACGTTTCGGAAAAACCCGACGCGCCGCTCTACGGCTGCGCCATCGACATCGGCACCACGACCGTCACCGGCGTTCTCATGGACCTTGCCACCGGCACGCTCACGGCCAAGGCCTCGGCCGGCAACGGCCAGATCCGCTACGGCGCGGACGTCATCAACCGCATCGTCGAGCAGTCGAAGCCCGGCGGCGTCAAGCGCCTGCAGGACGCGATCCTCAAAGAGACGCTTCTGCCGCTGGTCGCGGCGATGTGCAAATCGGCGGGCATCCCCGTCTCGCGCATTTTCCGCGTCTGCATCGCCTCCAACACCACGATGAACCATCTGCTCCTCGGCGTCGACGCGAACCCCGTGCGCATGGAACCCTATATCCCGACGTTTTTCCAGTGGCGCGGCATGACCGCCAAGGACCTCGGCTTCCCCGCGAACCCCGACGCCGAGATCCTGCTTGCCCCGAACATCGGCTCGGCAAAGGCTTCGATACGCAGCACCCGTGCGCCAAGCGCAATGACGGCGGCGTCGGCGGTAAAGATACCCATCAGATGCGGGGCAAACACATACAGCCCCACGCCGGTCAGTGCCATGATGCCCATGCCCATGGCGGTGCACAGCCATGCAAAGCGCTTTGCCATGTCCCGGCGGTTTGCGCCCACAGCCTGTCCCACCAGCGCAAGAGCGGCGTCCTGAATGCCGTAGCCTGCCATGTAGCACAGGCTCTCGGCGCTGACCCCCAGACTGTTGGCGGCAATGGCGGTAGTGCCCAGCCCGGACACGATGCGCACCAGAAGCACCTGTGCCGAGGAAAGGGCGGCGCGCTCTGCCGCCAGCGGTGCGCCCACCTTCCACACGTTATGCAGGCAGGCGCGGGTAATGTGCCACGAGCCGGGCTTGCGGATGCACAGCGGACCATCCCTCAGCAGCAGAACGCCCAGCGCCAGCGTACCGCCCACGGCGTTGGCAAGGGCTGTGCCCAGTGCTGCGCCCGGTACGCCCCAGCCCAGACCCCAGACCGTGAGGTTCTGGCCGAATACCGTAATCTCCCGCGTGGGGTTGATGAGGAAAAAGTTGAAGATGATGTCCAGTACGCAGGTGAAGATGCTGATGAGACCCGGGGTAAGCGCATCACCCGTAGAGCGCAGCATGGCGGCGTAGGTGCCCATAGCCATGATGAAGGGCAGGGAAGCCGACCAGATGGCAAAATACGCCGAAGCATTTGCCCGCAGTGCCGCATCTGCGCCCAGCCACCCGGGCAGAAACCGGCTGATGCCCACGCCAAAGGCCGCTGCGGCAAGACCCACCGCCAGATTGAACAGCATGGACTGCCGCAGAACGCCACGGGCGTCCTGCTGGCGGTCTGCGCCCAGATACTGTGCCACCTGAATGGAAAACGCCATGCACAGCCCGGCCAGCATCCCGTGCAGCAGCCATGTGCTGGAGCTGACGATGCCAATGGAGGCTGTTGCAGCGGCGCCGATATGCCCCACCATGGCGGCATCGATGTACTCCATGGCGGTGACCACGATCTGCTGCAAAATGGAAGGGATGCTCAGCGTCAGCGCCACCTGTGCGGTGTGGCGCAGCGGCACCTGCTCGCCCTGCCGCATCCGGGCAGAGAGCTGCTCAAGTGTAATGGACATGGAACCTCCTGCGTTGTGGGTGAAAATTACAGACTAATACATTATTATAGAGAGCCGCGGGAGAAAAGTCAATCCAAAGTGAATTTTGCCGCCGGGATTGATTTTTGGGCAAGAGCGTGATACACTCACAACGTACTATACAGAAAGAAAGAGGAATGTTATCTTATGATCCAAATGCTGACCTCTGTCATCGGGCAGCGGGGCGTGGATGCCATGGCGTTTTTGCTGGCATTTGTCCTGACCGCCCTGACGGATTCCATTTTCCGCGATAAACTGCCCCACGACCACGGCCGCGCCTTTGCGGTGAACGGCGAGCTTTCCAAGGGCAAGGCGCGAGGCTCCGGACTGATCTTTGTGCTGTGCATCGCACTGGTGTCGCTGGCGTTCCTGCCCTTCAACACAGAGTATGTGGTGTACAATGTGCTGCTCATCGCTTCCATGCTCTCCGGCTATCTGGACGATGCCGCCGAGACCGCATGGAACGAGTACAAAAAAGGCATCATCGATTTTGTCATCGCGGTGCTGGCGGGCGTCACCTACCTGAACTTCAATGGCTGCGGCGTACACTTTTTGCAGTGGAGCTTCACCCTGCCCTATGCAGTGTACCTGCTGCTCATCGTTATCCTGATCTGGGCAAGCATCAACGTGGTCAACTGCACCGACGGTGTGGACGGCCTGTCCGCCAGCCTGGCCGTGGTGACCATCGGCACCTACCTGCTGGCCTATAAAACAGAGCTGGCCGAGTACGGCACCGCAGGCGTTGTGTTCATGGGTGCGCTGCTGGCTTACCTGTGGTTGAATGCCAAGCCCTCCAGCCTGCTGATGGGCGATGCGGGCAGCCGCGCTATGGGCTTTTTCATCGCCATGCTGTCGCTCAAGTGCGGTCATCCGTTCGCCTTCCTGCTGGCGGCTATCGTGTTCATCGCAGACGGCAGTTTGGGCATTCTGAAGATCAGCCTGAAGCGTTTTCTGCACATCTGGATCTTGAAAAACACCCTGACCCCTCTCCACGACCATGTGCGCAAGCGCAAGGGCTGGAGCGATGAGCAGGTGGTAGCCCGCTGGCTCATTCTGCAGTGTGTGGCCTCGGCCCTGCTGCTGCTCCTTGTGCGGGGCTGATACCCGTTACAATTCCGCCTGTAAAAATGCAAGCCCGGAAAGTCTGCGGACTTTCCGGGCTTGCTCTGTCTTAAAATGATCTTCTCAGCATTCCACTCCGGCTTTTTTGCACGCCGCCTGCACCACATGCCCTACCAGCACCGAGGTGGTCACTGTGCCCACGCCGCCGGGCACGGGGGTGATGGCGTCCACCACCGGCTCTGCGGCGGCAAACTGCACGTCACCGCAGAGTTTGCCCTCCTCGTTTACATGGATGCCTACGTCCACGACGGTCTGGCCTGCCCGCAGGCAGTCCGCGCCCACAGCCGCCATTTTGCCCATGGCCACCACCACGATGTCGGCCTGTCTGCACACTTCCGGCAGGTTCTGGGTGCGGGAGTTGCACAGGGTCACGGTGGCGTTTTCCCGGTCCAGCATCATGGCGGCGGGCTTGCCCACCACAAGGCTGCGGCCCACCACCACGGCACGCTTGCCGGAAAGAGGAACGTTGTAATACTTCAAAATTTCCATGCAGGCCTGCGCGGTGCAGGGGGCGTAGCCCAAATCGGTATTCGTGAACACCCCGGCCAGCGAACCGTCCGTGATGCCGTCGATATCCTTTTCCGGACGCAGGGCGGCGCGGATGGTGCGGTCATCGAACTGCTTGGGCAGGGGACGGAACAAAAGACAGCCGTGGATACCATCGTCCGTGTTCACTTCGTCCAATATCCGGAGCAGCTGCTCCGGCGTGGCATCGGCAGGCAGCACGAACTGCTTGACAGCGACGCCTACCTTGCCGCAGCGGGTCATCACGCCCCGCTCGTAGGAGAGGTCATCCTCCCGCTCGCCCACCCGCACCACGGCCAGCGTGGGGGTGATGCCTTTTGCCTTCAGCTGCTCGCAGAGTGCCGCGTTGCGCTCGTTCATGGCGGCCACCACCGGCGCACCTTTTAAAATCGTTGCCATATACTTTCCCTCATTTGTGATATTATTTATTGCGGAGTTTCCCGCTGACGGCGGTGAAGATTTCGTCTGCCCGGGGCACAAACTCTGCCAGCAATGCGTCTGCCCGGGCGTCCAGCGCGGCTGCGCGGCTGCGGTCTGCCATCAGCTTGGTGTTAATAAACACATTCAGGCTTGCGGCCTGCAATGCCGCCTTGCACAGCACGGCGGCGCAGCCTGCATCCGATACTGCCAGCACGCTGCCTTTGGCGGCGTACTGCCCTGCCAGCGCGATGCCCTCGGCGCACTTTTCCATAATTTGCAGCGGCACGGCGCTTGCACCGTCCAGTGCGGCTTCCAGCACAGAAGCCTTGTGCGCGGCCTGCTCCGGGGTGTCCTTGGGCAGGCCGTAGGCCGCAGCCAGTGGCGCAAAGGCATCGGCATCGGCCTGTACCAGCGCTTCCAGCTCCAGCCGCAGGGCTTCAGCCCGGGCGTTCAGTGCCTGGATATCCGTTTCCACGGCGGCGTACTTCTTTTTGCCGGTGGTCAGGCAGCCCACCATGTTGCCCAGCGCCACACCGGCAGCGCCCACCAGCGCGGCCGTGCCGCCGCCGCCCGGCGTGGGTGCTTTGCTGGCAAGCTGTGCCAGAAACTGTGCGCAGCTTAGATCGTTCATTTCCATGTGTAGATACCCCTCTCTGTTACAAAGGCGTCCAGCCGCTGGTCGTGGGCGTCCACGGCGGCGCGGGGGACGCGCTGAACTTCCAATGCAATGCCGATCTTCACCGCCCGGGTGCAGCGGGGCAGGTAGCGGTCGTAGTAGCCCTTGCCCATGCCTACCCGGTAGCAGTCTGCGTCAAAGGCGGTGCAGGGCACCAGCACCAGATCCAGCTGCTCCGGCTGCAAAAGGGTGGAGCGCTCCGGTACCGGCGTGCGGATGCCGTACTGTCCCACCGCCCAGCCGTCCGCGCTAGGCACGGCTGCGGTAAGGGCAAAGCCTTCGCCGCACACCGGGTAGGCTACCGTCTTACCCTGCCGGACAGCTTCGGCAGCCACGGCGGCAAGGTCGGCTTCGCCCCCAAAGGCTGCGTAGAGCAAAAGGGTATGGGCAGTGCGGTAGGCGTCCAGTTCCAGCACCCGGCGGCACAGCGCCGCGTTGGCGGCGGCGCGCTGCGGCGCATCCAGCGCCTTGCGGGCGGCACGGCCTGCGGCACGCTGCGCCTGTTTTTCCTCGGCAATGGTCATACAAAACACCTCGCTTCACCTGTGGGGGAAGAAACTTGAAAAATATACAAAATCGACAGCGCATTTTTATACAAACATAATAAACACTTCAGACAAAAAAAGCAAGCCTTTTGGCGAAAAGAGGATTGAAGCCGCCGTCGCTTTCTGCTATGATTATCTTACAGCAGCAAGCGCCGCGCGGGCGCTGCGCTGAGAGAACCTGCAACATTTTGTGGAGAGGGGCAAGTAAAATGTACAAGGATATGATGGACACCATCGGCATGGTCAACGCAGCCGACCCGGAACTGGGTGCAGCCATGGAGCGGGAACTGACCCGTCAGCGCGAGAACATTGAGCTGATCGCCAGCGAGAACATCGTTTCGTCCGCCGTGATGGCAGCCATGGGCAGCGTGCTGACCAATAAGTACGCCGAGGGTCTGCCCGGCAAGCGCTACTACGGCGGCTGCGTCTATGTGGACGAGGTGGAGAATATTGCCATCCAGCGCGCCTGCCAGCTGTTCGGGGCAAAGTACGCCAACGTCCAGCCCCATTCCGGCGCACAGGCCAACCTTGCCGTGTATTTTGCCCTGCTGGAGTTGGGCGATACCGTTATGGGCATGGACCTTTCGCAGGGCGGTCACCTGACCCACGGTTCTCCGGTGAATATGTCCGGTAAAAACTACCACTTCATCTCCTACGGCGTTGGCGCAGACGGCGTGATAGACTACGCCGAGCTGGAAAAGCAGGTGCGCAAGGTGCGCCCCAAGATGCTGGTGGCGGGCGCTTCTGCCTACCCCCGCGCCATCGACTTTGAAAAACTGGCCGAGATCGCCCACGGCTACGGCGCATATCTGATGGTGGATATGGCGCACATTGCCGGTCTGGTGGCGGGCGGCCAGCACCAGAGCCCCGTACCCTATGCCGACGTGGTGACCACCACCACCCACAAGACCCTGCGCGGACCCCGCGGCGGCCTGATTTTGACCAACAACCCCATCATTGCAAAGCGCATCAACTCGGCAGTGTTCCCCGGCACGCAGGGCGGCCCGCTGGAGCACGTGATTGCAGCAAAAGCTGTCTGCTTTGGCGAGGCACTGAAGCCGGAGTTCAAGGAATATGCCCGCAAGATCGTAGAAAATGCACAGGCACTGGCTGCGGCTTTGCAGCAGCGCGGCGTCAAGCTGGTATCCGGCGGCACCGACAACCACCTGATGCTCATTGACCTGCGGGACGAGGAGTGCACCGGCAAGGACTTGGAGCAGCGTCTGGACAGCGTGCACATCACCGCCAACAAGAACACCGTCCCCGGCGAGACCCGCAGCCCCTTTGTGACCTCTGGCGTGCGTCTGGGCACCCCGGCTGTCACCACCCGCGGCATGGGCGCAGCCGAGATGCAGGTGATCGCGGACTGCATTGCAGACTGCATCTGGCACTATGAGGAAAAGAAGGACGAGATCAGCGAGCGCGTCCTGCGCCTGACCCGGGAGTTCCCGCTGTACCAGTAAAAGCAAACCATAAATAACAAGGCATCCGCAGCCGTTCTGTTAAGCATACAGGGCTGCGGGTGCCTTTTGTTACAAAATCGGAAGAGCCGGGAAAAGGAGAAAAACGATGGAAAGCTTAGGCCTTTTGCATCTGTATTATGGCGACGGCAAGGGCAAGACCACAGCCGCCATGGGGCTTGCCCTGCGGGCACTGGGCAGCGGAAAACGTGTGGTCATCGTGCAGTTTTTAAAGGGCGGGCAGAGCGGCGAGATCCCGCTGCTGGAGCAGCTGGGCGCCACCGTTTACCGGGGCAAGGCCGGGCAGAAATTCGTCTTTCAGATGAATGAAGCTGAAAAGGCCGCTACCCGCGCTTTACAGAACAAAAATCTTGCGGCGGCGCTGGCGCAGCCCTGTGATCTGTTGGTGCTGGACGAAGCCGGCAGCGCGTGGGAACTGGACATGGTGGATAAAGCCCTGCTGCAGCAGGCGGTGCTGCACCGCCCCGCCGGGCAGGAATGTGTCCTGACCGCCCACGCAGCCCCCGGGTGGATGTTGGACGCCGCAGATTACCTTACTGAGATGTGCTGCCGCCGCCACCCCTACCAGAAGGGCATCGCCGCACGGAAAGGCGTGGAGTATTAAGGTTATAGCAAAAGGAGTTGTTGCGCATAATGCAACAACTCCTTTTGCGGTTTTATACATCCCAGAACCCTTTCAGCGCCGTTTCCAGCGCGGCGGTGCCGGGCAGATATTGGATGTGCTGCCAGTGCGGCGGGAACAGGCGGGCGGTGTCGGGCTGCGCAAAGCGGTCGTCCAAAAGCAGCACCACGCCTTTGTCCTGTGGGGTGCGCACCACCCGCCCGGCGGCTTGCAGCACCTTGTTCATGCCCGGGTAGCGGTAGGCGTAGTCGAAGCCGCAGCCGGACACCCACAAGGTCTACTCCCTCGCCGAAGATGCCGCCCATCACGGCAAAGCCCAGCAGCGTTTTGGCAGGGTGGGGCACAAACTGCGCCAGAAACTCCGCGCGCCCGGCATCGTCCAAGCTGCGCTGCTGCACAAGGGTGGGAATGTCCGGCCAGCGGGCGGCAAAGGCTTCGTACACCTGCTGCAAATAGGCGTAGCTGGGGAAAAACGCCAGGTAGTTGCCGGTCTTGCCCCGCGCCAGCGCCGCCAGCGCATCGGCTACGGCGGGCACACTTGCCTCCCGCTGACGGTAGCGGGTGGAGATGCCAGGCAGACAGAACAGCCCCAGATTTTCCGGCGGGAAGGGGCTGGGCAGCGCCACCGCCCGGGCATCGGCGCAGCCCAGTACGCTGCGGTAAAAGGCGGGCGGGGTCAACGTGGCACTGAACAGCGCCGCGCTGCGCCCTGTCGCCAGACTGGCGTCCACAAAAGGCGCGGGGTCTAAGCAGAGCAGATGCAGCTCCAGCTCGCTGCCCCGGGCGGTAAGCTGGGTGACAAAATGGCTGTCGTACCGGTCGGCGGCGCGGGCGATATCCTGCAAGGCAAAGTAGAGCTCCAGCAGCTGGGCGTGGGCGGGGTCCTCGGGGTTTTGTTCCAGCCAGTCTTGTAACGGGGTGTGCACCGCCCGCAGGGCAGCGGGCAAAGCGGCGGGCAGCTGCTGCAAAAACACAGTGCCGTCCCGGGCGTACAGCGGCTGCGGCAGGGCAAAATCCGGGGCAGCTTCAGCGGGTAAAAGACTCACCTGTGCAGGCTCTGTCTCTCCGGCAGGTTCTGTGCCTGTGCGGGGCGCAGCCTGTGCGCAGGCCTTGCGCGCCGCCAGAAAGACTTTATCCGCCTTGGTCAGCGCGGTTTTCAGGCTGCTTCTGCCCTTGCCCAGCGCCCGCTTTGCCTCGGTCAGGCTGCTTTTGGCAAACTGCGCCGAGTACATGGCACGGGCTCTGTCCGGCAGGTTGTGCGCCTCGTCAATGAGGAATAGCCAGTCCCCGGCGGCATCAAAAAAGCGCTTGAGGTGCACCACAGGGTCAAACAGATAGTTGTAGTCCCCGATGACCACATCGCACCACTCGCTCAGATCCAGCCCCAGCTCAAAGGGACACACTGAGAACTGCCGGGCGGTGTCCGCCAGCGCGGCACGGCTGAAACTGCCGCTGCCATCCAGCAGAGCAGCCAACGCGTCCTTGCGGCGGTCGTAGTAGCCGTTGGCAAAGGGACATACTTCCGGCAGGCAGGCGGGGTGCCCTTCGGCGTCCGGGTGCAGACAAGCCTTTTCCTTGGCGGTCAGGGTCACGCTGCGCAGGGCAAGGCCGGGCTGTGCGGCACGCAGCCGCGCTACCGCGTCCTCGGCGGCGGCTTGGGTGGTGTTGCGGGCGGTCAGGTAGAACAGTTTTGCGCCGCAGCCCTCGCCCATGGCTTTCAGGGCAGGGAAGAGCGCGCTCATGGTCTTACCGATGCCGGTAGGTGCCTGACAAAAAACGCGGGTGCCGCCCTTGCGGTCGGTGCTTTTTCCAGCGCGACAGGCGCGGTACACCTCGCCCGCCAACGCACGCTGCCCGGGGCGGTACGCCGCAAAGGGGAATTGCAGCGCCGCAAGGCTTTGGCTGCGCCGGGTGTCCCAGTCCAGCTGCCGCTGCGCCCACGGGGCATACTGCGTTAAAAGCTGCTGCAAAAACTGCTCCAGCTGCTGCTGAGTGAACTGCCGGGTAAAGCGCTGAATCTGGTCGGTATCGACCTGATAATAGGTCAGCCGCACGGCAAGCGCATCCAGTCCCTGCTGGCTACTGAAAATGGCGGCATATACCATGCCCTGCGCCCAGTGGCAGGGGTTCAGCTCCTCGGTGATCTCCTCGTAGGGAACAGTGGTGGTCTTGATCTCGTCAATGGTCACAGTGCCGTTTTCATCGGTGAAAAT
>OMAA01000435.1_pt1 | contig 18792 bp, 31 predicted proteins | sample 1674191 | NCBI WGS metagenome assembly OMAA01 (sample SAMEA103958152, study PRJEB25191) | human gut metagenome | biome: human-associated habitat [ENVO:00009003]; feature: intestine environment [ENVO:2100002]; material: feces | place: Germany | collected 2013/2015
GTTTTGACTTTGGCAATATTCTTTTACTCTGTCTTTAAGTGTCATTTTATCAAGTTGTTATGTTTTCGTAAAATCGAATAAGAAAATCCTATAGACAAAATTTGTCTAAATGTGTTGCAATTGTCTAAAAGTTGTCTATCTTTGCATTGTAACAATAGACGAACGAACCAAAGATAATTAAAATAATATGAAAAAAAGAAAGAGCAGACGACAAGAGCTTATGACGCTTAAAGTTGGGCGATCAGTCTATTACGAGATCGCAAAAGCCGATTCGGTGCGATCTACTCTCTATCGGTTATCACAGATAACGGGAAATGTCTACAAGACTAAGAGTATGCCGCCGAGATATAGAGTAACCCGAATATCATAAAGCCATGCCACGAGGAATAAAGCAAATACCCACCGCCCCACCCCGCCCGGGAAAGGTATTCTATTCTCGAAAAGAAGCTGCGGAGTATTTGGGGGTAAGTGTGACCACTTTGGATAGGTATGCGAAATCAGGGGCTATTTCATTTAAGGTGCGCCGCAGATGTCATCCTGTCTATCATATCGCGGACTTGGATCGGTTCAATCAACCGCAGGAGATTTACGAGGTGGCACGTAGGGAAAGATGTTAACCGAAACAGAGAAAACCTAAAACGAAGAAATCATGAACGACGAATTTATCATCACGCCCGGCCCCGCTCCGGATTCAGCTTTGAATCCACTGAGGGCAAACCTTTCCCGGCTGGCTCTTTCTGACGAAGTCAGCGATGAGGATAGAGAGGCGATTAAAGAGTTTCTTGAAAAATTATAAAGCTATGATACGAGAGACAATCACCTATAAAGGAGAATGCCAAATACGCAAAATATACCTATTCGGCATTCTGATTTACAAGAGTAGTAAAGAGTATTGCATGGATGCCCACCGATACTTTTAAGGAAGCTGTACTGGGACGTTGAATGAGACTTTGTTAAGTGTGGTTTCCTTGTTGGATTCCGAGTTTTTAACACCAATTCCTATGTCACCCCAAAATACACCAATACCTGTTTTGCCATCAGTCGACGTGTCTGCGGCAAGTGTTACTTCAAATTGGATATTGCACAGCAAAGATGCAACACCATGCATTGGGCGTGCTTTGGCATAAGGAATACCGCCTTCAATCTGTTCAAATCCTTGAGGATTGATTACTCCACCAAGTTCCTTGTACTTTGGCTTGGCTTGATTGACACCTTCTGCGATTTGTGTAAGCGTTTCACTGATAAACTGATTGAGTGTCATAGCAGTAAAGTTTTAAGGTTTGACACTTACAAAGATAACAAAACTCGGCACTCCCGCAACTTTCATAGCAGAGAGTAAAAAGGTTTGACAACTCGGTGGGAGTGCTGATTTACCCCTTTAGTCTAACGGGAGAGAGACGGCGAACACGCATAACCGGTTATTGCTTGACTGAAGATGTTTTTGTGCGCGTGTGAGCAGGTAGCGGTTCGAGCCCGCTAAGGGGTGCAAAAAGGGTGGTAGTACAAGTAGTACGGCAGCAGATGTAGGGCAGGATAAATCCGTAAGTCCGAGCAGTTAGACAGCAGTTGTGGGTATCGAATCCCACCCACCCTCCAATAATGAAAAGAAATGAACAGCGATTGTGAAAATAAAGTCCGGAGGCGGGAAGCTATCGAACCATTACAGAGTTGTCGCGTTACCTGCGTGAGCCCCAAGAACCCCTGCAATGTTCACGAACAGACTCTTGTTTCCCATAGCGAATCCTCGTATAAGAGCGCACATGGGTTGGCTTATCTCCTCCACAGTAGAGGCGATTGCCTAAGTCACCGTTTTTCATTATGCGTAAGAAATTTAAAAAAGGGTGAAGAAAAAGGGACTTGTCAACGCATCTAACCTCCGGACAGTAAACAAGAAAGCCTCTTTCGAGGCTTCCTTAAAATGATGAGGCGTTATACCCTTTCATTTCTTACGCGCTTCAAAAGTAAAAAACGAATTTGTGAAAACAAAATATTATCAAGAATAAATGAGCGGTTGTGAAAATATTTTGCGTGCAGATTTGGTAAAGTCAGAAACTTTGCCCATATTTGTAATGCGAACCGGTTGTAGACTTACTGAATACAGCCAAGACATATTTTCTACTGCTGATAAGGCAGCCCTCTTGAGACGATTCTACTTCGGTAGTCTCGACCGGTTCGCAAAACTTCAAGAGAGGGTTGCCCTCTTTTGTATATCCATATTCCAAATTTTTTCTCGTATGCGAACCGGTGAAAATTTGGCAGCAGGTGCACCAGGTGTACCCGATGCTACGGCTAACGCCCGTAAACGCGTTGAATCTATCCTCAAACTATCGAATGAGGAAATAGCCAACACCCTTTCCAATCTTACTCACGAGCAGTATGAATCTATTGCTCCATTCTTCCGTGTCGTTTTCTGTCTGATTGAGTGCTGGCAGGGTGATAAATCGTCTAACCCTGAAAAATCCAAAGCCTTATGAAAGCGATTCGGTTTTTTCTGGCAGTAGTTGCCGGGTTGATGATCGTCAACGACAATCCCGCAGCGCAGGATTTCCGGATCAACTTCTGGGGGCTGGTGTTGGCAGCGGTTCTGATCGCAACGACCAAGCGGGGTGAAGCGGGTATCAAGAAATACTTAAAGACTGAGTAGCTATGGCATCGACGAATTTACCCCCATTTAAATACAAGGATGAAACACTGGCCGCTATTGGTCGTCAGATAGGCAATCTTCTCGGTTGGATGGAACAGGGAGATGTGATGGAAAAGGAACTGGAGCCCGTATCGCAGGATGGCGTGGATGTAATTGTGTCGGTCGACTTGTCGCGTATGCGAGAGGATTATTTCGACGATCCGGAGCTTTTCGATTTAAGCGTTTACCGGGCACAGGTTCAGTATATCGACCATTTGGAAGAAGTAATACCGCCTGAATCGAACGATGTAAGGGCATGGGTTAGTTAACGGTTCCTGCTACCGTAAAGCAGGTTAGGTTAGTAATGTTGGTTTAGGTTAGCAGCCATTTTTTACGATCCGGACGGCAATCCGGGTCACCCCTCCGCCCTACGGGAGTATCGCGGAGTTTTTAAAGGACAAATCAAAACACTCAATACCATGAGAACAGAGAATCACAAGCACAAAATTCTGGAGTATATGCGCCAACATGGTAGCATTACCCCGATGGAGGCTCTCAGGGAATTTGGTTGTTACCGGCTAGGCGCACGGATTTATGATCTTAGGCGATCAGGAGTGAGGATTAAAACCGAATTGGTGGAGGGCATGACCCGACCGGGATTCTTCCGGAGATTGAAAGGAGAAAAACCCGAACCGATTCAATACGCGAAATACACCTTGCAAGCATAATGACAGCCCGGAAAGACGGGCAATTTGGACAGGCAGCCACCGGGGACGCCCGGATAAGTGGCAGGCAATGATGCGGGGAGTGCGCCCTTGAGATGTACAGCAAGACAGGGCCAACACAAACGAAGCCGACAGATACCCTTTCTCGCGGGTAAGATTCAAAGCTGTCGCCGGGGCAGAACCGGCCCTGTCCGCAAAGGAGACCCTAATCTCCCTCAAACCTCAAAAATTGTAGTTATGGAATCAGAAAACAAACTTACCGTGATCGAGGACAACAGTATGTTGGTCTTCGGGTCGCAAAACAACTTCGAGAACGCCCAAAGGATGGCAAAAGCCCTTTGCAGTTCAACAATCGTCCCGGTGATGTACCAGGGAGAAAAGAACCTTCCCAACTGCATTGTCGCCCTTGAGATGGCTAACCGTATCAAGATGTCCCCCCTGATGGTTATGCAGAACCTTTATATCGTACATGGCAATCCGGGTTGGTCGTCCAAATTCCTGATTGCGGCACTAAACGTCAGCGGTCGTTTTTCTCCGATCCGCTACGAGTGGCGCGGAACCGAAGGACAGGACGATTGGGGATGCCGGGCGTGGGCTTATGACAAATCGGGCGAAAAGCTAGAAGGCGCTTGGGTGGACATCAATATGGCCAAGAAAGAGGGTTGGTATTCCAAAAACGGTTCGAAATGGCAGACGATTCCCCAACTGATGCTTCAATATCGCGCCGGGGCATTCTTCGCCCGAACTTACGCTCCTGAGATCGGAATGGGCATGCAGACCGCTGAAGAACTCTACGACGCACAGCCTATCCCGGTAGAAGCAAGGGTTATTCCCAATGAGATCGATCCTGAAACGATTTCCACCGAGCAAGAGGCCAAAGACGCGCTTTTAAGGGGTCAGATCGACAAAGCCAAGTACGACGAATTACTCAGCAAGGCCCTGGGAAGAAAAGACGAACCGGAGGAAAAGAGCTTTGCCGAGCAGCAGATCGCAAACAACGCTTTCGGTTTGAAAGATATAGCCAAAGAGCATGGAACAGCTACAGAGAACTCCTGAATGGTATTCGGGCAGATTGGAAATGTTTACGAGCTCGGAGCTGGACGATCTCCTCTCCGAGCCCAAAAGTAAAGCCAACAAGGAAGCCGGCAAACTTTCCGAATCGAGTAAGGATTACGTTTACGACAAAGTATCCGAGCAGATCACCAACGGAACAATCCTCGATTACAAGGAACTCAACAACAAAGAGGTCAAATGGGGGCAGCAGTATGAAGACGAGGCACGAATGCAGTATGAAGCCAGAACGGGTAATAAAGTCGATTTGTGCGGCTTCATACGCTATAACGAATATTTCGGCGGTTCCCCGGATGGATTGGTAGGTGAAGATGGAATCATTGAGATCAAGTGTCCTTACAGCGGGAAAAATTATGTAGAGTACCTCCTATTGGAAACGCAGGAGGATTTGAAGAAACTGAACCGGAAGTATTACACCCAGATTCAGGGGAACCTGATTGTGACAAGTCGAAAATGGTGTGATTTCATAGCATACGATCCTCGGGTTCAGAATCCGGATTTGGCTCTTAAAATACTTCGGGTAGAACGGGATGAGCCTTTCATTGATTTTTGCCTGGAACAGCTTAAAAAGGCCAATAAGTACAAAGAAGAGATCAAAAGTAAACTTTTAAAAATGATCGCATGATGGATGATATTCTGGTGGAGTGCAATGGGGAGTTACTGCCTGAAACAATGGTTGGCAGGCTCGAACCGCTTTGCAGGGAAGCCCACGATATACAGCAGTATCTCAACGCCCCTTATTCCGGTGAAATCAATGTCTTGCTCGACCGGCTATCCACTCTCAACGTCTACATGGCCCGATCCGGTGAGATGCTTGCCGAGGCTGTTTTCCTGCAGGAGGAAGCCATTAATAGGGCTTTCGAGGAAAACAAAGATCGAATCGATTGCATGGCGGCCACGGTAGCCAACAAATACCTGACGAGTTGCTGCCGGCATGAAAACAGGTTAGTCAAGTGGTTGGACAGGATCAACGCCACCTGCAAACATCAATCTGATAATCTCAGGACGCAGATAAGTTTCGTAAAGGAGCAGGTTAGATTGGATGGGAGGGGTTACTAATGAATTACAAGGCCAAATTAGACCGAATTTTCAGCGAATATGTCCGACTGAGGGATTCCGACAGCAACGGTTACGGACGCTGTATTTCGTGCGGAAAAGTGGTTTTTTGGAAGGATGCGGATGCAGGTCATTATGTCAACCGGAAACACATGAGCCTGCGGTTCGATGAAAAGAACGTGAATCTACAATGCAGGAGTTGTAATAGGTTCGACGAAGGCAATATGATCGGATATAATCACGGTCTTATCGAGAAGTACGGGGATAAGGTTATTCCCTATTTGGACATCAAAAGACACAACATCAGTAAAATCGGGCCGACCGAATATGCGGTGCTGATCAAGCACTATCAGCAGGAGATTAAAAGGCTTAAAGAGCAAAAAGGATTGTAAGAAATACAAGTAATGGCAAAACGATTTACAGATACCGATTTGTGGGACAAAGAGTGGTTTATGTCTCTCTCTTGTAAGCATAAATGCCTTGTCCGGTTCATCTTCGATAAATGCGACCAAGCGGGTGTTTGGTCGGCTAATTGGGCGCTTGCGTCAGCTTACATAGGCGATCGGGTCACCCATGATGATTTGTCGGCATTATCGGGAAGAATTGAGCAAATCGGCGCAAACAAATATTTCATCCCGGACTTTATAGAATTTCAATACGGGCAATTGACGGAATCGTGCCGGCCTCATAAAAAAATCATCTCACTTCTTCAAAAACACGGTTTATATGAAAGGGTATTGAAAGGGTATCTAAAGGGTATTGATACCCTTGAAGAAAAAGACACATACAAGGAAGAAGAAAAAGAAGAAGGGGGTATGGGGGAAACACAACCACCATCCGAAGGCTCGGATTTCACCTCGGAGCTCTCAATTGTTCAACAAGAATTGCAAACGCAGACAATCTGGTTGGATCAGGTAGCTATGCAGCGTGGATTGAAAAACACACAGGAGGCTCGAATGTGGCTTGAGAAATTCTTCGGGGAACTTCGCATCCGAGGAGACACGGTAAAATCCCTACATGACACGAAAAGCCACTTTGTGAGCTGGCTAAAGATTCAACTGGACAAACAAAAACCTCAGAAAAATGGAAAATATATCCCAACACGCATCTCAGGATCTGATTTCGATTGACGGGATTATCAAGTCCCTTCAAATTCAACGTGAGGAAAAATACCGCGCTGCCATCCGCAAGAGAATCGTTTTGGACTATTCCCCGGCAGATTTCACCAGATTGATGAAAGCTTTTGCGGAGCTCGTGATGTCCGAACGCGGGGAGTATTCCGAGTTCACGATAGACCGCAGTAACGAGCCGGTCATACTCGAACTCTACAAATACTCGACAATGGATAAATCTTTCTCTGGAAATTTATTCCTCGGAGTTGCCCTGATCGGGAGCTATGGTTGTGGAAAATCCCTGATAATGGACGCTTATTCAAGGTTGGTCAATCAGTTCGTCCAGTCGAAAGGATTGCAGGTTTGCCCGGTTCTGTTTAAAACAAGCATGGAGTTGTACAACCTTGCCAAATCAGGTATCACAAGCCAAATGCTTCATACTCCGCTCGTGATTGACGAGATAGGCCGGGAGCCCAAAGTCGCCAAAGACTACGGCAATGAATCAACCCCGATGATCGATCTTCTCTTTGAGCGTCACCGCAAAGGAACCATAACCCACGCTACCGGAAATTTCACGCTTGAATCTCTTTCTGAGATGTATGGGAAGATGCTTGGTGACAGATTAAAACAGATGTTCAACTTCATTAAGCTAAACGGAAGTAGCCGTAGATAAAGCATGAAAGATAACTACACCTGTTCCGAAGTTGCCGACACCAGATGTCACGACAAGGAAAGATTTACCCTCCTGATGAGTTTGGATGAACTGTTAAACTACTTCAAAAGCAAAGAGAAATGACCGTCCTTGAAGCTATCGAGCAACTGACCGCCGAGCGAAAAGAGAAAAGAATCGAGCCGCTGAACATTGTTTTCCGGAGTATCTACGACAAACTTTCGATCAGTTGGTTCGAGATGGTCGAAGAGCTCGAAAGGCTGAAAGAAGCAGGATTAATCCACATCGGGGATACGCCGAAAGACAGATACGCAAAACTTAAAACCTACCGCAATGAAAGTCGAAATCAACCAAACGATCGATCCGGAAATGGTAACCCTTTACAGCCATCGCACCGGTGAATTTATCGACGAAATCCCCGCTGAGAAGGTCAAAGACCTGCAGCACCTTTCGGGGGGGTATTTCAGGTGACACGCAAGCAGATCAACAAGATTAAACGGGAAGCCCTATCGAGGGCAGAAAGGAGCGGGAAATGAAAAGCAAACGAGCAGAAGAATTTATCAATAATCGCTCTGAGCTGATTGACGGCCTAGAGTGGATGGTTGACGCATCAACAGCCCGTCGAGCTGTCGAGCTTGCCGAGCAGGACGCAGAAGAGCGGCATAAGGAAGCGATTGAAGAGGTGAAAAAACGGGCGGTGCGGGCTCATATAGAATCGTGTTACAGTGTAGTGCCATCAGATTGCGATGTGAAGTTATGTACGGAATGTAAGAGAACGAATTATTTCCTTCAAAAACTCAACGAGCAATGACCTTCACTACCCCCTGCTTTGTTCGGGTTGAGAATCCGGAGAAGCGAAAAGAGTTGATCGAGTGGTTGGAAGGGATTGAATATACCCACTTCCCATTTATACACGATAGTTGTTTGATAGCTACCGATTCAGACGGTAGAATATGGCTTACCGATGCAAATAGAGACGGGGCTTACGATTGTCAAACTGATACTGATTTATTCAAAGCCCTGGCGGCGATGAATGAATGGAACGACCGGGAACAATGGTTTGTGGAAGAAGGAAGAATGTTCAAGTGCACGTCAGACAAGATCAACGGCTATTCCTATCACTGGCCGACCACCCGCAAAGCCACCGCCGAAGAGATTATCGAATACTTCAAAAATAAAGAGCTATGAAAACACCCCAAGAATCGGCCAGTTATATCGAACGAGTAAAGGAGTAAGAAGATGGACACAAAGTTAACTGTAGATGAAATCCAACTCGCTTTGTACAATAGCGGAATATGGAACAAGCGCCAAGATATATTCGTGCCTAATCTTTCATGGGGGCTGCTCAACCATGAAGCCGACTTAGTTATTCTCACGAAATCCGGTTATCTGACAGAGGTAGAGATAAAGCGTTCATGGGAGGATTTCAAAGCTGATTTCAAGAAAGAACACGAGCATAAAGATGAGCATGTTTACCGTTTCTACTACTGCGTCCCGGAATCCATAAAAGACAAGGTTATATCCTTTCTTGAAGAGCGGTATGAGTTTCTTCGTCCTTCCGTACTCTGCTATACAGAGGAAGGAGAAATTAAAATAACACCCGGAGGACGTTCCAATACCGGTGGCCGTAGATTGTTTATTGAAGAACAACTTACCGTAGCCCGATTGGGGTGTATGCGAATTTGGAATCTGAAAGAAAAGTTGACAACCCGCCTTCGGGCATAACAGGAGAAGAAGATGAACACAACAGCCGAAATGTGGGCGATGGCTTTCGCCAAAGGGGGAGGATTGGGATTTGGCAGTGTAAAACCTGAAAAACTCAACGATCTATGACCTTCACTACCCCCTGCTTTGTTCGGGTTGAGAATCCGGAGAAGCGAAAAGAGTTGATCGAGTGGTTGGAAGGGATTGAATATACCCACTTCCCATTTATACACGATAGTTGTTTGATAGCTACCGATTCAGACGGTAGAATATGGCTTACCGATGCAAATAGAGACGGGGCTTACGATTGTCAAACTGATACTGATTTATTCAAAGCCCTGGCGGCGATGAATGAATGGAGCGACCGGGAACAGTGGTTCACTGATGGAAGTGATTGGGGGATATACCACTCCACTCCGCCACCTAAAGGGTATGAGTATTGGGGCAATATAGAAGTTATGGAATTCTTTGGCCTGCCAAATGTTTTAGGTATAGAGAATTACCGCAAAGCCACCGCCGAAGAGATTGTCGAATACTTCAAAAATAAAGAGAGATGAAAACACCCCAAGAAGCGGCCAGAGAGTATATGCAGAACGTTCTGAATGACTCTGATTTAAGTGTCAACTACGAAGAAGATAATTACGATGCCGGTGTTATGCACACTCTTACTGAAGCCTTAGAACCCGCTTTCCTCGCTGGTGACGCTTTCGGATACCGCAGAGGCATGGAAAAGGCATATCGATGGATCAGCGTGGAGGATGAATTGCCGGAGAATGAAGCCCCTGTAATTGCCAGAATTAAAACCGTAGAAGTGGAAGAAGGTGAAATAATTTACGGCGTCTGCGCATACATCGGCAAGGGAATATGGGTAAATCAATTCGGAGTAGTCCATGGGCAGCCGACCCACTGGCGTCCCATCGAACGAGTAAAGGAGTAAGAAGATGAGCAGAATAATCCGGGTATTCCCCACCAAGACGCATGCCACACCCGATGACGAACTTGTGCGGATTAGAATCACGCCATCGCTGTTCGATGAAGCCGACGAGGTGCACATCTCGGTTGCGTTCACATGGGATATTCCTTGGGCCGAATGGGCGGCAAGACAATGGAAATGTGTCGCACCTGTGAAGGTAGGAGGGCCTGCCTACAATGAGCCGGGCGGAGAGTTTATCCCCGGAATGTACATGAAGCATGGTTACGTCATCACTTCTCGGGGGTGCCCGAACCGCTGCTGGTTTTGTCAGGTTCCCAAACGTGAAGGCTTCCAGCTTCGCGAATTGCCCGTACGCGACGGATGGATTGTTACGGATGATAACCTGTTGGCTTGTTCTGAAAACCACATTAACGAGGTTTTCGCTATGCTCTCCCGGCAGCCCCATCGTCCGCAGTTCGTCGGCGGGTTAGAGGCGGCACTACTCACGCCGGATATGGCCGTCCGGCTGAAAGGCTTGAAGCCCGAAAGAATGTACTTCGCCTACGACACTCCGAATGATTTGGACCCTTTGAAACAAGCCGGGAAATATCTGCTGAACGCAGGATTTACCAAAGCCAGCAACACACTTAAATGCTATGTGTTATGTGGCTATAAAGGTGACACGTTTGAGAAGGCACAAAAACGTATGGGTGAAGCATGGAAAGCCGGATTTATGCCGATGGCAATGCTTTACCGGGATCACAAAGGTGACTACACTAAAAGTTGGAAACAGTTTCAGTGCCAATGGGCCAATCCTCGGATTACCTACTGCAACTGTCATAAATATTTTGGAGAATAACCCGCCTTCGGGCATAACAGGAGAAGAAGATGAAGGAACCACTACTAATCGTCCTTTTATCACTGCTCATGATAGTTGCAATCTGTTTCTGCATAATGAACGACAACGTGATTAACCGGCAGCGGAATTTGATAAATAGACAATTCAACCTGATTGAAAAACAAGCTGAATTTATTGATGAACTAATGATCGAAGCAAAAAACCGTAATCACTAAAGCATTGGAGGAGTAGCTATGAAAAAGATAATGTTTAACGACCAGTACGGACTTACTAAAGCGGTATTGTCTGGATATAAGACCGTGACCAGACGGATAATGAATCGGCAGCCTGATCCGGATGATATCGCCTACATGGAGCCGAAAGACTATCCTTGTCAGCCTCCCTATAAAGTCGGCGAGATCGTAGCCGTGGCGCAGCGCTATCAAGAATTAGACAATGAATGGTGTCGCAATCATGTAGGCGTACATCCGGCAGAAAGCCCTTATTCATCGTGTGAAAATATGGCAGGCTGGAATAATAAGATGTTTGTTCGAGCCGAGGCATGCAAACACCAAATCCGCATCACTTCTGTCCGCCCTGAGCGGTTGCAGAATATAACCGATGAGGACTGTATCAAAGAGGGAATTTTTGAAGAACCCTTTCCTTTTGGCGAGGGTTATTGTTTCGATCCGATTTTCCCACGATGCCATAAAACCAATTTTAACACTCCCCGCGAAGCCTTTGCTTCCCTCATGGATAAGATCAGCGGTCGAGGAACCTGGGAACAGAACCCTTTTGTTTGGAGGATTGAATTTAAACTGGTGAAGTGATGAAACCGAAATTTAAAGGCACGCCGGGGTCGTGGTATATTGAAAGGCATGAATACGACGGCGGCTATAAAGAAGTAGAAATCAGCGCCGTGATAGACCCAATACACGGGCATTCTACAACTATCTGCATAATGTCGGATTACGAGGAAGATCAGATGGATGACAACGCCCGTCTTATCGCCGCCGCCCCGGAACTGCTGGAAGCCTTGCAGAAAACCAACGATCTACTCAAAGACTTGGACAACACGCACACCGGGGATAGTAGGTATGCTGACTTCGCGATTCAGTACTCGGAAAACAGAAAGCTGATTGAAAAAGCATTGGAGGGTTAGCGATGAGACTATTTAAACGCATACAATGGGAGTATATCGGGGTTGCGACTTACGGCGATACATGGTATGAGCTCTACCGATACCAAACCAAGTCGGGAGTATTCCGGCACAAAAAAGTAACTATCCCGTCCGGTTCGGGGCTGTTGGTAAAAACACACAATGAGCCCAACCCGATAGGATTCAAAACAAAACAGACGAATAGCCATGAGCACAACAATCAAAATGTGGGCGGTGTTTGATCCAGAAGGGGAAATTTTAACCTCGTCTTTACACATCTATGCAGATCAGAGCAAACGTCTCTATACCGGTGGTGGTTTTTTACATTCAGCCTTATGGAGTGAGGCCAAAGAATATGGTTACACCTGCCGCCCTGTGAGGGTGACGATTGAAGAACTGCCGCAAGGCCAAAAATAAAAGAAGATGACCGAAGAAACGAAAGGCCCTTACAATGGATACAACAGCCTGGAGGAGCTTGAGAGTGCTGTAGACGAGTATTTCGGTGAGTATATCTCCGAACAGAATCAAAAGACAAAAGAACACATTGAAAATATCACGCCGCAGGCATAAATAATAAAAATCATGCGACCAATAATTTTCAGAGGCAAGCGCCTCGATAATGGGGAGTGGGTAGAGGGCGACTATTTCCGTAAATACATATACGACAGGTATGATAACGGTTCTCTACACCATCTCATAGGTTGGCAGGTGACGGATAATGACGGAGAGAAGTTTAATGACTACGAAGATGTCGATCCGGACACCGTCGGCCAGTACACAGGGATGAAAGACAAGAACGGAAAAAAGATTTTCGAGGGGGATATAATGTCACTTGTAACCGAATTTGGCGATACTATAATACGTGAAATACGGTTTATCGATGGGGCTTTTTGTGTGATCGGAGAGCAAGAAGATGACCTGCACGGGCTAAGTTGGGCCGTAGAAATGTGTGATGGAATAGTTGGTGATAACATCCACGACAACCCCGATCTGCTGAAATAAAAAAAGGAGGGTGTCCGCCTCACCCTCCTACTTACTGCTACGAACCCAAAACCCCGATTATGAATAATAGGGTAATGCAAATATAACAAAAACCTGAAAAATGAAAAGAACCTTACTTTATTTTCTTCTTGCCTTTATAGCCGTGATTCTTGCCGCCTGTGAGCTCAACAAGACCAAGCCGGGCAAGATCATCTTCGACCGTGTTCCCTTCGTCTATGCCACGATAAACGGCCAACGGGAGCTATTCTTAATAGATACCGGAGCGTCTACATCTATGCTGGACAAAAAGCTCTGTGACGAAGCGAAAATCTACTACATGGCTACCGGCTTAGAGGTAATCGGCGTAGACGGAACCTCGATCCCTCTAAAGACCACCGGAAGAATCCCGTTCACGCTCGACAGCATCCCGTATTCGGCCAGCTTCGCGGTACAGGACATGACCAGTCTGCGGAGGGCCACGGGAAAGAACGTAAGAGGGTTGATCGGCTCGGATGTGCTGGGATTTTACCGGTTGACGGTGGATTTTAAAACATGTGAGTTAAGGTAAATTGTCCTAAAGGTAGAAAGTTGCATAGGGGAAAGACCGATAAAAGGTGATATTATTGTTCTAAAAGTATTGTTATGGATATTAAAGCAGCAGCACGAGAATTTGGTATAGCCGAACTCAGATTACATCAGCTTATCCGCCAGCATGCGATCAGTTTTAGGGCGGATGACTATGGTGTGTATGTGGAGCAATCCGAAGTGCAAGCGTGGCTTACCTCCCACCCTGAGCAATGGCAGCAATGGATGGACGCTTTGCAGCACACTCAAGATCATCTCATTTCAAACAGGTATTTGGAGCGACATCGAAATTTGAAAGATTTTGAAAGAAAATAGCTTGTATTGGCTTACATGAAGCTATACTTTTGCTATGTAATGGTACATGGCTATGGTAGAGCTTGTTCGTAGTTGGATCGCATTAAGGGATTTTGCCCACTTTGCACACATCAATGTGCAAGGAGGGCATTTTTTTACGCTACATAAGCAGTTCAAGAAGCTATATGAAGGAGCCTTAGATCAGGCCGACACTATCGCTGAGCGTTACCGTCAACTCAATCCAGATTCGGTTATTCAGATGACCGGAGGTGACCGAACTTATCCTGAGATGTCAGACCGACAACTCGTACAAGAAATCATCGCACAACTTTCCAATATCCGCCAACAGCAGAATGCTATTTGGGCCAACACCAATGCGACGGGTGATTATGTTACCAATGATCTGATGGTGCAGTGTTCAAAGTATGTGGATTTTATCATGTGGCAATTTAATGAATTCTTGAAGTAATGGCCTTTAAGCAAGGAAATACGTATTGGAAACTGGCGAAAGGATTTACGCCCGGCACGGAGAAGAAATACGCTCCTGATGAACTATGGGTAAAGGCTGTTGAGTATTTCAAATGGGTGGAAGACAATCCTTTGCTTGAAGAAAAGGTATTTGGAACTGGCCTGAAAGACACTGTAAATAAAATGCGGGCCATGACCATTACAGAGTTTTGTGTATTTGCGGGAATTACGTCTCAGACATTTTTCAATTACGAGAAGGAGCAAGCCTATTTTGACATCACAGCGCGCATACGTGATATAATCTACTCGCAGAAGTTCACCGGGGCCGCAGCAGGCTTACTGGAAAGCAATATTATAGCTAGAGAATTAGGTCTGGCTGACAAGCAAGAGATAAAACAAGATAGCACCATAACTACGGTAATGTTCGGCAATGAGGACAAAGGCTTATAGTCTGAATGTCTCTCTTACAGATAAACAAAAAGCGGTTCAGGCTGCTTTGTTTGTAGGGGTAATCGTCAAGTTCATTTGCCTGTATGGTGGATCGAGAAGCGGTAAAACGTTTTATGCTTTTTTGTGGATTGTAAAGCGAGCGATTATTTACCCAGGTAGTTACGGATTGGTGTTCCGCAAAACACTGAGTTCTTTGAAAATTGGTATGCTGAATCAGACGATGCCAGCGCTATGGAGGGAGTTCGCCAAAATCAATGGCGGTGTCCATCCTTACGATGCCAGTGTGGGCGGGGTTCCATTTGTGACCTTCAATAAGTCCGAGAACATCCTAACCTTTTTTAATGGGTCTAAGATATTCTTTTATGGTGCCGCCGCCACAATGGGGGACGAGGATAGCATGACTAAGATTTTGTCTTCCGAGTACTTTTCAATCCTTGTTGAAGAGGGTAATGAGAACGATTACAAGGTTATCGAAAAGCTGTTTACCCGGTTGACGCAGGTTGTGTATGATTCCGATGGAGTCAAGGGAATGCCGAAGTTTGTCACTACGCTCAACCCTACCGTCTTTGAGGCATGGGACTATGTGATGTTCAACAAAAAACTCAATCCATCTTCCCGGGAGCCTTTGAATGATCCTGAGCGTTACGCAACGGCACATTTCCGACCGACGGACAACATGCAGCATTTGAGCGACGATTATATTGCCACGCTCAAAAACCTTTCACCGCGTGACCGACAGCGGTTTTTGGAGGGCGAATACGGGGCTAACTTCGACGGCGAAATATTCAAGCACCTCAATTGGTTGGATGTACTCGATTGGTCTGTGTTCGAGAAGATCGTGATCTACGTCGATCCTTCTTATAAGTCAGGGCCCAAGAATGACTACAAGTCGGTCGCCACGGTGGGAATCTGTCAGGGATCATTCTATGTGCTCGACATTAACGCAGCGCAATGCACTACTTACGTGATGATGGAGCTCATACACGAGGCTCAAAGTTACGCAGAATCCAATCTGGAGCAGGTAAAAGGCCATCGAGCAATCGTAGAAACGTGGATCGAAAACCAGGGTATAGCGGATGACTTCACCAAAGCACATGACGAGTATTGCGCCCAAAACGGTTGCGCTATCCCCTATCGGTTGGATAACACGAACAAAGGCGACAAGTTCATGCGAATAGAATCTCTGCTAGTTCCGCTCAATGAAAATTACAAACTGATATTCAGCAACCATATCAAGGAAAAGATGATTTCCTCACAGGTTGAGGTGCAATTCCTGAATTTCGCCAAAAACATGCCCAAAGACATGCACGACGATATTCCGGATAGCGTACATGGAGCTGTGATGAAATTGAGCCAAAAAACGAATGTCACCCACATGAGTGATGTGTATATAGCAAAAAGGACGTGGAGGTAATGGTTGATCCTATCGACATAAAAACAATGGATTTCGGGTACCTGATGGGTATCGACCTGATTCAGTATTTACCGGAGTATTATCTGGAAGCTGTTTACGATAAGAATGCCGATAGCCTCCAGCGTGCCGTACATATCGCCAAGAGCCGTGTACAGAATTATCTCGCCGCACTTTATGATTTATCGGCTGAATACCAGAAAACCGGCTGGGATCGCAACGGAGTGGTTTTAAAGCTGGTTATATTCTGTGCTTGCTGGGAGATAGCCAGCGGAGACGAGGCGATTAAAAAGAGCCTTACCGACGCATATCAGGATTTCCTGCGCACGATTGATGAGTTGCAGTCACGCAAACAATCGCTTTTGGATGTCCCCTCTGTCGGGGAAGATATACGAATGACTCCGGAGGTTATTTCCACTAAAAATAAATACCTGTACTGATGGCAAGGGCTACAAATAAACAGAACTCCGTTAACCCGATTAAACCGGTCGGGTTAGGCTCGTTTGTAGTCAAGACCTATCCCATGACCCGGTATATAGACTATACCGAGGCTGATTGGCGTATGTATTCCGACCAGCTTATTAATAACGGCATGGCTCAGGGATGGGATACTATGGTAACGTGGATGCTGGCCTCGTCCCCGTTTGTACAAACACTTATAGAGCGCAGATTAAACCCGATTCTTTCCGCCCGTTATGTTTTGATGGATGAAAATGGGAATGTGGACGAAGCGCTGACCGAACAAATTGACAAAGGGTGGTTCCGCAAATGGATCGAGGCGGCATCTATGGCGATCTTTCAAGGGTATTCGGGCGGTGTTTTTCAGCCACAAAACAATAAAATTGAGCGCTACCCTATCTCGGTTATCGATCCATTCAATAGAGCCCTCAAACATACGCCTTTCGACCTGAACGGGCATGAGAGGTTCGATGATTATTCTAACCTGTTCTATGTGGAGTATTCATCACAACACCAGACTATGCTCGGGTTGTTTCAACCTCTTTTGAAGGAGTATGTAGGCATTGCGATCACCTTGAGAAACTGGTTAGCATCGGGAACGAGATTGGCATTCCCCTTAACGCAAGTCGGATATAACGGTGCAGGCGTAGAACTACAAGACTACATTGCTCCGGACGGCACAATTCAGCAGAAAAAGGTAAATCCCAACCAGGAGACTGCACGGGAAATTGCGGCCAATATAGACCCTACCGTGGCTATTACTACTCCTTTTTCGGTAGATGATGGGAAACAGGTTTATTCCATAGAGGTTAAACAAACCGAACATCACAGCACCTCGGATGCCTATAAAACATACTACGACTATATCGATCAGGCTGAGATCAGGATGATTAACCTTGTACTCGGGTCTCAGTTGACCATCAAAGAAGGCAATAGCCGGTCTTTGGGGGAGGTTCACGAGCGGGTTGCAAAGACCTATGCCGAGCGGGATGTGAAATGGATGGTAGAGGTGCTTAACAATGTCCTTAAACCAAAGCTCAACATTCCGGATAATCGATGGTTTTCTGATGACAGTGCTTCCACGATGAGCATGGATGAGGCGCAAAAGATGTCGGACATTGTTAATCAGAACGGCAAACAACTTACGCAGGAATTTTTTACCCAGATCGGGTTGCCTGAAAACTTTTACGAGGATAAATCGGGCATCTCTTTGCCGCCGGTCGCTATCAAAGAAGAGGCAGAGATTGAAACCAAAGAGGAAAAAAACTTTGTCCGCAAAGCGCTCGATTTCCTAACGGCTCGCAGTCGTCAAACACCACAGGAGCCAGAGGGGATTATCTATTTGCGTACACCCAAGATAAAAGAAGAGGTAGCTAAAGAAGATGTCGATCTTCCTGCGGGGAGCCATGCGCATGTTTCCGACGCATTTGTGAGAAAGTTGTATGAAACGGAACAGCCACAACCTGTTTTTATCGATCTAGAGCAGTACAAATACTACGCAGACACATTTAAGGCTCCGTTGTTCGGGAATAATCCTTTGGTGAAACTATCCGCCAAAGGGAATGGTTCTATCCCTGACTTGGTGCCTCGTTACATGGCTAACATCTTCCAGTTTTCCGCTGCCAAGAACGTAGCCGAGCAGGCTGCGGTTAACGATGCCATTGCTCGAAGTCTCTTTAACGACAAAGGGCAAAAGGTCTCTTTCTCGCAGTTCAAAAAAGCGGTCAATAAGATCGTGTCTACATTCCGCGAAGACTGGCTAAAGACCGAGTATAGGACAGCCTCGATGACGGCTATTATGGCCAATCAGTGGGGAAGCCTGTGGGCGCAGCGCGACTCACTCCCCTATTGGCGCTATCGAACCCAGGAGGACAACAAGGTGCGGGATGAACATGCAAGGCTCAACGGACGGGTGTTCCGTATCGATGATCCGAATGCTCAAAGACTGTTTCCGCCTAACGGATGGAATTGCCGGTGCTTTTACGAAGGAGTTTCCGAGTATGACCGACAGAAAAACGGTTGGCAAGTCGCCCCGAATGAGGATATACAGGACCTGCTATCGCAGGATGTCGAAAAGGGCTTTACTTACAATGCCGGCATCAACGGCATCATGCCTAACAAGGATAGCAGCTATTTCGATGTGCTTCCCAGCATCAATCGGCTTTCATTCGATAAATACCGGCTTGATTCCGTGAACAAGATGATGGAAACGGCCCCCAAAGTCGATGTTTATCAAGGAACGGTATCGGACATTGCTAAGATGCTCAAGCGTG
>OMAA01000446.1_pt1 | contig 18522 bp, 17 predicted proteins | sample 1674191 | NCBI WGS metagenome assembly OMAA01 (sample SAMEA103958152, study PRJEB25191) | human gut metagenome | biome: human-associated habitat [ENVO:00009003]; feature: intestine environment [ENVO:2100002]; material: feces | place: Germany | collected 2013/2015
GAATGTGAATGTGAATTTGAAATGTAAATCAATGTATCGGGTTGTTCCATCCATTCCTTTAATTGGATATTGTGAATGAAATTCAGTCCTCGCGCGCGTGCCTTATTATATATATAATATGAACCTATTATAATGGCTACTATTACTTAAACACGATTATACGCTTCTCCTTCAGGTAACATTGAAAAACATTTCAAATTCACATTCACATTCACATTTTCGGTTTTCCTCCTATCCACCAGCTAACCCACATAGCAAGTAACTGTGCGCCCGATGCCCCCAAAACTACGTCCCGACGCGCCGCCAGCCACGTCCCGACGCAGATGGCGATACGTCGGGACGCAGCGCCGACTGCATCGGGACGCAGTTGGTAAGGCAAAACATGCCATATAATGTTAACGGATTTAACATTTAATTTAATGGCCATTAAATTAATGGCGGTTAAATTAGACGGAAGAGAATGGGATATGAGGAAGGAATGCACGTGATTCGGGACAAGGATGCACGTGATTCGGGACAACTATTGTTTTTCAGAGAAAAATGTTGTATCTTTGCACTGTCGTTCAAAGATAGGCTGAATTAACCACTAAAAAAACTGAGAGGCTACCGGGGAGTGCACACCGATGCCGATGAGTAACTTAAGGAAGCTGACCGATGAACCACTAGAAAGAAACTGATTGTTGAACCATTAAAAAAAAAGAAAGGAAAAAGAAAATGAAAAAGGAAGTTTGGAAAACAATCTTGCAGGTGATTATCGCTGTACTTACTGCCGTAGGCACCACGCTCGGCGTTACCAGCTGCATGTAGACTGATTTGTTTAACCATTAAAAAAACGATTTGAATTATGGGTATTAAAGTAAAAGCTATTGAGCGCAACGTAGCGTTCGAAAAAGGTAAGCAAAAGTGGGCATTCGTGATGCAGGCTGAACTCTACAGCCAACTCAACGCCACGAAGGTGATAGAAGAAGCTGCCGTTCGCAGCGGATTGCCTAAGGCGGTAATCAACGCCGGATGGTCGGCCATCGGCGAAGTGATTGCTGCATGGGCCACCGAGGGCCACAGCGTGGCTGTGCCAGGTCTGGGCAGCCTCCGATTCGGTCTTAACTCTACCGCCGTAGAGGATGTGAACAAGGTGAGCGCCAACCTCATCACCCGCCGATACATCATCTTCGTGCCTAACACCGACATCAAGAAGGAACTCGAAGAGACCTCCGTCAACATCACCTGCTACGACCGAAACGGCAAGGTGGTGAAGCAGGTTACCTCTACCGATACGCCTCCTACTAACCCATCCGGAGGCGATAATCCATCCGGAGGCGATAATCCATCCGGAGGCGATAATCCATCCGGAGGCGACACCCCATCGGGCGGCGATTCTACTGGCGGAACCGGAAGCGAAACCGGCGGCGATGGACTTGAATAGAAGGTGCTGAGCTTGAAAAACTAAAACCCTCCCCAGGTCTTAAAAAGTCCTAGGGAGGGTAAACTTTGTCTGGCAATTTGCCAGACGTCCCGAACACAACATGCTAACCCACACATAACCCCTTCGAAATCAGCATGTCGCTAACAATCCTTTGTGCCTCAAATAAATAATACTTTTTTTCAAACCAAATCAACAGCCTAGCCTCACGGCTAAAACGTATATAATGTTCTTACCTTATTTCAAAACATGATGGTAACATATTCTGCAGCGATATCAACCAGCTTCTTGCGGCGGGCTACACCTATTATATAATGAGCCTCCTTCGCCGAACAGTGGAAGTATTTCTTCACAGCTGTTACCAGTTCTTCCTTGCTTATCGAGCCTATACCCTTAGGATAAGCCTTGCGGATAGCCTTCTCGATGTCTGCCATCTTATATTCATGGTGGCGCTTGTGGAAGTACTGCGATACAATGATAGAGAGAACTATCACGAGCAGGATGATAATAAATACTACAAACTTGTTCATTTCCTCATCTCCTTTTAATTGATTATACAATATCAGGTTCGCTGAATCACCCTTCCGGGTGCTCCAAGTTTCCGGTATCACCGATAGCCGTTATCGGTAAATCCACTGCAAATATAGCATTTTTTCTTGAAACAACAATATTTTTCGGCATTTTTTTCACTATTTCTGCAAAAAAACTTGCTAAATACAAAAAAAACACGTATTTTTGCAAGAAAATAATCCTTAAGACAGAAAGATAATGCAAGAAACTGTAAAGAAAGTATTGAATGGCGATTTTAATCGCAAGAAAGCATTGCTGTTTCTTATAACGGCTCTGCTTACCGTTATCGTCTGGAACCTGCCCATCGACAGCTTCGGCATCGAAGGGCTCACCATCGTACAGCAGCGCGTCATCGCCATCTTCGTCATGGCCGTGATGCTCTGGCTCACCGAGGCCATACCGGCATGGGCAACCAGCGTAGTGATTATCTTCGTGCTGCTGTTCTTCGTCAGCGACTCCGCCTTCAAGATCATGCAAGGCTCGGAGGCTGAGATGGGCAAGCTGCTCGACTATCAGGGTGTGATGGCGTGCTTCGCCGACCCTACCATCATCCTCTTCCTGGGCGGTTTCGTACTCGCCATAGCCGCTACCAAGAGCGGACTCGACGTGATGATGGCGAAGGCCCTGATTGCGCCATTCGGCAAGCGTTCTGAGAACGTGCTGCTGGGTTTCATGCTCATCACCGGCATCTTCTCGATGTTCATATCAAATACAGCCACCGCCGCCATGATGCTCACCTTCCTCACACCGGTGTTCAAATCATTGCCGCCTTCGGGCAAGGGCCGCGTGGCGCTCACCATGGCCATACCTATCGGAGCCAACCTGGGCGGTATGGGAACCCCTATCGGAACCCCACCTAACGCCTTCGCCTTCAAGGTTTTGAACGACCCTGCAGGACTCAACCTGGGTCTCAGCTTCGGCGACTGGATGCTCATCATGGCCCCTATGGTGCTCATCATGCTCGTGATGGCATGGATCATCATCCGCAAGATGTTCCCGTTCTCTGCCCCGACCATCGAGCTCAACATCGAGGGCAACATGCAGCACAACTGGCGCACCACGGTAGTGGCCGTCACCTTCCTTGCAACCATCGTGCTCTGGGTATTCGGCAAGCAGCTGGGCATCAACGCCAACACCGTGGCCATGCTCCCTATCGCCATATTCGCCCTTACGGGAGTGGTTACAGCCAAGGACCTGAAGGAGATTGACTGGGCTGTCATCTGGATGGTGGCAGGCGGATTCGCTCTCGGATTGGCGATGAACGGCACCGGTCTTGCCGAGGCAGCCGTAAAGAGCATTCCGTTTGCAGAATTCAATCCGCTGGTCATCATGATCGTATCCGGACTGGTATGCTTCATCCTGAGTAACTTCATCTCCAACACCGCCACCGCCGCCCTGCTCATCCCTATCCTCACGGTGGTATGCGCCGGCATGGGCGACAAGCTCAACACCATCGGCGGCACCTCTACCATTCTCATCGGAGTAGCGGTATCGGCCAGCTGCGCCATGTCGCTGCCTATCTCAACCCCTCCTAACGCCATCGCCTACTCTACCGGACTCATCCAGCAGACCGACATGGTGAAGGCAGGACTCACGGTGGGCATTCTGAGCATGATAGTGGGCTACGCCGTGCTCATCACCTTCTGCAAGATGGGCGTGCTCTAGAGGGGCATCATCTGCGAAAATACACATTATTATATATATAAAGGAATGAAAAAGATTGTTATAGGAATCGACGTAGGCATCTCTACGACCAAGATTGTGGGCATCGATGAAAGCGGCGTGGTGGTAAGCCCCATCCGCATCAAGGCCACCGACCCTATCACCTCGCTCTACGGAGCCTTCGGCAAGTATCTTCACGACAACAAGATTGCGCTGAGCGATGTAGAACAGGTGATGCTCACAGGCGTAGGTTCTGCCTATATCGACGAGCCCATCTACGGACTGCCTACCTCGAAGAGCGAGGAGTTCGTGGCCGACGGACTGGGCGCCCGATACGAGAGCAAGCTCGACCGCATGATTGTGGTGAGCATGGGAACCGGTACATCGCTCGTAAAATGCGATGACAACGAGATAAGGCACATCGGAGGCATCGGCATAGGCGGCGGAACCCTGGCAGGACTGAGCCGCATCATGCTCAAGACCGATGACATCAAGCAGATCATCAACCTCGCCAAGGACGGCGACGTGAGCAAGATAAACCTGCTGATAGGCGACATCAGCGCCAAGCCTCTGCCCGGACTCCCGATGAACGCCACCGCATCGCTCTTCAGCAACGCCAAGGCCAACGCTTCGCGCGAAGACATCGCCATGGGACTCATCTGGATGGTGCTGCAGTCGATAGGTTCGGCTACCATCCTCTCATCGCTCGAATCGGGCATCAAGGATTTCGTGCTCATCGGCAACCTCACCCTGCTGCCGCAATGCCGCGAGGTGTTCCCAGCCATGGAGAAACTCTACGGAGTGAGGTTCAGAATACCGAAATACTCGGAATTCTGCACCGCCATCGGAGCTGCGCTCGACTATAAGCGACAAGCAAAATAATCACCCCCGAATCGCCGCAATGCCCTATACACGGGCGTTGCGGCGATTTTCATTTCCACCCCTGCCACGGCACACAGACAACAAGGGAAAAACGCACACAAGCGCACAAAATGCGCAACACGCTGATAGATAACAACTTAAACGTTCCGGAAAACAGAAATTTGTCAAAGTTTTCCAAAACTTTTTCGTTTCTGCCTGATTATCAGTGACTTAATATTTTTTAACGATAAAAAAGTTGTCCAAAAGTAGTTACTTTCAGAAATATTTTATATCTTTGCAATGTCAAAAGGAGGTACATATCTACCTCTTCAAGTCATAAGGACTTAATACTAAGTAATTTAAACATCAATCGTAAAAGTAATACTAAAATGATCCAGACAGTAGTAAAGCGTGACGGACGCATCGTTGGATTCAACGAACAGAAAATCATGGCAGCCATTCGCAAGGCCATGTTGCATACCGACAAGGGTGAAGATACCACTCTTATCGAGCAGATAACCGACCACATCTCTTATCGCGGCAAGAGCCAGATGAGCGTTGAGGCCATTCAGGACGCCATCGAGATGGAGCTCATGAAGAGTGCCCGCAAAGATGTTGCCCAGAAGTATATCGCATACCGTAACCAGCGTAACATCGCCCGCAAGGCGAAGACACGCGACGTATTCATGAGCATCGTCAATGCCAAGAACAACGACATCACCCGCGAAAACGCCAACATGAATGCCGACACACCAGCCGGCATGATGATGAAGTTCGCTTCAGAAACCACTAAACCATTCGTCGACGACTACCTCCTCTCAGAGGATGTACGCGACGCCGTCATGCACAACTATATACATATTCACGATAAGGACTATTACCCAACCAAGAGTCTCACCTGCGTGCAGCATCCGCTCGACGTGATTCTGAACCACGGATTCACAGCCGGTCACGGTTCAAGCCGTCCTGCCAAGCGCATCGAGACCGCAGCCGTGCTGGCTTGTATCTCTCTCGAGACCTGCCAGAACGAGATGCACGGCGGTCAGGCCATCCCAGCCTTCGACTTCTATCTGGCTCCATACGTACGCATGTCGTACCAGGAAGAGGTGAAGAATCTGGAGAAGCTGACAGGCGAAGACCTGAGCAACCTCTATGATGCGCCTATCGACGACTACATAGAGAAGCCGCTCGACGGACTGCAGGGCCGCGAACGCCTGGAGCAGCACGCCATCAACAAGACCGTGAACCGCGTGCATCAGGCGATGGAGGCATTCATCCACAACATGAACACCATCCACAGCCGCGGCGGTAACCAGGTAGTATTCTCAAGCATCAACTATGGTACCGATACCAGCGCCGAGGGCCGCTGCATCATGCGCGAAATCCTGCAGAGCACCTATCAGGGCGTAGGCAATGGCGAAACAGCCATCTTCCCTATCCAGATATGGAAGAAGAAGAGAGGCGTAAACTATCTGCCTGAGGACAGAAACTACGACCTCTACAAGCTGGCGTGCAAGGTAACAGCCCGCCGTTTCTTCCCTAACTTCCTGAACCTCGACGCCACCTTCAACCAGAACGAGAAGTGGCGTGCTGATGACCCTGAGCGCTACAAGTGGGAGATTGCAACTATGGGCTGCCGCACCCGCGTGTTCGAAGACCGCTGGGGCGAGAAGACCAGCATCGCCCGCGGTAACCTGAGCTTCTCTACCATCAACATCGTGAAGCTCGCCATCGAGTGCATGGGCATCGAAGACGAAAAGCAGCGCATCGACATGTTCTTTGCCAAGCTCGACAATATCCTCGACATCACAGCCAAGCAGCTCGACGAGCGCTTCCAGTTCCAGAAGACGGCGATGGCCAAGCAGTTCCCTCTGCTCATGAAGTATCTCTGGGTAGGCGCAGAAAACCTGAAGCCGGAAGAGACCATCGAGAGCGTCATCAACCACGGAACCCTGGGTATCGGCTTCATCGGATTGGCAGAATGCCTGGTTGCCCTCATCGGCAAACACCACGGCGAGAGCGAGAAGGCACAGGAGCTGGGACTGAAGATTGTTACCTACATGCGCGACCGTGCCAACGAGTTCAGCGAGCAGTATCACCACAACTACTCTATCCTGGCTACTCCAGCCGAGGGATTGAGCGGTAAGTTCACTAAGAAGGACAGAAAGCAGTTTGGCGTCATCCCTGGCGTTACAGACCGCGACTATTATACCAACTCTAACCACGTGCCTGTATACTATAAGTGTACAGCCCTGAAGAAGGCACAGGTCGAGGCTCCATACCACGACCTGACCCGTGGCGGCCACATCTTCTATGTAGAGATTGACGGCGATGCTACCCACAACCCTTCTGTTATCGAGAGCGTGGTAGACATGATGGATAAGTACAACATGGGTTACGGCTCAGTAAACCACAACCGCAACCGCTGTCTCGACTGCGGCTACGAGAATGCTGACGCCCACCTCGAGGTTTGTCCTAAGTGCGGCAGCCACCACATCGACAAGCTGCAGCGCATCACCGGTTATCTGGTAGGTACTACAGACCGCTGGAACAGCGGCAAGCTTGCCGAGCTCCACGACCGAGTAACCCATATCGGAGGAGAAAAGTAAAAATGATTAGCGTTTTAAGCATCGTACATGATACGATGGTAGACGGTCCGGGCTTCCGCACATCCATTTATTGTGCGGGATGCCCCAACCATTGTCCGGGCTGTCATAATCCGCAGTCGTGGGACATCAGCCATGGCACGATGACCTCTACCGACGAGCTGATGAAGGAAATCATGAGCGACCCCTTCGCCAACGTCACCTTCTCGGGCGGCGACCCTATGTTTCAGGCAAAGGGCTTTGCCGAGCTGGCGCGCGCCATCAGGGAGCAGAGCAGCAAGAGCATCTGGTGCTTTACGGGCTATCTCTTCGAAAACCTCGTGAAGAATCCCGAGCAGCTGGAACTCCTCCGCCAAATCGATGTATTGGTAGACGGTCCCTTCGTACAGGCATTGCGCGATGAAGACCTCTTCTTCAGGGGCAGCAGCAACCAGCGCATCATCAACGTGCAGAAGTCGCTGAAAGAAGGAAGAGTGATAGAACTCAATCTTACAACAGAAAACCCGAATCCGGTATTGTAAATCTACATACCAGATTCGGGTTTCCCGTTTATTTTTTCATGCACGGATTACACGGATTTTCCTATCTTAAATATTTCCTATCCCTCTTAGCATCCTTCTCTTCGAGGTAGCTGATAGAACTCTGAATATAATCACGCTCCCACTCGCTCTCGTGCAATTTCTCATCGCCATAGAGCAGAAGGTCGAGATCCAGCGGAACATCTACCTTACGATAAGGACCACGGATTCTGCGTCCGCATCTCTGCTCCACACTCCGCAGCGCTGCAAGCACAGACTTCTTAGAGCAGATGGTCTCCCCCAACATCACCTGATTCAGAAACTTGTCTGAATTCTCCAGTCCGATAGGCTCAGTCCACATGCGCGGACCGAAAAGGCTGTTCTTGAACATACAACTCAGATGTTCATGCGCCTTCAACACATTCTCCTCCTGATTTCTGTTAGAGCCGATAGCTATAATTACTTTTGTACGAGTTTTCATTATTAAAATCATTATTCAAGTTTCGCATGTAAGCTCCACACGCCCTGAAAGGGCAGAAGCTCTTAGCCCAGGGCATCGCCCTGGGTTATTACGGACGCAAACCTGTCGCCCTGTAAGGGCAAAAGCTTTAAAACTCCAGGCAAAACATAAGGCTTTTGCCCTTACAGGGCGCCTTGCTGATTGCTATTATACCCAGGGCGATGCCCTGGGCTAGGAGCTTCTGCCCTTTCAGGGCGTGCTGCTTCTGGAGCTTTTGGGCCTTCAGCCCGTACTTGAACCACATGCGAAACTTCAGTCTTCTTACCTTTTCTAACTGACTTCTTCGTAGCGGCAGATTTCTGCTTGGACGCATTACGCTTCTTCAGTTCTTCTTCGGTAATATATTGTCTGTTCTTAATCTTCCATGCCAGCACCTCAGTCTGGTTCTCGCCAGTATAGGCTTTCTTCCAGAAATCTACGGATTCATCGGCCATACCATTCATATAATAGATATCGCCGGCATGTTCCAGAACCGTACTGTTATCTGCGGTGGAATCGCGGTTTTTGAGTGCCTGGTCTATATAGGTCTTGGCATCAGCATAGCGTTCTTCCATAAAGAGAATCCAGGCATAGGTATCCAGATAAGTACCGTTGTTCGGCTCTGCCTTGATGGTCTTGTAGCTCATCGACTCAGCCTTATGCAGGTCAACGCCCTTCTCGCTCAGATAGTAGGCATAGTTGTTCAGCGCCATCACGTTGTCGTCCTTCCATTGCAGGCAGGAGTCGTAAGCCGCAAAGGCTTCCTGCTCTTCACCTTTCTTATGAAGGATATCGCCGGTTACGGCATAGAGGTCAGAAACCAGGTCGGCCGGCGACTGTGCATTCACCTGCGCCAATCCGAGACGGAACTCACGGAGCGCCTCGTCTTCCTTATCTTTCTGATAATACGCCATTCCACCGAAGTAATAGAACACCATTTCTTCGGGATTATACTCCTGAGCCGCCTTACATTGCTGGGAAACCAGGTCATATTTCTTCTCGTTCCAGAGCATCTGTACGAGTTGCATTCTGGCATTCACGTTATCCGGAGCTATGGTAAGCACCTTTTCGAAGGCTCGGCAAACAGAGTCGGCAGGCATCTTCTTCAAACTCATATAAGCCGCTTTCATCTCTGCCACATCGGCTGACGGATGAGCCACGTTGAGCGCCTTGTCAAACAGCGCAATCACCTTGGTAGAATCGCCACCTTCGCTCTCGTTCTTCTGAATGAAAGAGCGGTACATCATCACCTTGGTCTCCAGATCCGATTTCGGACTCATCAATATCTTATCGAGCATCTGCCCGGCAAGCTGCTCCTGATGGGTGGCATTATAATAGTCGTAAAGCGACATCTGGGCATAGGAATTGTCAGGCTCTTCCTTCAGCACATCGGTAAAGCACTTGTAAGCTTCCTTCTGGCGGTCGTGCTGTACGAGCCAGTTGCCCAGCATTGTCTTGTACTGCATATCCAGCGGATGCTGGTCTACGAGCGACTTCAGTTCCTGATAGGCAGCCTTCTTGTCGTTCATCAGTTCATAAACTCTCATTTTAGAGAGGGTGAACTGTTCGCTTTCACCTTCTTCCACCTCAAGACGCGAAATGGTTTTGAGTACTGATTTATAATCCTTATTCTGGGAATAAAGCTGAACCAGAATGCGGAGGGCATCGGTATTATCGTGGTTTTTGGCATACAGATCCTCATAGGCATCGATGGCAAGATCGTATTTCTGGCTACCTATATAATATCTGCCCAACTGCTCTGCATAGGTCTGGTTTTCCGGATCCAGTTCTATTGCCTTCTGCATATAGGCAAGTGCCAGGGAATCCTGCTTGAGCTGAGAATAGAAAAGCGACTCATAGAAATAGGTTTCAGCCGCCTTCGGGTCAATCTTCCGGGCATGCTCAAAGAGGTCGAAAGCTGCCGAATAATTGCCGGCAGCCTGCTGGCGCGCTCCCTCCAGGAAGAAATAGTTATAGCGCTGGCGGTCGTTCGGAGAGAGATGATCCTCCTGAACCGCCGGCTTCTGAACCGGCTGCACCTTCTTCTTACGGGCAAGCGACGGCATGGCTACCGAGCCCAGCAAGACCAGCCCCATTGCCCAACTGATATTTCTAAGATTCATCTTCACGATTCTAATCCTTTCTATTCTATCTTTTCTATTCTATCTTTAACAATCTGTTATTTTACACCCGTATGTCCGTATCCGCCGGCTCCGCGTTCGGTTTCATCGAGTTCATTAACCTCGATGAAATCGCATTGTTCGTGCTTAGCCAGCACCATCTGGGCTATACGTTCGCCATCGTTGATTACGAAATCCTCTGTAGAGAAATTGATGAGCAGAACCATGATTTCACCGCGATAATCGGCATCGATGGTTCCCGGCGTATTCAATACGGTAATGCCATGCTTCAAAGCCAGACCGCTGCGAGGACGGATCTGCGCTTCATAACCTGCAGGCAAAGCCATATAAAGACCGGTTGGCACCAGTCGTCGCTCCATAGGATGAAGCACGATTGCCTCTTCAATGTTTGCCCGCAAATCCATGCCGGCACTCTGAGGTGTGGCAAACGCAGGTAGAGGCTGATGCCCCTTGTTGATAATCTGTACTTTTATCATGACTTCTTCTTTTTTATCTGTGTCTGAGTTTAATAATCTGCAAAAATAAGCAATTTTGATGGAATAAATGAATTTTTGAGGATAAAAACATGTAATTTATCATATTTTATTTTGATTTGTGCTTACTTTAGTGTATTTTTGCGCTACAGAATCAAGTAATACAATAATATGGAATGGAAACAACTGATATCCAACAAGCGTTTCGGACAGGAGCATAAGCATGCCGAGCGCCATGATGATCGCTCTGAATTCAAGCGCGATTACGACCGTCTTATCTTTTCATCGGCATTCCGCCGCCTGCAGAACAAGACGCAGGTTTTCCCTTTGCCGGGCAGCATCTTCGTTCACAACCGCCTCACCCACAGTCTGGAGGTGGCGAGTGTGGGCATGTCGATAGGTAACGACATTTCCCGACACGTCATCCAGAAGCGGCCTGAACTGAAGGATACGCTCGTCGAAGAGATAGGTACCATCGTAAGTGCAGCCTGTCTGGCACATGATTTGGGCAATCCGCCTTTCGGTCATTCCGGCGAGAAAGCCATCCAGACTTTCTTCTCTGAAGGACCGGGTCAGAAGATAAAATCAATGGTTTCATCGGAGTTTTGGGATGATATTACGCATTTCGAAGGCAACGCAAATGCCTTCAGAATCCTGACCCACCGGTTCAAGGGGCGCCGTCAGGGTGGCTTCGTCATGACCTATTCCATGCTTGCTTCCATCGTGAAATACCCGTTTGCAAGCAGTCTTGCCGGCAGCCACGGCAAATTCGGTTTCTTTGCTTCAGAAGCGGAATCTTATAGGAAAATTGCCGATGAATTGGGCATTTTTTGCAAATCTGCACCGGGTGAACCTCTCAAATACGCCCGCCATCCACTTGTATATATGGTAGAAGCTGCCGACGATATCTGCTACGAAATCATGGACATCGAAGACTCCCATAAGCTCAAGATTCTTTCCTTTGCCGAGACGGAGCACTTGCTGCTGAGTTTCTTTGATGAAGATATCCAGCAGAAGATACGCCAGCGCATCATCGACGAAGAACTGACTGACGAAAACGAGAAAGTGGTTTACATGAGAGCCAGCGTCATCGGCAAACTGGAGAACGAATGTGTGGCAGCCTTCCTGGCTCACGAAGAGGAAATCCTTGCCGGAACTTTCGAGGGCAGTCTCATCGACCATATTTCCGAGCGCCAGAAAAAGGCATACAAGGAATGTGAGAAGATCTCCTACTCTAAGATTTACCAAAGCAAGCCGGTGCTCGACATAGAACTGTCGGGTTATAAAATCATGGCAACTCTGATGGAGGTTTTCATCGAGGCAGCCGTCAATCCATCGCGCTTCTACTCCAAGCAGCTCTTGCGCCGGGTAAGCAGCCAGTATGATATAGAGAACGAGAATCTGGAGGAGCGCATCATGGCGGTAATTGATTATATCAGCGGCATGACCGACATCTATGCGCTCGACATCTATCAGAAGATCAACGGAATCAGTCTGCCTATTGTATAAGGGAAGCGCCCTCTTTTTAGCTTACTGAACTTTCGCAAGTCCGCTAGGCGGTAGGGAGATACACAGGTTACGGTTTCATGGCATGAAATATTTTGTTTCATACCACGAAACTGTTTGGTTCAAGCGGAGAAACACTTTGTTTCATCCTGTGAAACAAACTGATACGTCACAATCCTGCTTCCGCCCCATCGGCAAGAAGTTTTGCTTTACTCGTAAACGAATCCAGCATCTTCTGCATAATGTTCACCAGAAAAACGTGATAGATAACCCCAAATCGTGATGGATAGCGTGATGGATTTTGTAAACATTTCGTCAATCCACCACGCTTAACAAAAGAGATAACAACCTAATTATCAAGCAATTAAAGTTTCAAAAAACTGAAAACGTGAGGGATGTGAGGGATAAAACAGATTTTAAACTAAAAAATAACACGGACAATTTGATTTGTCCGTGTTATTTTTTTCTTCTTATTTTAAAAACACCCCGTATAACGGCATGTTGGTGATATATCTTTACACTTTTAGACACATGAAAATGCCAGAACGATACACTTTTCGACACATGAAAATGCCAGAACGATACACTTTTCGACACATGAAACCAAAATTCCGCTGCCTTTTCCGAGATTCATTAAGACTATTTAACCCAAGTTGTTTTGCCCCATACGCCCTGAAAGGGCAGAAGCTCCTAGCCCAGGGCAACGCCCTGGGTATAATAGCAATCAGCAAGGCGCCCTGTAAGGGCAAAAGCTTTGTTGATTGCCTGGTATCTGAAAGCTTTTGCCCTTACAGGGCGACAGGTTTGTGTTCGTAATTACCCAGGGCGTTGCCCTGGGCTAGGAGCTTCTGCCCTTTCAGGGCGTGTGGGGACATGATGGTGTTCTGATGCCTTGGGCGTGTGGGGACATGATGGTATTCTGAAGCCTTGGGCGTGTGGGGACATGATGGTGTTCAGATGCCTGGGGCGTGTGAAGCTTACATGCGAAACTTGAATTAAATACCTTTTTCCTTATAAATCAAATTATTGGCTCCGCTCGTAATCTTCAGAGCCTCAGGATGTTCCTTAATAAAACTGTTGATGTGGCGAACTCGCTTCTCTTCCAAAATCTCATCGATGGCGATAAGGATACCGGTCTCCTCTACATCACCAAAGCCATAGTTGATGGCGGTACCGAAAAGCTTCATCGTAGGACTCAGACTCATGTAGGCATTAACAAGAGGAGGAATATTATAACCCAACTTGCGAACCTCACGGTTCAGGATGCGATAGTCTGCCTTGAAGTCATCTTCTGTAAAGATAGCAGCCAAATCACTCTCCGGCGTATCCAATTTCAGCGGTTTCATCGGGATTACGAGGTTCTCCTTGTCATCAAAATGCTTCTTGAGGAAATAGAGAATCATGTCGCGGCCACGACGGATGTAAGACGGATACATCGTCATCTTGCCGAAGAAATATTTCACTTCCGGATAGAGAACCGTCAAAGCGCCCAAACCATCCCAAAGATTGTCGAGAGCAAAGATGCTCTTGGTGTTGGTACGCACATTCTGATATTCGAGCGAAACGAAGGAACGGCCCAACTCTACGGTATAAGGCATATACTCCTTGAGGAACTTGTCGGAGAAATGGAACATGTGGCTGGTTGCCAGCTTAGGCTGTCCCTTCTCATCGAGCTGCCAGTCCTTACCCAGGAGATAACGGTAACCGCCGATAATCTCATCGGCTTCAGGGTTCCAGACAATCAGCTGCTTGTAACAGTTGTCACCAAAGTCGAACTCATCAAGATCCATAGATTTGCCCGTTCCGCCTCCCGCCTCACGGAAAGCGATTTCACGAAGTCGACCAATCTCTTTCAGCACATTAGGCGAATCGTTTGCCGTAACGACGTAAATCTCGTTATGGCTCTTATTGGTCATTCTCAGTTGCTTGTCGGGTGTAAGCTCGCTCTTCAGGAGCTCACGGTCAATCGGTTGGATGATTTCTTCTTCCATATTACTCTTCTTATATGCTATGATTCTACGATTTCGTTAATATAAAACAATGTTCACGGGTTTTGAAAACCATTAAAGTTCATAAACCCTGTCTTCAACATACTGCGCCCACTCGGTAGCCGACTTGCTCTTATCAAAAGTCTGCCAAGGAATCGGTTTGCCGATAGAGATGCGGAAATGCTTGCCCACATTCCTGTACATTTCGTCAACCAGGAACAGCATGGCGAGATTGAACGGCAGATACTTGTCGCTAAATCGGGCGATGCGGTAGAAACGCTCAGAGTTGCGCCCTCCGAAATGGATAGGCACCACATCGCGCTGATATTCTACACTCTTAGAGATAAACGTCTTCTTCCAAGGCAGGTCGTGGATGGTTCCATCCTTGCGCTTGCGGCTGTTCAAGCCTGCCGGAAACATCAGCATGTGGTTATCACTCTTGAAGCCCGCCTCCACCATACGTGGAAAATCGCGGCTCTGGCGACCCGTCTTGTTGATGCCGATACTTACAGGTTTCAAACCCGGCAAGTTGAGCAGAAGATCATTCACCAGATAGCGGAACTTGCCATCATAGTGCTTGCCGATGATGGAACCGAGACATACGCCGTCCTGTCCGCCCAAAGGATGATTGGAAACAAAGGTATAGAGTTTGCCGTCGTTCTTGTCAGGCAGGTTTTCCAAGCCTACGATTTCAACATCCATCTTCAGATAGCGCACACATTCGGTGAGCCATTCAGTACCCGAAAGGCCACGGCTCTCCCACAAGAACCTGTTCACCTCGTCCTCGTGAATAATCTTCTTGAGCCAGGAAACCAGGAAGCGCGGTACGAATTTCACCTTGCTTCCCATCTTGCTCTTAAGAATCTTATCTATGTCTATCGTTTTCTCTATTGATTCACTCATGTTTGCTAAAACTTATATAAGTTAGTGCAAAAGTAACTCAACTTTTTCAAATACGTGCCATTTTTTCCAAAAAAATAGCAAAAAAGCGAAAATTTATTAGTTTTTTTAAACTATCACGACAATTCGAGCCCATTTTGCACGTATTTTTGCAAAAATATCACACTTGATGAGAACAAAAAGGCGATGCCCGAAACTGGAAGGTGAAGTTGACCAAAAACAACTTTTTCATTAAGTTTTATAAATTTTGTGGGAAAATGTAAGGCTATATGGAGATTTTTATGTACCTTTGAACCCAAATTTATACACTAATAAGTACGCACGCAATATTATAACGCGATAAGACAGCAAAAAGATATATGATAAAGACAGCAGAAACATATCACGTACCGGTGCTCCTCAAGGAGAGCGTTGACGGGTTGAACATACAGCCAGGAGGCATCTATGTAGACGTAACCTTCGGTGGCGGCGGACATTCCAGAGAGATTCTGTCGCGCCTGACGAAGGGAGCGCACCTGTACAGTTTCGACCAGGATGCCGATGCAGAACGCAACGTGGTGGCAAACGAGAACTTCACCTTCGTATGCTCCAACTTCAGATTCCTGAAAAACTGGATGCGCTACTACGGGGTAGACGGACTCGACGGACTGTTAGCCGACCTGGGCGTATCGAGCCATCACTTCGATGACGAGACCCGCGGTTTCTCCTTCCGTTTCGACTCCCCACTCGACATGCGCATGAACAAACGTGCGGGCAAGACTGCTGCCGACATCGTAAACGAATATGACGAAGGTGCCCTTGCCGACATCTTCTACCTATACGGTGAGCTGAAGAACTCGCGCCGCATCGCCTCGGCACTCGTCAAGGCAAGAGCCGAGAAGCCCATCCTCACCACCAAAGACTTCATGGCAGCCGTAGAGCCCCTCTTCAAGCGGGAACGCGAGAAGAAAGACATGGCAAAGCTCTTCCAGGCGCTGCGCATAGAAGTGAACCACGAGATGGACGCCCTGAAAGAGATGCTCCGCTCAGCCACGGAACTTCTGAAACCGGGAGGCAGACTCAGCGTCATCACCTATCACTCGCTGGAAGACAGAATCGTAAAGAACATGATGAAAGCGGGCAATGCAGAAGGCAAGATAGAGCAGGACTTCTTCGGAAGAATAGAAACCCCTTTCAAACTCGTGAACAACAAGGTAATCGTTCCCGATGCCGACGAGCAGGAAAGAAACCCTAGGAGCAGAAGCGCCAAACTAAGAATAGCAGAAAAGAAATGATAAACGATAAAGACATAAACATCAGTGAGAAGCCTATAGCCGAAGAAAAGGCACAGGCATCACAGGAACCGCCGAAGCAGAAAACTCCGCAGCAGGAGCCACAGCAGGAGGCTCCACAGGCTTCGCTCAAGGAAGTGATTGCCAAGCAAGCCATTGAGGAAGAGGCTTCAGGATCATCGAGCTTTACGCTGCGAAAGATTCTGGGTGGAGACATTCTTACCGCACAAATCATACGCCGGCAGATATGGCTCGTTATCCTCATCGTGTTTTTTGTCATTATCTACATATCCAACCGATACAATATCCAGAACGATATCATCGAGTTGGACAAACTGCAGAAAGAACTGCAAGACACCAAATACAAAGCGCTGTCTACAAGCAGCCAGATAACAGAGAAGAGTCGTGAAAGTAATGTGCTCGACATGCTGAAAAACAACAAAGACAGCGTGCTGCACATCGCTACCCAACCTCCATACATCATAAACGTACCCGAAGAATGAGCAGCAAATTTGATCACAAGAAAGTAATGCCCCGCTACAGCGCCATCGCCATCATCATGACGATTTTCGCCATAGCCGTAGTGGGTAAAGCGCTCTACATCATGACCGCCAAGCATGATTACTGGATGAAGGTGGCAGAACGGCAGAAGAAGGATTCCGTGACCGTAAAGCCAAACCGAGGCAACATCTTGAGCTGCACAGGACAGCTGATGGCAAGTTCGCTGCCGGAGTTTAAGGTTTTCATGGACTTCAAGGCGCTGAAAGATGCAGAAAACGATTCGCTGTGGGATGCCAAGCAAGACTCCATCTGTCTTTGCCTGCACCAGATATTCCCGAACCTGAGCGAGTCTGATTTCAAGAAGCACCTCACCGAAGGTCGCGCCAAGATGAGCCGCCACTGGCCGGTTTATCCGAAGCGTGTAGACTATAACACCTTCACCGAGATAAAGGACATCCCTGTATTCCGCCTGAAACCCTACCAGAGCGGTTTCCACTGGGAAGAATATAATGCCCGAACCAGAACTTACGGTTCGCTGGCAGGCCGTACCATCGGAGCCATGTATGGCGCCAAGGATACCGCCCGCTTCGGTCTGGAGCTGAGTTACGACTCCATCCTGCGAGGCACCAACGGTATCGTGCATCGCCGCAAGGTGCGCAACAAGTTCCTCGACATTACCGATACCCCTCCTATTGACGGAGCCGATATCGTGACCACCATCGATGTGAGCATACAAGACCTTGCCGAACGCTCACTCATCGACGAGCTGAAGGAAATCAACGCCAATGTGGGTGTAGCCATCGTGATGGATGTACCTACGGGCGACATCAAGGCCATCGTAAACATGGAGAAATGTTTCGACGGCGAATACAGAGAAATCCACAACCATGCCGTGAGCGACCTTCTGGAGCCAGGTTCGGTGTTCAAGCCAGCCTCTATCCTCGTAGCGCTGGACGACGGAGTGGTAGACACGACCTATCACGTAGAAACCGGTGGCGGTATATGGCCGATGTACGGCAGAGAAATGAAAGACCACAACTGGCGAAAAGGCGGATACGGAATGCTGACCCTCGCACAGACCCTGTGGTACAGTTCGAACATCGGTGTGAGCCGCATCATAGACGACCATTACCGCAACAACCCGGAGAAATTCGTAAAGGGTATCTACCGTACCGGTCTGCACGACGACCTGAAGATTCCACTGGTGGGAACAACGCCAGCCAGAATCCGCATGCCGCACAGAAACAAGAACGGGCAATATGACAACTGGGCAAAGACCAGTTTGCCATGGATGAGTATCGGATATGAGACCCAGATACCGCCTATCTCTACCCTCACCTTCTACAACACCATCGCCAACAACGGCAAGATGATGCGACCAAGATTCGTGAGCAAGGTAATGAAGAACGGAGAAACCATCATGGAATTTCCTCCTGAAGTGATGCGCCAGCAGATAGCCAAGGAGAAGAGTATCAAGGAACTGCAAACCATCCTGGAACAGGTGGTAAGCGTGGGACTGGGAAAGAAAGCCGGTTCGCCTAACTTCAAAGTGGCAGGAAAGACCGGTACAGCCCAGATTTCAAAAGGTGCCGGTGGATATAAAAGT
>OMAA01000449.1_pt1 | contig 18464 bp, 22 predicted proteins | sample 1674191 | NCBI WGS metagenome assembly OMAA01 (sample SAMEA103958152, study PRJEB25191) | human gut metagenome | biome: human-associated habitat [ENVO:00009003]; feature: intestine environment [ENVO:2100002]; material: feces | place: Germany | collected 2013/2015
TGCTTGCCCATGATCACGTTGAACAGCCACCCGGACGCCGGCCGGTCGTCATTCGGATTGCCCTTGTCCGCAAACTGCCGCCACTGCCGCAGCTTCCACCAGTCCTCGTCGGCGATGATGCGCCGCTCGAGATTCTGCCTGCCCTGCTTGTAGCGGCGCAGGATCTCCGCCGCCCGCCGGAGCTCCTTCTCCCCGATCACGGGGACGCCTGTTGTCCGTACCTCCATTGCTTCCTCCTTATCTCAGTTGGTCGAGCGGATCCGACCAGATCGCCGCCGTCTGCCCGCCCCGGATCGGCCGCACCGGCCGCGACATGCAGAAATACCGCCACTCGTCGCACACATGGTCCTCCAGCGCCGTGTCCAGATCCTCCGGCCGCGTCTGCGAATACAGCATCATCGGCACCGTCCGGATAAACGCCCTGCAGTTCCGGAACACATACATCCGCGGATACCCGTTCTCGTCGAACTGCAGCCGGTAATGGCACTGCATCCACCCCGCGATCCGCTCGTTGTCGCCGGGCGAAAAATACACGCCGTACCGCGCCGCCGTCTGTGCCACGCTCTCCCCGCGCGACGCGTCCCAGATCGCCGGATCCGCCACGCCCGTGATCTCCCGGCCCTTCAGCCACAGGTGCTCCGTCTCGATCCGCCGGATCTCGGCGAACTGACGGTCCGGCGTCCACTTGACGCCCTCGTTCGGCGTCCGCGTGCAGCCGTAGAGCTCCAGGATCCGGTAGAGGACCCCGTCATAGTCGACTGCCCACCACGCACAGGAAAACGGCTTTCCGTACCCGAAGTCATAGCTCCGCCGGTCCCGGTAGTGCTCCGGCACGTCCCGGAAGTCCTCAAAGAACTGCCCCTCGTACACATCCCACGACCCATGCAGCCACGCCTCGCGCAGCTTTGGCGGCAGCGTCTCGAGCTGCTGCAGATAGTCCGGCTGCCGCTCGAGCAAGACCCGGTTGTCCGTCACCAACGCCTGCACGAAGCTGTAGGCGTCTTCCCGCTCCCCCGGCTCAAACCGCCGGTCGATGAACAGCCGCTTAAAATACCCGTGGCTCGGCCCGCCGGGATTCAGCGTGTAATACGTCCGCTTCGGAAACCCGTTCGTCCCGCGCACGCAGGCGTTGATCGCGTCGATCCACGCCTTCTGCAGCTGCCCCGCCTCGTCGAGGAACACCACGTCGTACTCCGCGCCCTGATACTGCCCCAGATCCCCGTCGCACGCGCAGTAGCCGAAGGTCAGGACCGACCCGTTCGGAAACTCGAACCGCTTGTCCGCCGCCTTATACTTCGCCACGCCCGCCAGCTCCTGCCGGAGCGGATCGATGTGGTTGTTCTGCAGCTCCCGCAGCGTCCGCCGCACGATCAGCAGCTTGATCCCCGCGTACCGCAGCGCCAGCAGCTTTGCCTTCGTCCGCACGGCCCAGCTCTTTCCGCCGCCTCTGGCCCCGCCATAGGCGATGTGCCGGTGCCGGTCCAGCAAAAACCGCCGCTGCTTCTCGTTCGGCGCATCCATCCGCAGCTCCGTCATTCCGAAAACTCCTCCGCCTGCCCCGCAAAGACGACCCGCACGCCGCACTCCTGCCCGGCCCCTTCGCCCTGCAGCTCCTGCCGGATCTCCACGGCCTGCTTCATCACCTTCGCCAGCTCCCCGAGCTCCTTGCCCGGTGTCTCGCCCTCCTTGATCTGCGTGAGCAGCCGGCGGGACATCGTCTCCAGCGCCTTTTCCAGATTCCCGGAGGCCTTCCCGATCGGGTCCGCCCGCTTTCTTGCGCCCTTTTCCTCACGCATCCGCATACCTCGCGTTGATCGCCCCATAGAGCTCGCACTTTTCGCAGTGCTTCGTCCGGCAGAAGATCTCCATCTGCTGCCGCTTCGCCCGGGCCGATACAAACGTCAGCCGCAGAAAGCTCTCATCCGTGATCCCCTCGCAGAAAATGCTCTTCCCGCTGTCCTCCCGGTAAAACGGGCACCAGACCGGCAGCACGCCGCTTTCTTCCTTACGCATCCGTATCCTCTCCTCTCTCGTACCGGTATCCGGCCTGCGCCGCCAGCCGCCGCGGCCCCAGCGCCTCCAGCAGGAATTCCTCCATGCACTCCTCGTGCACCACCGCGCCGTCCGCCGCCGCATACCGCCCTTCCGACCTGCGGACCGGCTCCCTGCACCAACGGCAGCAGCCGCAGACCACCTCCATACCAGCTTCCTCCATCATATTTTTATGCGATTCAAGGTTGACAAAAAGCGCCGCAGCGGATACAATTATTGTATCTGAACTTCCCGCTGCGGCGGCTTTCGCTCCCGCATCTGCACGTTGAGTGTATCTCATTTTCATGCGATTATCAAGGGGAGTATATCGCATATTCGTTCGATTCCACATTCTGCACAAAAGTGAGGTGGCTGATTTGTTCGTTTATACCAGATTCGAAGCCCTGATCCGTGAGACCGGCGTCACCAAAGCTTCGATTGCCCGCCGTCTCGGCCGGACCCCCACCATCTGTCAGGACTGGAAGGCCGGCAAATCCGAGCCGAACGACGAGCAGCTTTCCATCGTCGCTTCCGCCCTCGGCACCACGCCCGCCTACCTGCGCGGCACGACCGACGAAAAAAAGCTCCCCACCGAGCCCGTGCCCGGTGAGGAGGATCCGCTCGACGCGCAGCTCAGGGAGCTTCTTTCCCATGCTGACGACGATCTGAAGCAGGCGATGATCGCCTTTCTGGAGCGTTTTCAAAAAAAGTAAGAAATTGCTGCTTTTCTTCCCGGCTCAGCACCTGAAACAGGCGTAAGATGGTCTCGTCCATCTCCCGCGCCCGTCGGTGCGTCTCGGTCTTCCCTTTCGGATTTTCCGGCATCCTGCATCCACTCCCATCCTTCCGTTCCGTTCAACCAGGTTCTTGCGTTCGAGGCAGTAACTGTATATTAAAACATTTGTTCCAATTTTTCAAGATGGCAGAACAACCAAACTATCGACGAAATTTTTTATTTCTCTGCTATTTCCCATCGCCTCCCGCCGCCCGGATTCCTCCTTGACGCACCGCCCATTCGGTGCTAAAATATCCCTATCCGCCGGTGTGGTGGAATGGCAGACACAAGGGACTTAAAATCCCTCGGCGTAACAACCGTGCGGGTTCGACCCCCGCCACCGGCACCACTCAGAAATGACCTTTGGATGTCAGATGATCGCGCAAGCGCGACCATCTCGACAGCAAAGGTCTTTCTTCGTTTCCGAATTGCAAACACTTCGTTGGTTTGCAATTCGGTTCTTGTCTCACGGCCGCTTCGCTGAGTCCCGATTCAAGGTTTATAAAATAACTTTCCCCGGAGGTCTCCCCATGTCCCATTCCAGATTTCAAACCGCCCGGAAGCTTCTGATCTTCTGGACGTTCTTCATCGGCCTCGGCGCCGTGGCCGGCGCAGCCGCCATGCTGATCGACCCCAGCGGCCGCGCGCTGGGCATGGACGCCATGCTGCCGTATTTTCAGGTCCTTCCCTTCGCCGAAGTTCTGTTTCAGAACTTCATCTTCTCCGGCTGGGCGCTGCTGATCGTCAACGGCCTGAGCAACCTGACCGCCGCCTGCCTGCTCCTCGCGAAAAAGAAAGCGGGCGTCGTGCTCGGCGGCATCTTCGGCGTGACGCTGATGCTCTGGATCTGCATCCAGTTTTACATCTTCCCCCTGAATTTCATGTCCATGCTCTATTTCCTCTTCGGCCTGTGCCAGGCCGCGACCGGCTATGCCGCCTGGATCTTCCTGCAGCAGGAGTCCTTCCGCGTCGACCCCGCCGACTACCCGCACATCGGCGCCGATCCCCGCCGCCTGGTCGTCTGCTTCTCCCGCATGGGCTACGTCAGAAAGCAGGCCCTCGCCGAGGCCGACCGGACCGGCGCAGCCGTCTATGAGATCCGCGCCGCCGAGCGGACCGCGGGCACGCTCGGCTTCTGGTGGTGCGGCCGCTACGGGATGCACCGCTGGCCCATGCCCATCGAGCCGGTCGCGCTCGACCTTGCCGCCTATGACCACGTGACCATCTGCGCCCCTATCTGGGTTTTCGCCCTGGCCGCGCCGGTCCGCAGCTTCTGCATGCAGGCCGCCGGCCGCATCCGCGAGGCCGATTATCTCCTCGTCCACCACACCCGCGGCCGCTACGAAAACGCCGCCCGCGAGATGGACGCCCTCCTCGGCCTGACCCACACCGGCTTCCGCACCCTCCAGTGCCACACCGGCCATTACCGTACCCGATAAAATTTACGAAATTTTGTTCGTATATTTCCGCAATTTGTGTTATACTGTTTCCGGAACCATGAACTTCGGACATATCTGAAACCAAAGGAGGGAGCCGGATGCAGCATCGGCTGATCTTTCACGTAGACGTCAACAGTGCCTTTCTGTCCTGGGAGGCGGCGCGCCGCGTCGCCGCAGGCGAGCCGGTCGGCATGGCGCTGCGCAAATGCCCGCAGCTCGTCCTCGCCCCGCCGGATTTCGCCCTCTATACGCGCAATTCCCGCGCCTTCATCGCCATCTGCCGCCGCTTCGCCCCCGTGGTGGAGCAGGTCTCGATCGACGAATGCTTCCTCGACATGACCGGCACCCACCTGCTCTACCCCGACCCTCTCGCCGTCGCCCACCAGATCAAGGACGCCATTTTCTCCGAGCTCGGCTTCACCGTCAACGTCGGCATCTCCGAAAACAAGCTCCTGGCCAAAATGGCCAGCGACTTTGAAAAGCCAGATAAGGTCCATACCCTTTTTCCCGCCGAGATCCCGCAGAAGCTCTGGCCGCTGCCCGTCGGCGACCTGCTCTCCGTCGGCCGTGCCCTTGCCGAAAAGCTCACTGCCGCCCGCATCCGCACGATCGGCGATCTGGCCCGGACGGACCTCGCCTACCTGCAGAAGCTCACCGGCGTCCGCACCGCCGCCCTCCTGCACGACTACGCCCGCGGCGTCGACCCCTCTCCCGTCCTCGCCGAGCCCGAGGCCGTCAAATGCTACGGCAACTCCACCACCCTCGAGCAGGACGTCACCACCGTCCCGCAGGCCAATCAGGTCCTGCTCGCCCTGTGCGACAGCGTCGCCGCCCGCCTTCGCGCCGACGGCCGCCGCTGTCTCTGCCTCACCGTCACCATCCGCGGCAGCGATTTCAAAAACCGCTCCCACCAACGCCGTCTCCCCGAGCCCAGCGACGTCACGCAGGAGCTCTATGCCTGCGCCAAATCCCTCTTCGCCGAATTCTGGGACGGCCGCCCCCTCCGCCTGCTCGGCGTCACCCTCAGTGACCTCACCGACGGCCAGACCCAGCAGCTCTCCCTCTTCCCCGACGAAAAGCGCGACCGCGCCCGCAAGCTCGACCAGGCCGTCGACCAGCTCCGCGGCAAATTCGGCCCCGCCGCCATCTCCCGCGGCCCCCACCACCCACCGCCTCCACCGCAAATTTACCCCCAAGCCCCCGGATCCCTGACCTCACCAGCCGGATCGCAGCAGACCCCCATCTGCTCCGATCCGGCTGTTATTGATATGTAAAAATTTTTTTGCACATTTTCCCCTGCTGCATTGTCTTACCATGTGAAGGAGGTGAGGAAATGGCGAACAGTGATGAACGCGCAGGACAGCCGGAGAGCATGGAACAGGTCATTGCGCTGTACTATGACCAGATTTATAAATTCTGCTATTGGAAAACGCATAGCACCGTTGATGCGCAGGACATCACGCAGGATACGTTTATACGGTTCATGGATGCGGCGCAGACATATTCCGACATTGAAAGTCCAAAGGCGCTGCTCTATACGATTGCGCATCATCTCTGTCTGAACTGGCTGAAAAAAGTGCCGCCGGATTCTCTGGATGAATTGCGCTGGGATCAAGAGCCTGCCGCGGAGGACTTTGCGGATCATGCCGTCCAGAAAATCTACTTATCCACCGCCATTGCCGCGCTCCCCAATGAACAGCAGGAAGTTTTGCTTTTACGATACGGGCAGGACTTGAAAGTGGGTGAGATTGCAGAGATACTTGGACTTTCAAGGTTTCAAGTGATGTATCGTGTGCGCGGCGCGTTGCGTCAGCTCAAAAAGCTCTTAAAGGAGGACTCACCATGAAGCGTGTGCTGAAAAATGAATTACGTCAGCTTATGCAGGCAGCGCCGCCGCTGCCGGATGCGGCAAAAAAGGCACAGCTTATGGAGCAGGCGCGAAGCAAACGTCTGTCATTGTCAACTGAAACTTCGATGCTGCAATTCATCAAGGGTCAGATTCGCTTTGTAAATAAAAGCCTGTTTGCTTGTCAGCTTTTATTGCTCTGCCTGTATGGACTGTTCACGACGATGATTTTGAAAGACAGCGACGGATTTCTGCTGCTTGTCGCGGCGGCTCCTCTGGTCGTGCTGCTTGGCAGTGGTGAGCTTTCACGGTCTTTCCGCTATCACATGACAGAGCTGGAATTGCCGTCGCGCTTTTCGCTGCCGCAGATTTTCATGGCAAGGTTTGTGATCGCGGCGGTGGTGGATACGCTGTCGCTCACCTGTATGCTGATTATGACCGCGATGAAAACGTATTTCACCTTTGGCGCATTGATCCTATATGGACTTGTGCCGAGCTTTCTGGCGGCATCCGGCTCGTTGTTCCTGCTCAACAGAAGCCGGAATGCGAATACACACTACTATGTGACTGCTTATTGTGTCGGCCTATCTGCGTTCGGTCTTGTTTCTGTAAGCGCCCTCCCGGACTGGTACGATAGCGCAGCTATTACGGTGTGGCTGCTGATTCTTGCAATCAGCATCGGCGTTTTTGCGCTTGAATTATGGAAACTGTTCAAGGATTCCGCGAAACGCCTCGAATGTGTTCCCTTAAAATAACGATGGAGGTATCAAATTGGAACTGACTCTTGATCGTATTTCAAAACAGTTTCAGAACCATATCGCCGTAGACGGTTTCAGTTATACCCTGTCCAACGGTGTCTATGGTCTGCTCGGCGCAAATGGCGCTGGCAAAACAACGCTGATGCGCATGATCTGCACGGTGCTGAATCCGACGAGCGGAGAAATTCTATTTAACGGCACGAGCATCAGCGATATGGGTGCAAAATATTGTGACATTCTCGGCTATCTGCCGCAGAACTTCGGTTACTACCCGGATTTCTCCGCACACGAATTTCTTCTGTATATGGCATCGCTGAAAGGCATACAGGGCCGCGCTGCCAAACATAGAGTGGAAGAATTGCTGCAAATGGTCGGTCTGTCGGACGTGTCCAGACAGAAAATCCGTTCTTTCTCCGGCGGCATGAAGCAGCGCCTCGGCGTTGCGCAAGCTGTTCTCAATGATCCGAAAGTCCTTGTGTTGGACGAGCCGACCGCCGGACTTGACCCCAAAGAGCGGATTCGCTTCCGCAATCTGATCTCGGACCTGTCGCAGAATAAAATCGTCATTCTGTCCACGCATATTGTCAGCGATGTGGAGTACATTGCCGATCAAATCCTGATGATGAAAAAAGGCAAGCTGATCTTGGCGGGCAGTCCGGCTGAACTCACGGAACAGTCTGCCGGAATTGCGTGGTCGCTGATCGTACCGGAGCGTGAGGTCGGACGGTATGAAGCACAATGCTGTATCTGCAATCTGCGCCACTTGACAGATGGCGTGGAGCTGCGCATCGTGTCCAGAAACCAACCTGCACCCGCCGCTGTTCCGGTGCAGACCACGCTGGAAGATTTGTACTTGTTCCACTTTGCAGACGAATTAGGCAGCGATCTTTCCCGCCCCGCAGGAGGAAAACAGAAATGAAAACGCTTATATATTACGAAAAGAGAAAAATTCTCAGACGAAAGTCAACCATCATTGCCTGCCTGCTCATGCTGCTCAGCATCATCGCACTCAGCTTTGTATTTGTTTCTGACCAAGGCTATTACCGAACCGACGGCACGGAAGTATCCGGCATGGAGGCAATTCATGTAAAGCAGGAAATGGATCACGCTCTCGCCGGACCGCTGACTGCGGAGCGGCTGAAAGATGCGCTGCAACAGTATCACACAGTCTATGGAAATTCTGATAATTTTGGCACTTCGGGCGCTTTGAAAGACGAAGTGTACTGCAAAGATATTCTGCCATACAACGGCATCTTGAATTTAATGCGGCGGATATACTCTCCGGCTGGGGCATATGACATGAACATTCTTTCAAGTATCACAAATGAAAGAGTCGAGAATTTCTATCAGGATCGCCATGCGCAGGTTCAGAGTATCGTAGATATGGATTACACGACCGGCAACTACACGCAGGTGGAAAAGGACACGATCCTAAAGCTGGATGCAAAAGTATCTGACCCTATCACATACGATTATTCGGACGGATGGAAAACGCTGTTGACCCGTGATTTTCCAACGGTATTCCTGCTGATTGCGCTGGTCGTGTGCATTATCATCTCCCCGGTATTCGCTTATGAATATCAGACAGGCGCAGACGCAGTCGTTCTTTCTTCCAAGTATGGCAGACGGGAAACCGTTTGGGCAAAGCTGATCGCCGGGTTCACGGTCACAAGCAGAATCTATTTCATCGCGGTTTTGGTGAGCCTGATTTCTGTGCTTGCGGTATTCGGCGTACAAGGATGGAACTGTGATTTTCAGATTCTTTCCACGACCGCTTATTATGGTCTGAAAATATGGCAGGTCGTATTTGTGGGCATCGTCATCAATTATGTTGTGGTGCTGTCTGTTATGGCGTTTACGTTGCTGCTGTCCGCTGCCTGCAAAACGCCGTTTGCGGCAGTCCTCATCAGCACACTCTGCACGATCGTACCTATGTTCCTGCCGACAAGCCGCGTCAGCGGAGTTTTCAACAAACTCCTTTGCCTGTTCCCGGCAAAGGCAATGGATACTCATGTGGTGTTTTCAACGTATGTTCTGTTCAGCTTCGGCAAACTGGTCGTTATCCTCCCGTGCATGATCCTGATTGCCGCGTGTGTTGTGATTATCGTCACGCTTCCCGTGGCGCACAGAAAATTTTGTAGGCATCAGGTGGCGTGATTCTCTAATTTCTGTCCCTGCAAAAAACGAGTATCCCCGCAGCCCCAAAGCCGCCGGGACTCTCGTTTTATTTTCCCAAACCATAAAAAAACGCCGCGAACATCAACGTTCGCGGCGGTGTGTGAAATGTTCAGGATCGCTGCACCGGCAGCGCATCACGTCTTCCCTCTTATGGATCCTCTCCCCCCGCTGGCCGAGCAGCTTTTGGGGGCAGAAATAAAAAAATCCCGCATACTCTCGTATGCGGGATCTTGTGCAACTCGAACACTACGGATCAATGAAGACTCAGTGTGTCAAATCAACTTTTGTTTAAGTTAATTATACAACTTGCCAAATAAAAAAGCAATAAGCAGAAATTATTTTGCCCAGCTTCAAAAGTCGATGATCCTTTGTCAGCATGCGCAGCTGCCGACTTCCAATTGTGGCGGATTCGCCATAAATAGAAGTCAGAGCATGATCACGGAGACCTCCACGCCATTAACCATGAGTTTGCTGTTTATCGGTACACCTATCTAACATCGTGCATGAAGCGTTCGTTGCTCTGTTCTCTGTTGAAAGCGGATCGGCAGCTCTTGCAGCAGAGCAGAAATTCTGTAAAAAGGCGATATAATCCAGCAGCGCTGGAGTACGGCGGTCACAGGCTGCCGCATATCGCCGCCTGCCTTTTTACCAGTATAGCAAGTATCCGCGTCTGCGTCGAGCAGTTTTTCCAGATGCGCCGCAGATGCCAGCTTTTCCAGCAGAACAGCCTTCGACCATTGCCGCTCCCGCGCCTGCTCCAGATACCATTTACGAATCTCTCTTGTCAGCTCAGCTTCCATAATGACCACATTCAGCGTCCAGCCAATTTTCATCGCCAGCCGGAGGAGCGTTTGGTCATTTTCATAGGTCTTGTAAAAATCGCGCATTCGGCGCACATTGCGTGGGGAAAAGCCTGTGCGGTCAAGGAAATTCGCCTGCAAAAACCCTGCGGCTGCAACCGCCGCGCCCTTCTCCGGACGCTGGCTGATGGTCTTGCCGATGGCGTACACTTCATCCATCTGTGGAAGATTCTGCGCAAGAATTGCGGCCAATTTCCGGTACATTGTGCCGTAATCCACAGGTTTTCTGACATTCATGGTTTCTCCTTTCCGCGCTGCCGCGCATCATATATTTCGTCGTTTTGCAAATAGCCTGCTACAATATTTTGTGGTATGATTGCCCCGTTCGTTTGATTCTTGCGAGGGAGGAGCAGTCATGCAGTACACCGATAACGAAGCCGCCCCGATCGGCGTCCTGATCTCAACTTATTTCTTTCAGCCTGCCGTGTCCGCATCCTTGAAAGACGCCTATAACCGTGTTTTGGAGCATCTGCATCAAAACGCCCTCACTTCTTCTGACCTTCAGCAGATCCGAAAGGCTGTGAATTTCCTGATGCCCATGTGTCAGGCCAACCGGCAGACCCAGCGGGAGCTTATGGGAATCAACGCACGGACAACGGCACTGCTGAATACATCGCGCCGATAATCTCACATATTTTGCAGGGCAAAGAAAAACACGGTTCCGTGCCCGTGCTTCTCTTTGCCCTGTTTTACGTTCAGTGCGCTTGATCTTCTAGTCTTTCCAACTGTTCTACGCTGTCCAGAAAGCTCTGCTCAACCGGCGAAAGCCGCAGGTCCTGCTGCTTTTTGTATTTATCGTATTCGGCATGGGCTTTCTGTAATGCCTGCTGGTTCGACACATGACCGCTGGTTGTTAAAATCTCTCTGCGGGTCATTTTCAGATAATCGTCTATGGTTTCCAGCCAATCCTTCATATACATCGGCTCGTGATTTAATGCCCGGACTTCTGCAATGTCCAGATATGCAGTTACGATTTTGTTGAGCGCGTCCAGTTCTGGCTGACTGAGATAGTTTTTCGCCACCTCAACGTCTGCACGATGGATCTGTTCTCCACGCCACGAGGTCAGTCCCATATGCTCCTTTTCTGCATCCGCTCTTTGGTAGATAACCTCTGCCGCTGTATGCTGGTGTGCCGCCCAATGCATTTTGTTTTGAACCTGCTTGAAAAACAAAACGGTACTTTCGGCCTTGGGGTCATAATCAATGCTGGTCGCATAAATCTCCAGCACCTTCCGCCAGAATACCTTTTCAGAAGACCGGATATCCCGGATTCTGGCAAGCAGCTCATCAAAGTAGTTGCCGCCGCCGAGATTTTTCAAGCGGTCATCATCCAGCACAAAGCCCTTTTTCATGAACTCCTTGAGGATCGCGGTTGCCCACATGCGGAACTGAACACCGCGCTGAGACTTCACACGATACCCAACCGATATGATAACGTCCAGATTGTAGTATTCAATCTGCCGTTCCACCTGCCGTTCGCCTTCCATCTGAACTGTTGCAAATTTTGCAACAGTTGCAGCTTTGTCCAATTCGCCCTCTTTGTAAATATTACCGATGTGGCGCGAAATTGTGGACTTATTTCTTTGAAACAGGTCCGCCATCTGGTCGATGGAAAGCCAGACCGTATCTCGGTCAAACGTAGCTTCAATTTTCGTCAAGCCGTCCTCTGTCGTGTATAAAATCAGGCTGGAATTTGTGGCGCGCTCCATACTGCAAGCCCTCCGTTTCGTTTGTTTTCATTATAAATGCAGACAAGCTGGCATGCAAGTAAAATACTCACACCATCTATGGCACCACATTGTGTTCTCATGTAACTACACTTTTCTTTTATAATATCCGTACCATCTGCTCGTAAAGCATAACGTACTTCTCATCAATGATCCGGTTATCATGGTAGTGTCCGAACAGCCAGTAGTGGAACTGGCTGCGGCTGCGAACTTCTTCCAGAAAATCTGTCAGCTTGTCTGGTCTGAAATTGGCATTGATCTTCTGCTGAATTGCTGTCGGGGCGCAGTGCGTGATGATGTAATCGACCTTCCAGTCCAGCCGCTCCAGCATCCGCATGGCTTCGGCATATTCCTCATCGGATGGCAGCTCCTCCCGCCACCATGAAATATGGTTGATGCGGAACTGACCGTGATTGCGGCGCAAGGAATCATATCGTCCATAAAAATCCGAGCTGTCCATATCCAGAACGCCGTCTGCAATGTCGTGGCTCTGCGCACCGCCCATTGTGAAGAACGTTCTGCCTTGCAGCTCGAATGCCTGTCCGCGCATCAGGTGAATGACGTGTGGGCGGATTTTATGCACCTTTCCGCCGTGCCATTCCTCCACGGGATATTCGTTCAGCGCATCGAAGTTTTCATGATTGCCGTCCACGAACAGAACCGTAAATGGCAGGGATTCCAGCCAATCGAGCTGCGGATCGTCGCTCTTGTCTCCGTTCCAGACGCAGCCAAAGTCGCCACAGACGATCATGTAGTCGTCTTTGGTCATCTCCGCTTGCTCCAGAAAGTATTGCGGCTGGAATCGGAGAATGTTTCCGTGAAGGTCGCCGGTTGCGTAAATCATTTTCATCGCTCCAATCGCTGTTTGATTTCCGCGCCGCTCTTGATCCGCACCAGAATCTCATCAGCAGAGAGGACAGTCACGCGCTCTACGATCTGCCGGACGGCGTTTTCGTTCCATTCTGTGATCGTCTGTGCGGTATTCTCTATGGCTTGCTCTGCCTGCTTCATGCGGGTGCAGACGCGGTCAGCATCCATGCTGCCTTGCAGGATCGCTTCTTTCTGTTTTTTGAGTGCAGTCTGCTCGACCAGGATTTCCGCAAACTGTGCGTTGCAGGCTTCTTTATTTTCAGCATCAATGGCTTCCGCCAGTAGACGCTGGAATTGTTCGTCGAGCTGCGCCAGCCGCCGTTCGATATCGACAAGACTCATTGTCTGACCTTGAACCGGCAGAAGTTCCAGTGAAACCACATTCTTGATCTGGTCAACCAGAGCGGTTTTAACGCTCATGGCGGAGTTGATTGCTGCCAGAATCGCGTTTTGCAGCGGGATCTCCCGCAGAGTGGGGGACTCGTGACAGTATTTTTTGCCGTACTCCAAGCGGCTGATGCAGCGCCATTCGTGATAGATATTTCCCTTTACATTTCGTGTTTTTCGACGGTAGAGCGTCCCGCATTCGCCGCAGAACAGTCGGTCGGATAAAGCGTACTTGCTGGTGTAGCAGGATCGCCCGGTGACCGCCTCCTTGGACGGGCTGCGCAGGGCGCTCCGTCTTGCCATTTCAGCCTTCACCGCATTGTACTGTTCTCGGCTGACAATGGCTTCATGGTGATCGGGCATATAATACTGTGCCATCTGGCCGACGTTTTTGACGATCTTCTTGCTGATCACATCCGTGCAGAAGGTCTTTTGCAGCAGCACGTCGCCGCAGTATTTTTCGTTGGTCAGGATGCCTTTGATAACGGAAATCGACCAGTCGGCTGTGCCAAGGACGGTCTTGATCTGGTTTTCTTCCAGCCAGTCTTTCAGATTTCGCAGGCTTGCGCCATTCTTGTATCGCTCATAGATCTCGCGTACCACCTCGGCTTGCTCCGGTATGATACAGAACTTGCCGCCTGCATCTTTTTTGTAACCGTAAAGCCAGTGACAGGGGATTTTGAGCGTTCCGACCTTCGCGTGCATCTGTCGCCCGCGGCGGATGTTGCCGGAAATGGATTCGCTTTCGGACTGAGCCATCGCGCCATACATGGTGATCATAAACTCACTATCTGCTGGCAGGGAATTGATATTTTCTTTTTCAAAGAGGACGCCAATGCCGAGCTGCCGAAGAATTCTAGTGTAGTTGATACAATCGAGCGTATTGCGGGCGAATCGCTGAATGGATTTTGTCAGAATGAGGTCGATCTTTTTCTGTTTGCACTGACGGATCATCCGCAGGAACTCTGTGCGCTTTTTTGTAGACGTGCCGGTAATGCCTTCGTCCGCGAAGATGCCCGCCATCGTCCATTCTTTGTTGGACATGATTTTATCGGTGTAGTATTCGCACTGCGCTTCATAGCTGCTGGCCTGTTCTTCTTCCTTGGTCGAGACGCGGCAATACGCTGCTACGCGAAGCTGTTTTGTGACCGCAGCGGTCTGCTGCAATTCTGGCTTGGGTGGAATGATAATGACGCGCGGTTTTTCGTCTGTCATACCAAATCGTCCTTTCCGATGATCTGTCCATTTTTGAGCTGCAACCGCACCGTCTGGCGCGTCACCAGGACGGCGTAGACGGTGCTTTGCAGCAGCTCTGCGTTGAGCTCTGCCGAGTATTCAAAGGTCGTGAACAGCCGCCGCAGGCGCTCGGTTTCGTATTCTTCGTTGCCGATGGCATCGTACTGTTCCTGTGCCAGCTTGCAGATCAGGCTTCTGGCAGCGTTCTCGTCGAGCGGTTGGGTGTTCAAAATCTCATCCAGCTCAGCTTGCGTATTCGTATGCGTCGGCTTGGATGTTTGCTCTGGCTGTGTAATGCGCTCTGGCTGTTTCGTTAGCCTGCCAAGCAGATGCGCGACCTGCTGCTCGATCTCCGGCGTGGGCGGCTTGGAGCAGACGCGCTTGAGCGCTTTCTGCGCCGGCGTCCGCTCCGGCAGGCGCCGTTTGGTCTGCCGCTTCTCGGCGGCTGCTTCGAATAATTTTATGTCAACTAATCTCGGATAGCTGTCTGCCCCAGTGTACTTGGTGTTTTCCAAGATTCGTGCGATCATGTTCTTGTTCCAGCTCTTGCCCTCGTCATAGGTGGGGCCGTTTTTTCCCATCTGCTCTGCAATCTCTTTGAGCGACGCGCCGAGCGTATATTGTAGGAAGATGTCCTGCACAGCTTTTGCTTCCGGCTCATTCCGGATGATTTCGCCCATGCGCATCTGATAGCCGAACGGCAGCTTCCGATTTCCCATCAGCGTCTTGTCCTTTCGATTTGCTCTAGCAGCTCCAAGCCGTTTTTCAGCCGGAACCGCAGGCGCTCATTGCTGTCTACGATGATTTTTTCAACAAGCGCATCGAACAACTCCGCATCAAAGCTGTCGAGGAAATCCGGCCCATCCTCCAGCGCGTCCATAAGATCGCGGGTGCGATCCGCCAGATCGTCACTGTCGGTGTCGAGAAGCCTTGCCTTTTCCTGTTTCAGCCTGCGAAGCTGTTCGCTGAGTTTGTTGTTGGAAGATATAAAAGTATCAGGATCAACGCCGCCCGCCTGTTGAAGCTGGGTTAGGAATTGAACCTGACTGAGTATGTCGGATATTTTCTTGTTGAGAGAGATGACGTCTTCGCTCCATAGCATTCGACTGTAGCGGATCTTTTGGAGGTTTGAGAGCATTTGTGTGAAGATGGGGTCGCCGTGGTGTTTGAGTTTGTAGTACATGCGGCAGAAAGCCTGTTCTATATCCGGCGTATGATATGGTGGTGTAGGGCATGATGCAGCATTCTGGAAATGCGTATTGCAGACCCAATACATTTTATCATTTGTAAATTTCCGTTTGAGTGACCGCCCGCAATTTGCGCAATATAGTTTTCTGCTGAATGTCTGGTTTGTTGAACCAATGTGTGCGTTTTTTCTTGATTGCAAAAGTGTCTGTACTCTGTCAAATACTTCCGGGGATACAATCGGCGGATTACTATCTGACAGTAGGTACATTTCACGTTCACCGTGGTTTCTGACTTTTTTATGCGGAAATGTAGTCGTTGAATAGCTTTTTCCGACCACTGCGTTCCCAGCATATCGTTCATTCTTCAAAATGTAGTATATCGACGAGTCTTTCCATGTTCCCATTTCGCGACCAGGCGGAATTTCCTGTTGGGACAAGGTATTTGCAATTTCGTATCCATTCAGTCCATTTAGATACAGTTGAAAGATGAAGCGAACAACCGCTGCTTCGTCTTCTATTATGGACAGTTTTCCTTCGTGCAGGGTAAAGCCATACGGCGCTTTGCAAGTATTGAACTTACCGCTTTCCATACGCTTCTGGTAGCCCCACTGGACATTTCCCGAAATTGACTCACTGCCTTTCTGTGCCAACGATGCCATAATCGCCGTGACCATTTCACTGGACACCCGTGCCGTGTCGATGCCCTGTTCTTCGAACAGAACGCTGACGCCGAGCTCCTTGAGTTCACGGACAGCCGCGAGGCAGTCCTTCGTGTTTCGAGCAAAGCGGGAAATACTTTTGACCAGAATGCGGTCAATCTTTCCTTTTCGGCAGTCGCACATCATGCGTTGAAAATCTTCGCGCTTTTCAACCGACGTGCCGGTGATGCCCTCATCGGCGTAAATATCGACCATTTCCCAATCCGGGTTGTTAGAAATAAGCTCGGAATAATATTGATTCTGGACGCGATAGGAGTTGAGCTGATCCTCACTGGAGGAGCTGACGCGAGCATACGCCGCGACGCGCAGTTTGCGCGCTACGATTTCATCGTGCGCCGGGATGACTATGACGCGCTGCTGTTCCAGCGCAAGATTTCCGTCGGTCTGCTTCTTTGCCATGCTGTTCACCTCCCTCTGCAGCAACACACACTACCACACCAAGGGCGTAATAGCTATAACCAAAACGGAGAAAAATCAAGCGTAAAGTGTGAAATTTGCACCAAGCTCGACAGCGATCCGACGCGCGATCTTTTTGATCTCAGTCTCAGAAAATCCGACCGTTCGGAGCGCTTTCAGGAGCTGACAGATTCCTAAAAAATCAATGTTTGGATTCATAAGATTCTCCTTCAGCCACGGGGCGGCTCTGATTGCGCAGAGCCGCCCCTGCTTTTGAAATTTTGATGCTCGCTCCTGTTCGACGCTTCTTCCCGGAGCCAAGGCAGCTACTGAACGGCAGCTGGCGCTGCTCACGGGTCTGCACCCCTCCGAGGATCTCTCCGAGCTGCCCCCATTACGTTCCGTTGTGGCTGGGCAGGAGTACCATTGTCCGCGGACAAGATCATTGCGAGGCAGCTTGCCAAAGCTGCTTTTGGATGGATGGGTACCGCTCGTCACCTTCTTGGGCCGTCTTTATACAGGAAATCTGTACAGGTGGTCTTCGCGCATCCTCCGCATCGCTGTTCCATTTCTGGCTCATCCGCTTGATGTCATTCAGTCGCTGGATATGTACTTTTCAAGCTGCATGAGGGGGCTTAAGAAAGATCCCCTCATGTGGTAGGCAGCGAGAACGCCTTTTTTAGAACCATTTTTGAAAAATTATCGAAAAAATTTTTTGAGAGCTTGAAGTTGCTTGCCGACACCGCGCTGAGAAAGCCCTAATTCTGTTGCAATCTCTGCTTGTGTTTTCTGCTCAATACAGTATTTGGTCAAAAGCTCCTTTTCCTGAATGGAAAGTCCTTTCAGCCTTCTCGTCAGTCTGGGATCAGATAACTCATCGAGCCATGCGTACCTTGAACTCTCGGCGTAGTTATCAAGGCGGCTGATTGCTGTCAGGAATTTTTTGAAAAGCGGTGATTTATCGCCTTGGCTGTTGTTGCCGTTGTCATATTGGGCTTCTCTGAATTCCTGCGTGTGAATAGCGTAAATCCGTTCTTTCTTGAAATTTTCCCAATCGTAGTCGTGCAAGATGTTAATCTTTTCATTTGACATACCAGCCTTTTCATATTCGACACGGAGCTGCGTCCATTCTCTTTCAAACTTTGCCTTTTCGATTGCATAATTGAATCCCATTCTGGATTCCTCCAATCTTTTGAAATTTTGAGAAAGCCAAAATTTCAAAAGCGGAGGGGCTCGGGGCAGACAGAAAACAGCCACCGGCACATTCCTGCCGTTTCCGGCAAGAATACACCAATGGCTGTTGGTATTATCCCCTAATGGTTCATGATAAAAAACGGTATAGCTTAAACCGCAGTGTTCCGGATGCCACTTGTATGTAGATCGAACTGCGATTTGTTGGGTTGCTGGTCACCATCGGAAGCAGTCCGCCTGCTTCCGGTTTCTTCTATCAACCATACGCACTCCATCTAGAGCAGACATAACTATAACGATGATTGCATTGACACACTTCCAAAATGGCAGGTTGCAATTATTGCTGTTTCACAAGAAAAGATATGCCCTAGTAGTGGTTGCATTTTGCCACCAATGGAACATTTTCCGCAAACTGCCTTTCATGTAGAATAAAGGCGTTGGAGGTGATCTTCTGGTGGAGGAATTACATGATCCGGTTTCAAAGCGAGTTGGCAGAGTTCTGCGAAAAATCCGCGAAGAACAGGGTCTTACGCGCGCGCAGCTATCTGAAAAAAGCACCGTCAGTGAGCGACAGATATCTGCCATTGAGCTTGGCGAAAAGGGACCGAGCCTCAACTCCCTGGAACTGCTTCTTCGCAGTTTGGGCGCGTCTGCCGATCAACTCTTTTATCCGGAACTGTCCGAAAATGATCCCACGCTTGCAGAGATCTTGCATCTTGCAGGGGTCTGCAATGCGCAGCAAAAGCGTATGATTGTTGCATTCATCCAAATGCTGCAGGCTGAAGAATATGGAGAAAAAAATAGCAACCTTCGGTGGGAATGTTGCTACATTGCTTTATAATGAAATGGTAAATGTGAAGGGGG
>OMAA01000451.1_pt1 | contig 18431 bp, 14 predicted proteins | sample 1674191 | NCBI WGS metagenome assembly OMAA01 (sample SAMEA103958152, study PRJEB25191) | human gut metagenome | biome: human-associated habitat [ENVO:00009003]; feature: intestine environment [ENVO:2100002]; material: feces | place: Germany | collected 2013/2015
CACCCTCTTCGCCATACTTGCCCATGAGAGTCTGCAATGTCTCCATTGCCGGAGTCTCTATCTGCTGGAAGCCGTAGAGAGCGTAAACGCTGCGAATTGTGTCGAATATATAGTTGCGCTTCGCCATCTCAACCGGCGAGAAGTCGCGTGTACCCTTTGGTATACTTGGTTTTGCCATTAATAATTTAGAGTTATTGAATTAAAAAAGCTAAAGAAGTTAAAGCCACTTGCTGCAACTTTAACTTCTTTAGTTCAGTTATTTTTTTTACTTTCTTACGATAGTCTGTGCGCGGTCCGGACCGATAGAGATGATGCGGATAGGAGTCTCAAGATACTCCTCAAGGAACTTCACATAGTCGTTGAACTCCTGCGGGAACTGATCCTCAGATGTGAACTTTGTCATATCCGTGTTCCATCCCTTGAACTCCTTGTACACCGGTTTAGCGTCGTAGAGCTCATAAGGCAGGTCGGTGGTCTGTGTACCGTCGGGCAACTCGTATGCTACGCAAGCCTTGACAACGGGGAAGCTGTCGAGCACGTCGCTCTTCATCATGATAAGCTCTGTTACGCCGTTGATCATAACAGAATACTTAAGCTGAACGAGGTCGCACCATCCACAACGACGCTCACGACCGGTAACAGCGCCATACTCGTGACCGAGGTCGCGAATCTTTGCACCTGTCTCGTCGAAAAGTTCTGTCGGGAACGGACCTGAACCAACACGTGTGCAGTAAGCCTTCATGATGCCGTATACGTTGCCGATGCGGTTCGGACCAACACCCAAGCCGATGCAAGCACCTGCGCAGATAGTGTTAGAAGAAGTAACGAAAGGATAAGAACCGAAGTCGACGTCGAGCATTGTGCCCTGAGCACCCTCGCAGAGGATGTCCTTGCCCGAGCGCAGAATCTTGTTGATCTCGTGCTCGCTGTCCACAATCTGGAACTGCTTGAGGTACTCGATGCCTTCCATCCAAACCTTCTCCAACTCAGTGATGTCGAAGTCGGTATAGCCGAGTGCTGCAATCTGCTTCAGGTGAGCAGCCTTGTGAGCCTCATACTTCTCCTGGAAATTGTCAAGGATATCGCCAACACGCAAGCCGTTGCGCGAAACCTTATCTGTGTATGTCGGACCAATGCCCTTACCGGTTGTTCCCACCTTATTCTTGCCCTTCGAAGCCTCGATAGCTGCATCGAGCACACGGTGTGTAGGCATGATGAGGTGTGCCTTCTTAGAGATGTGCAGACGACTCTTCAGGTCGTGACCACTCTTCTCCAAGTCCTTCGCCTCATTCATGAAAAGGTCGGGAGCGAGAACCACGCCATTGCCGATAATGTTCACCTTGCCACCCTGGAAAATACCAGACGGGATGCTGCGGAGGACATACTTCTGACCTTCAAACTCGAGGGTAGCGTTCGGACCACCCTGGAAACGTGCGATAATATCATACTTAGGGGTCAGTACATCTACTACCTTACCCTTGCCTTCATCGCCCCACTGCAATCCGAGCAGGACATCAACTTTACCTTTATTCATTTTTATCAATATTTGATTTCTTCGTTCCTTTTAAGTTGTTCTTCTTGCGTTTGCTTCGTGTCTGGCACGTCTGACATACTCCGTAAAAATACACAGAGTAGTATTCTTTGCGGAAACGTTTCAGGCGCACGCTTTGGAGCGCTTTTGCCACTTCCGGCACGTCCAGCTCCACCACTTTGCCACATACAGTGCATGTCTGGTAACAATGGTTGGACGTGTCGCAGCATGCTTCGTACTTTGTCTCTGCCTGAAACCTATGTCTTACCACAAGACACAACTTAACAAACAGATTGAGCGAGTTGTAGAGCGTGGCTCTGCTCACATGGAAGTTCTGCACCGCCATACGCTCCGCAAGCTCTTCCATAGTGAAAAGTCCTTCAATATCGTATATCGTATCGAGGAGCGCGAACCTCTCCGTAGTCTTCCTACAGTTGTTCTCTTCTATGTATTTGGTCAGCGCAGCGCGTGCTGCCGCCTTTTTATCGTTTTCCATCAATATGCAAAGTTACATTATTTTGGGAAAGTGACCAAAAAGAAACACTAAAAAGCGCCAAATCCTGCCTCTTTCAACAATTGTGTAGCCTCTTTAGCCTGTTCTGTATCAGTAGACGAAACATAATCGAGACATTTGACGAGCGGATAAAGCAGTTGGCGGTCGGCACTTTTAAGGTCGATTGCGGCTTTCTTGAACAACGCAGCATACAGTTGCGGCGTACATTCGTTATTGCGCTTCAACAGACGGCAGACAAGATTGTAAGCACAGATGCGCACCAGCTTATCTTCGTTCGCGAGCAGCATCAGCGAGAACTGTTCTGCCTCCGTCATGTGCTGGAAAAGATTGAATACAGCCGTCTCTGCCATCTCTACTGTCGACAACGTAGCAGCCCACTCCATCGCCTCACTTGCCGTAAAGTCGGCAGCGGGCATGATGAGCGTAGCCAGTATCTTACATTCGCGTATATTCTCCTGCCACAGAGCCGCAGCAAGGGCTTTGTCCTTGCCGTACTGCTCTACCATGTGTCGCAAATCCATCTGCGACACTCCCCAATTTATCTTATAGTCGAGTCCTTTCTGTCGCATCGAAGTCGACGTTACGCCGTTCATATACAGACGAAAAGAACGCTTTATCTGTTTTACCTGTTCGGATGTTTCCATGTCACACATTATATTATATATAACTAAAGATAGCCATACTCTTTCGAGTAGCGCAGCATCTGCTCGTCGTAGGCTTCTGTATAGTCGAGGCGCACATCGGTAGCGTTGCCTTCGCTGTCGGCTACAATCTCCATCTTCGGATTAAGGAAACCCTTGTACGGCGCTATGCCGAGCGACTTGTAGCGTGCCAGAAGTTCTTCGTGCAACTTCGGCTCTACGTGTATTGCATAACGCTCTACGAGTTGCTTTGCAGCCTCGAAGTCGCCTTCGCTCTTTATACGCTGGATCTCTGCAAGCAGTTTGGCAAATGCCTCACGCAACTGCTCGTAGTCGCTCACTTCTACGTATGTTTTCTCCTCATGCTTCACGAGTCTTACTGCCGACGGATAGTGCTCCAGCGTCCAACGGGCTATGAGAGCCCTGTTACGCATGTGCGCTTCCTCAATCTCGTTTCCCGGCTGAATGCGCGTGAGCTGAGTAAGCAGACCGTTCATCATGTATGTGTAGTACTGCGACTTGAATGCTTCAGCGTCGGGCACAAGACCCAGTTCTACGAGTTTTGCATCAGCTATGTAGTACAGGCCGAACAAATCGGCGCGTGCTTCTTCTATCGTGCTGCCGTACGAACCGAGTGCGTCTGCCGACACTCCTGCGAGCAGTTGTCCCGATCCGTGTCCGAGACATTCGTGCAGGTCGGTATGCAGGTCGTCACATACGTCACCATATTTTTCAATCAAGGCGCGTGTCGCTTCGTCGGCTACGAACTCCTGCAGGAAACCGTTGCCTTTAGCCGCCTGATTATATGCGTGTGTCAGATTGCCTATCGTTATGCTCTTCGAACCGTAGCGCGCTCTTATCCAGTCGGCATTGGGCAAATTGATGCCTATCGCCGTAGACGGATATTCGTCGCCGCCGAGCATCGCCGAGCATACCACGTTAGCCGTCACGCCGACAACCTGCGGCTTTCGGAAGCGAGGGTCTACGGGCGAGTGGTCTTCAAACCATTGCGCATTCTTGCTGATGGTCTGCGTGCGTTGTGTTGCCACCATATCCTTGTACGTCACGATGCCTTCCCACGATGCCTTCATGCCGAGTGGGTCGCCATACACTTCTATGAAGCCGTTGATAAAGTCGATGCGTCCTTCGTGCTCTTTCAGCCATTCTATTGAATAGGCGTCGAACTTGCGGAGGTCGCCTGTTCTGTAGTAGTCTACGAGCATACCGATTATTTTCGCCTGAAGCTCGTTCTCTGCCACTTCCGCCGCTTTCTCGAGCCAGTAAGTGATGTGCTTTATCGCATCGCCATAGAGTCCGCCTTCGTGCCATACATCTTCCTTCAGCATGCCGTCGGCTGTCTTGCGGAGCGTTGAGTTGAGTCCGTAAGATATTGGCATTGGGTCGTTCTCGTCGCGCATGGCCTCGTAGAAGTCTTCCGCTTCCTGCTGTGTCACTCCCTCGTAATAATTGCATGCGGATGTCTGCACGAGATCGTCACCGGCTTTCTGGTTTACACGCTTTGGCTGAATAGTAGGGTCGAATATCACCTTGCAAAGCTCATCGATATTCTCGTCTTCGCAACCGCAACAGTCCACAACCTGTCTGAAGTATTCCTCAGTAAAAGCTGGAACAAACTTCTCGCAGCCGTAATGGTGGTGTATGCCGTTCGAGAACCACACTCGCTTAAGGTATGTCTCCAACGCCTTGTACTCTGCCGTCGTGCGGTCGCCTTCGTAGTGTTCGTATATAGCTTCGAGCACTTTGCGTATGCGCAGATTGTAGCGTCCGAACTGGTCGGTTGTTATGTCGCGTCCGCAGAGCGTTGCCTTGGCGAGGTAGTATATGTATAGCTTCTGACGCAGGGTCAGCGCCTCAAAACCGTCGAGACGGTAGCGTAGCATCTGTATGTCGGCAAACCGCTCGTCGGTATATCTGAATTGTTCTGTCATTGTTTACATTTAGAGGTTTTCACATTCTGCCTGCCAAAGTGCGCTTGATGCGTCGGTGGGCATACGCCAGTCGCCGCGCGGACTCAAGCTCACGCTGCCCACCTTCGGTCCGTCGGGCAGACACGAGCGCTTGAACTGCTGGTTGAAGAATCGTCTTACGAAGGTCTTCAGCCAATGCTTTATCACTTCGTCCGAATAGAGGTCTTTGCTGAACGCATGGCGTGCAAGCATGTATATCTTTGCTGGACTGAAACCGAAGCGCATGAAGTTGTAAATGAAGAAGTCGTGCAATTCGTACGGACCAACCAAGTCTTCTGTCTTCTGCTTTATATTGCCATGCTCGTCGGCTGGAATCAGCTCGGGCGAGATAGGCGTGTCGATGATGTCGAGCAGGGTTGCTCTCGACTGCTCGTCTACGCTGTTCTCTGCCACATGGCTCACGAGATAGCGTATGAGGGTCTTCGGTATGCTCGCGTTCACGCCATACATCGACATGTGATCTCCGTTGTATGTAGCCCATCCGAGCGCCAGTTCGCTCAAGTCGCCCGTACCGATAACCATGCCGCCCAACTCGTTGCTGAGATCCATGAGTATCTGCGTGCGCTCTCTTGCCTGTCCGTTCTCGTACGTCACGTCGTGTACGTTTATGTCGTGACCGATATCCTCAAAGTGCTGCGTAACGCTCTTGCGAATGCTTATCTCACGTATAGTAATGCCCAAGCCCTTCATAAGGGTCATGGCGTTGTTGTATGTGCGGTCTGTGGTACCGAAGCCCGGCATCGTGACGCCCACAATGCCCTTGCGATCGTAGCCCAACTTGTCGAAGGTTTTAACACAGACGAGCAGGGCGAGTGTAGAGTCAAGACCGCCACTGATGCCAATCACGACACACTTGCAATGGGTGTGTACCAAGCGTTTTGCCAAACCGCACACCTGAATACTGAATATCTCGTCACACGACGCGTACATGTCGTCGCTCTCTGGTATGAATGGATGCGAATCGACATGGCGAAGCAGCTCGAATCTTCTTTCGTCTGTTTCGTCTGCATCGAACACTCTGGCTTTATGTCCACGCTGGGCATGTACGAACGAGGTGTTTCTTCTGCGCTCTGTGCGAAGTTTGTCCACGTCTATCTGACTCACCACGAGCTGTTCTTCCAACGAGAAGCGCTCCGATTCTGCCACCAGGGCGCCGTTCTCATAGACGAACGCATTGCCGCCATAAACCACGTCTTGCGTGCTCTCGCCGAAGCCGCACGAACTATATACGTAGCCGCATATCAGTCGGGCACTCTGCTGTGCAAGCAGACTCTTAAGATAGGCGTTCTTGCCGATGAGGTCGTCTGATGCCGAGAGGTTAAGTATAATATCGGCTCCCGACAGCACGAGGTCGGTCGACGGGGGCAATGGCGACCATACATCCTCGCATAGTTCTATGCCGAACTTCACGCCGCGTGCCGTCTTGAACAACGTTTCTTCGCCACTCACGCTCACCCAACTGCCGGCGTAGCCAATCACAACCGATTCTGTAAGGTCGTCCGATGAGGCGAACCATCGCTTCTCGTAGAACTCGCCGTAGTTGGGCAGAAAGCGCTTTGGCACAATGCCCAGCACCTTGCCGTGCTGGCATACCACGGCGCAGTTGTACACTCCGCCGCCAATGCATATCGGCGCGCCAACAACGCTTATCACATCGCATCGCTCTGTAGCCTCAAGCATGTCGGCAATCTTCTTCTCCACACGATCAAGCAAAGCCTGTTGTGCAAAGAGGTCCTGACACGAGTAGCCCGTAACCGACAGTTCGGGGAACACCAATATCTCCACGCCGCGCTTGTCTGCGTCTACAACAAAGCGTTCTATCTGCTCTACATTGTAGTCTACATCGGCAACCCTCACCTGAGGTATCGCCGAAGCAACAGTTATATATCCGTAATTCATAAAAGCCTTTTTTATCTTTTACTTTTAAAAGTTTTGTGGCTGCGTGGTATGGGCAAAATGCCCACACCTCCTACTTTTTACTCTTTTACTTTTATCGTATCGTTACCTGTGTCGCTCCATATCCATACTCCTGGAACGAAGCGTCCTGGTATCTATAGTTCTTATATCTATATCTCAGTTCGTTCACGAGAGCATGGCGTAGCACGCCTTCGCCCTTACCATGTATGAACACGATACGCTTGCCTTTGTTGCGTTTGTTCTCCTCTAGCGTACGACGGAAGTAGTCGAGCTGATAGTTGAGGATATCTGCAGAGCCCATACCTGCAGTTGTCTCCAGCAGTTCGTCGGCATGAAGGTCTACAACAAGGATGTCATCGCCATTGGCGCGACTATTACGATGAGTAGCAGAAGTGTTCAGACTACTTTTCTTCAACTTCTCCATAGCGCTTTTCGGCAGTTCGCTAGCTTTGTCAGCAGCCTTCTTCTCCTCCTTCTCCTCGTCCACGTATATCAGCTGTTCTGCATCAACGGGCTTCAGCTGCGCTACGCCGTCGTTCTTCACTACGGGGTACAGCAACGCAGGCGTCTCAAAGAAGTCGTTCTTCTGGAACGTATGCAGTTTGTAGAACTTCACCTTGTCGATGCGGAACTGCACGTCGCAAACCGGCTTTGCCACAAACTCCTTGTCGCGCTTGAAAGAGAGCAACTGGAAACGCACGCGGTCAATCTCGTTCAACTCATCTAGTGCGAAACTCTCCACATACATCTTCGTGTTCGGCTCCAGTTCTCCCTCGCCGCGCAACGTGTATGTGCCGCCCTCTACGCTCATGTACAGATAGTGAACGTAGTAGTTGCTGTCGTTAACGAGATAACAAGCGAAACTTGTCTTAGAGAAGTTTTTCACATCCTCCGGCACAAACGCATAGTACACGTTCAGCACATTACCGCCCTTGCGCTCCTCCACTTTCGCCTTGTACGTTATTTCTCTGTCCGCAGCGTCATACTCGTCTTCATCCTCCAGCACGTCTTCGTCCATCTGGTTTATCTTCGCCTTCACCGACATGTTGAACGTATCGGGATCAGTTGCCGTCGGCTCCTCCGCCCCACTCTTCTTCTGTATCGACTTCGATATCGAGTAGTCGTCGCTACTGCTCATCACCACAAGGTCCGTCACTGGCGTCGGAATCTGAAAACCGTCTTCATCCTCCACCAGCGCTATATCTTTACCTTGAAAACCGGCTATGCGTCCGCCGCCGATATCACTCAAGAATTGTACTTTATCTCCTATCTTCATTTTACTTTTCTTCTTTACTCTTTTACTTTTAACTAAGGTATCAGCAGCGAACTATCACCATAGCTCAAGAATCTGAAATCGTGCGCCAGCGCATAGTCGTACACCTTATGCCAGTCGCCGTGCAGAAACGCGCTCACCAACAACAGCAACGTGCTTTGCGGCTGATGAAAGTTAGTCACGAGCATCTTCACAATCTTATACTCATAGCCCGGCGCAATGATAATCTGTGTGCTCGAGTGCAGAGCGCTCAGCCCGTGTTTGTCCAGATAAGCCACGATGTTCTCCAAAGCCTTCATAGGTGTCACACCCTTCGCAACCTCGTTCTCGTACGGTTCCCACTGGTTCACGTGCAGTTCCTCCTCTGAGAGATCCATGTTCTGTTCCAGTTTCACGCCCATGTAGTAAAGACTCTCCAGCGTGCGCACACTCGTCGTGCCTACAGCTATAGCCTCTGCTCCATGCTTTATCAGCTTCTCGAGCGTCTCTCTATGCACACACACATACTCGGTATGCATCTCGTGGTCTTGAATCTCCTCTGACTTCACCGGCTTGAACGTACCCGCACCCACGTGCAGCGTCAGCTCTTCGCGGTCGATACCCTTGCGGTCAATAGCCGCCAGCACCTCCGGCGTAAAGTGCAGACCAGCTGTCGGAGCAGCCACCGATCCCTTTACCTTCGAGTAGACGGTCTGATATGTCGTCTTGTCGCTCTCCTGCGTCTCGCGGTTCAAGTACGGCGGAATAGGCAACTCGCCCACAGCGTCGAGTAGTTCGGCTAACGACACCTCCGCATTGTCCCACACGAAGCGCACTCTGTAGCTCTTGCCCACATCCTCAAGGCGCTCAGCCTTCAGAGTAACAGCCTCGCCGTTCACATCGAACGTGCGCTCAAGTGTCTCGCCCTTCCACTTCTTTAGATTACCAATCATGCAGAGCCATTCGCATTCGCCCTTGGTCTGAAACATCTGCTCGTAGTCTGCCGGAGCATAAGGCTCGAGCAAGAATACCTCTATCAACGCTCCCGTAGCCTTGCGAAAATGCATACGCGCCTGAATGACACGCGTATTGTTGAACACCATCAAAGCGCCCTTGGGCAGATGATCCGCAATGTTGCAGAACACGTCCTCAGACACCTCGCCATGCTTATACAGCAACAGCTTGCTTCTGTCACGCTGCGCCAACGGGAACTTAGCGATACGCTCGTCCGGCAACGCATAGTTATAATCCTTGATATGTATGTGTTTTGTCTCCATAATCGTTTTGTTGTATTTGCCACACAGGGCTTCATCTTAACCTACAAAGGTAATTATAAATTCTGACATACTAATCTTAGCAATCAATTATTTTAACTAAAAATATGAACGAATTCCGGTAAGTCTGGAATAAGACTCCTGAAATGATGGAATAAAATTGCCTCTATGACGGAATATTATTCTATCATAGAGGCAATTCACTATCAATGCAGTACACCACGCAGCACGGTGTAGATGAGAGTAGCCACAAGCACAAGCATCACGATGTCTATGTCGTCCGTGCTGAAGCCCGTTGAAGTATACTGTGTAGAAACGAAACACTTCGACTGCGACATCTTCGCCCTGAACTTATAGTAGAGAAGATAGACAGCACAGCCTACCGTGCCACCCCACAACAGTCCTACGAGCACATCAAACGGATAGTGTACGCCCAGATACATACGAGTGTAGCAGCATACAAGCGACCACAAAAGCAAGCCCGTACTCAGTATGCCACTTCTCACAAGCAGACTGAAGAACACGGCTATCGAGAACGTATTTGACGCATGCGCCGAGAAGAAGCCGTACAGACCATTGGCGCAGTAGCCGTCCACAGTCTGTACAACGCCTCGCAGCAAAGGGTCGTTGCACGGGCGAAAACGCGCCACACCCGGCTTAACGATGCCGTCTGCCAAACCGTCGGCAAACAGAACGCACAAGGCGGCACAAGCCACTATCAGCGCTATCTGTCCCATCGTCTCGCTATTCTTTATCACAAGATACAGCAAGGCTATGTACAACGGAATCCAAGTCAGACCCGATGTCAGGGCCATCATCAGTCCGTCCATAAACTGCGAGTCGCTGCCGTTCAGCGCCAACAACAGTTCCTGATCATATCCTAAAAGCGTGTCGATATTCATCTTTAAAATTTGAAAGTAAACCACAAACTTGAATCGTCTCTTCCTTAGCCCACGACGGGGAGGAACGTAGGAGAACTTATATCACCTCTACCGAGTTCTTGGGCAGCCAACCCTCCTTGCCGTCGTCAAGACGCACGCCATACCAGGCGTTCATCGAACGGTCGGTGATGGTCAGACGCGTACCCTCGTGTATCACGAAGGCGTCCGAACTGCTCTCCGACGGTGTTGCCTTCACGTTGAGCGTCGGCGAAAGCACTATGGCTACGCTATGCTCCGAAAGCGCAGCCTTGCGCTGGTAGGCGAACAGAACGCTCACAAGGAACAGCACGAAAAGTGCAGAGCCTGCGAAGAAGCCCACCTTACGCAGAACGATGTTGCTACCGAAGAGGTATGCAAGCATAAGCACCAGCGACACCACGAAAGCCACAACAGCCATCGTAGCCCATGTGTCGATGCTCAACACATTCTGCAGCGAGTGATACCACGTCACGAAGAACATCTCGTCTACCGGCACCACCTTGTCGATGGTCTTGCCACGCAGAAACTGCAGATTATAGCGCACGTCGCTGTCGCCAGGGTTAAGTCGCAGCGCACGCTCATAGGCTATTATCGACTGCGTGATGTTGCCCAAACGATACTCGCAGTTGCCGAGATTGTAGTACAGTTCCGCGCTCTCGCCTGCCTTCAGCAGTTCGGTATAGCAAGCCGCAGCCTGCTGATAGTCGCCCTTGGCATAAGCAGTGGCTGCTATGGCAGCGCCACGCTTACCATGCTGGGATGTCGTGATGGCTACTGTGCCGTTACGGCTTGTCTGCTGCTCATTAGAGGCATTGTCAGCGGCATTTGCGCTCATGGTTCCAAAGCCGAAGCTCATCGCCATAAACAGCAATATTAATCTCGCCACATTGCCACTTTTCTTTGCTGTCTTGCCACGCAAGACTCCATCAATCTCCGTAATAGCTACCATAGCACTATCGTATGTCTTTGTCATATTTCCCTCTGCACTGCCCGGAGCATAGCGTTCGTACTCGCACTCGTCGAGAGCCGAGAGGAACTTGCCTATAATATCTTCGCCTATGCTACGTGTAGCAAGTTGCTCGCTGATGTTCTCACGCGAGAGTTTCTCTACCGGCATGTTCAGTTTGTCGCCCACATAGCCCCAAAGCGCACGCAGCACCTCGTCATAGAACTCGTTCTGCTTGCCTGCCGTGAGCAACTTGTAAGCGGTTTTAAGGCGTTTCGTAGCCACCTTGTTGGCACGTTTGCCGCGCTTGCCTATGATGTCGGCGTTCTCCACAGCCTTCTTGTGGAAGATAACCACAAGCGCTACAAACACGACGAACGGCACAATCAGCCATAACCAGAAGCCCACAGATCCAAAGAAGAGGTGCGCGGTATCAATCGTGTCGTACATGCCCTGCTTTATAGGCCTTATATCGGTCGGCTGCGCCTCAGAATAGTCTGTTACTGACGTACCCTTGCCATCGCCCGGCTCTACCTTGATGGTGAGCGGCGACGTCTTCACCGTCTTGTACTGATTGCTTGCCGTGTCATAGTAAGTGAGCGACACAGCAGGTATGGTATAGTTGCCCTGGTTGCGCGGCACCACAAGAAAATCGTACACCATGTTGCCTTCCAAGCCGTTCGTTGTGAGCTTGGTCTTGTCGGTCACCTTCGGGTCGTACTTATCGAAGTCCTTCGGGAAGGTAACAACTGGCTGCTTGATGAGTTTAAGGTTGCCGTTGCCACCCACCACAACACGCAACGTTACAGGCGTTCCTGCCTTCACGCTGTTGCTCAGAAGCTGCGAAGATATTGAGAAGCGGCCTACTCCGCCCGAGAAGTCGGCAGGCTTCTGCGGCAGTGGGTCTACCTGTATATCTATAGCCGGCGCTACGATGTTTCGCTTCACCTCTATATATCCAGAGCCACCGTTGAAGAACGCCTCGAACGGGTCTACATTACGGTTTTGCATAACGACAACACCCTTGAACGTGAGGCTCGGTATCGTCATCTTGCCAGTCATTTGCGGGTACATAACATACTGGCTCCACGTTACGCAACGATAGTTTCTGCCGTTCAGCTTCTCTATGTGGAAGCTCTTCTGCTGCGGCAAAGGTATCTCCTGCGTGTGGAAGCCCTTAAGGTCGGGCATCTTGCCATCGAGCGACGTAAGGTCTACAAGGGTGTACACCTTGTACGTAAGCAATATCGGCTCCTGCTCATGCACGTGCTTCTTGTTGGCTGTCACCTTCACGAAGAGATCTTTAGAAGATATTCTGCCTCCCGAACTATGCGACGGCGAAACGGCGTCATCGTGCATATTTGGCGCCGACGAACCGTTGTTGCGTGTGGTGCCCGACACCTGTATGCGGAATGACCGCGAGGCGATTGTCTTGCCGCCTGCCTTGGCGTGTGCTGCACCTATGGTGTATGAACCAGCTTTCTCCGCATAGAGCGTGTAGGTATAGGTTATCGACGACGAGCGGCTGGTATGTCCGTTCACAATCTGATAGCTCGACTGCTGCGATGTGTACGGACCAGCTATCACTTCCAGACCGGAAGGGATGGAAGCCGAACGGAACTCGTCTACCGACACATTAGCTATAGTGTACGACACACGGAAGTTCTCGCCAGTAGCAACGTGTGTAGGGGCAGAAACAGAAATGTTTTGCGCACATACCGTGAGTACATACGCAAAACATGTCAGTAATAGTGTGGTTATCTTCTTATTCATTCTGAATGATGTATTTTTATGTGGTCTACCAGTTTTTCTGCAACTTGCGCGATCTGTTCTGACGCATGGCGTCCTTTATGCGTTGCTGTGTCTGCTGCTCCTGCTGCATGGCGGCGTTAAGCATCTGCTCGGCGTTCTCCTTGCTCATCTTTTCCTGCTGCTTCTGCTGCTGTTGTTGCTTTTGGTTCTTGTCTTGTTCTTTCTTTTCCTTGCTCTTGTTCTCGCCCTTGTTCTGCTGCTTCTTTTGCTGTTGCTTGTCCTTGTCCTGCTTGTTCTTTTTCTGCTGGCGCATGCAGAGCGCAAGGTTGTAGCGGGTCTCGTTGTCAGACGGGTTGTTGCGCAGACTCTCCTTGTATGCCTCCGCAGCCTCGCCGTACATCTTCAGCGACTGGCATATCCATCCGATGTTGTGGTATGCCATAGCCTTACGCTTCGGGTCGGTCTCTATCTTGCCAGCGTTCTCAAACTGCTGGATGGCTGCCGAATCTTTCTTCTGCATGAGCAAGGCGCAACCGAGATTGTAGAGCGCTTGCGGATTTGACGGGTTCTTGTCTACTGCCTTGCGGTATTCTGCCTCAGCCTTCACATAGTTGTCCTGCTTGAACCAGCGGTTGCCGTAGCGTATGTGCTGGCGGTCGGTCTGCGCAAAGCCTACCAATGCCTGAATCATCAAGATTGAAAGAACTAAAAACTTCTTCATGTTGAATATCGTTTATTTCTTGAATAGTCTGAAATGTTTGAACAACGGATTCTTCTTCTCCATGATGCACGCCTCCACTATCAGCAGAACGAGCAACACGATGCAGAACGACTGGAACTGTTCGGCATACTCGCTGTAGATAACGCTCTCGGTCTCGCCTTTCTGGAGCTTCGAAAGCTCGTCGTTCAACTTCTCCTGAGCGTCGTTGGTGTTGTCTACATGGATATATGTGCCGCTACCGGCACGGGCTATGTCGCGACACATGTCCTCGTTGAGAGCCGACATAACGATGTTGCCTGCATTGTCGCGGATATACTCGCCGCCGCCAACGGGTATCGGAGAGCCCTTTGTGCTGCCTATGCCGAGGATGAACACGTTGATGCCTTTCTTGCGTGCTTCCTTGGCTGCATCCAACGCTCCACCTTCATGGTCCTCGCCATCGGTTATCACGATGATCGCCTTGTCTACACCCTGCTGCTGCGTGAAACTGCTCGATGCTACGGAGATGGCGCGTGCTATATCTGTGCCTTGTGTGGAGATGAGCGCCGGACTGATGCCCTGCAGGAACATCTTTGCCGACACATAGTCGCTCGTGATAGGCAGCTGTACGAAGGCGTCGCCAGCAAACACTACAAGACCAATCTTGTCGTTAGAGAAGTTGTCAACGAGGTTCTCTTCAAGCATCTTGCTCTTGTCCAAGCGCGATGGCGCTACGTCCTGAGCCAGCATCGAGTTACTGATGTCGAGGCAGATGATTGTTTCTATGCCGTTGCGCTTATCGTTGCTTATCTTTGAGCCCATCTGCGGACGAGCTATGACAACCACAAGCACGGCCACGGCTGCCATCGTAAGCCAGAACTTCACGCGGCGACGCATGGTCGAGGCATCGGGCATAAGTTGACGCACAAGGTCTTTGTCGCCAATGCGCGTTATCTTCTTTTGCCTGCGCCATAGGCTATAGTATCTGACTGCTACCAGCACTACCACAAGCCATAGCAGCCATAAATATTGGGGGCTCTCAAATCTGAACATTGTTTTAAACTTTGAATTTTGAGTTTTTATTTTGGCAACAGCCTAAGGCTATGCCACTAAAGACAACACTATACGGTTGTTGCAACCCGTATCTGTAGCGGATTCCGTACGCCGCCAACCTTAAGGTATTCGGCGAAGAACCGTAAAGCGTAGCAGAATCTCTGCTATGAGCAGCAACAATGCCACAATGGCAAAGGGCTGATAAGCCTCGTAGTGCTTAGAGAAACGCTTAACGTCCATCTTTGTCTTCTCGAGTTTGTCGATGTCCTTGTATATCTGCGACAGCTCTCGGTTGTTTGTTGCACGATAAGAGTTGGCATTCGTTATCTGCGCAATCTCGCTCAGAGTCTTCGTGTCTATCTCTACCGGCATATTTACATACTGAACGCCTCCGGCTACTGGCACGGGATAAGGTGCCACCTTGTTGGTTCCTACCGCAATGGTATATACACGCACGCCAAGACTTTGCGCTATCTCTGCACTCGTCATCGGCGAGATGTCGCCCATGTTGTTGCTACCGTCTGTAAGAAGGATTACGACCTTGCTCTTTGCCTTCGATTCCTTCAGTCGCGAAACGGCGTTTGCAAGTCCCATACCAATGGCTGTACCGTCTGAGATGATGCCGCGTGCAGCTATGTCTGTACGAACTGATCCGAGCAGATTCAGAAGCGATGCATGGTCGGTAGTCATAGGACATTGTGTGAACGACTCGCCGGCAAAGATCGTAAGACCGATGTTATCGTTCGGACGACCAGCCACAAACTCTGCTGCTACGTTCTTGGCTGCCTCAAGACGATTTGGCTTCAGGTCTTCAGCAAGCATAGACGTCGAGACGTCCATAGCAAGCATGATGTCGATGCCTTCTACCGACTTGTTGTCCCAAGAGTTGCGAGTCTGAGGACGTGCCATGACGCACACAATCATCACAAAGGCAAGGCAACGCAGAACCATAGGGGCATGCACTATGCGCTGTCGCCAGCTCTTGGGCGCCTTGTAGTAGGCAGCCACGGTGCTGACACGCATGGTAGGTTCGCTATGCTTGCGATTGCGCCAATACCATATTATATAGGGTATCAGCAACGTGAGCAGTATGAAGTATTCTTTATTTACAAATTCCATTGTTGTATATTACTTTCGTTCTGTAACAGCCTGCCCTTACATAAGGAGCAGCCATACACGATAAACCACATAGCCTGCCAGTGCGACTACAGCCACGGCGATAACGCCCAAAAGCGTATTAAGCGCAACACGCGTCTTGCGTGTACGCACCTCTTCCTCACTAAGTGTCGGTTCTATACGCTCTTCTGTAGGAGCATCCTCACGCTTGGTCTGGTCTATGAAGTTAATGGCGTTAAGAAGGTTCATGTCTTTCTCGTTGAGAAGTGCCGAATATTTCGCAAACTTCACAAGGTCGGCAGTCATGAACAACTCGCTTAGCTCTGCAAGCATTTTCTCGTCGCCGGCACTACGCAGGTTTTCGAGAATCTCCGAAGAGGTCATCTCCATAGCGTTGAAACCGAAACGCTCGCGTATATACTGGCGCAGGGTATCTGTAAGCTGCGTATAGTAAGCCTTCTGGTCATAATCGGCTGTATGCGACTCGCCCTTCAAGCGGTTCATCTCGTCCAATGCCTTCTTGTGTGGCGGCACTTTCTTCACGATACGTATGCGGGCAACAATCGGTTTGTTCTGCTTCAGACGTACTATAACCCATGAGCCTAACGCAATAAGTAACAGCACGATAAGCGTCATCCAAATAAGCGGCGTCCACTCTGACCAAAGGAACGGATTGTCCTGTACCGACTTCGGCGGGAAGAACTTGTCCATGTTGAGAGTGTCTACATCGCAAGTGATAACCTTAAGCGCTACGGGGTTCGACTTGTAGCTCTTGCCGTCTACCTTCACCATGATGCCAGGTATGGCATACAGTCGTTCGTCGAAACTCGTAAGCGTAAGTATCTTCTTCACGCTCCAATAGCCGTCGACAACAGCCGTGTCGCCCTTCGAATCGTCAAGCACCTCAACACCGGGCACAAGATATTGCGAACGCTTGTAGTGCGGATACACAATCTTTGCGCCCTGGCGAGCTGTGATAGTCAGTTGAAGATGTGCCTGTTCGCCAATCATTATCGCCACAGAGTCAATCTTAGCCTCAACACCCACCTGCTGTGCGGCAGCCATCGTGAGTGACGACACGAACAATATGAGAGTTATTAATCTTTTCATTGCTTAACTGTTTCTTGATGAGAACAAAGTCATCATCGCTTTCACGAAATCCTCATCGGTAGCCACAGACATCCAGTCGACATTTGCCTGAGAGAATGTCTCACGAAGTATCGCCTCACGCTCCGTCCAATAGCGAGCATGAGCAGCACGCACCTTCTTGCTTGAGGTATCGATATACATCTCGCTACCCGTTTCTGCATCCTGCACCTTCATAAGTCCTACATCCGGCAACTGCTTTGCCCAGCGGTCGTAAACCTGCACAGCCATAAGATCGTGCTTGCTGTTGGCTATCTGGAACTGCTTCAGGAAGTCCTTATTGTCATAGAAGTCGCTGATGACGAATGCGGTTGTGCGGCGCTTCATCATACGTGTGAAGTAAGCCACCGCTTCGCCAATGTCCGTTTTCGTACTTTGCGGATGGAAGTCGAGCATCTCTCGTATTATATACAAGATATGCTTACGTCCCTTCTTCGGCGGAATATACTTCTCTATAAGGTCTGAGAAGAACACAACACCAATCTTGTCGTTGTTCTGCATAGCGCTGAAGGCGATGGTAGCAGCAATCTCAGTAGCCATCACCGACTTCATACACTTGCGTGTGCCGAAATCGAGCGACCCCGAGACATCAATCAACAACATAACGGTGAGTTCGCGCTCCTCCTCAAACACTTTCACGTAAGGCTTGCGGAAACGTGCTGTGACATTCCAGTCTATGTCGCGAACGTCATCGCCAAACTGATACTCGCGAACCTCGGCAAACGCCATACCCCTACCCTTAAAGGCAGAATGGTACTGGCCTGCGAATATGTTCTGGCTCAGACCCTTCGTCTTGATTTCTATCTTGCGAACCTTTTTAAGTATCTCTGACGTTTCCATTGTCTTATGTTTAAGGCACCTCTACCTTATTTATTATCTTAGATACGATCTCCTCACTTGTGATGTTGCTTGCCTCAGCCTCGTATGAGAGACCTATGCGATGGCGCAGCACGTCGTGTGCAACGGCACGCACATCCTCTGGCACTACGTAGCCGCGACGCTTGATGAAAGCGTAAGCACGTGCAGCCTTTGCAAGCGAGATACTTGCACGAGGCGAACCGCCGAAGGTAATCATATCCTTCAGTTCGCCCAAACCATACTTCTCGGGGTAACGTGAAGCGAAGACTATGTCAGCAATATACTGCTCAATCTTCTCGTCGATATATACCTCTTCAACTACCTCGCGAGCCTTCAAAATCTCCGCTGCAGTTGTTACTGGCAACACCTTCTTCTCCTCACCACGCAGATTCTCACGGATAATGAGTTTCTCCTCCTCAAGTGTAGGATAGCCGATAACCACCTTGAGCATGAAACGGTCTACCTGAGCCTCAGGCAACTGATAGGTACCCTCCTGCTCAATAGGGTTCTGCGTAGCCATTACGAGGAACGGATTAGGAAGCTTGAATGTCTGCTCGCCGATTGTAACCTGATGCTCCTGCATAGCCTCGAGTAAGGCACTCTGAACCTTAGCCGGCGCACGGTTGATTTCATCCGCAAGTACGAAGTTCGCAAATACCGGGCCCTTCTTCACATGGAAGTTCTCGTCCTTCTGCGAATATATAAGCGTACCTACAACGTCGGCTGGTAGCAAGTCGGGTGTAAACTGAATGCGGCTGTAGTCGGCATCGATAAGCTGTGAGAGAGTTTTTATGGCGAGAGTCTTTGCCAAACCAGGCACACC
>OMAA01000459.1_pt1 | contig 18097 bp, 13 predicted proteins | sample 1674191 | NCBI WGS metagenome assembly OMAA01 (sample SAMEA103958152, study PRJEB25191) | human gut metagenome | biome: human-associated habitat [ENVO:00009003]; feature: intestine environment [ENVO:2100002]; material: feces | place: Germany | collected 2013/2015
CGTTCGGTCAGACGCGCCGCCGCGTTTTGTTTTTGTGCCGTATAATGACCACTACCTATGACGCGATACAAAAGAAAGGTGTTTGCCCATGCAGGCACAGAAGGCGGAGGGAACCCGCGACCTTATCGGCGCCGAGATGCGCGCTTGGCAAAAGATGCAGCAGATTGCGGCCGGCGTATTCGAGCCGTTTGGCTTTAAGCCTATCGAGACGCCCGCGATCGAGCAGGTGGACGTCTTTGTCCACGGCATCGGCCAGTCGACCGACGTCGTGCGCAAGGAGATGTTCCGCGTCTTTAGCGGCGCCAACCTGGAGCGCGTCTTTACTGAGGGCACCGACACCAAGCTCAAGCCCAAGCAGCGCCTGGCGCTTCGTCCCGAGGGCACGGCCGGTGTGGTGCGCGCCGTCGTGGAGAACAACCTGGTGCCCCAGGGCTCCACGCCGTTTAAGGCTTACTACGCCGAGGCCATGTTCCGCGGCGAGCGTCCCCAGAAGGGCCGCCTGCGCCAGTTCCATCAGGTGGGCATCGAGTGGCTCGGCGCTCCCGATCCGGCGGCAGACGCCGAGTGCATCATCATGCTCATGGAGTTCTACAAGCGCTTGGGCTTCGATCTTTCCAAGCTCCGTCTGCTCATTAACTCGATGGGCGATGCCCAATGCCGTCCGGCCTATCGCGAGCAGGTCAAGCAGTTTATCCTCGATCACGCCGATGAGATGTGCGACGAGTGTCGCGAGCGCGCCGAGCTCAACCCGCTACGCGCCTTCGATTGCAAGAACGACCACTGCCGCGAGATCATGGCCGACGCGCCGCTGATGGGCGACAACCTGTGCGACGAGTGCCGCGAGCACTACGAGCAGGTCAAGCGCTATCTGGATGCCGCCGGTATCGAGTATGTCGAGGATCCCACCCTGGTGCGTGGTCTGGACTACTACACCCGCACCGTCTTTGAGGTCGAGGCTCCCGGTGCCGGCGTCGGCTCCATCGGTGGCGGTGGCCGCTACGACGGCCTGGTCGAGCTCGAGGGTGGCAAGCCCACGGCGGGCGTCGGCTTTGCCGTCGGTTTTGAGCGCGCCCTGCTGGCCCTGCAGGCCTTTGGCAGCGATCTGGGTGCCGAGGAGGCCCCGTGCGTCTACGTCGCCAATGCCGGCAAGGAGCTGCGCCAGAACGTCTTTGCCATTACGCAGGAGCTTCGCGCCGCAGGCATCGTGACCGAGGCCGACTATCAGGGCCGTTCGCTCAAAGCTCAGTTTAAGCAGGCCGACAAGGTGGGCGCCAAGCTCATCCTGGTCCTGGGCGGCGACGAGCTTGCCGCCGGCAAGGTCAAGGTGCGCGACATGGAGAGCCATGACGAGGTACTGGTCGATTTGGCCAACGTTGTCGAGGCGGTTCGCGAGCGCCTGTAGCGCATCATTTTGAACTGCGGGTCCGCCAACACGTCCCGCTCGCGGCGAACGATTGTTACGGGGGTGTTTCGCTTTTATGCGGAATGCCCCCGTTTACGTATGCCGCCCACCGAGAAATACGACCATTTAGGGCAAAAACCTTTGCAATGCAGAAAATACTTTTGTGTGGTAAAGCGCAATCAGTGTCGAAAGTATTTCTCAAGCGCCTATAATGAATACCGCATGTTACGTGCATAGAAGGAGGAATGGGAGGAAACGTGGCTGAGAACCTAAGCAACCAGTCTGTACCCGAAGCCGCGGCGCGCGTCGCTGCCGTGGTCAACCGCCTCGTTAACCGAATCGGCTCGAATGCCGAGTCCAGGGAGCGTCTCGCCGAGATCGAGATCCCCGAGGAGCTGCGCGACAATCTGGCGCTGTTCTTGCGCCTGGAGCGCCGTGTGCTTAGCGAGTATGATCCCGAGATCGCGGACCTGTTCGACAAGATTTTGACAGCCGAGATTGTGGTCAATGCCGGCAACCCCGGTACCTGCGCTGCCGACGAAGCCGTCGACGAGCAGGGCGTGCCCACCGCCGACGAGCCCACTGCCGTGGCATTTCGTGAGGTCGTCGATTTGATCGACAGCCTGCCGCTCGATAAGCAGCAGGTCATCGTTCGCGCCTTTACGAGCTTTTTCCATCTGGCAAACCTGTCGGAGGAGAACTACCGTGTGGCGCAGCTGCGCGAGCGCGAGGCCGGTGCGTCGACCGATACCGAGGTCGATCCTGCCAACGAGCTTACCGTTGCCTATCACCAGCTGGTGAATGAGCTGGGTGTCGAGGGTGCCAACGAGCTGCTCGACAAGCTCGAGTTCCACCCTGTCTTTACCGCACATCCCACCGAGGCCCGTCGTAAGGCCGTCGAGGGCAAGATCCGCCGTATCTCCAACCTGCTGGAGGAGCGTCCGCGTCTGGGCGGCTCCGACCTGGTGGAGAACGAGCGCCATATGCTGCAGGAGATCGACGCCCTGGTGCGTACGAGTCCCATCGCGCTCAAGAAGCCCACGCCGGTCGAGGAAGCCGATACCATCATCGACATCTTCGATAACACGCTGTTCGACGTTATCCCCGTTATCTATCGTCGTTTTGACGATTGGGTGCTGGGCGACAAGGCCGGTACTGTGCCGCCGCTGTGCCCGGCGTTCTTCCATCCCGGCAGCTGGATCGGTTCCGACCGCGACGGTAACCCCAACGTCACCGCCAAGGTGAGCCGTGAGGTCGCCGCCAAGTACTTTACGCACATGGTGCTCAAGCTCGAGGACAAGTGCCGCCACATCGGCCGCAACCTCACGCTCGAGGCTACCTACAGCAAGCCGTCGGCCGAGCTCATTAACCTGTGGAACCATCAGGTCGAGATGAGCCCTCGTTACACGGCCCGCGCCGAGCTGATCTCCGAGCACGAGCCGCATCGCGCCGTCATGCTCGTCATGGCCGACCGCCTGAACGCCACCGTCCGTCGTATCACCGACACCATGTACCACAGCGCCGACGAGTTCCTGGATGACCTGCGCGTCGTCCAGCGTTCGCTGGCCGCCTGCGGTGCCGTCCGTGCTGCCTACGGCCCGGTCCAAACCATCATCTGGCAGGTCGAGTCCTTCGGCTTCCATATGGTCGAGATGGAGTTCCGTCAGCACTCCGTGGTGCATGCCCGCGCCCTTAAGGATATCCACGAGAACGGTATCCATGGCGACCTGCAGCCCATGACGCGCGAGGTCATCGATACCTTCCGCGCTATCGGCTCCATCCAAAAGCGCTACGGCAAGAAGATGGCGCACCGCTATATCATCTCGTTCACCAAGAGCGCCCAGCATGTGGCCGACGTCTTTGAGCTCGCCCACCTGTCCTTTGCACACGAGGAGGATGTCCCCGAGCTCGACGTGATCCCGCTGTTCGAGCAGCTCGAGGACCTCGAGGGCTGCGTCGACGTGCTCGACCAGATGCTCACGCTGCCCGTGGTGCAGAAGCGCCTTGCCCAGACCAACCGCCGCATGGAGGTTATGCTGGGCTACTCCGACTCCTCCAAGGATGCCGGTCCTACCACGGCCATGCTCGCGCTGCACTCCGCGCAGGAGCGCATCGCCAAGTGGGCAGAGAAGAACGATATCGACCTGGTGCTCATGCACGGTCGCGGCGGTGCCGTGGGCCGTGGCGGCGGCCCGGCCAACAAGGCCGTGCTGGCTCAGCCCAAGGGTTCGGTCAACTGCTTCTTTAAGCTCACCGAGCAGGGCGAGGTCATCTTTGCCCGTTACGGCAACCGCACGCTGGCTCAGCGCCATGTTGAGTCCGTTGCCGCCGCAACGCTTTTGCAGTCGGCCCCGAGTGTCGAGAAGACCAACACCGAGACTACGCAGAAGTTCTGGGATATGGCCGAGAAGCTCAACGCCGCAAGCCACGAGCGCTATCTGGACCTGCTGAACACCGAGGACTTTACACCGTGGTTCTCGACCGTGACGCCGCTGACCGAGGTCGGCTTGCTGCCGATCGGCTCGCGTCCCGCCAAGCGCGGCTTGGGTGCCAAGTCGCTCGACGACCTGCGTACTATTCCGTGGATCTTCAGCTGGAGCCAGGCGCGCATCAATCTGGCTGCTTGGTACGGCCTGGGTACCGCCTGCGAGCAGTTTGGCGATCTGGACCAGCTTAAGGCTGCCTACCAGGAGTGGCCGTTCTTCCGCACCTTTATCGACAACATCGAGATGTCGATCGCCAAGACCGACCAGCGCATCGCCAAGATGTATCTGCACCTGGGCGATCGCCAGGATCTGTCCGAGAAGGTCTTTACCGAGATGCAGCTCACGCGTAAGTGGGTCCTTGCCATCGTCGGTGACGAGTGGCCGCTGCAGCGCCGCCGCGTGCTCGGCTGCGCCGTTCGCGTGCGTAACCCCTACGTCGACGCCCTGTCTATCGCCCAGGTCCGCGCCCTTCGCGAGGTACGTATGAACCAGGACGAGATGGCAGAGGAGAAGAAGGCTGAGTACATGAGCCTGATTCTTTCGACTGTGACCGGCGTCTCGGCAGGTTTGCAGAACACGGGGTAATCGATAGCCCTGTGGCTCTCACCGGGACCCGATAGGTTTCCCTCTGAATGCGTCCTCGCACTTGAAGCCCCCTTATCCTGCTCCTTCGGAGCTGCGGATAAGGGGGCTTCGTGCTGCGGAGTGCATTCAGAGGGAAACCCATTGGATCCCTTCGTCCTCGGTCTTCTGGGATTAAAGCTAAAGGGAATAAGGCGCGCTTCGCGCATAGCGTGGAGTGCGGCGAGGGCTTCTTGCGTCCTGCGGAGTGTGCCTAAAAGTAAACTGATGGCGGGCCCTGCGATGTCCGACCTTTGGCGGATCAGCCGCTGGGTGAGGGTGGTGCTTGGGGCGACGTGCAAAAAGCGGAGTTTTCAGCAGCCAAAGATTGATGCATAAGGCCATAGCCGGCTTTCGCTGCCTTTGTTGATGCTTTTGCACGGTGATTGGGCTTTGGCGACGTTCATATATGGCTGGTTTCTCGCCGTATGCTATCCAGATGGGACGAGTCATGAGGACTATCTACCTTTTGAAAGACTTTTGACACCAAAATCTTATCCCGCGATGCTGAATACTCGCAAAAATGCACGCTCCGGAGGGTACTACCCTGTTACGGCTAGAAATCCATGCGCCATTTTATGCAATTAGTTGACGTATTTATGCAAGATGACTTACGCGCGCATGCCATCGGGGTGGGCGTTCGTCTCGGCATTGCGTTGACCATCCTGCCCATAGTGTCTTTTACAGGCGGCTGCGGTCCCGTTTGGTATCGCAGCCGTTTTGTTGTGGGTCAAATATGAACGTTGTGTTAATGACTCGGTGGACGGTGGTGTTTTTCGGTGAGCGGCGTATCCTTCCAACGGTTTATCTAGTGTGTCAGTTGAAAGGAAGAGGGCGCTCGTCATTGTTTGAATGTGAACTGCCGTTTGACCACAAGACGTTGCATCTGGAGCTCGAGGATAAGAACTTCGCGGGTGTGATGGAGGGTCATCAAAACGAGTTTAAGACCACGAAATCGCAGGAAGAGCTGGTAGAAGAGTCGCTTGCCAACCCTTATGGCTCGCCTTCGCTCGAGGAGCTTTGTGCTGGCAAGAAGGATATTGTCATTATTAGCTCCGACCATACGCGCCCCGTTCCCTCGCGTGTAACGATGCCTATTCTGCTGCATCACATCCACTCCGCTGCGCCCGAGGCTCGTGTGCGTATTTTGGTTGCTGCGGGTATGCATCGTCCGTCGACGCACGAGGAACTCGTCAACAAGTACGGCGAGGAGATCGTTGCCAACGAGGAAATCGTTATGCACGTCGCGACTGATGACAGCATGATGAAAAAGATCGGCACCCTGCCTTCTGGCGGCGAGTGCATCATCAACAAGATTGCTGCCGATTGCGATCTGCTGCTTGCCGAGGGCTTTATTGAGCCGCACTTCTTTGCCGGTTTCTCTGGTAGCCGCAAGTCCGTCCTGCCTGGCATCGCCAGCTACAAGACCATCATGTACAACCACAATGGTCAGTTTGTGAACGATTCCCATTCGCGTGCCGGCAACCTGTGCCACAACCACGTGAGCGAGGACATGTTTGCCGCTGCCGAGATGGCTCACCTTGCCTTTGTGCTTAACGTGGTGCTCAACGGCAAGCACGAGGTCATCGGCTCCTTTGCCGGCGATATCCACAAGGCGCACGAGGCTGGCTGCGAGTTCGTGAAGAGCCTTGCCGGCGTTGAGCCCGTCGAGTGCGAGATTGCCATCACCACCAACGGCGGCTATCCGCTCGATCAGAACATCTACCAGGCCGTGAAGGGCATGTGCGCTGCCGAGGCCACACTTCCCGAGGGCGGCGTGATCATCGATGTCGCCGGTTGTGCCGACGGTCACGGTGGCGAGGGCTTCTATCACAACATCGCCGATAACGATCCGGCAGAGTTTGAGCGCGCCTGCATCGACCGTCCTAAGGACGAGACCCTGCCCGACCAGTGGACGAGCCAGATTTTCGCTCGCATCCTGGCGCATCACCCTGTGATCATGGTTACCGACCTGTGCGATCACCAGATGATCAAGGATATGCACATGACGCCGGTTAACACCCTCGATGAGGCGCTCAAGCTCGCCTTTGAGATGAAGGGTGCCGATGCCAAGGTGGCCGTCATTCCCGATGGCCTGGGCGTTGTCGTCGCGCAGCACTAGCGTGCGGCCCAAACGAATCGTTTATAACCGACAAGAAAGATAAGGTTTTATGCTTACCAAACTCCTCTGCGAATTCGGCGCAACGGCCCTCATGATCATCTTTGGCGTGGGCGTGCACTGCGATACCGTGCTTAAGGGCACCAAGTATCAGGGCTCCGGCCACATGTTTGCCATCACCACCTGGTCTTTTGGCATCTCGGTTGCTCTGTTTATCTTTGGCGGCGCCGTGTGCATGAACCCCGCCATGGTGCTTGCCCAGTGCATCGTCGGCCTGGTGCCGTGGAGCAGCTGCATCCCCTTCATGATTGCCGATATGCTCGGCGGCTTTGCGGGTGCCGTGATCGCGTGGCTTATGTATGCCGATGAGTTCAAGGCTTCCGATGGTGTCGTCGACCCCATTGCCCAGCGCAACATCTTCTCGACCAACCCCACCACCGAGGGCACCAACTATGCCCGCAACTTCTTCTGCGAGGCTATCTGCACCTTTGTGTTTATCAGCGCCATCCTTGCTGCCGCTAGCCGCGCTGGTGAGAACGTTCTGATGCTCGCCATCTGCGTCGGTCTGATCGTTTGGGCTGTTGGCATGGGCATGGGCGGCATCACCGGATTCGCCATGAACCAGGCACGTGACCTTGGTCCTCGCATGGCCTATCAGGTGCTGCCGATCAAGAACAAGGCTGACAACAACTGGAAGTACGGCCTGCTCGTTCCTGGCATCGCTCCGTTTGTCGGTGCCGCTCTGGCTGCGCTTTTTGTGCATGGTTTCTTGGGCATGTTCTAGTCCGAGACAATTGATATAACGCCTGGGTCCGGCATAGGTTAACTTTCCGCCGCGTCCTCGGACATGCAAGAAGCTCCCGCTGCGCACTTCGTGCGGCGGGAGCTTCTTGCGTCCTGCGGAGTGCGGCGGAAAGTTAACCTATGCCGGACCCTGCGGGAATCCAGTTGCGTTCGAACAAGCAACCAACATATATATCTGAATTTGGATGTGGTGGGCACTTTGTTGTTAGGCGCTTGGAGGCGCGAGTGACACTTTGGGATGCGTGGTGCCTTGGGGTGGGGCAGTGCTTTGGGATGAGGGTTCTGTCTAGCCGAAGAGGGGTTTTATGGCTGATAGGTAGTCTTTGGCTACTTCGGCCTTATCTGCTTGAAAGTTGTGCCAGGCCCACCATTGGACCATTCCTACGAAGCTTGAGGCTATGTGGTGTAGTAGGAAGCTGCGATCCATGGTGCCGGCGGGGCCGTTTGGGTCGGTAGGGACGGTTTCGGCTGCTCGTGACATGATGGTCTTGCGTAAGCAGTCGGCGAAGACGCGGGAGCCGGCGCCGGCTACGAGGGCTCGAACGCCCTGGCGGCGCTCCCAGAGGTTGTTGAGGATATGCTCGACCTGCACGAGTGGGTCGTCGAGCGGAGTGCCATCGTCGTCGAGGGCGTGGGTGCAGATGTCGCTCACGAGCTCGGACAGTAGGTCGTCCTTGCTCTTAAAGAGACCGTAGAATGTCGCACGGCCTACGTGAGCGCGCGCGATGATGTCGCCGACGGTAATCTTGCCGTAGTCCTCTTCGCGTAGCAGCTCGGAGAACGCCGCAACGATGGCGGCGCGGCTTTTTTCTTTGCGGGCATCCATGGCTATGCATCCACGTGAACGAGCAGACAGCGGAGCGTGCCGGAGCAACCCTCGTAGGGGCGCTTGCCGGCGCCGTAGCCGACGGCTTCGATGTGGTAGCGTGAGGGCAGTTGGTCGGACGTGCGCAGCGCGGTGACGATGGCGGCGCCCGTGGGCGTCACGAGCTCGCCAGCGACTGGTGCAGGCATGAGGGCGATATTGCCCGCCTGGCACAGGTTGACGACAGCGGGGACGGGAATGGGCATAAGGCCGTGGGCACAGTGGATGGTTCCGTGGCCCTCGGAGAGCGACTCGACAACGATGTCCTCAATACCCAGGTCATCGAGGCAGATGGCGACAGAGCAGACGTCGACGATGGAATCGACGGCGCCTACCTCGTGGAACATGACGGTCTCGGGCGTTTTGCCGTGGGCCTTGGCCTCGGCGGCGGCGAGCGCGGTAAAGATGGCGAGCGCACGACGCTTAGCGCCATCGCTTAGCTGCGAGCCGTCGATGATGGCGGTGACGTCCGCCAAAGAACGATGGTGATGGTGGTGGGCGTGATGATGCCCCTCGTGGCCATGGCCGTGGGCCTCATGATCATGCTCATGGCAGTGTTCGTGCTCACCATGGTCATGATGGTGGTGCTCGTGCTCGGCAGCTGCTTCGTTGCCGTAGAGCCAGGCCATATCGTGATCGTGGTTCTCGAGCTCCTCTGCCAGCTGAACGTCAAAGTCGCAGGCGTCGATGCCATGCTTGTTTACGTGTGTAACGGCAACCTCAAACCCGTCAACCGGCAGTGTGGCGAGCTGTTCGCGCAGGTGCTCCTCGCTGGCGCCCAGATCGAGCAGGGCCGCGACGGTCATGTCGCCGCTGATGCCCGAGGTGCCGTCGATGATAAGCGTGTGCTGATGATTGGACATGGAATGCTCCTTAGCGGGCGCGGGGTGTGCCGGCGCTCAGATGATTGATAAGACTTGCCTGGTAGGCGGCGCCAAAGCCGTTGTCGATATTGACGACCGAAACGCCGCTGGCACAGGAGTTGAGCATGGCGAGCAGCGCGGCTACGCCACCAAAACTTGCGCCGTAGCCAACGCTGGTGGGAACGGCGATGACCGGACAGCTCACCAGACCGCCGATAACGCTCGCCAGCGCGCCCTCCATGCCGGCGATGGCGATGACCACCTGCGCCTGGGCAAGTTCCTCGGCATGCGCGAGCAGGCGGTGCAGGCCGGCGACACCTACGTCGTAGAGGCGGTCGACCTCGTTGCCATAGAACTCGGCCGTCAACGCGGCTTCTTCGGCGACGGGTAAGTCGCTCGTGCCGGCGCAGGCGACGACGATGCGTCCGTTGCCGGTAGGGGAGGGCTTGCCGCCCACGAGGGCGAGCTGCGCGTCCGGGACATATCCCAGGTCAATGCCGTTGCCGAGAAGCTCAGCGGTGCGCGCGGCTTTTTCGGCATCCAGGCGCGTGACCAGGATACGTTCCTGGCCGGCATCGCGCAGCGCTTCGATAATGGCGGCAATCTGCTCGGCGGTTTTACCGGCACCGTAGACAACCTCGCCGGCTCCCTGGCGCACTCCGCGCGAAAGATCGAGCTGCGCAAAACCCAGATCGGCGGTCGGCGCCGTCTGGATGCGCGTGAGGGCGACTGCCGGAGTGACTGCTCCGCCGGCAACATCGCTCAGCAGCTGCTCTAGGTCTCGTTTATCCATATATGTTCCCTTCGACGGCGCAAAGTCTAGCACTCAAAGGGTATGTTTCCGAACACTAAGACAAAATTGTTCGGAAACTATAGGACAGACTAATTCAATTGTTAGACGGATCGGCTAGTCGCGCAGGATGATGTCCATGGCGAGCATCAGGTTGCGCTCGTCGATGGCAAACGGGGCGGCTTCGCGCGTTTTGGGCTTGGCGCAAAACGCGATGCCAGTGCCCGCGGCCTGAATCATGGGGATATCGTTGGCGCCGTCGCCAATAGCGACCGTGTGGGCCATGTCGACGCCGCACTCAACTGCCCAGTCCAGCAGCTGGATGAGCTTGGACTCCTTGGTCACAATGTCTGCTGCCAACTTACCGGTGAGCTTGCCGTCCACGACCTCCAGGCGGTTAGCCAGGCAAAAGTCGATGCCCGCGGCGGCCACGATCTTGTCGGCGACCTCGTGGAAGCCGCCACTCACGACGCCAACCTTCCAGCCCTTGCTGTGTGCCGAGCGCACAAGCTCCAGCGCGCCGGGGGTAAACGTCACGCGCTCAAAGGTGCGCTCGAACACGCTCTTGTCCAAGCCGGCAAGCAGCTTCACGCGCTCCTCGAGCGCCTGCTTAAAGTCGAGCTCGCCGCGCATGGCGCGCTCAGTGATCTGCGCCACTTGCTCGCCTACGCCGGCCTCCTCGCCCAACAGGTCGATGACTTCCTGGTTGATGAGCGTGGAGTCGATATCCATAACGATGAGGCGTGCAGTCATGGCGGGCCTTTCCGAGTGCAGTTGTATTGGGGCACATTGTCGCACGTGGCGCGCGTCGGCGACGGTCACGGTGCGTCAATTGTTTCGTCTCCGTCAAGTCTTTGGGCAGGAGCTACTTTTCCGCGGCACATCGACGCAGGTGCGATAAGATAGAACGCCATGTCTGGCTGCGCGGTTTACGCAGGCTGGGCAAATCTGTACGACGCCGCCCGGAACGACACGGGGCGGCACAGATCCATAAAGGAGGATCACTGGTATGAGCCAGACCCGTCCCATCGACGAGCATTCCATGCACACCCGTACCTGCGGCGAGCTTCGCCGCGAGAACGTGGGCGAAGAGGTCACCCTCACCGGTTGGGTGAGCCGTCGCCGTGACCACGGCGGCCTTATTTTCTGCGACCTTCGCGACCGCGAGGGCATCACGCAGCTCACCTTCGACCCCGAGCACTCCGACGGCGACGCCTTTAAGATCGCCGAGACCATGCGTCCCGAGTGGCCCATCAAGATCCACGGCGTCGTGCGCTCCCGTGGCGAGGAGACCACCAACACCAAGCTCGCGACCGGCGAGATCGAGGTCCTGACCGACCACGCCGAGGTGCTCAACACGTCCGTCACCCCGCCGTTCCAGATCGAGGACGGCATCGAGACCAGCGAGGACACCCGTCTGCGCTATCGCTATCTGGACCTCCGTCGTCCCGAGATGATGGCCAACCTCAAGCTGCGCTCCGACTTTACCTTTGCCATTCGCGAGGCGCTGCACAACCGTGAGTTCATGGAGGTTGAGACGCCCTCCCTGTTTAAGTCCACGCCCGAGGGCGCCCGCGACTTCATCGTTCCCAGCCGTATTCAGCCGGGCAACTTCTACGCCCTGCCGCAGTCCCCGCAGCTCCTGAAGCAGCTGCTCATGGTCGGTGGCGTCGAGCGCTACTACCAGGTTGCCAAGTGCTTCCGCGACGAGGACCTGCGTGCCGACCGTCAGCCCGAGTTCACCCAGGTCGATATCGAGATGTCCTTCGTGGACCAGAACGATGTCATGAGCGCGCTCGAAGAAGTCCTGTCCGACGCCTTCGGTCGCATGGGTGTCGAGATGCCCACGCCGCTGCGTCGCATGGACTACTGGGAGGCCATGGATACCTATGGCTCCGACAAGCCCGATACCCGCTATGGTATGCACCTGGTCGACCTGACCGACATCTTTGCCAACTCCAAGTTCAAGGTCTTTGCGACTGCCGCAAACGAGGAGGGCTCTGCCGTCAAGGCCATTAACGCCAAGGGCGCCGGTGCCTGGGCACGTGCCAAGATCGATAAGCTCGCCGGCGTGGCTTCCACGTTTGGCGCCAAGGGCCTGGCTTGGATCGCCTTCCGCGAGGACGGCTCTATCAACAGCCCCATCGTCAAGTTCTTCTCGGACGAGGAGATGGCAGCCCTGCGCGAGCGCATGGACGTCGAGCCTGGCGACCTTGTGATGTTTGCCGCCGGCCCGCGCCTGCTCTCTGACGAGATCCTGGGCGGCATGCGTTCCCACATGGCCAACGCGCTCGAGATTAAGCGCGAGGGCCACGACTTCCTGTGGGTCGTCAACTTCCCGCTGTTCCACTGGGATGAGGACCGTAAGGCCTATGCCGCCGAGCACCAGCCCTTCACCCTGCCGACCGAGACCGACATCGCCAAGATCGAGGCCGACCCGTTGGCAGCCGGTTCTTGCACCTACGACTTTGTCATGGACGGCTTTGAGGCCGGCGGCGGCGGTATGCGTATCCACAACGCCGAGATGCAGATGTCCATGCTCAAGCTCCTGGGCTTTACCGAGGAGCGCGCCGAGTCTCAGTTTGGCTTCCTCATGGAGGCTCTCAAGTTTGGTGCGCCCCCGATGGGCGGTTTCGCTCTGGGCCTGGACCGCGTGTGCATGCTGCTCACCGGCTCCGACTCCATCCGCGACGTCATGGCGTTCCCCAAGACGGCCAGCGGCTCCGACCTCATGTCGGGCGCCCCGAGTGCCGTTTCCGGCGCCCAGCTCAAGGACGTCAGCCTGCGCCTGATGTAGGCGAGCGGCTACATATTGCCCGCAACGAGGGAAGGATGCGTGCCTTCCCTCGTTTTTATGTCGCGACGTCATGGTTTGGAGGCTTGCCGTCGTGCGTCGGGAAACTACAACCCGGAATCTGCGTCCAGAACGGGTCGCGCTTTCCCAAAGGGGATCCTCTGGGAAAGCGCGACCCAGAATCCAGCCAAATAATGGGACGCACTTTCCGGTTGAGCCTTCTGGCGGAAACTGTGTCCCATCATTGACGCTCGAAATGGGATGCGGTTTCCGTCCCACCCTCAACAAGCATCTAACGCTACAATAACTACCACGTGGCTGGGTTTTGCCGGCCGATGTGCGATGTCGTGGGAGGGGACATGGTCGAGTTTACAAAGACGATTAAAGATCCGTTGGGATTACATGCCCGCCCGGTTGCGCTGCTCTATGACATCATTGCCAAGCATCGTAGCGACGTGTCAGTCAGCATCGGCGATCGCCACACGGATGGCCGCGATGTCATGGGACTCATGGCTCTCTACGGCGAGTGCGGCGAGGACATCATCTTCCGCGTTTCGGGCGTAGATGAGGCCTCCTGCGTTACGTCGATCAGAAACCTCTCGCTCTAACCTCAACAATGTGACAAAGGGGCAGTCCCCTCTGTTGCATCAATTGGTATGGCAAGGCGCCGCAAAGAGACAGTCTTTGCGGCGCCTTTGTTTCGTATAGGAAACTTTTTCGAGGTTGATTTCCGATCTCAGCCGAACACATTGAGCTGATGGCTCGCTCCCGCAGTTAGCCGAACGCCCCCGAGGCCCCATCCGGGACCCGGGGGCGGCATTTTCCCAGTTGAAGGAATGGTGGAGATGTGTTTCGATGGGTCCGGTGGCCATGCTCCGCCCGCCGCCCGGCACCTCTTCCCAGACTCAGCCGGACGGTCGGTCCGTCTATTCCGTTTTTCTTCCAGGCTAGGCCAGCGGGGCATCGCCCCTCTCTGCGCGCGCCCTCTCGATGAGCCCCGGCGTCAGGTCGAGGTCGCCGAGCGGCACGTCCCCCACGCCGTAGGCGTCCAGCAGCGCCGCCGCGTCCTCCCCGAGCATCGCCCTGAAGGCGCGCGCGGGCGTCGCGAAGCCGAGTGCGCCGCGGGGCTCGGAGTTCACGTGCGACATGGCCAGCGCCAGGTCGGCCGGGGCGAGCCGGTCGAACCTGATTCCGGCGCCCTTGGGCAGCAGCTTCCTGATCTCGACGTGGTTGCGCTCGCAGGCGCCCTTCTGGTCGCTGCGCCCGGGGTCGCAGTAGAACAGCCTCGTCTCGCCCGGCCCCTCGCCGAGCAGCGCCGCGATCGCCGCCTCGTCGGAGAACTCGGCGCCGTTGTCGGTGAGGACGGCGCGGAACACGCGGCGCGTCCCGTCGGCGCCGAGGACCGCCCGGACGCCCTCCAGGGCGTCCGCGACGCACCCCGCGGTCTTCTCCTCCAGCGGCAGCGCGAGCTGGAGCCTGCTGGGCCGGTGCAGCAGCGTGAGCAGGCAGGCGGAGTCCTCCCGGGCCCCCTCGACGGTGTCCATCTCCCAGGCCGCGGCGCACGCGTCCTCCCCGAGGGCGAGGAACGCGGCATGCGACCTGCGGGCGGAGTGGCGGGTCGCCGCCCGGCCCGCGGCGCGCTTCCTCGGCCTGTAGCCGACCTTGCGCCTGAGCTCCATGTTGGTCATGCCGTCGTAGCCCGCCGCGACCCAGCGGTAGATCGTCGAGGGCGACAGGTCCACCGGGCCGCCGTTGCGCGCCGCCATCTGCTCGGGCGACAGCCCCCGGCGCAGGCAGTCCCTTATCGCCTCCAGCCTGGCCGCCGCGGCGGGCTCGTCGGCGTCTATCCCGCGCCTGGACGAGACGAGGACCGAGTCGGCGCACAGCTGCGCGGCCCGGGCCTCGTAGAAGACGTGGGGGCGGCGCTTGCAGCCGATCGCGCGGTACCGGCCGCAGCCGTTGCAGCATCGCGGCCACGCCGCCAGGCGCGGGCAGGCCGCCGACAGGTCGGCGGAGGCGTCCACGCGCTCGCCGCGCCTGGCCTTCGGCGCCGTCACGAACCTGTGCGACGCCACCTCGGCGCTCACCGTCGAGGGCGACCTGCCCAGCTCCCTCGCGATCTCCCTGCACGACGCCCTGCGCTCCAGCATCCTCTGGACCGTGTCCCGCTCGTGCCTCGTGAGCCTTCCGTAGGCCCTCGGGACCGCCCTTGCGGAGCCACCCTTCTTCTTTCCGGACATGCCGTCCTCCGATCTCCCGGGGCCGGCCGATCCGGCCCTCAGGGTATCGGGTTCCCACATTCATCCGCACATGTGCGGATGAATGTGGGAGGTGTTCGGATAAAGTCGATAATCAAGGACCTGACATTAATGCAAATACGTTTACAGCGACAATTGCATAATTCTCAATTGCCATATATGCTAAGTCTCTAATGGAATCTAGCGTCCAGTCAAGGACTCCCCCTCGTCCAAGGTTGTGTAGCAGCACAACCATAAACATTGAGGTCAGTCGAGCAATATCGATGCCGTATGCACGTTGTTTTGGCTTTGTCATATATTTGCTTTCCTTAGTTACTTCAGGTGCCCCGATAATAGTACTAGCATAAGCGTTGTCTATGAGTAAGTGTGTATAGACAACGAAGCGCGTGGATTGCTTTCACGTTATTTTGACCAAGACCATTTGGTAACCCATGGGAACATACTTGATATATGCTGTAGGCTAACAATGATTTACTCGAAAGTAGAGTTGACATGGTGAAACATATTAAAATGTTCCTACTGGCACTAACGTTGCTGATGCTAACGCCCAATTCAATGCTTCTATTCCCGTCAAATGCGGAAGCTGCACAGTTCCCAGTCGAGAATTCTTGGCGTTATGAGGATGGACAATTGGTCGATGAGGATGCTTTTTCCGAAGAAGGTGGAATAGCCTTATTGTCAATGGACATTCTTCCTGATGGGGCTGCAGCGCAGGGCATCGATGTCAGCGAGCATCAAGGACGAATTGACTGGGATGCAGTTAAAGCTTCTGGCATCGATTTCGCTATTCTGCGCGTTGGGTTTGGCGCTCCGTCCTTCGGCGGTCGAGTTGACTATCAATTTAATCGAAATATTTCTGAGTGCGAGCGACTCGGAATTCCCTACGGCGTCTATATCTATTCATATGCTTTTGATAATCAGCAGGCAGCCGATGAGGCGTCCATGGTGATTGACTGCCTATCCGGGCACAATCCTAGGCTACCGGTGTATTACGATCTTGAGGATAATAAAATTATTGCAGATGGTCGTCAATCTGGAATTGCATCTAGAGCTCAGACATTCTGTAATAAGATTTCTGCCGCTGGATATAAGTCAGGCATTTATGCGAACCTAAATTGGTTTAACAATATATTGACCGACCCTGTATTTAAGAGTGGTTCTTGGGATCATTGGATTGCTCAATATAACTCGCAATGTGACTATACCGGTAATTACAGTTTTTGGCAGTATAAGCGGCAACGTTGATATGAACTACGCATATGTTGACGTCTCCCTTTATCATTGGCAACTAATTGACAGCACCTGGTATTATGCAGCCTCCAACGGTAAGGCGTATGCCGGATGGTTGTTTCAGGGCGGCACGTGGTACTGGCTCGAGCCCGACGCGGGCGGTGCCATGGCCACCGGCCTACACGAGTGCAACGGCTCCCTGTACTGGTTCAGCTCCTCCGGCGCGATGGCGACCGGGTGGGTCCTCGACGGGGGTACCTGGTACTACGCGACGGGTTCCGGCGCCCTCGCCTCCGGCTGGCTCAGTCTAAACGGTACGTGGTACTGGCTCGATCCCTCGACGCACATCATGGCTACGGGTGTTCAAACTATTGGATCAGGTGAATACATATTTAATAGTTCCGGCAAGATGATGGTTAATTGCTGGTCAAACGGTGATGGGTCTTGGATGTATCATTCGTCATCCAGCGGCGCAATTGACCTTAAAGGCATCATGACCGATTCGGGAATCCAGCTGATTGACGATGACGGTAATGCCAGAACTGGTTGGATTGAGAGTCAGGGTGCTCGATATTATTGTTCTGCTAGTGGAGTAATTCTGACTGGGTGGCAGCAAATTGCTGGGTCTTGGTATTACTTTAACCCGGATGGTCGAATGGCGACCGGCTGGCTTAACGATGGCAGCAACTGGTACTGGCTGGATTCCGCTTCTGGCGCGATGAAAACGGGATGGCTTTCCCTTGGGGGCACATGGTATTACCTTGATGTCGCACGTGGGGGAGTAATGTTGAGTAACGGTTGGTATTGGATCGGCTCTACTGACTACAAGTTCAGTTCATCCGGCGCAATGGTTGGCGCTTGGGTCGATGTCCCGTGCTATTCGCAGTATCCGGAACTTCCTACTGGCTGTGAGTCGGTTGCCCTTACAAACTTGCTTAACTACTATGGTTTCGGTTTAGGTAAGACGATTATTGCGGATTATTACTTGCCCAAGGGAAGCAACGGCAACTTTGTTACCGCTTTTGATGGCAACCCGAGGCGTAGCAGCGGGGGTCTCATGGGATGTGTCGCCCCTGCGATTACTATTGCTGGAAATAATTTTCTGCGTGCTGCTGGAAGTGGCAACCAGGCAAAAGACGTCTCTTTCTCGTCAATTTCTTCCATTAAGAACAGGCTGACCTGTGGTCAACCTGTTGAGATGTGGAATACCGAGTGGGGAAGTTGGCCAGGGGGCCGTTATGCTGCTCGTTGGTATAACGGGCATTCCTATGGTCTGTGGGGCGGTAATCATGCCGTAGTCCTTAAAGGCTATGATGACGAGCGGGGAATTGTCTTTCTTTCGGATTCGATTAACGGCAATGTTACGCGAAATGCCCAGGTGTTCTTCGGCACGTGGCAACAGATGGATAGCCAGGCCGTGGTAATTGAATAGCCATAATGCTAAAAAAAGGGAGAGCTCGACGAGCTCTCCCTTTTTTACTGCATTGTTAATCAAGCTACGCCGTCTTATTTCGTCCAAATAGTTCGTCCCAGTTACTGGCTGCCAAAACTGTTCCGCACACAATTACAACGCAGCAGATTACGGATGCCATGTCGGGAATTGTTCCAAGCAAGATCAGGCCAAAGACCACCGACCATGCCGAATAGGAGATATTCAGAGCCATCGCACGCGCTGCTCCGATTGCCGCAATGCCCTTGTAATAGAACAGATAGGATGCAGTTCCTGCGAGTCCGGCGAGTGCAATAATCAATGTGGGCATGCTCGGGATGGCACCCAGCGTGAAATGCCATGCTCCGAAGAGGGGGAGTACGAGCACTCCATAAACAAGTGCACTTGTAGTTTCGCGGATTTGCAAAGCCGTTTC
>OMAA01000466.1_pt1 | contig 17964 bp, 20 predicted proteins | sample 1674191 | NCBI WGS metagenome assembly OMAA01 (sample SAMEA103958152, study PRJEB25191) | human gut metagenome | biome: human-associated habitat [ENVO:00009003]; feature: intestine environment [ENVO:2100002]; material: feces | place: Germany | collected 2013/2015
ATTCTGCCGCAAGCAGGAGCTATTCCACCGCAAGTTATAAAAGGGTCATGAGGAGCGCGTTTTGCCGAAGGCCTTAAGCACCGCCGTCACGGGGCCAGGTTGAAAACGGCGGCGCACGTCGTCCAAGCGCCCGGGGATATCGATGTGCTGCGGACAGTGCCGCGCGCATTTGCCGCACTTGACGCAATTGCTCACCAACTTGGGCTCGCTTGTGCGCACCGCGCTCGCCGTAAAGTACTGTGATAGACCCGTAAACCAGCTGTGCGCATAGCTTGCGTTGTAGGCGGCAAAACACCCAGGAATATTGATGCCTTTAGGGCACGGCATGCAATAGCCACATCCCGTGCAGGGAACGCGATTCGATTTTTCAAACTCCCTCAGCACGCGTGCGATGGCATCGAGCTGAGTAGCTGTCATCGAATCCGGCAGGGCCCGATCGGCCAACGCCGCGTTCTCATCCACCTGCGCGGCATCGGTCATACCCGAAAGCAGCATCGTCACCTGAGGATGATTCCACACCCACGAAAGCCCCCAGGCAGCAGGAGTGCGCAAATGCGGGTCACGGGCGCTATCGAGCACAGCGCGGGCCCGCGGCGGCAGTTTGCCCGCCAGACGACCGCCCAGCAGTGGCTCCATCACAAACACCGCGAGCCCGCGCTCCGCAGCCGCCATGAGCCCCGCCGTTCCCGCTTGGTAACGCTCGCCGGCATAGTTGTACTGGATCTGGCAAAAATCCCATTCATATGCGTCAAGCATCGTCAGGAAATCCGCCGCGCTGCCGTGATACGAAAAACCAATCTGGCGAATGCGCCCCGCCGCCTTTTGGCGCGTAATCCAGTCCTCGATGCCCAACGCCACCACACGTTCCCACTGGGCGGGCGAGGTGATATTGTGCATGAGGTAATAGTCGATATGGTCGGTCCGCAGCCGACGCAGTTGCTCGTCAAAGAAACGGTCGAAATCCCCTGCGCATGCACACGAAGCGTGCGGCAACTTGGTCGCGAGCAACACCCGGTCGCGCAGCCCCAAGCGCTCAAGCGAGGCGCCCACGCACACCTCGTTACCGGGATAGAGATACGCGGTATCCAAATAATTAATCCCCTGCTCCACCGCACGGGAAATGATGGCATCGGCCGTCTTCGCATCGGGATGTCCCGGCGCACCGGGAAACCTCATGCAGCCCAGACCCAGAGCAGATATTCGGTTACCACTTTTGGGGTCAACGCGGTATTGCACGGACCCTCCCTTCGCCATCAGCGCTCGGCAAGGCGAAACACAATGGTCACGCGACCGAAACATCGTGGAATCGCAATCGAGAATGTATCGTAACGCAGCAGAAATCCAGCTGTCACGGCACCGCTTTAACATCAGCAAAAAGCCCGATGAAAGGAGTCGTCCATGCCCGCGCTCGACCTTTGGAACCTCACATCCCAGCTCAAAAGCACCGATTATCGCTGGGTCGACCTCACCCACACGCTCTCGTGCGACACCCCGCACTGGTTTGGCTTTAAGCCATTTGAGTCCACCAAGCTCTTCGACTACCTGCCCGGCACGCCCGAGGACATGCTCGCGCCCATGCGCTGCTTCCAGTATTCGGTCGCCTCGCAGTACGGTACCCACGTCGATGCGCCGCGCCACTTCCATGTTGACGGCCGTTCCCTTGGCGAGATCGAACCCATCGAGTTTATGCATCCGCTCTGTGTGATCGACAAGCACGAGGAGTGCGCCGCAAATCCCGACTTTATCCTGACCATCGATGACCTCAAAGCTTGGGAGGACGAGCACGGCCGCATTCCCGAGGACGCATTCGTCGCCTTCCGCTCCGACTGGTCCAAGCTGGCCGACCTCGAAAACAAGGACAAGGACGGCCAGCCCCACTACCCCGGCTGGGACCTCGACGCCATCAAATGGCTTGTAGAAGAGCGCAACATCGGCGCCGTCGGTCACGAACCAGCAGACACCGACCCCGCGTCCGTGACCACACGAGAGGATGCCTACCCCTATCCCGGAGAACAATACATCCTCTCGGTCGATCGTTACCAAATCGAGGTCATGGACCATCTGGACGAACTTCCCGCCACAGGCGCTGTCATCTTCTGCACCTTCCCCAAGGTGCGCGATGGCGTTGGATATCCCGCACGCGTTTTTGCCATCTGCCCCGCGGCATAAGTTCCCATGCGTTTGTTCTTCTAAATTCCGCCTCCGGTGCACGCTGCATGCTCCAGCGGCATACAATCCACCAGGCGCCCCGCACGCGGGCGCCTTTTTGTGAGGAGATGATTCACGTGCAGATCAACAAGGTTGCCTTTATCGGCAAGGGCGGCGTCGGGCTACTCTACGGCAGCATGATCGCCCAGGCACTCGGCAACGATGCCGTCGAATACGTCATGGACAACGCCCGTTTTGAGCGTCATGCGAACGACGCGCTCACCGTCAACGGCAAGCCCTGCGTACTCAAGTCCGTCCGCGCCAGCGAGGCGACACCAGCCGATCTGGTCATCCTCACGGTCAAGACAACCGGACTCGACCAGGCGCTCAAGACTATGGAACACATCGTAGGGCCCGACACGCTCATCGCATCCCTTTGCAACGGCATCACCAGCGAGCAAAAGATTGCCGAGCGCTTTGGCTGGAAGCATACCGTTCTTGGTATTTGCCAGGGCATGGACGCCGTGTTCCTCGACGGCGCGCTCACCTTTACCAATACGGGCGAGATTCGCTTTGGCGCGGCAGCAGACACCGAGCCCGCTACCGTCACCGCCATCGACGAGCTCTACACACACTGCGGCATCGCCCATACCGTCGAGAGCGACATTGCGCACCGCATGTGGGCCAAACTCATGCTCAACGATGGCATCAACCAGACCTGTATGGCGTACGGCGGGACCTACGGAAGCGCCACGGAGCCGGGCTCCGAGCAGCGTCGCTGCTTTATTTCCGCCATGCGTGAAACGCTTGCGGTCGCCAACGCCGAGGGCATTGAGCTGACCGAGGCAGACCTGACGCAGATGGTGCATATCATCGAGGGAATCGACCCCGACGGCATGCCCTCGATGGCTCAAGACCGCGTCGCAAGGCGCAAAACCGAGGTTGATGAGTTCGCGGGCACCATCTGCCGCCTCGCAGCCAAACACGATATCCAAGTGCCGCAAAACGATTGGCTCTACCAGAGGATTCGCGAAACAGAAAGCAGCTGGTAGCCTCGGCCGCATCGCGACGCGCGCAATACAAGCAGACAGGCCTTCGCGAGGATTCCGTCATTCGCGAAGGCCTGTTGCATTTAGGTCGAGACTAAAACTGAGACTTAATTTGCGATTCCGGAACCTCGTCCTCGTCGTCGCGGCAAAGCAGCACGCCGGCGCCTCCCAGCAGCGCTGCCGCGATCAGCGCGCCACCCACGATTGGAGTAGCCCCGCATGCCCCCTGCATGCCCGCAACGAGCGCGGCCGTAGGACCAAGGCAGCCAAGCACCAATGCGACGGCGGCAACGGCGATATCTCGAGCGTTCACAAGACCACTTCCTCCAAGAGAAAGACCTTAATTCTCATGGACTAGTGTGCCCCGCGCCCATATGCGCGGCGTACTGCCACGGTAAGCGCTCTGTTAGCTCAAGCATGCACAAAAAACGGACGCCCTTACGTTGCCCAAAGGCTCGGTAAAGACGCCCGCCCGTCATGTCCTATTGGCTTATGGCAGATTACCAACCGGTATAGTAGTCGGTGGTTCCGGCTGCGCAGCCGGAGTCATAGACCTTGCACTCGCCCTTGGAACCGGTAAACGTGGAGCCTTGGGCCTTATCACCCGCGGCCACGACGTAGTAACCATCGGAATCGCGCCAAAAGCCCTCGGAATCCTGCGTCCATTCGCCCGTGCGGTGGTGATACAACACGTTGCTGCTGTAATAAGTCTCGCGGCGGCCATTATAGTTATTGACGCCGCTCGAGCGCGTCAGGCCCGAGCCGTTCGCGTAATACGCAGCAGACGCGTAAGACGAGCCGGAGCCGGCGTTGTAATACGAAGCCTGAACGGCCTCAGCGGCCTCGGCGGCTTCCGCCTCGGCGGCCGCAGCCTCGATCGCCTCGCGCTTAGCATCCTCGAGCGTCGCGCGCAGCTCATCGAGCTCGGTCGACTTGGCGTCGACCTCCCCCATCGTCAGCAGGCTACCCGCGCCGTCGATGCATTCTTGAAGCACGGCGCGCTCGTCATCGGTGGCATAGTCACCATACATGTTCATGATAATTTGAGCGCGAACTTCCAAAGAGTCGCGCTTGGCCCCCATGGAGGCGTTCCACTCCTGCATGGAGCCAAAACCGTCGCCGCGATAATCGACGGGCTGCATCAACGTGGTCTCGGAGGGCGCGGACCCAACCGCGTCGGACAGCGTCGCCGCGTGGGCCTCGGTTACGCCGGCGCCCACCAAAAGCGCCACGGCAAGCGTGGCAGAAAGGGCGGCGGCCTTCGGTTTTCGTGAATCAATCCTCATGTAGCCGGAAACCTCCGTAGTGCGTTTTTGCTGCGTTTGAGCTGTGTGATTCGATCGCGCTGCATAGTACCCCGAGCAAATCGCGACCTGCGGTTTTTCTCAAAAGGTGCACGTCATTTGCGTAAAACTCACATCCTCTCAACAGGAGTTTTCCACATCTCGATTGCATAAAGCATGCCAAAAACCCTGTAATAGCGCCCTTCCTATGCAAAAAGGCGTCTGCGCAACCATTGCTTGCGCAGACGCCTTGAGCAGGCATTTTATGCAGTTATACCTATCGAGTCGCAAGGGGTCCTTGCACAAGTCGCCTTACTCGTCCAGTGCGGCAAAGGCCTGCTTCAGATCCCAAATGATGTCCTCGGCGTTCTCGGTACCGATGGAAAGACGGATCGTGGAGGGCGTGATGTTCTGCTCGGCGAGCTCCTCGGCAGAGAGCTGGGAGTGCGTGGTGGTAGCCGGGTGCACGACGAGCGACTTGACGTCGGCCACGTTGGCGAGCAGCGAGAAGACCTGCAGGTGGTCGATGAACTTCCAGGCAGCCTCCTGACCACCCTTGATCTCGAAGGTGAAGATCGAAGCGCCGCCGCGGGGGAAGTACTTCTGATAGAGCTCATGGTCGGGGTGCTCGGGCAGGCTCGGGTGGTTCACCTTGGCAACGTGGCTGTCGCCGGCAAGGAACTCAACGACCTTCTTGGTGTTCTCGACATGGCGGTCGACGCGCAGCGACAGGGTCTCGGTGCCCTGGAGCAGGATCCAGGCGTTAAACGGGCTGATGCAAGCGCCCTCGTCACGCAGCAGGATGGCGCGGACATAGGTCGCGAAGGCGGCGGGACCGGCAGCCTCGGCAAACGAGACGCCATGGTAGGAGGGGTTGGGCTCGGCGATCTGCGCATACTTGCCGCTCGCCTTCCAGTCAAAGTTGCCGCCATCGACAATCACACCGCCCAGCGAGGTACCGTGACCGCCGATGAACTTGGTTGCGGAGTGGACGACAATGTTGGCACCATGCTCCAGCGGACGGAACAGATACGGGGTGCCGAAGGTGTTGTCGACGACAACCGGCAGACCGTGCTTCTTGGCGATCTCGGAGATGGCGTCGATGTTGGGGATGTCGGAGTTGGGGTTGCCGAGCGTCTCGAGATAGATGACCGTGGTGTTGTCCTTGATGGCACCCTCGACCTCTTCCAGGTTATGGGCATCGACAAAGGTGGTCTCGACGCCAAACTGGGAGAGCGTATGCTCCAGTAAGTTGTAGGAGCCACCGTAGATGGTCTTCTGGGCGACCACGTGGTCACCGGCCTGGGCGAGGGCCTGCAGGGTATAGGTGATGGCAGCAGCACCGGAGGCGACGGCGAGACCTGCCACGCCACCCTCGAGTGCGGCGATACGATCCTCGAAGACGCCCTGGGTGGAGTTGGTCAGACGGCCGTAGATGTTACCGGCGTCGGCAAGACCAAAGCGGTCGGCGGCGTGCTGGGAGTTGCGGAACACATAGCTCGTGGTCTGGTAGATAGGCACGGCGCGGGAGTCGGATGCGGGATCGGCGCTCTCCTGGCCAACGTGAAGCTGCAGGGTATCGAAACCAAAGGTGTGCTCGGGGTTGTTGATGAACTGGCTCATGATGATCTCCTTGATCGAACAAAAGTAAATAAATTAGAGAGAAGTAAGTCGCTGTCTCCTGATCACGCCGATGGGCGCAAACAGGAGCCCGGCATTCGTCTTGGTAAGCAATTCATATGCGGGCCTCCTTTCGCATCCCGGTTCCGTGGTCGGTTTAATTACCTACCGCCTTTGTGTGTTTTGAATAGTACGAGCATTGTTTCACTCGGTCAATCACTTAAAAACGCTAACCTGTTATCGGTTTTATAGATAGCAATCGAAAGGATGGCGTCGATGACCCTTCAGCAGCTTCGTTTTCTGATTGCCGTGGCAGAGTCCGGCTCAATTAACGCCGCAGCTCAGCGCCTCTATACCGCTCAGTCCAACATCTCAAACGCCGTCAAAAGCCTGGAACAGGAGCTCCATCTGGAGATCTTTACGCGCTCCAGCCGCGGCGTCACGCTCACCAACGACGGCACCGAGCTTTTGGGCTATGCGCGCCAGGTCGTAGAGCAGGCCGACATGCTCGAAGCGCGCTACGAGGACGGCGGCACGCCTCAGGCGCGCCTTGCCATCTCGGCCCAGCATTACGCCTTTTCGGTCGAGGCCTTTGTCAACGTGGTCGAGCGCTGCCGCGACAGCAAGTTCGAGTTCATCATGCGCGAGACCACCACATCGCAGATCATCGATGACGTCCGCGCGTTTCGCAGCGACATCGGCATCCTGTATCTGGATGACTTTAACGCCCGCGTTCTGCAGAAGGCCTTCGCCGATGCCCGAGCGAGCTTTCACCCCCTCTTTGATGCGAAAGTCCACGTATTCGTCAGCGAACGCCACCCACTCGCACGCCGCCCTCAGCTGTCCCTTGCCGACCTCACGCCCTATACGCGCTACAGCTTTGAGCAGGGAACCTCAAACTCCTTCTATTACGCCGAGGAACCTTTTAGCTATATCCCCTGCGACCGCAACATACGAATCTCGGACCGCGGAACGCTCACCAACTTACTTATCACGTCGAACGGCTACACTCTGTCGACCGGTGTCCTCTCCAATGAAATGCAATGGGGTATGGCATCGATCCCGTTAGCAGACGCCCCAACGATGCATGTGGGCTACATCATGCATGACGATCGCAAGCCCTCTCCCCTCTTGCAGCAATACCTCGACGAGCTCAACCGCATCATCCATGCCGACCAACTGTCAGAAGACGGGGTAGAAATCGTAGATTGCTAGCCCCCGGCGGGCATGGCGCTACAATGGTCACTCACACGAAACGTACCCAACGAAAGGAACCATGTGAAGGTCATCATCCATACCGACGGCTCGGCCCGATCGAATCCGGGACGCGGCGGCTACGGCGCCGTGCTCAAATACACCAACCCCGCCGGCAAGACCTTCACCTCCGAGCTTTCGCGTGGCTACGCCAAGACCACCAACAACCGCATGGAGCTCATGGCGGTCATCGTGGCGCTCGAGGCACTCAACCGTCCCTGCGAGGTCGAGGTCCATTCCGATTCGCAGTACGTCGTTAACGCCTTCAACAAACACTGGATCGACGGCTGGAAAAAACGCGGCTGGAAGACCGCCAACAAGCAGCCCGTTAAGAACCGCGATCTGTGGGAGCGTCTGCTTGCCGCAAAGAGCAAGCATAAGGTGGAGTTCATCTGGGTTAAGGGACATGCCGGCCACGAGCTCAACGAGCGCTGCGACGAGCTCGCCACCACCGCGGCCGACGGCAGCAACCTCGATATCGACACCGGCTTTAACGAGAGCGACCTGTAACGGGGTTTTCGCACGCTTTTATGTCCTCCCGCGCTACACTCGTCCTGTAGGCCAAACAACGCAAGGGGGACACATGCTGCGCATCGCAACCATCGGCACATCCATGATCACCGACGACTTTATCCAAGTCGTCAATGCCAACGACCAGGCTACATTCGTAGGCACGCTCTCGCGCGATGCAGATCGCGGCGCCGCCTTCACCGCTAAGCACGGCGGCGAGCGTAACTTCACCGCGCTTGACGAGCTTGCGTCCGCCGACGACGTCGATGCCGTCTACATCGGCAGCCCCAACGCACTCCATCACGAGCAGGCGCTCACCTGCATCGCCGGCGGTAAGCACGTTATCGTCGAAAAGCCCTTCTGCGCCACTGAGGCGCAAGCGCTCGAGGTTTTCCGCGCTGCCGAGGCAGCAGGTGTCGTGGCCCTCGAGGCCATGCGCCCGCTCCATGACCCCGCTTTCCACGCCGTCGAGGACGCCCTGGGCGAGATTGCGCCCATCCGTCGTGCATCGTTGCGCTTTGGAAAGTATTCTTCGCGCTACAACGAAATCCTCGCTGGACGCACCACCAATATCTTCGATTGCAATATGGCATCGGGTTCCCTCATGGACATCGGCGTCTATACCGTCGAGCCCATGGTCGAGATCTTCGGCATGCCCTCCGGTCTCACCAGCATGGCCACGCTGCTCGACCCCTCAACGCAAGAGCTCACCCATGGCCCCATCGACGGCTGCGGTTCCATTCTCGCCAGCTACGGCAGTGGCCGTATCTCCGTCGAGCTCGCGCACTCCAAAATTACGAATGACCTGCTGCCCTCGCAGATCGAAGGCGAGCGTGGCACTATCCAGATCGACCATCTGTCCACGCCCCGCAACGTCCGCATCGACTATCGCGGCGACGTCGTACGCGGCTCGGCGACCGAGGCACCGCGCGAACAGGGAGACAACGGTCGCGTGCTCGACCTGCCCAAATCGAGCAACACTATGGAATACGAACTCACAGACTTTATCACCGCCATCTGCGGCATCGATAACGTTAAGGAAGAGATTTGGGAGACCCCGGCGGGACGCCACGAGCTTGGCCACTACCGCGATGTCACGCTCGTCTCACTGCGCATCATGGATGCCGTGCGCCAGCAGGCCGGCATTACCTTCCCGGCCGACGCAGGCAAGCAGGCATAGCGATGGGCCTCTTCGATACGTTCTTCTCCAGCGTCACCGGCGGCAGTCGAGAGCCTCAAAAACCATCAAACGTCGAGCTCGAGCTGCGCCGCAGGCTTACCGTACTCGCAAGCGACGAGGCCACTCAAGACACTCCCCTGCGCTATTTCTTGCGCTGGGCGGGGCAAGTCCAAGGCGTTGGTTTTCGCTTTACCAACACCAACCTCGCGCAGACACGCGCACTCACCGGCTGGGTGCGTAACATGGAAGACGGCTCAGTCGAGATGGAGATACAGGGAGCTCCGGCAGACATCCTATCTCATCTCGAGGCGCTTCATGCCTCCTACGAGCGCATGGGAACGCGCTTTCGTCTCGTAGACGCCCAGGCCCGAGCCCCACTTGCCAATGAAGACGGTTTCAGTCCTCATTATTAGTATTGTGTGCTAAATACGGTATCATTTACCTACCTACATTGACAGAAAAGAGGCGAGGCGCATGGCGGTGCAAAGAAGGAATACCAGGCAGCGAAAGCTGGTTCTTGACGCCGTGCGCCAAAGCTACAACCATCCCACCGCCGACGAAATCTACAACGTCGTGCGCGCGCAGGATGACAAAATCAGCCGCGGTACGGTCTACCGCAACCTCAATCTCTTGGCCGACGCCGGCGAGATCCTCTCAATCAAGACGCCGGGCGGCAGCCGCTTCGATCGCACGATCGAGCCGCATGCGCATATCATCTGCACCTCGTGCAGCCGCGTCATCGACGTACCGCTCCCCTTCGATGCCCAGCTCGACGCCAAGGCGTCCGAGCAAATCGGCTGGCACGTCACGTCGCACTACACTATCTTCGAGGGTCTCTGCCCCGACTGCCGGTAGATGTTTGGGACATGCCCTAAAATCCACCTTTCTGCACTCTGTAGCAAAAAGTAGATTTCTAGGCATGCCCCATATATCTACTCGGCGAGCAGGCGATGCAGCTCCTCTTCGACCGTGCGCACGTAGCGGACGCGGTCGTTGATGCCACGCATAGAGGGGTTGCAGCCCTCCATCAGATAGGGATGGCCCACGACGTTGAGCATGTCGCGATCGTTCTCATTGTCGCCAAACGCCATCATCTCATCGGGCGAAATACCCAGGGCACGACCGTAATCGGCAAGCGCGGAGCCCTTGCCCGAACCGAAACCGATAAAGTCCGTCCATTCGGTTCCCGACGTCATCACGTCGACACGGTCGCTAAAGAGGCGTTCAAAATGCTCCAGCGCCGCTGGCTGATCCACCTCGGGCGTCTGGAAGGCAATCTTAATGACATCCTCGTCAATGTCCTCGGGACGGTCGACCACCGCCACATCGCAGTGGACCTCATAGCGCAAATGGTCGACGAACGCATCGTTGCCACTTATGGTGTAAAGGTGCCCCTCACACGAAAGGGTCACGTCGGCATGGGGGTAGGCGACCACGGCATTCGCAATATCCATCGCCAGGTCACGCCCCATAGAGCGCTTGACGACGGCATGCCCCTCGTTCATCACCAGGGCTCCGTTTTCGCATACATAGGCGAGCTCATCGGCCACCGGGGCAAACAGATAGCGCAAGCTCGCATATTGACGGCCGCTCGCCGGCATAAACACGATGCCGCGACGATGCAGCTCGTCGATGAGCTCAAAGGCCTCGGAACGCGGCTCGCGCTCCCCCGGATGCAGCAACGTGCCGTCCAAATCGCATGCAATCAGCTTGATTCCTTCAAGACCCATATGCTTTCCCCCAAAGCACCTCGTCAACAGCAAGACGGACTTTGAATAGTCGCCTCTCAAAGTCCGTCTTACGCATACGCACGTTAACCGCGCGCCTTCTTTACGATCGTAAAGTCTGAAGCCATACTCACAACCACATCCGCCGCGCTCGATGCAAAGCGTCGGCTGGCATCGAGCTCGCGGGTAACCACCGAGAGCCAAACGCCCTCGACGCCCCGGAGCATGCGGCCCAAAACAGGCTGCACCGGCGTATACATGCGCACGGTATGCTCGTCCGAGTCACCCCGGAAGAGTGGCGCATGCATGTTGCCGATCTCCCAGCACGCATGCGCGAGCACAATCGGATCCATGCGGTCGACTTCGACCAAATAGACCTCGGCGCTGCGCAGGCATACGACGACCACTACGGGCACCGCACCCGTGCGGTCAATAGCGAGCACGTCACCGTCGGCAAGGCGTTCGCCACCGGTGGCATTCAACTGCGCATTCACCGTGCGCCCCAGCTCCGTCACGCCCACAAACGGGCGTGTATCAACCTGGTCCCAATCGAGTAGCAGCTCGTCAACCTCAAAGATGCCACCCAGCTCCCGACGAAGCAGGAGTTCATAGGACGGGTCGTTGAGATTTCCCAAGCGCTCCGTAGCTACCAGGTCCACGGACATCAACTAGCCCTCGACCTCGACGAGCTCGATATCAAAGTTGAGGTCCTTGCCGGCAAGCTCATGGTTGGCATCGAGCGTCACGGCCTCGGGCGTCACGTCAATGACGACGGCGGGGACAGGCATGCCGCTCGGCGTGGACAGGAAAAGCTTCATACCCTTCTCAATCTGCTCGATGTTGGGAACCTGTTCGGCCGGGAAGGTAATAACCATCTCGGGATTGTGCTCGCCGTAGGCATCGGCAGCAGGAATGTGCACGGTCTTCTTCTCGCCCACCTGCATGTCGACAACAGCGGCGTCGAAGCCCTTGATCATCTGACCGGCGCCGCAGGTGAACTCCAGCGGCTCGCCGCGATCGTAGGAGCTATCGAACTGCGTGCCGTCGTCGAGCGTGCCGCGATAATGAGTCTTGACCTTCTTGCCCTGGTTGGACATGGAAACCTCCGTGATAAGGGCGGCGCACAACACGGGCCGCCATGAACATATGGCGCTAACTATACCCTAGTCATACAATTTGAAGACAGTTTGCAAAGAAACGCTGCAACCGGAGGAACCATGGCATATCCCGTATTTGACCTACACTGCGACACCGCCGACCGAATCGGCTGGGCCACGCTCGATCTCGACCTGCGCTTTACCGCCGGCACCGACGGTTATTTCCCCGGCGACGAAACGCATCCGCAAGATTTCGACCTCATCGAGGGTAACGCCTGCGCCATCTCGCTCGCAAAGATCGGCAACACGCCGTGGGCACAGTGCTTCGCTACGTTTGTCCCCGACGAGATCCCCACCGCCCACGCCGCGCGCTTCCAGGCGCAAATCATGGCGCATATGAGCGGCCAGGCAATGCTCAACCACGACCGCATGGTCAACGTACGCAGCGCGGCAGACATTCGCCCCGCGCTCAAAGACGGCAAGGTCGCCTGCATCCACACCATCGAAAACGCCACGTTCTTTGCCGAGGACCCCGCGCTGATCGAGGTGCTCAAGAGCTTGGGCGTGCTTATGTCATCGCTCAGCTGGAATGCGCAGGGACCGCTCGCGAGCGGACACGATACCCACGCCGGCCTCACCGCCGCCGGCATCGAGGCACTTACGCAGATGGAGCACGCCGGCATGGTGCTCGACGTCTCCCACCTCAACGATGAGTGCTTTGACGAGGTTGTCGCCCACGCCACGCGCCCCTTCGTCGCCAGCCACTCCAACTCCCGCACCGTCTGCGGCGTCAAGCGCAACCTCACCGACGACCAGTTCTGCACCATTCGCGACATGGGTGGCATCGTCGGCCTCAACTACTGCAGCGAGTTCCTTTCCAACGACGCAACCGACAAGACCGCCGCAGACGTCACCTTCGACCAGCTGGCGGCACATATCGAGCACTGGCTCGACCTGGGCGGCGAGGACGTCATCGCGCTCGGCGGCGACTGGGACGGCGCCACGGTGCCCGCTTTCCTCTCCGATGCCAGCAAGATGCCCGAGTTCCAGAACATGCTTTCCAAGCACTTTGGCAAGACCGTGATGCAGAAGCTCTGCAGCGACAACGCGCTTGCCTTCTTTGAGCGTTATTAATTTCACATCCCTTGAGCGGGCCGACATGCCGAACGGTCGACATGCCGGCCCGTCCCCAATCTGAAGGACCGCTTTTGACGCAGCAATTTACGCTTTTCCTACCCCAACCGGATGGGACTCCCATCCCCGTCGTCGTTACCAAAAAGCGCGTCAAGAACTTCAACCTACGCGTCACATCGAGCGGTGAGGTCCACGCCAGCGCACCGCTCGGCGCCAGCTGCGAGCGTATCGAAGCGTTTGTGAAGCGCAACAGCACCTGGATTATCGGTCGACTTGCCCAGCGCGAGCAACGTCAGGCGACGGCACGAGAGCCGCTCAGACCCTCGTCCATCATTGCGCTTTGGGGCAAGCCCATCACGGTACAGGACGCACTCGATCACAACTTTGCATCACCCGCACCGCGGCCCAAGCAGGCCACCTTCGCAAGTTTTATGGGTACCGATGAACCAAGTGGGCGCGCGCAGGCAAAGCAGCGCACAGCCCTCGACGGCCTAACGCCCAAAGAACTCCAGACCCGCATCGACCAACTCTATGCATCCGAGGTCACCGCAGCGCTACGCGACATCGCGCATGCGTACGAAATCGCAATGGGCGTCACCGTAGCCCGCGTCTCCGTGCGCAGCATGAAAACGCGCTGGGGCTCATGCACACCCAAAACCGGCGCCATTCGCATCGCACGCGAACTTGCCGCCTATCCCATCGAGTGTCTCGACATGGTTGTCGCCCACGAGCTCGTCCATCTGCTCGAGCCAAGCCACAATCAGCGGTTTCACGCCCTGCTCGACACGTACTGCCCCAACAATAGAGCCCTGTCGCAGCGGCTCAAGCAGCCACCCATAGAGACGTATTAGAACCGGTTAGCGCACACGCTCGATCTCGACGCCACAGCTTGCCAAGGGCAGGCCAACAGGCGCCCACGGCTTATCGAGCTTGATGCGTACACCAAGCAGCGAGGGATAACGACGCAGCAGCATCTGGGCCGTACCTTCAGCTGCCGCCTCGATGAGCTTAAACGTATGCTCGCGCAGATAGCCATCGACATCGTGGCACACCGAGCCGTAGTCAATCGAAGCGTCCAGGTTATCGTGCTCCCCCGCTGCACGCAGGTCGGCATAGAGCACCAAGGACACGATGAATTTCTGGCCCAGCGCGTTCTCTTCGGGATACACGCCGTGGTTGGCAAAGACCTCGAGACCGTCGATAGTAATGCGGTCAGCATGGCGCAGATCGTCATAGCTCACGTGGGGAACCGCCGTTGCGGTGGATATTTCGCCCCTTCCACGGCGGGCGAGCTCGGCGCCTTCAGTCTTGGTTGCATTCTCGGGCAGTTTCTTGTTGCTCATCGCGATCGTCTCCTTCGTTTAGAACCCCGACCGCGTAAACTAACTACACGCGAATCGACAGGTTCTTTTTATCATCGCTCCAGTTGCAAGCATTGCGCGCGGGGCATGCAAAGCAGGCGCGCGACGCTTTGTCGGCTGCATAGAGCAGGCGCTCGAGCGGTTGGCTGTTCACGCGCAGCTTTCGATGGCCCAGAATGGCCGTCTTAATGGCTGCGGCATCGGCCGGCTCAAACGCTACGTCATCGGGCATGCCGCCGAGAATCGCATCAGCGACGCGTTCGCTTGCAACATCATGGGATATACCCGATTCGTACTGTTCATCTTTGCCGATATCGTGAAGAAGTGCCGTGGCGTAGATGACCTCACGGTCAAATTCGAGATCTTCCTCGAGATTCTTAATCCACATAATACGAGCGACATCGAGCAGGTGGTCAATACCGTGGCGGCAGAAGATGCGCCCCGATTCCAACTGTGCAATGTTGCCCAGGTGGCGCCGGAACAGGCCGTTGGCACAGATGTAATCGATACGACGCATGACGCCAAAAGGCGCCAGGCCCGAAGCCATAAAACCGCGACGCGGCGTTCCCTCGTCAGTATTCGATGTAAAGTCGTTGACGACTCTCATAGTTAGCGTCCCAGCATCCTAAAGAATCGCTCCTCGAGCGCCGGATCGGCCTCAAAGACGCCGCGACGAGCGAGCGTCACGGTCTTGGTGCCGGGCTTTTGCACGCCGCGCATGGTCATGCACATATGTTCAGCTTCCATGAGCACAATCGCTCCCTGGGGAGCGAGATACTCCATGAGGGCATCGGCAACCTGTGCACACAGCTGCTCCTGCAGCTGCAGACGACGGGCGTAGACCTCTACCGTGCGGGCAAGCTTAGAAAGCCCTGCGACACGGCCGTTGGGGATATAGCCAATGGCAGCCTTGCCGTAAAACGGCAGCAGATGATGCTCGCACAGCGAGTAAAACGTAATGTCGCGCTCGATAACCAAATCGTTCGAAGCGACGGCAAAGGTTTTAGACAGGTGTTCCTCGGCACTCTGGTCCATACCGCCGGCGATCTCACCATACATACGGGCAACGCGCGCCGGGGTCTCCAGCAGGCCCTCACGAGTTGGGTCCTCGCCTATGCCCTCAAGCAACAGCTTAATGGCGGCCTCGACTTTTTCCTGATCGACCATCTGGGCCTCACTTTTCCGATTTTGCGTTCGCGCTATGGTACCACGCCCTCCGGCATCGGCCACAAGCTACATAGTATGGGTCGAATAGACCGGATCATCACGCCAAAGTTCAACCGCATCACAAAGCGCAACGCCCTCGCGCTCAGCACGGGCGCGCGTGGCGTTCATATCGATCACGCGCTGGTTGCTCGAGCCCCTAAAGCGCAGCGTAATATCGTACAGATCCTGAACAAACGGGCCGTCCACCAACATGTCGAGGCAGGCAAGGATACGGTCCGTCACCTCGGTATGGTGGCAACCGCCCGGCATAAGCTCCTCGAGCACATCGCCGGTGAAGCACCAAATAGTCTTCCCCGACCCCGCTGGATAGGCCGCGCGAACACGCTCGACAAAATCAACGAGTCCCGCCTGATTCTCAGGTTCCATAGGCTCGCCGCCCAGAATAGTCAGACCATCGATAAAGGGATGGTCGAGGCTCTCGATAATCTTGTCCTCGACGGCGCGATCAAAGGGCTCGCCCGCAGCAAAGTCCCACGCGACAGAGTTAAAGCAATTCTTGCACCCACGACGGCACCCGCTCACAAACAGAGAAGTACGAACGCCTTCCCCATCAGCAATATCGAAATACTTAATGTTCGCGTAGTTCATAAGTAACTCTCCCGGGAGGCCGGGACATATCATCCCGTCCTCAAACATTCTCGGCCTTCGGCCTGCGAAACTGCGGGCGGGACGATATGTCCCGGCCTCATGCAAAGGGTAACTCAATGAACGAAGCGAACATCGAGCATAGGGTTCGAAGTCCAATAAATACTCAGCTGCAGCTCAACCGCCATCGCAAGTAAATCGCAGCTGCAGCTCAAATTATTTCCGCTAAGAACTTCGAGGAGTGAGCAGACCGCATGCCGCATCTCAGCTACATCAACTTGGCTGCCCGTAGCGAGGCCCCGGACCTTTGCTCGATATGAGTTCCGCACGAACAGGAGGCGCCAGTGGCGCCTCCGTCGTGAGCCAGGACTGTCCGAAATAGCGAGTAAAGGTCCGGGGCCTCGCTACGGGGCAGCCTGGGATGGTTATTAGAGATGCAGCACGCGGTCGCGGATCTCCTCGGTTCGACCCTGGTTCCAGAACTGGGTACCGATGTAGCCGCACGTACGACGAGCGACATTCATCTTCTCCTGGTCGCGGTTGCCGCAGTTGGGGCACTCCCACACCAGCTTGCCGTCATCCTCGACAATCTTGATCTCACCGTCGTAGCCGCACACCTGGCAGTAGTCGCTCTTGGTGTTGAGCTCGGCGTACATGATGTTGTCGTAGATGTACTGCATCACGCGAATGACAGCCTTGAGGTTGTCCTGCATGTTGGGAACCTCAATGTAGGAGATGGCACCGCCCGGCGAAAGCTGCTGGAACATGCCCTCAAACTTAAGCTTGTCGAATGCGTCGATCTCCTCGGACACGTGGACGTGATAGCTGTTGGTAATGTAGCCCTTGTCCGTCACGCCCGGGATAATGCCAAAACGGCGCTGCAGGCACTTGGCAAACTTGTAGGTCGTCGACTCAAGCGGGGTGCCGTACAGCGAGAAGTCGATATCGCTTTCGGCCTTCCACTCGGCGCACTTGTCGTTCATGTGCTGCATGACGGCCATGGCAAACGGCGTGCCCTCCTTCTCGGTGTGGCTGTGACCCGTCATGTACTTGACGCACTCATACAGGCCGGCATAGCCCAGGCTGATCGTAGAGTATCCGCCCACGAGCAGCTTGTCGATCGTCTCGCCCTTCTTCAGACGCGCCAGGGCGCCGTATTGCCAAAGAATCGGCGCGGCGTCAGAAAGTGTACCCATCAGGCGCTCATGACGGCACAGCAGGGCACGGTGGCACAGCTCAAGGCGCTCGTCGAAGATCTTCCAGAACTTATCCATATCCTGGTGCGAGCTCAGCGCGACATCGGGCAGGTTGATGGTCACAACGCCCTGGTTAAAGCGACCATAGTACTTGGGCTTGTTCGGGTCGTAGTTCAGCGCGTTGGCAACGTTGTTAAAGCCGTTGCCCGAACGGTCGGGCGTCAGGAAACTGCGGCAACCCATGCAGGTGTAGCAATCGCCGTTGCCGGCGGTCTCGCCCTTAGACAGCTTGAGCTCGCGCATCTTCTTCTCGGAGATGTAATCGGGCACCATGCGCTTGGCGGTGCACTTGGCAGCCAGCTGGGTCAGGTAGAAGTACGGGGAATCCTCGTGAACGTTATCGTCCTCGAGTACATAGATAAGCTTGGGGAATGCCGGGGTAATCCACACGCCGGCCTCGTTCTTAACGCCCTCGTAGCGCTGGCGAAGCGTCTCCTCCACGATCATGGCAAGGTCGTGCTTCTCCTGAGGCGTACGGGCCTCGTTAAGATACATAAAGACCGTCACGAACGGCGCCTGGCCGTTGGTGGTCA
>OMAA01000487.1_pt1 | contig 17582 bp, 10 predicted proteins | sample 1674191 | NCBI WGS metagenome assembly OMAA01 (sample SAMEA103958152, study PRJEB25191) | human gut metagenome | biome: human-associated habitat [ENVO:00009003]; feature: intestine environment [ENVO:2100002]; material: feces | place: Germany | collected 2013/2015
ACCTTATTTTTTTGATTTATGTCAAGAGAAAGAGTGGAGGTTGGGTATAAAACATACATCCGAATGTTGATTTGATACAAATTCTGTCCAAACGCTCCGTTCGTCTTCTATTTCATCACACGGCCGCGCACTTTTTCAAGTGACAAAAAGTAAGCCTAGAATGTCGAAAAAGAGCATTTACATCTCTTTTTGAAAGGAATCGAAGCCTTAACACAAAAGAAAAGAAGCCAAAAACGTTACATCTTGCATATTTCCAATCCAAAATTACGGCGTTTTTTTGCGCCCGCCCCGCCTCCTTCCTCGAAATTTCGGAAGCAAAAACCGGCAGAAGATACAACTCTCGCAACTTTTCCGTAACTTTGCAGCGTTTGATAATAAATAAGATAGGAATGGATTTTAAGTACGACGTAATTGTAATTGGTGCCGGACATGCTGGTTGTGAAGCAGCGGCAGCCGCTGCTAATTTAGGTTCCAAAACTTGTCTGATCACAATGGACATGAACAAGATCGGACAGATGAGTTGCAATCCGGCAGTAGGAGGAATCGCCAAAGGACAAATAGTACGCGAAATAGACGCACTGGGCGGACAGATGGGATTGGTGACGGATGAAACTGCTATCCAGTTCCGAATCCTGAACCGCTCGAAAGGTCCCGCCATGTGGAGTCCCCGCGCTCAATGCGACCGTGCCAAGTTTATCTGGTCATGGCGTGAGAAACTGGAAAATACTCCCAACCTTCATATCTGGCAGGATACCGTCTGTGAATTGCTCGTTGAAAACGGTGAAGTAGTCGGACTCGTCACTCTTTGGGGTGTCACATTCAAAGCGAAATGTATCGTACTGACCGCAGGAACATTCTTGAACGGACTCATGCACGTAGGCCGCCACCAATTGCCCGGCGGAAGAATGGCAGAACCCGCATCTTACCAGCTGACAGAATCCATCGCCCGACATGGCATTGCCTACGGAAGGATGAAGACCGGCACACCGGTACGAATCGACGCACGCAGCATCCACTTCGATTTGATGGATACACAAGACGGAGAATGCGACTTCCACAAGTTCTCATTCATGAATACCAGTACGCGCCATTTGAAGCAACTGCAATGCTGGACCTGCTATACCAACGAAGAAGTGCACCGGATTCTGCGCGAAGGGCTGCCGGATTCTCCCCTGTTCAACGGACAGATTCAAAGTATCGGTCCGCGCTATTGCCCCAGCATCGAAACCAAGATTGTCACCTTCCCCGACAAAGAGCAGCACCAACTGTTCCTCGAACCCGAAGGTGAAACAACACAGGAATTATACCTGAACGGATTTTCTTCTTCTCTTCCGATGGATATTCAGATCGCCGCGCTGAAAAAAGTACCGGCATTCAAGGATATCGTCATCTATCGTCCCGGATATGCGATTGAGTACGATTACTTCGACCCCACCCAATTAAAACATTCGCTGGAATCGAAGATTATCAAAAACCTGTTCTTTGCCGGGCAAGTGAACGGAACAACCGGTTACGAAGAAGCGGGAGGACAAGGACTGATCGCCGGAATCAACGCACACATCAACTGTCACGGTGGTGAAGCCTTCACACTGGCTCGCGACGAAGCATATATCGGTGTATTGATAGACGACCTGGTGACCAAAGGAGTAGACGAACCATACCGTATGTTTACTTCACGTGCCGAATACCGTATTCTTCTCCGCATGGACGACGCCGACATGAGACTGACCGAAAGAGCATATCACCTCGGACTGGCAAGGGAGGATCGCTACCAATTAATGAAGACCAAGAAGGAGGCATTAGAGCAGATAGTAAATTTCGCAAAGAACTATTCGATGAAACCGGCATTAATTAATGATGCCCTCGAAAAGTTGGGAACAACTCCCCTTCGTCAAGGCTGTAAGCTGATCGAAATTCTCAATCGTCCGCAAATCACGATTGAGAATATCGCGGAACATGTCCCCGCCTTCCAAAGAGAATTAGAAAAAGCAACCACTGCAGACTCCGACCGTAAAGAAGAGATTCTGGAAGCGGCAGAAATACTGATCAAGTATCAAGGCTATATTGACAGAGAGCGAATGATAGCAGAAAAGCTGGCACGCCTGGAAAGCATCAAGATCAAAGGCAAATTTGATTATGCTTCCATCCAGTCGCTATCTACGGAAGCTCGTCAGAAGCTAGTGAAGATTGATCCGGAAACGATTGCTCAAGCGAGCCGGATCCCGGGAGTATCACCAAGCGACATCAACGTATTGCTGGTACTTTCCGGCCGATAAGCGGCAACGTTTCACGTGAAACAAAGCATTTAAAGAAACGAGATAAACCAATGATTATGAGCAAAGAAACGCTAATTAAAAGCATCCGGGAAATTCCCGATTTTCCGATCCCCGGAATCCTTTTCTACGATGTCACCACCCTGTTTAAAGACCCTTGGTGCTTGCAAGAATTATCGAACATCATGTTCGAAATGTACAAGAATAAAGGTATCACCAAAGTAGTAGGTATAGAATCCAGAGGATTCATCATGGGGCCTATCCTAGCTACCCGACTGAACGCAGGTTTTATTCCTATCCGCAAGCCGGGCAAACTTCCCGCAGAGGTGATCGAAGAAAGCTACGACAAAGAATATGGCACGGACACTGTGCAGATTCATAAGGACGCACTCGATGAAAACGACGTAGTTTTACTACACGACGACCTGCTGGCAACGGGAGGAACTATGAAAGCAGCCTGCGAACTGGTGAAGAAACTGAAGCCTAAAAAGGTATATGTAAACTTCATTATCGAATTGAAAGACCTGAATGGCAAATCCGTATTCGGAGATGACGTAGAAGTAGAATCCGTATTGACTTTATAAACAAATTGCTTATATTTGCAGGGCGTAGAGAATCTACGCCCTTTTTTATTTCCCGCTATTTCATCTATAACGATTATGAATACAGAACCGGAAGCCAAAACGAATGAATATCTGAGAGGTATTGTAGCAAACCTGCCCGAGAAGCCGGGAGTCTATCAGTATCTGAACACAGAAGGGACTATTATATACGTTGGAAAGGCTAAAAACCTAAAAAAAAGGGTATATTCTTACTTCAGCAAAGAGCATGAACCCGGCAAGACACGAGTATTGGTCAGCAAGATTGCCGATATCCGTTACATCGTTGTTAACACCGAAGAAGATGCACTATTGCTGGAAAACAATCTGATCAAGAAATATAAGCCCCGCTACAATGTATTGCTGAAGGACGACAAGACCTACCCTTCCATCTGCGTACAGAATGAATACTTTCCACGCATTTTCAGGACTCGAAAGATTATCAAAAACGGTTCTTCTTATTATGGTCCCTACAGCCACCTTCCTTCGATGTATGCGGTGCTCGATCTGATCAAGCATCTATATCCGCTGCGTACCTGCAATCTGAACCTTTCTCCGGAGAACATACGGGCGGGAAAGTTCAAGGTTTGCCTGGAGTATCACATCAAGAAGTGCGCCGGACCATGCGTTGGACTGCAATCGCACGAGGATTATCTGAAGAACATCGATGAAATCAAAGAGATCTTGAAAGGAAATACGCAGGATATTAGCCGTATGCTGGTAGAAAAGATGCAGGAACTGGCCAATGAAATGAAGTTTGAAGAGGCTCAGAAGATTAAGGAGAAGTATCTGCTGATAGAGAATTACCGGTCTAAATCGGAGGTAGTAAGTTCTGTCCTGCACAATATCGACGTCTTTTCCATCGAAGAAGACGATTCAAATTCGGCTTTCGTCAACTATCTGCACATCACCAATGGCGCCATCAATCAGGCATTCACCTTTGAGTACAAGAAGAAGCTAAATGAATCGAAAGAAGAGTTACTGACGCTAGGCATTATTGAAATGCGGGAGCGCTACAAGAGCCATTCACGGGAGATTATTGTTCCTTTCGAACTTGATCTGGAGTTGAATAATGTCGTTTTCACCGTTCCTCAAAGGGGAGATAAGAAAAAACTGCTCGATCTTTCTATCCTAAATGTGAAGCAATATAAGGCCGACCGATTGAAACAAGCCGAGAAACTGAACCCGGAGCAGCGCAGTATGCGTCTGCTGAAAGAAATACAAAACGAACTGCATTTAGACAAGCCACCTTTGCAGATTGAATGTTTCGATAACTCGAATATACAAGGATCGGATGCCGTAGCTGCCTGCGTAGTATTCAAAAAGGCGAAACCATCGAAGAAAGATTACCGTAAATACAATATTAAGACGGTCGTGGGACCGGATGATTACGCTTCCATGAAAGAGGTGGTCAGACGACGTTATCAGCGCGCCATTGAAGAAAATTCTCCCCTTCCCGACCTGATTATTACCGATGGTGGTAAAGGACAAATGGAAGTCGTCAGAGAAGTAATCGAGGATGAACTGCATCTGAATATTCCGATTGCCGGTTTGGCTAAGGATAATAAGCATCGCACGTCAGAGCTACTTTTCGGGTTTCCCGCACAGACGATTGGGATCAAACAACAAAGTTCTTTATTCCGTCTGCTGACGCAGATTCAGGATGAAGTACACCGTTTTGCGATTACTTTCCACCGCGACAAGCGCAGCAAGCGACAGGTCGCATCGGCTCTGGATAGCATTAAAGGGATTGGAGAAAAGACAAAAACAGCCCTATTGAAGGAGTTTAAAAGCGTAAAACGAATCAAAGAGGCATCCCTTGAAGAAATCGCAAAGGTCATAGGAGAAGTGAAGGCTCAGACTGTAAAAAAAGGGTTAAGCAACGAATAGGCTCACTTCTATGTGGCTATACGCTAAATTGTTAGTCCATATAAATCAAGTATCAGTATCTGTAGTGTACTGAATAAGTTGACACTTCAAAAATCGAAAATAAAGATGAAATATTCGAAAAAGCAGTACAACTATTACAGTGATGATGAACGAATGTCTTATATTCGTGAGTATTTATCAAGTCCCGAGAGCAAATCTGAGTTTTGTAAGCGTCACGGCTTTTGTGCCAAGCTTCTTACTTATTGGCTTAACAAGTATCAAATAGAAGACAAAGATATGGGTAGATCCTCTAAACCAGTAAATAGCGATGCTATTGATTCTAGTATTTCTGAGCTCCAGAAAGAACTATCGCTATTGCGTGCTGAGAACCGTAAACTTCATCGGGCTCTTGCTGATGAGAGTTTACGTCACGAGGCGTGCGAAGAACTCATCAATCTTGCTGAATCCACGTATCATATCAAGGTACGAAAAAACTCCGATGCCAAGTAATCGACACCTTGTCACAGAGGCACTCACCCCGACGCAAACGTGGTTGTATAAAGTTCCTCTGTGATTACTTCGGCATAACCCGACAAGGTTATTACAAGCATGTGAACCGACATTTGGAGGTTGATATCCTTACCACAAGCATCGTGTTGTACTGCAAAGAACTGTTGGAACTCATGCCCAAAGCTGGTATGCGCGAGTTATACGCCTGCTGCGTGAGTAAGTTTGGACCAAAGATGGTTATCGGTCGTGATCGTTGTTATGACATTTTTCGCTCCAATGGTTTGTGTCAACGTACAAGTCGCAAGCGTCCTAGAACAACGAATTCGAACCATAATTACTATATCTACCCCGATCTGTTGAATGTTGCACCCAAATTTGTCGCTACGAGATTGGGCGCTATGGTAGTGGCGGATATAACCTACGTAAACACCGGTCAGGGCTGGGCTTATCTCTCGTTGCTTACCGATGCGTCAAGTCGTGCCATCGTGGGATATGCGCTTTACAAAACTCTTGAGACGGAGGGGCCCTTGAAAGCTTTGGAGATGGCAATATCATTCTATGAGAAGTATCACATAGACATGAGCACTCTTATTCATCATTCCGACCGGGGTGTCCAATATTGTTCAAATAAATATGTAGAGAGGCTTAAAGAGCATCAAATCAACATCAGTATGACGCAGTGTGGTGATCCTTTACATAATGCATTGGCTGAAAGAATGAACAACACCATTAAAAACGGTTGGCTATTCGACTGTGATGATGAGAGCTTCGAGCAAGTAAGCAAGCGCATTGAAGATGCTGTATATGTATATAATCATGTGCGGCCTCATCAAGGGATAAACATGAGGACACCCATGGAAGTGGTCAGCGAAACGGGAGGATTAACAGCATAATACCCGCTCGTCGGGACGGGTGGTCCCGCCCCTTGCCGCTAGGGCGATCCCCGACCGAAGAGTTTTTGGTTGTTGGCAACATTACATTTTCCTGAAGAAGGCTTGCGTAAATAAAGGAAGATGCATAAATTTGCAAGCACCAACAAAAGACAACTAACATAGGAATAAGAATAACAAAAGTAAACCTATTTAGATATTAAAGTATATTGAGTAAACTAATTCAGTTATAACAAACGAAGTTGTCAACTAAAACCAGTACACATCAGTTGTTTCAAGTAAAGAAACGACAGTTTCCTCGTAGAGAAACGCAAGTATCCCCGTAGAGAAACGACCGTTTCCTCGCCGGGAAACCATCGTGTCCTCGTAAGGGAACGACAAGGAAACTGCAATCATCTATTATACAACACATTAGTATAGACTAAGGAAGTTGCTATCTAATAAAAAGAACCTATATATGCTAAAAACTTTTGCAACCATCTGTATTATCGGTATGTTCACATCTAGTTGTACATCAAAAAAGGCTTCCCGGACCGAAGGCTCCCATGAAGCAGAACAGGAACTGACAATGATTGTCGGTACTTACACTTCGGGAGACAGTAAAGGTCTCTATAGTTTCCGATTCAATGAAGAAAACGGAACCGCAACCGCACTCAGTGAAGCGGAAGTGGAAAACCCATCTTATCTCGTACCTTCTGCCGACGGCAAATTCATCTATGCAGTCAGCGAATTCAGCAACGAACAAGCTGCTGCCAACGCATTTGCTTTCAATAAGGAGGAAGGAACTTTCCGACTGCTGAATACGCAGAAAACCGGAGGCGAAGATCCTTGCTACATCATTACCAACGGAAGTAATGTGGTTACTGCCAATTACAGTGGAGGAAGCATTTCTGTCTTCCCGATCGATAAGGACGGTTCACTTCTCCCCGCTTCTGAGGTGGTGAAGTTCAAAGGTTCGGGAGCCGACAAGGAACGTCAGGAGAAACCGCATCTGCATTGTGTCCGCATCACGCCGGATGGCAAATACTTATTTGCAGACGATCTGGGCACGGACCAGATACACAAATTTATTGTTAATCCGAATGCAAAGGCAGACAATGAAGATGTTTTTCTGAAAGAAGGAAGTCCCGCCTCTTATAAAGTAGAAGCCGGTTCGGGTCCCCGCCATCTGACATTTGCACCGAATGGAAGCTATGCGTATCTCATCAATGAACTATCGGGAACAGTCATTGCGTTTGAATATAGCGATGGAGAGTTAAAAGAAATTCAGACAATTGCTGCCGACACTGTGGGAGCCAAAGGAAGTGGTGATATTCATATCAGCCCGGACGGCAAATTCCTGTATGCAAGTAACCGGCTAAAGGCTGACGGGCTGGCGATCTTCAGTATCCATCCGGAAAACGGTATGCTGACGAAAGTTGGTTATCAACTGACAGGCATTCACCCGCGCAATTTCATTATCACGCCTAACGGCAAGTATTTGCTGGTGGCTTGTCGGGATAGTAATGTGATACAGGTTTATGAAAGGGATACAGATACAGGATTACTGACGGATATACGTAAAGATATAAAGGTGGACAAGCCTGTCTGCATCAAATTTGTACCGTAAACAGGAAGAAGTACTTGGTTAGCACCGGACTGAAACAAGAGTACGCCGGTCCTAACCAAGAACCAATACTTCCTACCCAATCAGACTACGAAAAGCCTGAATACCCTGATGATTGATATCCAATCTTTCTACCTCACTCAGCAACCGAACAGATTTCTCTTTTTCGTTCAATCCCCAATATCCCAATGCCATCATATATTTGCAGTGAATGACGTTTCGTATGGTCAGGTCATCTTCCCATATTAACAAATCGGGTAGTGACACTGCAAAATAATCCATTTTAACCTTGTCAAAAAGATGTTTCTCTCCGTAAGTTGTCAGTTTATGGAAGCGTCCGTTAGCCTCATCCATGCGGTTCAGTTTCAACAATGCCAGTCCCTGATAGAAAATCTTATCCGGTTTTGCATCATTGTAGTACATGGCAGCAGCCGGTTCGGTAGGACCGACAATCGCTTGTTCCCAGCATTCTACCGCTTTATCATTCTGCCCCAGACCTTCATAAGTGCAACCCATGAAATAATAGAAATCATTTTCCTGTGCACCGTGCAACTTACCTTCACCCAAGTGATGCGGATATTCAAGACACTCTGCCAGCAACGAGACAGCTTCACTGTAATTCCCGGCTTCAAGTGCTTTCTTCGCCAGTTCCACACGGGCAAACTGATATTGTCCCGGTACTTTTCCTTCGCCGCCTTCCCACGGATGGAAGATATGCGCATCAAGTAACGTTTTAGCCTTTTCATACTCGCCTGTCTGATTCAGCAAAGTGATTTCTTCCAGTACGAGGTCGTCACGTTGCGCTATCAATTCGGGGTATTGCTGCAAGAACACCAGACGTTCGGAATGCGGACGACGGACACGTTTATAGAGCTGATCCAATTCCATCAACACACGTGCATCGGTCGTATCGAGTTGGAAAGCACGTTCCATATATTCGATGGCTGTTGCTTCGTCATCCTTTTTGTTAAAGTTAGCCAAAGCCAGATTACGCCATATCGTAGGGAACTTGTCATCCAGTCCGGCGGAAGTTTCCCATGCTTCGAGTGCTAAGTCGTACTGACGTTTGTCGTAGTACAAATTACCCAGATAATAAGGTGCTTTCGCATCATTCGGGTTTTGTTCCATAGCACATTGCAAAGCAAGAATGGCTTCCAGGCGGTTAGGGAAACAATAGTCCGGACAAGCGTTGGCAGCATCGGCAAATGCCTGTTCCGCACCGGATAACTTACCCTGAACAAGACACCAACCCAAGTAATAATAAGTCATCGGTGTTACACTGCCCTCAGCGATAGCTACATTCCACAAAGAAGCGGCTTCTGTCCAGCAACCGGCAGCACAATAATCAAGTGCGATTTCATCATAGTTGTGAGCTTCGCCACGCATCATCGTTTTTAAAGTAAGCAAGTCTTCGGTAGCATTGGTTATCAGATATTTCTCATAACGGCAACCGAAGTTGAATTTATCAATAGCCAATGAATCTTCAATCACTTGCAAGGCTTCTTCCGCTTTCCCCATCTGACGGAGAATGGTCGTTTTCAGAGCACGTGCCTTATGATTATGCCAGTTGCGGATAAGCGAACGGTCTATTTCGTCTAAGGCATCTTCCAAACGACTTTGCATGGTAGAAATCTGCGCGCAGGCAAAGTATCCCGCATCCTGCCAGGCGGCATTCCAACAAGATTTATAGAAACGGTCGTAAGCCTCATTGTATCGTCCCTGGTATTTCAAGGCAAGACCGAGATTATAGATCGGTTCTCCGTCGTATGGATTCGGATTACGTTTCTGTAAGGTCTTTACGGCTGTAAGCAAGTATTGCTCCGCTTTATGGAAACGGCCTTTACGGATATACCACAGACCAAGCGCATTGTTATTACGCACATCAATCGGATCACGCCGCAATGCTTCTTCGTAGTATTCTACGGGATTGTATGTGGCATGTCTGTACTGTTCCAAGTGTAAGCCGGTCAGATAAAGCTGTTCAGTAGTCTTTATTTCTTCCGGGAGCAGGGCTGCTTCAGCAGCGTCGGGAATAGGTTTCACTTCTTCCGGTTCTGCATGCCAATAAAGTAATTCCCTTCCGTTTGCCGTGATTTCAAGAATCAGTTTATTAAGTTTCTCACCATTCACATTTACCACTTCATTCAGCAATTCTTCCGGGGTGATAGTCACTTCCTTGCTATAATATATTTTCCCGTCTTCACCTTTCAAGACAACATTTACCGTTTGGCACGAAGTAGCAAATATCTTGAAGCGAACGCTGTCCTCCCCTTCCGGTTCAATATTCATCAGCAAATCCCTGCTGGCATTCTTCACCACTCCCAATTCCCGGTAAGGCAGGAAATATTGAACGAAACTCTTTTCTTCATAAGGTTGCAGCCAAGTAAAGTCCGGTTGATTTTCAGTATATACACCTGCCATTAATTCAATATACGGTCCATCCTCATCGGTCAGATTGCGATCCCACGCCTTACCGAAATCACCATTCCCCCATGTCCATTGTTTCTTTCCCGGAGAGACATGATGATCGGCCACATGCAGCAGACCGCCATGGGCATCTTCTTCATAACCACCTACAAAATCATATTTAGACTTGATAGCCATATATGATGTAGGAACCGGAATATTCTTATATTTAGAGATATCCACACCAGCAGAATAATCTTGTTTATAATAAACTCCTGTAGCAATAGGGAAAGAAGAAACATCGCGCTTGCCGTGATCAAACACCGCATTTACATCAGGTGGAAATACCGAATGATAATGGTCATTGACTACTACTGCAGGATTGGCCCACCACAAAAAAGTCTGAGGGAAAGACGTACGATTATAAATCTTCACTTTTATTTCTATATAAGCTTTGCCCGGATAAAGCGTAAATCCCTGCATACCTTTGGTGCGGAACATTCTTTCCACTTCATTACACCATATGGTCTTACTGCCGTCCGCATTTTCCTCTATCAAAAAATCAGTAGGCAAAAAAGTAGAAGGACGGTGATGCTGAGGCCAGTTAAATTCGATGCCTCCAGAAATCCAAGGTCCTGTCAATCCCACCAATGCCGGTTTCACAACTTGGTTGTAATAAACAAAATGACGTTTTTTCACCTTATCATAAGCCATGTGTATACGACCACCCAACTCGGGAAGTATCATCACCTTGATGTATTCATTCTCGATAAATAATGCATGATACCTCTTGTCTACTTTTTTATCTGAAATCTTCTCTACCACCGGATAAGGATAGACTGATCCGCAACTTCCCTGATAAACCCTTTTTTCAAGAAAAATAGGATTCTTCTCTTCCTTTCCTATCTCATAAGTAGGAAGCATGATATCTTCCTCCCATGCACGCACCTCACTGCCATGAACGGTACTTTGAATTAAATATTGAGTTATTTTCTCCATAATAAATATTGTTATTTCACTAATTCTTTTTCAATTTCTTCCAAGCTCTTCCCTTTGGTTTCCGGCAAACGGAACACAACAAATATTCCTCCAGCCAGGCAAATCAATCCATACAACCAGAATGTTCCGGCAGCTCCCAAGCCACTATTTAACATTGGGAAAGTATAAGTCAGGATAAAGCAAGCCGCCCACAAAGCAAAGGTGCAGACGGACATGGCAACACCACGGATGCGGTTCGGGAAGATTTCGGATATAATGACCCACATCACTGTAGCCAAAGTCATGGCATAACAGGCAATAGCCATTACGACAATAATCAACAGAACGATTCCGGTGATATGAAAATAATAGGCGGCCCCCATAAAAGAATAGATTATTGCCAGCCCGAATGAACCGATCAGTGTCAATGCCTTACGTCCCCAGCGATCTACTACAAACATGGCTAGAATAGTAAATATGACATTTGTAATACCGGTCACCACAATATTCATCAAAACATCAGACACGCCATAACCTGCTGCCATAAATATTTCCTGTGCATAGTTAAAAATAACATTAATGCCACACCATTGCTGCAAAATAGCCATAACAACACCTATAGTCAACACTTTATACATAGCAGGATTTAATAATTGACGGTAGCCTCCTTCTTGCGTCTGGCAGGCTGAAACAGCTTCTATAGCAGCCAACTCGGTAACAGCATATTCCTTTCCTCCCATACGGGTAAAAACCTTGAGTGCCGCCTCCCGTTTTCCCGAAGAGGCTAACCAACGAGGACTTTCCGGTAATATAAAACTAAAAACAAAGAACAAGGCGGCCGGGACAGTCATTGCCCAAAACATCCAGCGCCATCCCATCTGTCCGTTCCATGATTCACGGATCATTTCATGAGTAGCTCCTAATGCCACAGGCTCAGCTATTTGCCAATTTACAATCTGAGAAGTCAAGATACCTAATACTACCGTCAACTGATTGATGGACACAAACCGTCCACGCAGATGCGCCGGAGCAATTTCTGCTATATACATAGGTGACAAACTAGAAGCAATCCCTATAGCAAAGCCCCCTACCAAACGAAATACATTAAAGAAAGTAAAAGAATGAACAGCCCCTGTACCGACAGCCGTACAGATAAACAGTCCTGCTGCCAAAATCAAAATCGGCTTACGTCCCAAACGGTCACTCAGCTTACCGGCACTTAGCGCCCCAAACAAACAACCAATCAAGGCACTGCTCATAGCCCATCCCTGCATAACAGGGTTACCAGCTATACCAAAGTATTGTTCATAAAAAGGTTTTGCTCCTCCGATTACCACCCAGTCATATCCAAACAGGAAACCTCCCATAGCAGAAATCAAAGCAATAAGAAATAGATAAAAATTAGATTGTGTTTTCATGAATATCATATATTAGTTAGTTTTATAATGCAAAGTAACAAGGATTCAAGGACTTAAAGAATAGAAAAAATTACTGAGGATATGGACAATATTACTATTTCATTACTTTGCTGGTTGCCTTATCATAAAACGAGGACTACACCTCAATATACTGAGATGTAATCCTCAATCAAGCTATGCAAAGCAACCTGTTTTTTACAACAATTCCAGCAAATCTCCACGTTTCATATCCACCGTTATTAAACCCTTTGCATCAGGATTTGCAATTGCCTCCTTACTATTTTAAAGCACTCTATATTTTTTCCCTTGAGGAACTTTCACTTTTAAAACCTGATCAACAGTAGCTTTTAAAGAAGCTTTATTGATGACAGCATTCGTCCATTCAGCAGTTGCTTCAGCTCCTCCCTTTAAACACAGACCTTTAAAACTACCATCTTTCCATTCAACAGGCAAACACGGTAAGAACTCTACATAACCTTCGTGGTTCTGCACCAGCATTTCTGCCATACCGGCTGTACCGGCGGGATTTCCGTCGAATGAATAAATATCACCTTCCGCCCCAGCAATGCCACCTGGAGATACAGTCATTAAATTTTCACGTGAAAGCTTACCTTGTAATAATTGAACGCTCTTATATGCTTCCTGTGCATCTTTCAAACGGGCATACATACAAATCATATTGGCACGACTCCACTCTGTATCTTCCCAGTTCTCGGCAGACAAACGATTCTCGATGGTCTTGCGGGCAGCTTCCGCCAATTCGGGAGTCTTCTCCAAAGTGATTTGGGAGAAAGGATAGAGTGCCAGCAGGTGGGAAGTGTGACGATGGTTGGGATGAGCTTCCTCGAAATCTTCAAACCATTCACGAATGGCACCATTGGCACGCAACTGGATGGGAGGAAGTTGGGCGATGGCAGTACGCAGGCTATCGGCAAACTCGCGGTCGGTATTCAATATCTCTGAAGCCTGAACACAATTCGACAAGATCTCGTAGGCCAGTTCACGGTCACAGGCAGGCATCATGGAAGCAACCATTTCTTCACCACCTGCTGTACGGAACCAGTTTTCGGGTGAGATGCTCGGCCCTGTCATCAGATAACCACTCTTCGGGTCTTTTGCCAAGAAATCCAAAATGAACTGTGCATTACCTTTCAAAAGCGGATAGGCCGTTTCGGCCAGATATTGCTTGTCCTGTGTAAATTCATATTGTGTCCACAGATGGGAAGCTATCCATGAACCTGCCATCGGGAACAGTCCCCAAATAATGGTACTGGAGGCGGGAGTATATCCCCAGACATTGGCTGTAGTGTGAGCAGTCCAGCCTTTACATCCATAGACCACTTCGGCTGTCTTCGCACCGTGATGCGCCAAATCCTTAATATAGGTAAACAGGGGGGCATTACATTCAGCAAGATTGCCAACATTGGCTGCCCAATAATTCTGTTCAGTATTGATATCCAAATGATAATCATTCGTCCACCCCATATTACAAGCCTTGTTATCATTAAAGAAACCTTGCAAAGCTATGGGCAGGGGAGAGTTCTCGCGCGAACTGGCAATGGTAAGATAACGACCATACTGGAAGAACAAGGCATCCAGTCCGGTATCGGTCTTGCCTTCCTTCACTTGTTTCCAACGGACATCCGTAGGCATCGCCCGGTTAGCGTCTTGCCCGAAATGGATAGAAACACGATTGTACAACGTATTATAATCCTTTATATGCGCCTGCTTCAATTCATCATAAGATTTAGCTGCAGCCTTCTTCACACCATCAGCACAAAGAGTCTTGTAATCAGGACTTTTATAATCGGTACGCACATCGACAATCAAAGTCACGGCATCAGCTTCTTTGATACTTACCCCAGACTGTTCCATCTTTACCTCTCCGTTATCGGCCAAAACGGCTATTCTTCCTTCAAAACAGACTCCGCCCGGACCATGCAAAGGAAAATCTACTTTTCCGGTAAACACCAATTGGTTATTTTCTACAGAAAGATCAGCTTGACGCATCAAATCCAATCCCATGTTCATAGTAATGGACTTTTGCTTATCAGCGGTCAAGCGGAGTACGAGAACATTATCCGGGTTTGTAGCAAAATACTCACGTTTATAGTTCACACCGCCGGAGTTGAAAGAAACGCTGCTGACAGCCTCATCCAAGCTTAACGAACGACGGTAGCCGGTCACTTTACCTTCGGGGTAAATGAATTGCATCTTCAAATCTCCAATGGGAAGATGAGTTCCGAAAGAAGTCTGGTTGCCATGAAGATTATCTCCGGCTATACGGTTTCCTTCCGATAGTTTTCCCTCAAAGAACAACTTTCTGAGCTGGTTCATTTTCTCTCGCCCGAAAGGTTTGTTCTGGTTCTCATTGTACTGGCCGGACCACATTGTCGATTCATTCAATGCCAGTTTCTCTTCCTCTATTCCACCATAAGTCATAGCTCCCAAACGCCCATTACCGATAGGTAAAGATTCCATCCAAACTTTTGCCGGTTGGGCATACCACAATTCTGTAGTTTCACAGGAATCAGTTGCACTCTGGCATCCGGAAAGGGCCAAAGCCATTGCTGCTAAATAAGTCTTAAAATGTTTCATATTTTTCATGATTAATAGTTTCTTCTGAAACAAAAGTAGATATACCTCTCCCATTAGGTAGAGAAAAACTCGCCATTTTTAGACTCTTTTGCTTCAATCGTAACCTATAAAAGGGAGTTATTCAACATTTAGAAATCTTTCCCGGCACAAATTCCAATACTTCACCATTTGTTATCATTTTCCCGGTGAGGCAGTCATTACAAACTCCAACGTTCCGCCATTCATAATATCCTGATGAGTAATATAATTCTTTGTATATTTCTTGCCATTCAGTCTCATGGAACGGATATAAATCTCATTGTGCTCTTTGCGTGGGGCCTTAATGGTAAAAGTCTTTCCATCAGGCAACTGAATAACCGCTTCCTCCAACATAGGAGTACCGATAATATACTTCCCGCTAACCGGATTTACCGGATAAAAGCCAAGTGCGCCAAACACATACCAGGCAGACATTTCCCCGCAATCATCATTACCGGCATAACCTGAAGAGGAATCATTATACAGTTCATTCATGATATGTGCCACATATTTTTGTGTTTTCCAAGGTTCTCCCGCACACGCATACAGATAAGCCACATGATGGCTCGGCTCATTGCCATGCGCATATTGCCCTACAAAACCGGAAGCATTGTCATTCAGTTCACCACTTTGGTGATTGACTGTGAAAAAGGTATCCAACTTTGCCGTAAAAGCTTTGTTTCCCCCTGTCAGTGAAATCAAGTCAGGTATATTCTGGGGTACATACCAGAAGTATTGCCAGGCATTCCCCTCAGTGAAAGGGTAGCCACCATTGGCTCCATACTTATAAGGATCGAAAGGCTCCATCCATTCTCCTTTCTTATTTTTCGGTTGAAAGAATTTTGTTTCTGCATTAAATAAATTCCTGTAAAAAGCAGAACGCTTCATAAAACGCCCATAATCCTCCTCTTTCCCTAATTTCCGGGCCAACAGTGCAACACACCAATCATCAAAAGCTTGTTCTAAAGTAATAGAAACAGATTGTGTTTGAATATCCTCAGGCATGTATCCATATTTCTCCCATACTTCAAAAGGAAAGTTCGGATGAGATACGATGGAACTGCTATGAACCGCTTCATAAGCCTTTTCCGCATCCACTCCTGCAACACCTTTCAGCACAGCATCCACAATGACAGGAATGGAGTGATTACCAATCATACAATAATTATCCTGCCCCCATAATTGCCATACAGGCAAATAACCATAATAGTCATATTGCCTCATCATGCTTTTAATAAAATCAGGAATGCGGTCGGTATGCAGCAAAGTATAAAGCGGATGAGCTGCTCTGAATGTATCCCATAAAGAAAAAGTGGAATAATGAACTTCATTATCGGCTACCTTACGTGTCGTATAATCGGCAGCCATATATTCACCATTTACATCGCTCATCGTATTAGGTTGTACCATAGTGTGATATAAAGCTGTATAAAAAATACGTTTGGCTACTGTATCCGTAGTCGATACTTGCAGTTTGGACAATTCGGCATTCCATTTGGCAGTCGTCTCATCTACAACCCGTTCAAAATTCCAATCGGCGATTTCTTGTCGAATATTAGCCGCCGCATTTTCCATACTCACCGGCGATATTCCCACTTTCACATCAAGTTTCTCGACATCAGATGCGACAATTACATTTCCCTTCACGTCGATGCCTTGTAAAACATTTCCTTGTACCGGTATCGAATCGTGAAACAAAGCTAAACGTATCGGTTCGGAGAAAACAGCCGTAAAATAGATTTGCTGTTGCTTCGACCAACCAGAGGAACAACGATAACCACTGACAGTAGTATCGTTCACTTGTTCCAGATATGTATCGGTAGGACGATCGTCACCATTGGCATCCTTTAAATTAATCATCACATACTTTTCGACATTCTTCGGGAAAGTGTATCTGTGAAAGGCAACTCGGTCCGACGCCGTCAATTCTACTTTTGTACGATGAGTTTTCAATACTACTCCATAATATCCGGGTAAAGCCGTTTCATCACTCTTAGAATAATAAGAAGCATAACCCGATAAAGGATTATCTTGGGTTCCCGGCTGCGTACGCATTTTCCCCGTATATGGCATAAATAACAAATCGCCCGTGTCGCTACAACCGGTTCCATTGAGATGCAAATGTGAAAATCCTATTACAATCGAATCGGAGTAATGATAGCCAGAACACCAATCCCACCCTTTATTTATATTGTTAGGACCGATCTGCACGGCTCCGAACGGAGCAGCGACTCCTAAAAACGTATGACCATGTCCGCCGGTTCCTATATACGGGTCCACATAATTTACCGGAGAAAATATCGCCGATTCGATATTTTCGTCTTTTACTCTACATGATATAAGTAAAAATAAAATAGAAATGAATACAATTAAAGGTTCTTTTTTCATTACAGCATTTTATGTGTGTGAGACAAAAG
>OMAA01000490.1_pt1 | contig 17552 bp, 14 predicted proteins | sample 1674191 | NCBI WGS metagenome assembly OMAA01 (sample SAMEA103958152, study PRJEB25191) | human gut metagenome | biome: human-associated habitat [ENVO:00009003]; feature: intestine environment [ENVO:2100002]; material: feces | place: Germany | collected 2013/2015
ATTGTGGAGAACTATGAGGTGGACGGCATCCACTTTGACGACTACTTCTACCCGACCACCGACGTGGCCTTTGATGCGGCCTCCTATGCCCAGTACCAGACCGGCGGCGGCACCATGAGCCTGGCCGACTGGAGAAGGGAAAACGTCAACCAGCTGGTCAGGGCGGTGTATGCGGCGGTCAAGGAGATCGACCCGGAGGTGGTCTTTGGCATCAGCCCGCAGGGAAATATGGAAAACAACTACGACAAGCAGTTTATCGATGTGGAGGAGTGGCTGACCGAGGACGGCTATGTCGACTACATCTGTCCGCAGATTTATTTTGGATTTGACAACAGCACCTACCCCTATGCCGAGACGGTAGAGGCGTGGAGCGATCTGATCGAAAACGACGTGCAGCTGTACATCGGGCTTTCGCCGTACAAGATCGGCACCGAGGACACCTATGCAGGTTCCGGCCGCTGGGAGTGGGCCAACAGCGGGGACATCCTGGCCCGCCAGGTGGACACCGCACGCCAGGCCGAACACTACAAGGGCTTTTCGCTGTTCCGTTACGACTCGGTGTTCCAGCCACAGTCGGGCGTGAAGGCGGCTGTGCAGGAGGAGATCGACAGCCTCAAGCAGGTCTTGTAGGCAAAGAGCAGGACGTAAAAACAGGAGGCTACGGTTGTGACAACAAGAGAACACCAAGAAAAGAACATCCTTGGCCCCTTGATTGGGGTCATCCTGGTCATCACCATCATCGCGGTTTTCGCGGTTGTGATCCTGCGCCAGACAGCAGCGCAGGCACAGAAGGAAGTGCAGACCGCCCAGGCGGTGCAGGCCGCGCAGCAGGCGCAGCAGGAACAGGCTCAGGAGCGCTCACAGCCGCAGGAGGATGCGGTGGTGGCGGCGTCCAGCTTCCAGTTCCCGTCGGACATGAAGGCGGCGATGGTCGAGCCGGGGCGCGAGTTTCTGACCGTGCTGTCCGGCCATATCGAGCAGGCGGAGCTGGCGCTGTCCGGAGAGGAGCAGCAGCTGCAACAGCAGCAAACCCTCGACCCGCCGGAGATTGACGAGCAGCAGGTGCGCGAGGAAATCGACCAGATGGTGCAGGACGCGGCGGAGCTGGGGCTGGACACCCTGTTTGTCTCGCTGGAAAACGCCTACGGCACCCTCTGGGAGTCGCCGGGCGTGATGACCTCCTTCGACGCGCTGGGCTATCTGTACGACAGCGCGCACCAGGCGGGGCTGTCGCTGTACGGCGTCCATGACCTCTCCTTTGTGGTGGGGGGCAGCGGACGGATGAGCTACATCAGCGCGGTGGATGCGCAGACGCTGGACCAGTGTGCCGAGCAGATGAAGAACATCGTGTCGGGCAGCCAGCTGGACGGGCTGCTGCTGGACGGCTACCTCAACCCGGAAACCGACTACAGCTATGCGGCCTTCACCCAGACCGGGGCCAACGTCAGCATGGACACCTACATGACCGAGAGCACCACCCTGCTGGTCAAGACCGCCCGCGAGGCTGCGCAGGAGGCAAACGCTTCGCTGCCGGTGGGGCTGGCGGTCAGCCCGGTGTGGGCCACCGCCGACGAGCAGGAGGAGGACGTCATCGTTGTCACCGGCCCTGCCGTCATCGATCCGTTCGCCGTGGATGAGGATTCGTTCTCCGGCGCGCCGGTCGAGAGCGGCGTGAGCGCCGTCAGCCGTCAGGCGCTGATGGACGCGCTGGACGATACGTTCATCTTTACCGACTTCCTCAAGGATCACGGCGTGCCCTATACCGACCGTGACGGCGTGTACGCCGTCTGCTCCATGCAGCAGCTGGCCGAGTGGCAGCCGCTGCTGAGCCGCGGCGTTCTGTACAATCTCGCCGCCGCAGGCGTGTCGATCTGGGATTACAGCAACACGTATGTCGAGCCCACGGTCTTCGTCGGGGCCGGGACCGAGCTTCTGCCCGGGACCGTGCTGCGCGGCACGACCTCCATTGCCGACGGCTGCACCATCGGGCCGAACAGCTATCTGGAAAATGTCAAGGTCGGCGAGGGGACGAAGGTCAACGCCTCGCAGGTCTACGATTCCGAGATCGGCAGCGACACGACGGTCGGGCCCTTTGCCTATGTCCGTCCGGGCTCGCGGATCGGCAGCCACGTGCGCTGCGGCGATTTTGTGGAGGTCAAGAACTCCACCATCGGCGACGGCACGAAGATCTCGCACCTGACCTACGTCGGCGACAGCGACGTGGGCAAGAACATCAACTTCGGCTGCGGCACCGTGACCGTCAACTATGACCGGGTCCACAAATCCCGCACCGTCATTGATGACAATGCCTTCATCGGCTGCAATACGAACCTCATCGCGCCCGTCCATGTGGGCGAGGGCGCATATATCGCCGCCGGCTCCACCGTGACCGACGACGTGCCGCCCGCGGCGCTCGCCATCGCCCGCGCCCGCCAGCAGAACAAGCGCGACTGGGCGAACCGGCATAAGCTGAAAGAAAAGTGATTGCAGGACCTTTGTTTTCCCGGCGGCGCGTGCCGCCTCCAAATACATACAGAACAACACAGAACAGAGCGAATCACACAAGAGAGAGGGTAATTTCATATGATTTCTCATGGTAAGAACGTCAAGGTATTCTGCGCGAACGCCAACCGCCCGTTTGCTGAGGGCGTCTGCCGCAAGCTGTGGCTGCCGCTGGGCGACTGCACCGTGACCACCTTTGCTGACGGCGAGGTTTCCCTGACGATCAATGAATCTGTCCGCGGCAGCGATGTGTTCCTGGTCCAGTCGACCTGCAAGCCGGTCAACAACAACCTGATGGAGCTGCTCATCATGATCGACGCCTGCCGCCGCGCTTCTGCCGGCCGCATCACCGCCGTCATCCCGTATTTCGGCTATGCCCGCCAGGACCGCAAGGCCAAGGGCCGCGACCCCATCTCCGCAAAGCTCGTCGCCAATATGATCGAGGCCGCGGGCGCGGACCGCGTGCTGACCATGGATCTCCATGCTGCCCAGATCCAGGGCTTCTTCGACATCCCTGTCGATAACCTGCTCTCCAACCCCATCTTCGTGAAATATTACATGTCCAAGTTCGAGCATCCGGAAGAGATGGTCGTCGTCTCCCCGGACGTCGGCTCCGTCGCCCGCAGCCGGACCTTCGCCAACAAGATGGGCATGAACCTCGCCATCGTCGACAAGCGCCGCGAAAAGGCCAACCAGTGCGAGGTCATGAACGTCATCGGCGACGTGAAGGGCAAGAAGTGCATCCTCTTCGACGATATGGTCGATACCGCCGGTTCCCTGTGCAACGCGGCCAAGGCCATCGTGGAGATCGGCGGCGCGACCGAGGTCTACGCCTGCGCGACCCATGGCGTGCTCTCCGGCCCGGCCAACGAGCGCATCGCCGACAGCTGCATCAAGGAGCTGACCTTCCTCAACACCATCCCGCCGCTCGAGGGCGCATGCAGCAAGATCAAGTATCTGGACGTTTCCCCGATCTTTGCCGACGCCATCCAGAGAATTTACGAAGAAAACTCGATGTCTGTTCTGTTCTGATTTTTATGCTGTTTCAAAGACCCAATTATGACTGGCTGATCGCGGGGCTCGGTAATCCGGGCGCCGAATATGAGAAGACCAGACACAATACCGGTTTTATGACCCTTGACCTGCTGGCCGCGCGCCTGCAGGTCAAGGTTTCCAAAGAACGCTTCAAGGCGCTCACCGCGCAGGCGGACTTTGGCGGCCAGCGGCTGTTTCTCATGAAGCCGCTGACGTATATGAACGCCTCCGGTATCGCCATTGAGGCTGCTGCGCATTTCTACAAGATCCCGCCGGAGCGGGTGCTCGTCCTGTTTGACGATATCTCGCTCCCCGTCGGCAAGCTCCGCATCCGCAAAAACGGCTCGGCCGGCGGCCACAACGGCCTCAAGTCCATCATCTCCTGCCTGGGCTCCGACCAGTTCCCGCGGGTCAAGATCGGCGTCGGCGCCAAGCCGCACCCGGACTACGACCTGGCCGACTGGGTGCTCTCCACCGTGTCGAAGACCGAGTGGCCAGACTATCAGGACGCGATGGAGCACGCGGCGGAGGCGGCGCTGTGCATCGTGAAAAACGGCTGCGAAAAGGCGGCAGCGGAATATAACGGCAAGCGGTTTTAAGCGGTTTGCCGCATAAAATAAGAAAAACCAGAACGCATAGGAGAAACTCTCCTATGCGCGTTGCCTGTTTGTCTGAAATTTCTGAGGCAGCACCGCACAATTCTGCAAGCAGATTCGGCGAGAGATTTTTCGCCAAGGCAAGGCTTGAAAAGCGAAGGAATCCTGTATGTACCCGCAAGGGGCATGCCGCATCCGTAAGGCTCCTTCGTCGCCAACGGCTGCGCAATATTTCAAGCTTTTCAAACCGCAGAATTGGCGGAAAAGATCCGTCGAAGCGCGCAGACGCAATTGTGCGGTGTTGCCTTAATTTGTTTTTTAGGAGAAGACCATGAACGTTCTGCTTTCGCTTCTGCAAAAGAGCCCGGATTATATGCAGCTGCTTCAGGCCGTGGAGGCGAAGCAGGCCGCTGCCGTCTCGGGCCTGAGCCAGGCGCCGCGGAGCCATGTGCTCGCGGCGCTGCACGAGCATTCGGGCCGCCCGCTCGTCGCGGTGTGTCAGGATGATCTGGCGGCTTCCCGGCTTGCGTCGGAGCTCGGCGCGTTTCTGGGCGAGCAGCCGCCGGTGCTGCCGTCGCGCGAGCTGACGCTCGCGGGGGCCATCGGCGTCTCGCGGCAGTGGGAGCAGAAGCGGCTGCGGCTGCTGTACGCGCTGGCGCAGGGGCAGGTGCCGGTTTTGGTGACGAGCCTGGACGCGCTGCTGCTGCGTACGATGCCGCGGGAGGTTTTGTTCTCGGCGTCCGTGCGGCTGCGGTGCGGGGCGGAATACAACGTGGACGATCTGGTCGCCCGGCTGACGCGGGCGGGCTATACCCGCTCGAGCCTCGTCGAGGGCGTGGGGCAGTTCGCCCTGCGCGGCGGCATTCTGGACGTGTATTCGCCCGCGTGCGAAAACCCGCTGCGCGCGGAGTTTTTCGGCGACGAGCTCGACACCATGGGCTATTTTGACCCCATCACCCAGCGGCGCACGGAAAACGTGGAAGAGGCCGTCCTCCTGCCCGTGGCGGAGACAGAGGCGCATCTGCACCCACAGGGCACGGCGGGCCTGTGTGAGGATCTGCGCGCGATCATCGCGCGCCAGCAGCGCCGGAAAACGCCCAATCAGGCGCTGATCGACACCCTGCAGAAGGACTGCGAGGCGCTTGAAAATGAGACGCTCTTTGCCAGCGCCGACCGCTATATGGCGCTCATCTATCCGGAGTTCACCACGGCTGCCGCGTATTTGTCGCAGGAGGCGGTCGTCGCGTTCTGCGACCACGGGAATCTGCAGCGGGCGGAGAAGGAAAAGGCGGAGGAATTCGGCCTGCTGCTCGACTCGTTTTTGACCTCCGGCACGCTGTTCGGCGAGCTGTGCGATTATTACGGCTCGATCGAGGATCTGGCCGCGCAGCTGCGCGGCCGGGCGGTCGTCTACTGCGACGGCTTCCTCGCGGCCCGGTATCCCGAGAGCCTGCCGCCCAAAAAGCTCCTGTCGTTCACGGCCCGGCAGCTGCCGGGCTACGGCGGCAGTCTGGAGACGGCGGCGTCGGACCTGAAAAATTACACGGCCAACCAATATGGCTCGATCGTCCTGTGCGGCGGCCAGCGGCGCGGCGAAATTCTGAAAGACCTTCTGGCGCAGAACGGGCTGAACGCGCTTCTGGCGTTCCCGCTCACGAAGCTGCCGCAGCCGGGGCAGATCCTGCTCGCGCCGGGCTCGCTTCCTGCGGGGCTTGAATACCCGACGCTGAAATTTGCCATCTTAACAGAGGGGCAGATCGCCGTCCGGCAGGAGCGGAAGAAAACGCGTGCCCCGAAAAAGGCCACGAACCGCAAAAAGCTCGATTCGTTCACCGACCTCACGCCCGGGGACCTCGTCGTCCACGAGCACCACGGCATCGGCCGCTACGTCGGCATGGAGCAGCTGAAGGTCGGCGGCGTGACGAAGGATTACGTCAAGATCGCCTATCAGGGCACGGACTGCCTGTACGTCCCGGCCACGCAGCTTGATCTTGTCAGCAAGTATATCGGCGCCGGCGAGGATACGCCCGTGCGCCTCAACAAGCTCGGCGGCGACCAGTGGCAGAAGACGAAGGCCAAGGCCAAGGCCGCGGCCAAGGATCTGGCCGCGGGCCTCATCAAGCTCTACGCCGAGAGAAAGCGGCTGCCGGGCTTCGCCTTCGCGGCGGATTCGCCGTGGCAGCAGGAATTTGAGGAGAGCTTTGAATACGCCGAGACCGACGATCAGCTGCGCTGCATCGACGAGATCAAGCGCGATATGGAGTCGCCGTCGCCCATGGACCGGCTGCTCTGCGGCGACGTCGGCTTCGGCAAGACGGAGGTCGCCCTGCGCGCGGCCATGAAGTGCATCCTCGACGGCAAGCAGGTCGCGATCTTGGTCCCGACGACCGTCCTTGCCCAGCAGCATTATCTCACGGCCATGCGCCGCTTTGCGACGTTCCCGGTCACGATCGACGTGCTCTCCCGCTTCCGCACGCCCGCGCAGATCAAAAAGACGCTCTTTGACCTGCAGTCCGGCAAGATCGACCTCATCGTCGGCACGCACAAGCTGCTGCAGAAGGAGATCCATTTCAAGGACCTGGGCCTTCTCATCGTCGATGAGGAGCAGCGCTTCGGCGTGACGCACAAGGAGCGGCTGAAGGAACTTTCCCGCGGCGTGGACGTCTTAACCTTATCCGCAACGCCCATCCCGCGCACGCTCAATATGGCCCTGTCCGGCCTGCGCGACATGTCCACCATTGAGGAGCCGCCGCACGACCGCTACCCCGTGCAGACGTTCGTGCTGGAATATGCCGAGCCGGTGCTGATCGACGCCATGCGGCGCGAGATCGAGCGCGGCGGGCAGGTGTATTATCTGCACAACCGCGTCGAGAGCATCGAGCAGTGCGCCGCGCGCATCAAGCGCGCCCTGCCGGACGCCGAGATCGCCGTCGCCCACGGCAAAATGAGCGAGGAGGAGCTCAGCGACGTCATGCAGCGCATGGATGAGGGCGAGGTGCAGATCCTCGTCTGCACGACCATCATCGAAACGGGCATCGACATTCCGAATGTCAATACCTTGATCATTGAGGACGCCGATAAGCTCGGCCTTGCCCAGCTGCATCAGATCCGCGGGCGCGTCGGCCGCAGCAGCCGCCATGCCTATGCCTACCTGACGTTCCGCCGCGGCAAGGTCCTCACGGAGATCGCCGAAAAGCGGCTGAACGCCATCCGCGACTATGCGGAGTTCGGCTCCGGCTTCAAGATCGCCATGCGCGATCTGGAGATCCGCGGCGCGGGCGATCTGCTGGGCGCGGAGCAGTCCGGCCACATGATGACCGTCGGCTACGACATGTACCTGAAGCTACTCGAAGACGCCGTGCTCGAAGAGCGCGGCGAGGAAGCGCAGAAGGAACCCGAATGCACGGCAGATCTCACCGTCACGGCGAATATCAACAAGGACTATGTCTCCTCCGGCGAGCAGCGGATGGACCTTTACCGCCGCATGGCGGCCATCCGCACCAAGGAAGACGCCGACGAGCTGCTCGACGAGATCGTCGACCGCTTCGGCGATCCCCCGAAGGGCGTCATGAACCTCATCGCCATCGCGCTGCTGCGCGCACGCGCGGCGGCCGCCGGCATCACTGAGATCACGCAGAAGGACGGCGCCATCCTCCTGTCCCTCGCCACGATGGACTTTGCGGCCATCTCGGCCTGCTGCGCCGAGGCGCAGTTCAAGGGGCGGATCTTCTTCTCGGCGGGCAAGGTCCCGATGCTGTCCGTGAAGCTCAAAAAGGGCGAGGATGCGCTGAAGCTCGCCACGCAGCTCGTGGGGACCTATGCCGCCATGCGTGCGCAGACGGCCGAAGGGTGAAATTATTAATAGAAAATTCAGAATTCCGGGGCCCGTTCCTGTCGGGAATGCCGTTGCAAAAAACCGACGTTTTATGTATAATACAGACACAAAAAAGATTATGTCGCCCTGTGGCGCTTGAATAGGAGGGATCCTTATCAGAAAGAAAGGCAGATTTGAGGCCAGCCGCCCCGCCGCGCACAAGACTTCGGCGGAAAAGGCCGCTGCGGGCCCCAAGAAGAAACCGTCCGCCGCCTCCGGAAAGAAGATCGCGGTCATTGCCGGGTGCGTGGCACTGCTGGCGGTGCTCGGCGTTTGTACCTATGGCTTTATCCTGAAGGGAAGCGACACGATCTTCCCGAACGTGTATGTCGCGGGCGTCAACGTCGGCGGGCTCAAGCGCGACGCGGCCATCAACGCCGTGAAGCTCGCGGTCGAGCAGGAGACTGCCTCCGATACGCTGACCGTCGTCCTGCCGGACCGGACGATCGAATTCACCCCCGAGGTGACGAACGTTGCCCTGAACCCGGATGAGGCGGCCGACGCCGCCATGAACTACGGCCGCGACGGCGGCCCCATCAAGGCGCTCATCACCTACCAGAAGGCGAAAAAGGACCGGCAGGATATCGCGCTGGAGTCCGGCAAGAATCTGGACACGACGTATATCCGCGACCTGATCGACCAGACGGCCCGGGCCTGCGCCTCGGAGAAGATCGACCCGATCGTCACCGTCGACGCCGACGCGAAGACCGTCACGGTCGTGACCGGCTCGCCGAAGATCTCGCTCGACGCCGATAAGCTCTATGACGAGGTCGTCGCGCGGTTTGAAAGCGGCGATTTCTCCGATCTGAAATTCGACTACGATACCGAGCCCTGCGCCCCGGTCGATCTGCAGACGTACTACGATCAGTTCGCCACCGAGATGAAGGACGCATATTACGACGAGGAAAAGAAGGAGCTCGTGGCCGAGAAGGTCGGCTTCGGCTTTGACGTGTCGTATTACACGCAGCAGATCGCCATGGCGGATGCCGGCACGACCATCACCATCCAGGCCGAGGAAATGCAGCCGGAGGTCACGCTGGCGGATCTGGAGAAGGAATACTTCGCCGACGTGCTCGGCTCCTGCGACAGCCCGCATACCGCGCAGGCCGGCCGCACCAAGAACCTGGAGCTCGCCTGCAAGGCCATCGATGGCACCATCCTGAACCCCGGCGACGAATTCTCGTTCAACAAGATCGTCGGCGAGCGCACGGCCGAGAAGGGCTACCAGAAGGCCATCGTCTACCAGACCGGCGGCAAGAGCGAGGCCGAGGAGGGCGGCGGCGTCTGCCAGGTCGCCTCGACCATCTACACCGCCTGCCTCTACGCCGACCTCAAGGTCACCGAGCGGGCCCCGCACATGTTCACCGTCACCTATGTCCAGCTGGGCATGGACGCGACGATCTACTGGGGCAGCCTCGACTATAAGTTCGTCAACAGCACCGACCATCCGCTGCGCATTGACGCATCCGTTTCTGGCGGCTATGTCCACATCAAGCTCATGGGCACCACGCCGAAGGATAAGAGCTACGACCACATCGTCCTGCACAACGAGGTCATCGCCACCCGCCAGCCGAAGACCGTCATCGACGGCACGGAGACCGAGATCACTGACGCCGGGACCGGCGTGGACGAGAACGGCAACACCGTCAATCTCGTCGTCGACAAGCAGGGAAACAAGTACGTCAAGGGCGAGATGGTCAACTACGCCTACACCGGCAAGACCGTCAAGGCCTATCGCGACTACGTGGACGCGAGCGGCAAGGTCCTGAAGACCGAGCTGCTGCACACGGATACGTACAAGCACCGCGATACGTCGTACAAATGCACGCCGTACGTCGAGCCGGAGATCCCGGAGGAGCCGGATGAACCCGATCCGACCGATCCCACGGATCCCACCGATCCGAGCGACCCCGGCACCGACATCCCGACGGAGCCGACCGAGCCCACCGGCCCGATCATCAGCCCGTGGGACTGACCGGAGATCACAAAAGAAAACAGACAATACAAAGCGGCAGCCCCTGGACTGGGGGCTGCCGCTGGTGCTATATTCTGGGTCTGTATCGAAAACTCAGGCGATCCATTTGGACGGATGGAAGCTGAAATATAGCTGGGGTCAGATCGTCACGCCGGCCTTTTCGAGGATGGTCGGGACGTTCTTTTCCGCGCCGATGGCCATGATGTGCACGCCGTCACACAGGTGCTCATCCTTGATCCTGGCGATCATCTCTGCGGCCATCTCGATGCCGAGCTGCATGGGCAGGCCCTTGACGCCCTTTTCCTTGCCCTCGGCGGCGGCTGCGGCCAGACGGTCGATCATATCCTGCGGCACGGCGATGCCGGGGACGTTCTCGTTCATGTATCTGGCCATGCCGGCGGCCTTCAGCGGGATGATGCCGGCCATGATGTGGGTCTTGATGCCCGCCGCGTCGACCTTGTCGAGGAAGCGCTTGAAGGTCTCAAGATCAAAGATGCCCTGGGTCTGGATGTACTCCGCGCCGTTTTCGACCTTCTGGCGCAGCTTGTTGATCTGCAGCTCGATGGGGTCGTAGACCGGGGTGACGGAAGCGCCCTTGTAGAACTTCGGCGCGCCGCCGGCGATCTCGTTGCCGCCGCAGTCGCAGTTGGTCTGCTCCATCTTCGTGAGCATCTTCAGAATGCCGACGGAATCGAGGTCGTAGACCGGCTTGGATTCCGGGCAGTCGCCGACGACGGGATGGTCGCCCGTGAGCGCGAGCATCGTGTCGATGCCGAAGGCGGCGGCGGAGAGAATATCGCCCATGATCGCCATGCGGTTGCGGTCACGGCCGGTCATCTGCAAAATGGGCTCGACGCCCGCGTTCTTGAGCGCGACGCACAGGCCAAGGCTGGAGGCCTTGAGGCTGGCGGACTGCATATCGGTCACGTTGACGCCGTGGACCTTGCCGTTCAGGAGCTTGGCAGCTTCGAGCTGCTCAGAAAAATCATAACCCTTCGGGGGCGCCATTTCGGCGGTGACGCCAAATTTACCGGCTGCAAAAGCCTCTTTCAACATACTCATATTATTTCTTCCCCTTTAAGCTGATCGTTCTCGGATAGCTGAACTTCGCGTAGCCCTTGTCCTCGCGGGTCTGCGCGAGCTTGTCGAGCTGACCGATCTGGTCGAGGCGCTTGTAGATCTTGATCCATGCGCAGTCATTTTCCGGGTTGACTTCGCACTTGCCGTTCTTCTGGCCGCCGCAGGGGCCGTTGACCAGGCTCTTGGCGCACTGGGTCACGGGACAGATACCGCCGGTCTGGCCGAGAACGCAGTCGCCGCAGAAGTGGCAGGCTTCTTCCCATACGCCGAAGCGGACAGCTTCGCCGAGGTACATGGTGTTGTTGGACGGATAGGTGGGGATGCCGGGCGCGTTTTTGGCCACGCACTGCACACCGTCGCCGCAGGACATGCAGATGACGCAGTCCGGCTTGGCAGCGACCAGGGGCTTCATCTTGCCCTTGACGCCGAGATTCATGCAGCAGTAATCCGCGATCGTTGTGCCGACGACCTTTTTCCCGGCCTCTTCGAGGGCCTTGGCCAGGGCGGCGACCTCAGGCTCGCCGCCGGTATGACATGCCGTTGCGCAGCTGTTGCAGCCGACGATCGCGACTGTCTTTGCGTCGCCGACCATCGCCATGAGCTCTTCCATGGGCTTCTTTTGCGTAATAATCATGCTAACGTCTCCTTGCGTATGAAATGCGGGCGCGGCCTCATATCAAAAGACCGCGGACGTATGTCTCAAACATGTGACTATCATACTCCAAACCCGCGCAGAAATCAACATGATTCCAATGCAAACAACGAAAAATTTCTGGAATTATTGTAGGATTCCGAAGCGAAACCAAACTGGCAAACAGAAAACCAACATGGTATAATACAAACAGCAAAAAACAGGAGGCGGAAACAGCCATGGAAACAGGCAGTTTTGAAAAGCAGATCGTTCTGACCCCGGACCTGTGCGGCAGGCGCGCGGGGCTTTCGCCGCTGGCGGCGTTCACGATCTTTCAGGGCATCGCGTCGGAGCATGCGGAGGCGATCGGCGTCGGCGGCGCGGCGATGGCGAAGCGTGGAGAATTCTGGCTGACCGTACACAGCCGCGTGGACTTTTACGAGCCGGCATATCTGATGGACGCGCTGACGGCGCAGACCTGGCCGGAGCGCTGCGAGGGCCGCGACATCCGCTGCTTCCGCAGCTACCGGCTGACGCACGGAGAGAAGACCGTCGCCCTCGGCCGGACGCAGTGGGCGATCCTCGGGCCGGAGGGGAAGATCCTGCGCTTTGAGCAGTCCGGCTTCCCGGCGGATTTCCCGTTCCGGCCGGGCGCGGCCATCGACGAACCGCCCACGCGCTTTCACGACGATCTGACGCAGGACGAGCTGGTCTATCCCCACCCGGTCCGCGCGACGGACATCGACATGGGGCGGCACATGAACAACGTCGTCTACATCCGCCTGCTGCTCGACTGCTTTTCGGCGAAGGAGCTGGCCTCCGGCATGATCCGGACTATCGAGGCGCATTACGCGAGCCCCTGCCTCGAGGGCGAGACGCTCGGCGTCTTCTGCCGCCGGGAGGAGGGCCGCTGCCGCATGGCCGTCAAACACGCCGACGGCAGACCCGCCGTCCTGGCGCAGGTGATCTTCGGATAAAAGATGCACCCCGGACGAGAGTCCGGGGTGCGTCTTTTACGCGGTGAACGTATAGCGGATCATGACGCCCTTGCCGTCGCCGGTGGTGATGACGGTGTCGCCTGCGGCGTTTTTGCCGGAATCGAGAATGGGGTAGCGGCCCTGCTCGCGGACGTAAGCCTCCGGGCTGTCGGTCTCGATCTCCCGGAACTCCTTGTTCGCATGCGCCTCACCCCCGCAGGGGTTGATGGTCTCGATCAAAACTTCATATTCTTGCATAAGATCGCTCCTTTCTGCGAGTAGTGTACCACAGACCGGCCCGAAGATGCAAATAGGCAGGTTTCACGATTCTGGCGGCATTGACAGACCGGTCTGCCGGAATTAAGATAAAGAAAAACGAAAAAGGGGAAAAACTGCGATGAGAAAATGGATTGCACTGCTGCTGGCAGTCTGCCTGCTGGGTGCGCTGCTGCCAGTAGCGTCGGCGGCGAAAAGCGAGGCGACGGAGGCCGCCGAGACGCTTTATGGGCTCGGCCTGTTCCAGGGTACGGGCACCGACGCCGCTGGACGGCCGAATTTTGATCTGGAGCGCGCGCCGACGCGGGCCGAGGCCGTCACGATGCTCGTCCGCCTGCTCGGCAAAGAGGATGCAGCGAGGGCGGGCGCGTGGCAGACGCCGTTTACCGATGTGGCGGACTGGGCGAAGCCCTATGTCGGTTACGCCTACGCGAACGGCCTGACGGACGGGGTAGATCCGACGCACTTCGGCGGCGGGAGGACGGTCACGGCTACGAGAGCGGGACGGACTTCCAATGGAACGCCGCGTGGGAGCTGACGGACGCGCTGGGGATCAGCGAGGGCCGATACGGCGCGGCGGCGAAGCCGTTTACGCGCGGCGATGCAGCAATCGTCTCTGCGGCGGCCCTCCGCACGGAGCAGAAGGGGAACGGGACGACGCTGCTCAACGCCATCGCCGGAAGCGTCGACCAAACGGCGCTGCGCGCCTGGCAGGCCCGGGAAGCGGAGCAGACCGCGTGGGAACAGCGGGCCCGGAACATCCGGATCGCCGACTATCATCTGCCGTCGGCGCTCGGGACGCAGACGCTGAGCTTTGACCGGGCACTTGCTTTGCGGCATCAGCCCCCGGAAACTGTTGCGCAGGAGGTAAAGAGCCTCGCGGATCTGCTGCAGTATATGATCGCTGTGCGCTTCGGTTATACGACCGATGCAGCCTATACGCCGTGGTACGAGGGCTGGGGCTTCGACGCGCCGGGCGACGAGCAGCTGCGGCGGAACAAGGCGTGCTGTTGCGGCGGTTTTGCGAATTTCGCGTCGTATCTGCTGCGGGGGGACTATGAGAAGGTCGGCATCCTCCGCTGGATCGGCGATAATCATGAGATCAACTGGGTCTATGCGGACGGCGCGTATTATGTGTTCGACCTGACGGCCTACTGCTTTGCCGGCAACTACAGGAGCACGGACGTTCCGGTCTGCCGCTACCAGCGGCTGGAGGCGTTCTGCGAAGACCGGCCGGAGACGTACCGGACGGATACGATGCGGATCGTGGTCGCGTTTGAGACACAGGCGGCGTCCTTCCCGTGGGGCTATGAGAGCGACGGAACAAACGAAACGCTGATCTTCCCGACCGAGACGCAGGGGCGCGTGCAGGTGCTGCATGTGGATGCGGGCTGCACGGTGGAGTATCGGCCGCTCACAGCGGAGCGGAGCAGTGTGTTTGACGGAAGCGGCCTTTCGGTCGGGCGTTATCAGCCGAAGCAGGACGGACTGATCCTGATCTGGGGCGCAGACGAGCTGCCGGGCGGCTGGGGCTTCGGCCGGGTGAGCGACGGGGACACGACCGTAGTCTACTGGAACCGGCAGCTGCTGCGGGACTTCACGGTCACAGTCGAAGATCCCGCCATGTGCACGGTCACGAAGGGTGCGGACGGCGTCCTGACCTTCACAAATGTCCGCGGCGACACGAAGATCACCATCACCGGGCCCGCGGGCACGGCGGATTATATGCTCTACGCGGCTGCCGGGAACTGAAAAAATGCGGAGAAGGGAAGCCCTTCTCCGCATTCTGCTTATTCTTCCGCGCTGAACTGATCCTTTCCGACCGAGCAGAGGGGGCAGGTCCAGTCTTCGGGGACTTCTTCCCAAGGCGTGCCGGGGGCTACGCCGTTGTCAGGATCGCCGAGCTCGGGGTCATAGACGTAGCCGCAGATATCGCAGACGTATTTCATAATTGCGTCCTCCGATTCAGATTATTTGCCGAAGTAGCGGTCCAGCAGGCCCTTGAGCGCGCGGCCGTGTCTTGCTTCGTCCTTGGCCATTTCGTGGACGGTGTCGTGGATGGCGTCGAGGTTGTTCTGCTTGGCGCACTTGGCGAGGTCGAACTTGCCCTGGGTGGCGCCGAATTCGCAGTCGACACGCCACTTGAGGTTGTCCTTCGTGGTGGCTTTCATGTTGGGCTCGAGATCTTCGCCGAGCATCTCGGCGAACTTGGCAGCGTGCTCCGCCTCTTCATAAGCGGCCTTTTCCCAGTACAGGCCGATCTCGGGATAGCCCTCGCGGTGGGCGATGCGGGCCATGCACAGGTACATGCCGACCTCGGAGCATTCGCCGTTAAAATTGGCCTTCAGCTGGTCGAAGATATACTTCTTGTCCGCCTCGGAGATGTCGGGGTTGTTCTTGACGGTCTTGGCGTAGATGCCGTACTCATGCTCGGCCGCCAGGGTCAGCTCGCCCTTGACTTCCTCGAACATGTTGCTCTTGGCATGACAGACGGGGCATTCTGCCGGAGCAGCGTCGCCTTCGTAGATGTAGCCACAGACTTTGCAGACAAATTTCTTCATGATGATTTCCTCCGTAAATGTTGTTTTGTATTTGTGTTGGTGGATGGTGATTACTGTGTGTCTTTTTTCATGCAGGCCGCGCAGACGCCGCTGACGGCGATGCGGCAGGTCTCGACGCTTGCGCCGGTCTGCTGCTCGACCTCCTGCAGGGTATCCGCGGGAAGCTCGAGCCAGTTGATGTCGCTGACGGCGCCGCAGACCCGGCAGATGAAGTGCGCGTGCGGGTCGGTGCGGAAGTCGAACCGCTCAAGCCCATTGTACACGCCGACGGAATCGATGGTCCCTTCGGCCTTGAACATGGCAAGATTGCGGTAGACCGTGGCGAGCGAGAGATCGGGGATCGTGGGCTTCAGCTGGTTGTAGACCCATTCCGCCGTCGGATGGCTGGTCGTGCAGCGCAGACATTCCAGGATCGCGTCGCGCTTGCGGCTGTGCTTTCGGACGATAGACATGGGCATGGCTCCTTGCTGAAACGATATTGATAATAATTATCATTACGGCTATAGTATATCCACGGGACCTGCATTTGTCAAGAGGGTTTCAGAAAAATTTTTTCGCGCAAGAAACCGATGGGATCGTCGGTTCCTTATGCCGCCTCGCCGCGGATCAGCTTTACGAGCGCGTTTCCGAGGATGCGGGCAGAGCGGAGCGCCTCGGCCAGCGTATTGCCGCTGGCGCCGACCTCAACGAGCAGGGACCCCGGCGTCTCATGCTGGTTGAACCGCTCCGTGCGCAGGTCCAGATCCCGGCAGAGCCCGGGCGCGCTGCGGTTCAGAAGCGCCTGCAGCTTCAGGGCGTTGGCCAGATTCTCCTGCCAGTCCGGGTGGGGGAGACCGCCCTCGTCCGTGCCGACGACGAGCATGAGCTCGGCGCAGGCCTCGCCGTCCGGGTAGGCGGTCAGGGCAACGGGGACGCCCCCGGCGTCCTCCGCCGCGTCGCGGTGCAGGTCGAGCACCATCTGGATGGTGGGGTAGGCGGCAAGATAGCCCTCGATGGTCTGGCGCATGCGCTCATAGGCGCCGTTGTAGTTCGGGTAGTCGTTCGGCTCGGTGTCGTGCAGGACTTCAATGCCCGCATCCTGCAGGATCTGCGCGATCTCGTCACCGATGCGGATGACGGAGTAGCGGCTGTCCTGCGTGCGCAGCTCGTCCGACTCCGGGTATTCAAATCCGGCCTCCATGGTATAGGCCTCGCTCGAATGCGTATGGACGATCAGGACGGTCGGCCCGTCCTGCTGAAAATCGAGGCTGCTCGGCTGCAGGAGCAGCGTCTGCTTGTCCGGCGTGTAGCTGCAGGCTCCGGCGATCCGGATCCCGTCCGCCTCCTCGGCGGAGAAGACCGGCGGGGTGTAAGTGGGTTCTGGTTCCGGTTCCGACGCGGGTTCCGGCTCTGCTTCCGGCTGCGGCTCCGGAGGGACGATCGGTTCCGGCGCGGCGAGGATCTCGAGCGTCAGGATGTCCGGCTCGGGTGCCTGCGCCTGCGGCGCGCGGCCGAAGGCCTCGTCGACGGCGGCCGCCGCGCCTGTTGCCAGCAGCAGCCGGACGATCACGGCGAACGCCACCAGACTCATGCAGAAGCGGTTTTCGATGCTGCTGTTTTTCATATGCTTCGCCTCCATCCAGAGTATATGCGCGGGAAGCGGCGGGCAGAACCGGAGCTTTTGGCAAGAAAATCGCAGCTTCCGGCGACTTTCCCATTGAATTTCCCCATCGGTTCGATTATAATACAAAATAAGTATGAACATGCGGGAGGAACAGGGCGTGGCACAGGTTTTGGCAGTCATCTCCGGCAAGGGCGGCACGGGCAAGACCTCGCTCTGCGCCGGGATCGCGTCGTGCCTGGCCATGGACGGCCTGCGCGTGCTGTGCATCGACCTGGACGTCGGCCTGCGGAATCTCGACATTGCACTCGGGATGCAGGATGTGGCGGTTTTGCCGTTTACGGCGCTCATGCGCGGGGAATACTCCCTGCAGCAGGCGACGCAGCACCCGACGCTCGCAAACCTCTTCCTGCTGACCGCCCCCGTGACCGAGGATCCCGAGACG
>OMAA01000493.1_pt1 | contig 17503 bp, 15 predicted proteins | sample 1674191 | NCBI WGS metagenome assembly OMAA01 (sample SAMEA103958152, study PRJEB25191) | human gut metagenome | biome: human-associated habitat [ENVO:00009003]; feature: intestine environment [ENVO:2100002]; material: feces | place: Germany | collected 2013/2015
CATGCTTTTTCATGCAAGCAAGAAACGCATGACCTTTTGACCCTTGTATCATACATAATAATAAAGTATAAGAGGTGCTTACAAAATCCGCAACCTGAATTTCGCAAAATTGTTGTAAAGTATTATGGAAAAGTGATATTATGAAACTAATATTTGGAAGGTTATGTGATGAGCATAGAAAGATGCAAAGTAGTAGTTGAGGAAAGATGAAACAACAGAAATTATTAAGTCTGATCCGTCAGGCGATACAAGATTACAACATGATAGAAGACGGAGACAGGATCGCGGTAGGTGTTTCCGGCGGCAAGGATTCCCTGACTCTGCTTTATGCGATGAAGCTGTTGCAGGAATTTTACCCGAAGAGGTTCGAATTATCTGCGATTACCTGCAATGTAGGATTTGAAGGGATGGATTTTACGGGTGTAGCAGAGTTTTGTAAGCACCTGGAGATTCCTTATGAGCAGGTCGATACAGAGATTGCCCGGATCGTATTTCAGGAGAATAAGGATACAAGACCGTGTTCTTTGTGTGCAAAGCTTCGGAAGGGTGCGATGTATCAACGGCTGGGAGAGCTTGGAATCAATAAGATGGCATATGCACATAATAAGGATGATTTTATAGAGACAGCATTGATGTCATTGATCTATGAAGGTCGGTTCTATGCATTCCCACCAGTGACAGAATTGCCGGAAGCGGGAGTGACGGTGATCCGTCCGATGATGTATGTTCCGGAGCGAGGTGTAGCGCACTTTGTTGCAGACCAGGGAATCCGTGTGGTTAAGAATACGTGTCCGGTAGACGGTTCAACAAAAAGAGCGTATGCAAAACAGTTGATGGAGCAGATCAACAGGGAGACGCCAGGGGCGAAGGACAGAATCATGCATGCGATCGTGAACGGAAGGTTCCCGGACTGGCCACTGTAGTGATGGGAAAGTGATTAAGAAAATGCATTTTTTACTTCCCTATTTCGCCTATCTGTGTTACACTAACGAATGAGTTATTTAACTTTTTTGTAACAATTACGAAAGTGATAGGCTCATTGAAAAGGGAAAACAACATGGAAATGCATATAACTATTTGTAGAGAGGGATGCAGATAGTTAATAGGAGGAATTATTTATGTGTGGAATCGTAGGATTTACAGGAAACCATCAGGCAGCTCCGATTCTGTTGGACGGATTGTCTAAGCTGGAATACAGAGGATATGATTCAGCAGGTCTTGCAGTGCGTGACGGAGAGCATCTTGCACAGGTTGTTAAGGCGAAGGGACGTCTGAGTAATCTTTCAGAGAAGACAGACAGTGGTAAGGCACTCAAGGGAACTTGCGGTATCGGTCATACACGCTGGGCGACTCACGGTGAGCCAAGTCAGATCAATGCACATCCGCATGTATCTGGAAACTGTGAGAGAAGTGGATCCGGTACAGTTGAGTCTGAGGTTGTCGGAGTACATAACGGTATTATCGAAAACTATACAGAGTTGAAAGAGAAGCTGTTAAAGCATGGTTATACATTCTACAGTGATACAGATACAGAAGTAGTGATCAAACTGGTTGACTACTATTATAAGAAATATAACTTAGGACCGATCGATGCGATTGCCAAGACTATGGTTCGTGTACGTGGCTCTTATGCACTTGAGCTGATGTTCAAGGATTATCCGGGAGAGATCTGGGTTGCCAGAAAAGACAGCCCGATGATCATCGGTATTGCAGATGGCGAGACTTATGTTGCATCTGATGTACCGGCAATCTTGAAATACACAAGAAATGTATACTATATCGGAAACCTTGAGTTTGCAAAGCTTGTTCCGGGAGAGGCTCATTTCTATGATCTTAATGGTGACGAGATCGAGAAAGAGACAACAGAGATCAAATGGGATGCAGAGGCAGCAGAGAAGGCCGGTTTCGAGCATTTCATGATGAAAGAGATCTATGAGCAGCCGAAAGCAATCCGTGATACTCTGAATTCTGTTGTGAAAGACGGAGTGATCGACTTTACGGATATTGATATTACAGAGGAAGAGATTAAGAAATACAGCCAGATTTACATTGTTGCGTGTGGTTCTGCATGGCATGTAGGAGTTGAGGCTCAGTATGTGATCGAGGAGCTGGCACAGATTCCGGTTCGAGTAGAGCTTGCATCTGAGTTCCGTTACCGTGAGATGCCGCTTGTGAAGGATGGTCTGGTTATCGTGATCAGCCAGTCCGGAGAGACCGCAGATACATTGGCAGCTATGCGTATGGCGAAAGATAAAGGACTTGCTACACTTGCCGTTGTAAATGTAATCGGAAGCAGTATTGCCCGTGAGGCAGATAAGGTGTTCTATACACTGGCAGGACCGGAGATTTCGGTTGCTACAACAAAGGGATACAGCGCACAGCTTGTAGCTCTTGATTGTATTGCAGTTCAGTTTGCGAAGGTGAAAGGCCTGATCACAGACGAGCAGTACAGCTATTATATTTCCGAGCTTCAGACAATTCCGGAGAAGATTGAGAAGATTCTTCAGGATAAGGAGAGAATCCAGTGGTTTGCAGCCAAATATGCGAATGCACATGATGTCTTCTTTGTAGGCCGTGGAGTGGACTATGCAGTATGTCTGGAAGGAAGTCTGAAACTGAAAGAGATTTCTTATATTCATTCTGAGGCTTATGCGGCAGGTGAGTTAAAGCATGGAACAATCAGTCTGATCGAGGACAATATTCTCGTAATCGGAGTTCTGACACAGAGCAAGCTGTATGAGAAGACAGTCAGCAATATGATGGAATGTAAGAGCCGTGGCGCATATCTGATGGGTGTGACAAACTATGGCAATTATGAGATGGAAGACAAGGTAGACTTTACAGTCTATGTTCCGAAAGTGGATGAGCACTTTATGGGAAGCCTCGCAGTGATTCCGCTGCAGCTGCTCGGATATTATGTAAGTGTTGCAAAGGGACTTGATGTAGATAAGCCGAGAAACCTTGCAAAGAGTGTAACAGTAGAATAAGAATATGATGAATCAGGCAGGTCGGGAAAATGAATCCGTCCTGCCTGATTTTGGCAAGAGCCAGAAACAGCACCGCATCTTCTCACTGTTCTGGCTCTTGTTTTATATAGGAATTATTATCTAGGCATATCCCACTTTGTATGATCTGTATGAAGCAGCATATGAGATTTGTGTGACAATGGTTTCTCAAGGAAATCGTTGTACAATTTCATAACATCCTGGTTCTCATGGGAGAAACGGATCTTTGCGTTCTTGTCAAGGAAGTAGAGGTTTGCACCGCGTGTGTGTGCAAGTTCTTCGCCGTCGTGGATCGGCTGACCGCCTCCGCCGACGCATCCTCCCGGACAGGCCATAACTTCCACAAAGTCGTAGTGTACTTCACCATGTTCAATTGCTTCAAGTAGTTTGCGTACATTTCCAAGACCACTGACAACAGCAGCGCGGATCGTAGCATCACCGATCTGGACTTCAGCTTCTACAACACCCGTCTCAAAGGATGGACTGCGGACGATCTTAAATGCATCCGGATCCGGGTTACGTCCTGTTACAAGATAGTGTGCGGAACGAAGTGCAGCTTCCATAACACCGCCGGTAGCACCGAAGATAACACCGGCACCGGACCACTCTTTCATAAGCGGATCACATTCGCGGTCTTTCAGGCTCTTTGGATCAATATGCGCAGCACGGATCATTCTTGTCAGCTCTCTTGTAGTGAGAACTGTGTCAATGTCATGTCCGGCATACTCGCCGTAGAAAAGTTCCATGTTGCGTTCACCTTTTTTCGCTACGCAAGGCATGACAGATACGGTGTAAATGTCCTCCGGAGCGACACCGATGGACTGTGCAAAATAAGTCTTCATAATAGCACCGAACATCTGCTGTGGTGACTTGGCTGTGGACAGCTGTGGCACCAGATGCGGGTACTGTGATTTGATGAAACGGATCCAGCCAGGGCAGCAGGAAGTGAACATCGGACGCAGCTTTAATTCTCCTTTGGTGAAGCGCTGCAGGAATTCATTTCCTTCTTCCATGATTGTAAGGTCAGCAGAGAAAGAAGTATCGAAGACGTAGTCTACGCCGATCTTTTTCAAGGCGTCCATGATCTTTCCGATTGTTGCTTCTTCTCTGGACAGGCCGAGAGCTTCTCCCCACGCGGCACGGACTGCCGGAGCAACCTGTGCAACCACCACTTTCTTCTTGTCAGCAATCGCACTCCATACATCCTCTGTATCATCACGCTCACGAAGTGCGCCGACAGGACAATGAGTGATACACTGTCCGCAGAGAGAACAGGAGACTTCATTGATCTTTTTATTTCCGTTTACATTGATCGTTGTTCTTGAACCTGTACTTGTAACATCCCAGATGTTCAGTCCCTGGATCTTGTCACAAATCTGGATACAGCGCATACATTTGATACATTTGCGTGAATCACGGATGAGTGGGAATGTCTTGTCCCAAGGTGTATCTTCAAAGCGTTCTTTGAACGGAAGATCGATCAGGTTCAGATCATTTGCAACCTGCTGAAGTGTACAGTTCCCGCTTCTGACACAGGTTGCACATTTGCAGTCATGTTGGGAAAGGATAAGCTGTACAGTCTGTCTTCTTGCAATGCGTACCTTCGGGCTGTTCGTGTAGATCACCATGCCTTCGGTTACAACGTTATTACAGGATGTGACCAGACGATCTTTCCCTTCAATTTCAACAACACAGACACGGCATGCCGCAATCTCGTTGATATCTTTTAAATAACATAATTTCGGAATCGGAGTTCCAAGTTTTGCCGCAGCTTCCATGATAGTAGTTCCGGAAGGTACGGATATTTTTTGATTATCAATTGTAATATTTACCATTTTTCTTTCCGACCTCCTTTAAAGATACCATAACCGAAGTGGTCGCAGCGCAGGCATCTGTGGGATTCCTGTTTTGCTTCGGCTTCTGTCATACAGTTTTCAACACCTTCAAAATCACAGACACGGCTGCAGGCTTCACGTTCTGTAAGTTCAACTCTTCCGCAAGGTTCACGGTCGCTTAAGCGAGGCTCCGGAATCTCAACATCGCAGCTGATGATATGGTGGAAACCAAGATATTCATCGATATTGGCTGCAACAACCTTTGAAGCGGCGATTGCTTTGATTACAGAAGCAGGTCCGGATGCACAGTCTCCACCGGCGAATACGCCAGGGATATTGTCGAAACCGCCATAACGCTCTGTCATGATCTTACCGCGGGAAACCGGAACACCGGCTTCAGCGAAGTGTTCAGATTCGATATCCTGACCAATCGCAACGATGAGTGTCTGACAAGGGATAAGGAAATCTTCTTCACCTGTCGGACAGACACTTGCACGACCGTCCTTGATCTTGCTGATCATCTGTGGTGTGACGTAGATACCTGAAACGTGTCCGTTCTCATCAGTCTTGATTCTGGATGGCGCTTTCAGTGTGAGTACTTCAATTCCCTCTGCAACTGCACCTTCGATCTCAGCCGGAAGAGCAGTCATATCTGCAGTACGGCGTCTGTAAACGATACTTACTTTTTTAGCACCGAGACGTTTTGCTGTGCGGACGGCGTCCATGGAAACGTTACCGCCACCGATGACAGCAACTTCCTGTCCGGTGAGATCAGGACTCTTGTCTTCCCCAACATCACGAAGGAACGACACAGCAGAGATTACGCCTTTTGCCTGTTCGCCTTCGATACCAAGTTTCTTATCAGTGCTTGCACCGATGGAAATAAGAACAGCATCATATTCCTGGCGGAGACTCTGAATTGTGATATCTTTACCAATACGTTTTCCAAATTCTACCTGAACTCCTGTCTCAAGGATTGCCTGAATATCTTCATCAAGACGATCTTTCGGAAGTCTGTAGTTCGGGATTCCATAGCGGAGCATTCCGCCGAGCTTTGGAAGCATCTCGAATACGGTTGTCTGATGTCCCATCAACTGCAGGTAGTAAGCAGCACTGAGTCCACCAGGTCCACCACCTACGACAGCGATACGCTTTCCGGTGGAAGGTGCGCATTCCGGTGGCGGAACCTTGCCTGCATAATCAGCGGCCATACGTTTCAGTCCACGAATATTGATGGCATCATCTACGATATTTCTACGGCAGCGGGCCTCACAAGGATGCTCACAAATAAAACCGCAGGTTGTCGGGAACGGATTATCCTTACGGATCAGACGGATTGCGTCAGCGTAACGGCCCTCTCCGGTCAGTGCGATATATCCAGGGATATCAACATGTGCAGGACAGAGAGAAACGCAAGGTACAGGCTGTGTATAGTGGCAGGTACAGCGTCCCTGACGGACATGTTCTTCATAATCTTCGCGACAGTCTCTTAAGCTCTTATGTACCATGGCACCGGCTTCATATCCGATCGGACAGTCAGATCCTTCGCGGATGGATTCAGACAATGTGTCAATCAGATCAAGTGTCTCCATTGTAGCAGTACCGTTCATAACATCTGTCAGAAGGTTCTTCAACTGCCACAGCCCAACACGGCACGGGGTACATTTTCCACAGGATTGTGTCTGACACATCTCGATGAATGCACGAGTCATGTCAACCGGACATAATCCTGGAGGGCTGGATTCAATTCTGCGTTCCAGATCTTTGTACAGCTCTTCAACAACGAGCTGGCCTTTGTCTGGACCTGGGATTTCAAGTCTACTCATTTTAAACCTCTCCTTTTACCATAACGTTCATTACTGACTGATTTGAAAAAACCTATCTTCAAACCAGTAAAGTTCCATTTAGTAATATTCTACAAATAAATCTAAAAATTATCAAGAAAAGTTTAAAAAATGACAAGCTTGTTATTTATTATACGAACAACAAGCTTGTCAAAAATAAACAAAAATATTCTAAAAAATATTGAAAAACAGCTAAAAAATTTAATTCATATAGCGGTAGCAACGAAAATAATAACAGAGCGTTCACCTAAAAATATTTTAGATTCTACCGTAGGCATTGAATTTTTGTGAAAAAACTGACATTTAGGATCGCCGGTGTTGACCGCAACTTTCCATTTGTAATGTTCAGGAAGTTCCGGCAGAGTGAGTGTAACCGGAAACCATCCGGAATTTACAGCTAGATAAACAAGGTCTTCTTTTTGGGTTGCTTCATTATAGCCTGCGAATCGTACACAGACAACATGGCTGTCACCGGAGAAATTTGTCTCATCAGGAGTGAGCCCATGCGTGCTCATTGCCGGAACACCAAGATAACTTGGCTCGAGATCCTTACGGATGACAGGATGATCTTTGCGGAACCGGATCATATATTGAAAGAAATCGAACAGATCCTTATTTTTTTTGAGGAGACTCCAGTCCAGCCAGGAGATCAGGTTATCCTGGCAATAAGGGTTATTATTTCCATAACGTGTGTCTGCGAATTCATCACCGGAGAGGAACATTGGAGTTCCGCGGCTGCAAAGCAGAACGGCACAGGCATTTTTCATCAGTCGTTTACGAAGTGCCAGAATGGCAGGATCATCTGTTTCGCCTTCTACGCCACAGTTCCAGCTGTTATTGTCGTCAGCTCCGTCAGTGTTCCCCCAACCGTTGGCTTCATTATGCTTCTGGTTATAACTGTACAGATCATAAAGCGTGAATCCATCATGACAGGTGAGAAAGTTGATGGAAGCATTTCCACCTCGGTAAGCAGGATCGTACAGATCAGGAGAACCTGTGATTCTTGCTGCAGCAGTCGGGGCAAGGAAGTCATCTCCTTTTAAAAAGCGGCGCATATCATCACGGTAGCGCCCATTCCATTCAGCCCAGCGCTTCCAGGAAGGGAAAGAACCGACCTGATAAAGTCCGCCGGCATCCCATGCTTCAGCGATCAGTTTTACATTTCCAAGGATCGAGTCGAATGCAAGGCTTCGCAGAAGCGGTGGTTGGCTTAGAGGGGTTCCGTCATCATTTCGTCCAAGAATGGAAGCAAGATCAAAACGGAATCCGTCTACACGGTATTCGATGACCCAGTAACGCAGACACTCCAAAATCATGTCTCGTACAACAGGGTGATTGCAGTTCAGTGTATTTCCACATCCGCTGAAATTATAATAATGTCCGTCCGGAGTCAACATATAGTAAATGTTGTTGTCAAAGCCTTTGAAAGAAAAGCACGGACCGAATTCATTTCCCTCAGCAGTGTGGTTGAAGACGACATCGAGGATCACTTCTATGCCATTGTCATGGAGATCTTTGATCAGTGTCTTGAGTTCCAGTCCTTCGCGGTTATATTCCATAGAAGAACAGTAGCTTGTATTTGGTGCAAAGAAACTGACTGGATTATATCCCCAGAAATCAATAAGTTCATTTTCATCAATCAATCGTACATCACGCATCTCATCAAATTCGAAGATTGGCATTAGTTCAACAGCATTGACTCCAAGTTCTTTCAAATAAGGAATCTTTTCGCGCAGGCCTTCGAATGTACCGTGGTGCTTAACACCGGAACTTTCATCCATGGTAAATCCGCGGACGTGTAGCTCGTAGATGATCAAGTCTTCCATAGGAATAGAATGGTGACGCTGGTCACCCCAGTCAAAGTTGGATTGTACCACACGGGCACGATAACCATGCTGGGCGTTATTTACATGCCCCCACTGGCTCTGTCCGGTGACGGCGCGCGCATAAGGATCCAGCAGGATTTTGTTTTTATCAAAACGGAGTCCTTTCTTTTCATCATAAGGACCATCCAATCGATAGGCGTACTCAAATTCTTCGATATCCAGATCAAAGACGATCATAGAATAGCAGAATCCGATCCTGTAACTTTCCGGAAATGGAATCACGGCGTAAGGTTCTTCGGCTTTGCGGTGAAACAGCAGAAGCTCGCAGGAGGTAGCACCGTGTGTATGAATCGTAAAGTTGACACCACCCGGGATAGCGACTGCACCAAATTCACGGAAAAAGCCGGGACGGATCTGGAATCCATTGACGGTATCGATTGGCTTGAGTTGTTCGGATATTACTGGCATATAGGAAAACTCCTTTCTAATTGTATTCAAGTTAGAATGAATTAAGAATTAACATAACAATTGACATAAGTATAACACTTAGAAAAATAAAAGCATAGGTTCAGCCTATCATTCTGTGAGAAAATGTGCTACAATGATACCACTATTTATTTGTAGAAAAGAGGTTATGGTATTATGGCAGAAGAGCAGAAAACAGCAGGATGTTCAGAGGAATCCTGCGCCAGCTGTGCCAGTGCAGGAACATGCACAAGTAAGAAAGTTGATATGCATGAACCGATGAACATGTATTCATCTATTAAAAAAGTGATCGGCGTTGTCAGTGGAAAGGGCGGCGTTGGTAAGTCACTCGTGACAGCATCCCTTGCAAGAATGATGAGAGCAAAAGGATATCATGTGGGTATCATGGATGCAGATATTACAGGTCCATCTATCCCTAAGATGTATGGACTTCATGAGATGGCAGTAGGAACTGAGCAGGGAATTCTTCCATGTGAAGCAGCAGACGGAACAAAGATCATGTCTGTCAATCTTCTTTTGGAAGACGAGGAAGCACCGGTTATCTGGAGGGGACCAGTGATCGCAGGTGTTGTAAAGCAGTTCTGGACAGATGTTATGTGGGGAGATCTTGATTATCTCTTCGTTGATATGCCACCTGGAACAGGTGATGTTCCGCTGACAGTATTCCAGTCTCTTCCGGTTGATGGCGTTGTGATCGTTACATCTCCGCAGGATCTTGTACAGATGATCGTGAAGAAGGCATATGGAATGGCGAAGCAGATGAATATTCCGGTTCTTGGAATTGTTGAGAACTACAGCTATGTGAAGTGTCCGGATTGTGGCAAAGAGATTAAAGTATTTGGAGAAAGCCACATTGATGAGATCGCAGCAGATCTTAACGTTCCGCTTCTCGGAAAGATGCCACTTGACCCGGCAATCGCGCAGATGGTTGAGGAAGAGAAGTTTTCTGAGGCAGAGAATCCATATCTGGAAGGATTCGAACTGTAAAGCAAGTTGAGTGTATGTAATGGGAGTCATGGAAGACAAGGTTGGGGGATCTTGTCTTTCGTGGCTTTTTTACGCGAGCAACGAGCAAAGTCCGTGCTCCTAAAAGAATAACAGAAAAGCACAAATTATAAATCAGACAGGAGGTATTAACACATGATAGGCGAAAGAATAGAATTATGGCACAAAGAAGAATATCATTACCCTGCGGCGCATGGTTTTATCCCGATTATGGTCAGCTATATTCATGAGGATGAGCTGATGCATCCGGCGATGCTGGTTGTTCCGGGAGGCGGTTACAGACTTGTATCGCCTTCGGAAGCACATCTGGTTGCTATGGAATTTTATCAGGCCGGTTATAATGTGTTCGTCCTTGAATATACAGTGAATCCACTGGATGAAGCACCATTAAAGCTTCAGCCATTGAATGATATTTCCAGAGCGATGCGAATGATCCGTTTTCGTGCAGAGCAGCTGCACGTTTTGTCAGATCGGATCGTGGTGTGCGGATTTTCAGCCGGAGGACATCTGTGTGCGAGTCTGTGTGTGCATGGAGCGGATATCGAGGATCCGGATGAAAAATATCAGAAGTTTTCAAACAAACCGGATGCTGCTGTGCTGTCTTATCCGGTAATCACTACAGGAAAGTACACACATAAAGATTCTTTTGTAGCATTATATGGAAAGAATCCTACAAGAAAAGAGCTGGAATATATGTCAATTGAAAAGCATGTAACAAAAGAAATGCCACCATGCTTTATCTGGCAGACAGCAACAGATGGAACAGTTCCGGTGCAGAACAGCTATCTTTTAGCACAGAAATGTCTGGAAGAAGGAGTTCCATTTGCGCACCATGTATTTTCAGAAGGCGTGCATGGTATGTCTGTTGCAACAGAGGACTGGCTGGAACGCAGAGGGAGAGAATCTTATACACAGGAGCAACTCCGTATGCTGGCAGAAGCAATCCTTGCGGGAGAAACTTCATTTCCAAAGGAAATGGGAGAAGAACTGCTTGTGAAAAATGGAATTGGAAGAACACAGCTACCGAAATGGACAGTAGAGCAAAAAGAAGAGATACGAAGGACACTGAAAGAAGTACAGAGTTGGCCAAAACTGGCAGAGGATTGGCTGGAGAAAATAATTAATTACAAAGGAGAAGCACGATGAGAATTCTATTGATCCGTCACGGAGATCCGGATTATGTAAATGACACATTAACAGAAAAAGGAAGACGTGAAGCGGCACTGCTTGCAAAACGTGCAGTATCTATGAATATGGGGGAATGCTATAAGTCTCCACTTGGAAGAGCGAAGGATACGGCGACTCCATGTCTTGAGGTAACTGGAAAAACAGCAGAAATATTGGATTGGCTGCAAGAGTTCCCGGCGCAGGTTGATTTGAATAAAAATCCGGAACTTGAAAAAGCATATCCCGATGTGAAAAAAGAAGGTGAGCATTTCCTGCCTAGAATTGCATGGGATATGGTTCCGGGGTATTGGACAGAACATGAAGCTTATATGGATAAAAATGCATGGCGTGAAACAGAAGTGGCGAAAAATTCTGATCTTGTAGAAGTATACGATCATGTGATTGAAGAATTTGATCACTTTCTCGCAGAGCATGGATATGTAAGAGAAGGGGCGCATTATCGTGTGGAGAAAGAAAGTGATGAGACAGTGACATTTTTCTGCCATTTCGGAATCAGCTGCGTGCTGTTGTCCCATTTATGGAATGTATCACCATTCGTGCTTTGGCATAGTCTGGCTCTTGCACCGACTTCTGTGACAGAAGTAGTAACAGAAGAGAGAGAACAGGGAACGGCATATTTCCGTGGATTGAAAGTAGGAGATATCTCACATCTCTATGCAGGTGGAGAAGAACCGTCCTTCGCAGCAAGATTCTGTGAGACATATAGCAACAAGGAGCAGAGACATTAAAATCAAATGTCTCTGCTCCTTGCTTTATGGATTTTGGTATTATTAAACCACTTTCTGATAAGCAATTCGTTCTGTTCCATCCTCAACATATACGATTCCGCAATATTTGAATCCATTCTTATCTAACAGATGCTGCATTACGATATTGTCCCGGTGTGTATCAATACGGATATTGCCGCATTGTTCCAAAGCCCAGTTCAGGCAGAAGGAAGCAGCACCTTTTACATTTCCGGTGGAAGTGATGCGGTGAACAACTCCGTAACGGGAGTCGTTGATCCATTCACCTTCGTAGATGCGCATGTAAGTCGGATCAGCCCCTTCTTTATAATAGAAAGTAGCAACTATCTGGTCCTTTTCTGTGCAGACATAACTGTTCCCCTCAGTGATGTCATCCAGAATTAACTGTGGAGAAGGATAATTGTTTTCCCATTGAGAAGCATTTCCGTGAGTTGCCATGAATCTGCGTGCATGTTCGTACATCTTAAGAAGTACTTCAAGCTCTTCTGGTTTTGTCTTTCTGATTTCCATAATATTCCTCTTTCATAAACTAAATATAGATACGCTAATGCACTATTATATCAAAAAACAGAACGTAACTCCATTGACAAAAATATAGAGAAAACATGAAACGAAATCGTTATCATAGAGGAAAAGTACCTAGAGTGAATTTTGAAAGAAAAAGAGGCTGTTTATTTGTCTGTAAATCAGACCGTACACATGGGGAAAATGTTCTTTTTACAGTACATTTTTACTGTATTAAAGTTCGTACAATTCCCCGTAAAATGGGCGTTTTTTCGTATATTTTGTACTAAATCGAATACAAAGCGATTTCCGATATTTATTCTCGATTTTACGCTTGTCATTTATTTAACACGGTGTTATACTATGCCCGTAAAACAATTACAAAACTATTTTAGGAAAGAATATAGGAGGATTTTTCAATGGCTAATTTTGAGCAGTGGGCTGGCTTCAAGGGAAGAAAATGGACACACTCTGTAGACGTGCGTGATTTCATCCAGGAGAACTACACACCATATGAAGGTGATGAGGCATTCCTTGAGGGACCAACAGAAGCAACAGACAAATTATGGGGAAGACTGCAGGAGCTTCAGAAAGAAGAAAGAGCTAAGGGCGGAGTTCTTGACATGGAGACAGAGGTTGTTTCCGGTCTGACAGCATATGGCCCGGGATATATCGATGAGAGCATGAAAGACCTTGAGCAGATTGTTGGTTTGCAGACAGACAAGCCGCTGAAGAGAGCATTCATGCCTTATGGTGGAATCAAGATGGCAGAGCAGGCTTGTACAACATACGGATACCAGCCAAGCGAGAAACTGCATGAGATCTTCACAAAATATCATAAAACACACAACCAGGGAGTATTCGACATCTACACACCAGAGATGAAGAAAGCTCGTCATAACAAGATTATTACAGGACTTCCGGATACATACGGACGTGGACGTATCGTAGGTGACTACCGTCGTGTTGCACTGTATGGTATCGACTTCCTGATCGAGAGAAAACAGTATGACTTCGAGCGTTATGCAAGACACGGCATGAAGGGTGAGGATTTCCGTCTTCGTGAAGAGCTTGCAGATCAGATCAAAGCTCTGAAAGAAATGAAAGAAATGGCTGCAGCTTACGGATTCGATATTTCACAGCCGGCTAAGGATGCTCATGAAGCAGCTCAGTGGCTGTACTTCGGATATCTTGCAGCAATCAAGACTCAGAATGGTGCAGCTATGTCTGTAGGACGTATCTCTACATTCCTTGATATCTATATCGAGAGAGACCTGAAGGCTGGAAAGATCACAGAGAAGGAAGCTCAGGAGATCATCGACCACATGGTAATGAAATTCCGTATGGTTAAGTTCGCAAGAATCCCATCTTACAACCAGCTGTTCTCAGGAGACCCGACATGGGCAACACTTGAGGTTGGTGGACTTGGACAGGACGGACGTTCTATGGTAACAAAGAACGACTATCGTTTCCTCCACACACTGAACAACATGGGACCTTCACCAGAGCCGAACCTGACAGTTCTTTATTCTTCAAGACTGCCAGAGAACTTCAAGAAGTTCGCTTCCCTGATTTCTGTAACAACAAGTTCTATCCAGTATGAGAACGATGATGTTATGCGTCCGGTATGGGGCGATGACTACAGCATCTGCTGCTGTGTATCTGCTACAGAGACAGGTAAAGAGATGCAGTTCTTCGGAGCTCGTGCAAACCTTGCTAAGTGTCTTCTTTACGCTATCAACGGTGGTATCGATGAGAAGAACAAAGTACAGGTAGGACCGGCTTACCAGCCAATTACTTCCGAGTACCTTGATTACGATGAAGTAATGGAGAAATATGACCAGATGATGGAGTGGCTGTCCAAGCTGTATGTTGATACACTGAACATGATCCACTACATGCATGATAAATACTACTATGAGGCAGCTCAGATGTCCCTGATCGATACAGACGTTAAACGTTCTTTCGCAACAGGTATTGCTGGATTCTCACACGTAGTAGACTCCTTAAGCGCTATCAAATACGCTAAGGTTAAAGTTGTCCGTGACGAAGATGGTCTTGCAACAGACTTCGAGATTGAGGGAGACTTCCCAAGATACGGTAACGATGATGACCGTGCAGATGAGATTGCTGTATGGCTTCTGAAGAAATTCATGCACAAACTGAACAAGTGCCACACATACAGACATTCTGTACCGACAACATCTATCCTTACAATTACATCTAACGTTGTATATGGTAAGGCTACAGGATCTCTTCCGGACGGAAGAAAGGCTGGAGAGCCACTTTCACCAGGAGCTAACCCGTCTTACGGCGCAGAGCAGAGCGGACTTCTTGCTTCTCTTAACTCTGTTGCTAAGCTTCCTTACGAGCTTGCACTTGACGGAATCTCTAATACACAGACAATCAACCCAGGTGCACTTGGACATTCTGATGAAGAGCGTAAAGAGAACCTTGCTCACGTACTTGATGGATACTTCGATCAGGGAGCACATCACCTGAACGTAAACGTATTCGGTGTTGAGAAACTGAAAGATGCTATGGAGCACCCAGAGAAACCTGAGTACGCTAACTTCACAATCCGTGTATCAGGATACGCTGTTAAGTTTATCGACCTTACTCGTGAGCAGCAGCTTGACGTTATCGCAAGAACTTGCCATGACCACATGTAAATAATGTTGCGATTTGCGGATAAAAGATCATAAATAACAGATAATATATCAGGACGCAGTCATTTCACCATGCTGCGTCCTTTTTTCATAAGACCTGCAATTATAAAGAAATGTCAGAAGACAAATCTGAAGGTTGCAGAAGAATGGCAGGAAACTGCCGGAAAAAGAAGGAGAAATATATGTCAGAAGTAAAAGGATACATTCACTCAACAGAAAGCTTCGGTTCCGTTGACGGACCTGGCGTACGCTTTATCATTTTTGTAAGCGGATGTCCAATGCGCTGCCAGTTCTGCCACAACCCGGACACATGGAAGATGCAAGACGGCGAACTGAAGACAACAGATGAACTGCTTAAGACAGCACTTCGCTATAAAAGCTACTGGAAAGATAAAGGTGGTATCACAGTCAGCGGTGGAGAACCTCTGATGCAGATGGATTTCCTGATTGACCTTTTCAAGAAAGCGAAAGAACAGGGAGTTCATACCAATATTGATACAAGCGGAGCTGTATTTACAAAGGAAGAACCATTCTTTGGTAAACTGCAGGAGTTGCTGAAATACACAGATATGCTGATGCTTGACATTAAACACATTGATGATGAGCAGCATAAGATTCTCACGGGACAGAGCAACAAGAATATTCTTGAGTTTGCACGTTATCTGTCTGATATCAAGAAACCAATCTGGATCCGTCACGTACTCGTTCCGGAGCGCAGTGACAAGGATGAGTACCTGGAGAGACTCCATGATTTCATCGGGACACTGGATAATGTAGAGCGTGTTGAAGTTCTTCCATATCATACACTTGGTGCATATAAGTGGAAAGAACTTGGATATGATTACAAGTTAGAGGGAATCGATCCTCCGACACAGGAGAGAATTGAGAATGCAAACCGTATTCTTGAGACAGCGAAATATTTAAAATAAGATAAAAAAAGAACTCTGTTATGAGATGTATGAATCAATACATTCGTAACAGGGTTCTTCTTTTATAAATACTTTACTTAAAATTTTCTCAGAAAGAAGAAGGTCACGACACACACGATTGTCTCGGTAACAGGAAGGCAGAGCCAGATACCTGTCATTCCCAAAAGTGCGGCAAGCAGGAACGCAATCGGCAGAATCAGTACAAGTCCACGCAGGATGGAAATGATGAATCCCGGTACCGGCTGATCAGAAGCACTTAAATAAGTCGCTGACACCATATTGATGCCTGAAAAGAACAGGCTTACAAAGTAAATGCGCATTCCTTCTGCTGCCATTGAAGTAAGCAGCGGATTCTTGTCTTTATTAAATAAGTCAGCAATCGGAATTGCAAAGACAAACACAACCAGATAGGCGATGAAAGCCATAAGTAATGCAGTGCTTAATGCATAGCGTCTTACCTGGTGGCGTACAGGAGCTCCATTTTTACCAGGGTGGCTGCTGACAATCGGCTGGATGCCCTGCCCGATTCCGGTAAAGATCGCCACAAGTACGAGTGCGATATTAGCAAGGATACTGTATGCCGCAAGTCCGGTCGTTCCGCTGAACTTCAGCGTCAGCATGTTAAAGACAAGAATTACGATGCCGGAAGATAATTCAGCGACAAGAGAAGAAACTCCAAGCCGGCAGATATCTATAGCAGTTTTCAGATGTATCCTTGTTTTTACCAGATGAAACTGATTCTTCTTTTTCCAGAAATGCATGGACAGAATACTCATCCCAACCAGTGGAGCAGTTGCAGTAGCCAGTGCAGCTCCGGTCATGCCAAGCTGCATAGGATAGATGAAAATGTAATCCAGCACAATATTTGTCAGACTTCCAACGAGCATTGCAGTCATTGAAAGTCGCGGTTCTCCATCATTTCTGACAAAACAGTTCAACAGATTGTTGCACAAAAACAGCGGAGAGAACATAAGCAGGATGCGGATGTATGGAATCGCATGCGGCAATGTAGTTCCGTCGGCTCCGAGTAAGACACAAAGAGGTCTTGCAAAAAACAGTCCGATGCTGAAAAAGAACAGCATAGCTACAAATGCAAGCTGAAGTGCCTGGGTGAAGATCGTGCGATGAATCTCACTGTCAGCTCTGCCGGAGGAAAGCGAGTATCGCGCAGCAGCACCCATGCCAATCATCAGCCCTGTTCCGTTTAACAAGCTGAAAGCAGGAAGAACCAGATTAAGCGCAGCAATCGCATCCGAGCCGATTCCCCGGGCAACAAAAAATGTATCGGCAAGGATATAACAAGAATATCCGATCATGCCGAGTACATTTGCTGAGACATATTTAACAAAGAGTGGAAATACATGTTCCCGGGCAGTTAAAGTGACTGAGTTGGATGACATAATAAAAAATTCCTTTCTGTATTTTCAGAATGCGTATAATACCATAGAATTTTGAGAAAATCAAAT
>OMAA01000494.1_pt1 | contig 17498 bp, 14 predicted proteins | sample 1674191 | NCBI WGS metagenome assembly OMAA01 (sample SAMEA103958152, study PRJEB25191) | human gut metagenome | biome: human-associated habitat [ENVO:00009003]; feature: intestine environment [ENVO:2100002]; material: feces | place: Germany | collected 2013/2015
TAACTAGTATTGGGATTGGTGCATTTGAAGATTGCACTTCTTTGAGTAGCCTTGTTATTCATGATGGTGTTACTAGCATTGGGGATTCTGTATTTCGTGGTTGCTCTTCTTTAAGTAGTCTTACTATTCCTGATAGTGTAACTAGTATTGGCTTTGGTGCATTTCGTTATTGCTCTTCTTTGTGTAGTCTTGTTATTCCAAATAGTGTGAATGATATTGAAGATTGGGCATTTGAAGGGTGTAGTTTTCCAGATAATCTTAAACAGGAATTAATTTCCCGTTTTGGTGATAAAATATTTTGGTAACTATGTTTTTTTGTTAAAGGCATCTTCTTCATGGGTGGTGAAGGTGGTGCCTTTAATGTTTGTTTTTTTTAAGCTTTTGCCCTTACAGGGCGCAAGGTTGATTGCTGGTTTACCCAGGGCGAGTACCCTGGGCTAGGAGCTTCTGCCCCTTCAGGGCGTGTGGGGGTGAACTTGCTTCATTTTTTCGGGGCGTGCTTCACCCATTTACTAAAGTTTTGTAATGGAATAAAAACGCCTAAAAACAAAAATGTAATCTCATAGGCGATAGGAAATAATCTAAATGAAAAGTTTTTTCGCTTGGAAATCAAATAGTTATCCCTTGTTTTCTTTCTATTATTATAAAAACATTCTTAGAACGTATAAAGCATTTTCAACGCTTTTTTTATGTTTTTATGCAATAAGTTGAGTTCTTTTTTTTCTCTCTTTGAGGTAATCTTGATTTCATTAAGCATTTTTCCCAATAATGCCCCGATTTTTCCCAAGAAACCACTGATTTTTCCCAAGAACAGCAGTTTTTCGGGGAAAGTGTGGGAAAAGGCTTGCAGTAAAATAGGGGTGTTTTATTGGCTTTTTGTTAATATTTTGCGATTTTTCCTTGGTTTTCCCATGCTGAAAGAATTGCCCTTTTATTTTTCCCAAGAAATGCCCGATTTTTCCCAAAATTGTGGGTTTTTCGGGGAAGCTGTGGGAAAAGCATTGTTTTGCCTTATTTTCTGCAGTACTTTTGCAGCGTCGAAGAAACAAGACAACGCTGAAATGGTTTGGTGCTCTTGAAAACCTCTTCGTGCATTATATAATATGTATACTCAGATCATGAGAGTGGTGCAGCAGGGCGAGGCGTTCGCTGTACAGAGTCAGAAAAGTGAGAACGGACAGATGATGAAATGCAACATCATCCTCCAGGAGATGGGCGGCAAGTATGAGAACCAGTACGCTGCGGCAATGCTCGGCAATATGGCGCAATGTAAGTATGCTCCGGGCGAGCTGGTGGCGGTAACGCTCCGTTTTACGACTCGTGAGTATAATGGTCAGGTTTATCAGGATATCCTGGTTACGGACATTGAAAAGGTAAAAGGGTAAAAAGGTAAAAAGAACCTTAACCCTTTGCTACCACGTTACCATAAATGGTAAAAAGTTAAACTGAGTTGAAACAGAGGAGGATTTTCCATGGTAAAGCGCGCAACAATCCGGATGTTTCTTCTCCTAAAAATTCAATTCAGATTATGGTTAAGAAAGTAAATAAGGTTCAGAACAATACTCAGAATAATGTTCAGAATCAGCAGGTGAATAATAATGACTGCCAGCATGTGCAGTTGGGTGGAATGGCTTACTATGATGCTAAGCAGTATTTCCTCTTCAGTCCTCAGGAATCGGGGGTGAATAAGGTTCCTCGATTCCGTTCGATGGGCGTGGCTCAGCAAATGCCTGACGGAACATTTGATTTCGTGGTGCAGCACCGCCTCAGAACTCAGTCGGAACTGATTAAGAAACTGGCGCATGGTCGTGTGAGCAAGACCAAGGACGGTGCTGTTCAGCTCACCTTGAAGGTGTTCTGCCATGAGGGAATCAACATCGCCCAAACGTTGGCTGTTGAGGCAGCTGAAGGTGCTGATGCGGTAGTGGATTACCAACTGAAACATTAGGATTTTGTATTCAACTTAAAACGATAAGTAGAAACAGATAGATGAGTTGTTATTTAATAAAGGTGGAGAACGGACACAAGGTTGCCCGCTCCATCACCTCGGAAGAGGAGTATAAGCAGCTGCGTGGAAGCAATGAGCAGAAGGCGAATCTTCGTCTGGCTCGTGCCGGAAACGATGCTGCGAAACGGAGACTGGTGCAGTTTAATTATTCCGGCCATTATCCGCAAGGCGTGGTAAAGGGAATGAAACTGCCAAGCGGTGCTTTCGGATTTGATATGGATGAGCCGGAGGCTTTCGCCAAGGCTGCCAAACTGCTGCTGAAGGAACCGGACAAGTACGGATTGCTGATGCTGGAACGTAGCGCACGACAAGGCGGACATGCAGTGTTTGAACGTGAAAAGGGCAAGACGGTTCTGGAGAATCAGGTTAGGATTGCTACGATGCTCAAGTGTGAAATGGATACTTCGGCTCACGACATCAATCGTGTTTATTTCACTACTACATCGGATGGCGAAGATTTGCTATTCCTTTCGCCACGGCTTTTCAAGGATGAATATGATGAGGCTGCCGTGGCAGCTGAAGGGAAGGTCCTGGAAGAGCGTGAAAGATACGGACAGGAGGAACTGCCGGAAGGAGCGCACAAGGCAAACAAGCATTATGAGCCCTGGAAAGAAGAATTCAAGAAGGATTCTCAAGGGGTTTTTAAGGGTCAGGAATTTAAGAATTCGAGAATTTCTACTTCTGCTGCGTCAACTTCTGCTGCAGCAGCTTCTTCTGCTTCAACTGCTTCTTCTGCTCAGGACAATTATCTCGGGATTCCTTATGGGGAAATCATTAAGAAGTGGTGGCAGATGTATAATGATGGGCAGGAGCCGATGCGCTCCAACCGCAATACGCTGACCTTTGAGCTAGCTGTGAACCTGCGCCACATCTGTGGTTTTGACCGCAATCAGCTGGCTCAGATTATTCCCTGCTACGATGGGTTTCCCGAACAGGAAAAGATGGCTTGCATCAACTCGGCATTGAACGAGAAAATCACGCAAATGCCTAAGCGACTGAAGAATGTGCTCTCTGCCATCCGTCAGGAACGAATGAAGCAGGGAAATGTGGGTGGTGGTTCGGAGGCTGACAATGAGGCGCTGGTAAATGCGCTGGACGAGGCTAACGCCAAGGATGATCTGTTCTATTATAATGCGCTGCCTAAGTTGCCGCAAGGCATTCGTGACTCCATCAGCGCAGTGGGTCCGGCACTGGCACTGCCTGTAATCACAGCCATCTGTCCTGCCATCGGAATGCTCGCAACGGGCGTGAAGGTTTCCGTTCACGGCAAGATGAACTCGCTGAACCTCATCTCCTACATCGCCGGAGATTTTGCATCTGGCAAGGGTAGTATTGACCCCGTGATTGACGCATGGACATCGGAAGTTAAACAGATGGACAAAATGTATCAGCAGCAGGAGGATGAATGGAGAGCCAAGAAGCGTGCGGCTAAGAATAAGAAGGAGCAACCGGAAGAACCAAAGCTGCCTGTAAGATGCTTGACACTGAACAATACGGTGGCGAATCTGGCTGAACGACTGGCGAACACGGAAGGCAAGCACGCCTTCTCGTTTACTCCGGAAGCTGACACCGTAGCGCAGAAGTGGAAATCGGCAATGAGCGACTTTTCAGTCATGTTGAGACAGGCTTACGACGGAACAAGCTATGAGCGTGAAGCAAGAAGTGCGGATGCAGTGAATGTTCATATAGACAGACTGTTATGGAACGTGGTGATGTGTGGAACGCCTGATGCGCTCTATCGAGTGGTAAGCAATTATACGGATGGTTTCCAAAGCCGTATCATCGTGGCAAAAACACCCGATAATACCTTCACTCCACTTTCTGACAACATGTATGTAATGAACGAACGTCAGCGTGATCGCATTATTCAGATAGCTCATCTGCTGCCGCTGATGTCGGGTGAGGTAGAGCTGCCGAAGCTAGAGGAAAAGGGTAGAAAATGGCTGGAACAGATAAGACTGGAAACGATGAAAAATGACGACAAGGTGAAAGCCCGCCAGCGTTTCCGTATCTGTCCAACCACGATGAGAATGATGACCTGCATCATGCTCTGCAAGGTTCTGGAAACGCTGATTCAGAAGCATGGTTTCAATGGAGCCGAGAAACAGCTGAAGGAGTCACCTGATTTGTGGAAGGGAATGCTCGTAAAGACGCAGACACCAACCATGCTGAATGTCTTTGATGTACTGGCTGACTATCAGCTGGATAATGCGCTCTACTTCTTCCGTAGTCGCATAGAGGATGCGTTCTCATCCAAGAATTATTGCAGTCAGTCGCCCTACGATCGTACACATAGAGGTAAGAATGATTCCATCTTCGAATGTCTTGACGTAACTTTCACCTTTGAGCAGGCAGAGCAGCAGAGTGTTGCCGTAAAGGGCGCAACTGCTACCCATGAGACGGTAAGGCAGATGCTGAAGAATTGGAAGCGCCAAGGTTTGATCAGTATTTTACCAGACAAGCGTTATCAGAAAGTTACTTCTATCATATAAAATCCGGTCATTTCCGGTCATGGTCATTTCCGGTCATTTTGGTTTTCGGTTCTTAAATCAGCCTTAATGGCCGGCCTTGATCCAATTATTCATTATCAATTATTAATTGTAAATTATCATGAACATCAATATATTCCGCCGTCGCTTCACTCCATGGAGTGTAGATGGCACAATGGTTATAGGTGGCAAGATTTTCTGCGACACCTTAGAACGTCCTAACCGTCATTTGCCAGCAGGACGTTATAAGATTTCTCTCATTCCTACCAAGCAAAAGAAGGTGTCGGAGACAAAGAAGAAAAATAAGTATGAAAGAGGAAAATATGAAATTGTTATCAAGCCTGTTATTCTGTTAAGATCCCATTACGTGCCTCGTACTGTTAGGCGCAGAGCTCGCTTCGTGCCTGGCAACGGTCCGCTACGTCTGAGAAACAAGAGTATCATTCTGGGCAAGTCTCATTATACCGGAATCGTTACGCAATCAGAAGAATGCTATAATGAATTTTGCCAGTTGTTGAATGAGGAATTCAAGAGGATGAAGAAAAAGCATCTACCGTGCAGAATCAATCTGTTTATCAGGGATTGGGGTGTTGACGAAATCCCCCTTAATTATCTGCTTATTTTTCAATAATTAATATTCAATATCATGCGTAAGATAAAGGAAATCATCATTCATTGCAGTGCGACCAAGGAAGGTCGCAACTTCACCGTAGCGGATATTGACCGCTGGCACCGGGAGCGCGGAATGCGCTGCATAGGTTATCATTTCGTGATTTATCGTGACGGCAGCATTCATGTAGGCCGTGCGATAGAGGAGGTTGGCGCCCATTGCAAGGGCCATAATTCCATCAGTATAGGCATTTGCTACATCGGCGGCTTATCAAAGAAAGGTAAGCCGAAGGATACAAGAACCCGAGAACAGAAAGCGGCAATGCGCTCGCTCATCGAGCAGCTGAAGGAGGAATATCCATTAGCCACGATTCATGGCCATAATGAATTTGCCAACAAAGCCTGTCCCTGCTTTGATGTAAAGAAGGAGTGGGGGAAGGAGTAGACACAAAAATAGCGGATCTTTCACAGACCCGCTATTTGATATTTAATAAATACTCTGGAATGAATTTTAATCATCACCAAAAATAAAAGATGTCTTATACAATGCCCTGAGCCATCATAGCCTTAGCTACCTTCAGGAAGCCGGCTACGTTTGCACCCTTTACGTAATTAATATAACCATCTGGCTCAGTACCATACTTCACGCAGTTAGCGTGAATATCGTTCATGATGTCGTGGAGCTTAGCATCAACCTCCTCACGAGACCACTTCAGACGCTCTGAGTTCTGGCTCATCTCAAGACCTGATACTGCAACACCACCTGCGTTGGCTGCCTTACCTGGAGAGTAGAGAATCTTAGCATCCTGGAATACCTTGATAGCCTCTGGAGTAGAAGGCATGTTAGCACCCTCGCTTACTGCGATAACGCCGTTGGCGATGAGAGCCTTGGCTGCCTCCTCGTTGATTTCGTTCTGAGTAGCTGATGGGAGAGCGATGTCTGCCTTCTCAAACCAAGGCTTAGCACCTGCAACATATTTTACACCATACTTCTCTGCATATTCCTTGATACGGCCACGCTCTACGTTCTTGAGCTCCATGATGTAATCGAGCTTCTCGCGGTCGATTCCGTCTGGGTCGTAGATGTAACCATCTGAATCTGAACATGTAACTGGCTTAGCACCCAACTGGAGCAACTTCTCCATAGTGTACTGGGCTACATTACCTGAACCTGAAACCAAAACAGTCTTGCCCTTGATGTCAATACCCTTGGTAGCGAGCATGTTGCAGAGGAAGTATACGTTACCGTAACCTGTAGCCTCAGGACGGATCAATGAACCACCGAACTCCTGACCCTTACCGGTCAAGACGCCCTGGAACTGGTGTGTCAACTTCTTGTACATTCCGAAGAGGTAACCTACCTCACGGCCACCTACACCGATGTCACCAGCTGGAACATCCTCGTCTGGACCCATGTGACGATAAAGCTCTGTCATGAAAGCCTGGCAGAAACGCATTACCTCGTTGTTGCTCTTGCCACGTGGAGAGAAGTCAGAACCACCCTTAGCACCACCCATTGGGAGAGTAGTAAGAGAGTTCTTGAATGTCTGCTCGAAAGCCAAGAACTTCAAAATACCCAAGTTTACTGACTTGTGGTAGCGAAGACCTCCCTTGTAAGGGCCAATCGCGTTGTTGTGCTGAACGCGGTAACCCATGTTAGTCTGTACGTTGCCCTTATCATCTACCCAAGATACGCGGAACTGGATGATGCGGTCTGGAATGCAGAGACGCTCGATGAGGTTTGCCTTCTCAAACTCTGGGTGCTTGTTGTACTCTTCCTCGATAGTACCGAGAACCTGACTAACTGCCTGAATGTACTCAGGCTCGTTTGGGAATCTTCTTTGGAGATTCGCGATTACTTCTGATGCTTTCATAATCTTTAATCTTTTATTGTGTTTAAATTCTTACTTCTTTATTTCTGCTTGCAAAGATACATGTTTTTCTTGAAAACACCAACAAAAAGAAAGAAAAAATGCAGAAAAAGTAGAAAAAAGATATTTTTTAACATTCTTAATCACGATTTGTAGCGCTTTTGTGTACGCACACCTTATTATATAAGAGACGTTTTTCGGGGTTTAAGCCTTTATTTCTGTTTTAGGGAATCTTGCATTCTGACGACTTCTGTTTATCTATCCTGCGCCATAGGGCATAGATGAGCAGGATGACAGCGTAGAGACCGATTACCTGAGGCAGACTGATTCTTACGTTTTCGATGCTTGCTCCAGGCAGCATGCTGATCAGTTTTATAGCTGTATTCAAAAACTGGGTGATGCTGGTCAGGGCGCCTGATGTAAGGCTGATAAGTGGGGCGACAACCGGTGCTATGGGCGCCCATAACGTGAGTGGGGAGAACAGAATTAATGCTGCTCCAAGATATAGGATGAGGGTTGCTGCGGGAATGGCGATGTAATTGGTGAGAAGGGAATAGCACGATATTCTGCCGAAGGTGTAGACGATGACCGGAAGGGTTCCTATCTGGGCTGCCAGTGAAACGCAAAGGAGGCCCCATGCCCAACGGAGGAAACGGCTGCGGATGGGGAGGAGGGAGTAAAGGGGTGGGAAGAACAGCAGTATGGAGGCTACTGCCAGGAACGAAAGCTGGAAACTCAACTCGAAAAGATAGAGCGGACTGATGAAGAGCATAAATATATAAGCTGAGGCTAAGGTGTTGAGCGGCAGACCGGTACGATGGAAAGCTAAACTTAAGCTGTAGGCTGAAAGCATGATGGCTGCACGGACTGCACTTGCCGGCAATCCTATGAGAAAAACGTAGGTCCAGATGGAGATGAGGGACAGGATGATGGTGTAAACTGAGTACTTTCTGCCGCCTAGCAGAAAGATGAAAAGCTGGAAGATAATGCCTATATGAAGTCCGCTTACTGCCAGGATGTGACTGGCTCCGGAAATGGAGTAACTGTTTCGGGTGTTCGAGTCGAGTGCGCTCTTGTCGCCCAGCGCCATGGCTGCGATGACTGCATAGTCTTGCTGTTTTACGTGAAGGGAAACCAGTTTGCTTTCAATATTGCTTTTATAGCGTTCGGTATTGATTTTTGCCCGTGTGAGGTAAGACAGTTCCTGCCAGTTTTTCAGTTGTGTAGAGGTTTGGGAATCAGCTATTTGCTTACAGGTAAGAAAAGCCCCAAGGCTCAGGATGCATAAATGAATCATCACGCATTGGGAGAAGATGAGAAACTGGTGGTTCCTGCTGAAGTAAGCTTTTTGGCTTAAGAACTTAATAAGGAAAAAGATGATGCTGCCAAGGGCGCATGAAATGATGGAGATGATGAGCCAGAAGCGCATGTTGAAATCATCATAGCCCCATTTGGCTATGATGATTCCGATCGTCAGTGTGAGGCTGATGGTCATGAGCGGGGTGAGGGGTAGCTCTTTCATCATTCCTCTTTCCTTTTTAAAAAGATGATTTATTTCCTATTTCTTGAATCCGAAGATGCGCTTGATGAATTTCTTCACAGCGTTTTCTTGCTTCTGTGGATTTACGATAGGGGTGTGCTTGCGTGCAGCCGGCTTGTCGCCCTTTTTCTGGGCTACGCCTCTGCCACGGCCGTTGCTGCCCGGGCGAACATTGTTCTCGTTGCCTGGGCGCTGCTGGTTGCTGTTATTGCTGTTATTGCGGCGCTTCTGGCTGTTGCTGTTCTTTGGCTGCTCGCCTGGCTGGGCTGGCTTTCTGTTCTGCTGCTTTGCGTTCTGCTGCCTGTTGCCCTGCTGTGGCTGCTGCTTTGCGTTCTGCTGCCTGTTGCCCTGCTGTGGCTGCTGCTCGTTGTTGCGTGGCGCTTTTTCCTGACGCTCGTTTGGCTTGTTTGGCTTGCGCTTGTGAGAAGTTTGGTCGCGGTCTTTCTGTCGGCGGTTCTTGGCGCTGTTCTTTCCGCCCTCACCGTTTCCGCCGTTACCGCGTCTGTTGTTTCTTCCGTTTGCGCCTTTCTTCTTCGGCTTGTTGAGCTTGATGTATTCAGGACCTTCGCCGCATCCCTCAGGGAGAGGCATCTTGTCTACCACCTTCTCCAGGAACTTCTCTATCTGCTGGAACCAGTACTGGTCTTCTTCGCTCACGAAGGTGATGGCTCTACCATCGCGGTTGGCACGGGCTGTACGGCCGATGCGGTGAACGTAATCTTCTGTATCGTGAGGAACATCGTAATTGATGACCATCTCAATATCATCGATGTCGATTCCGCGCGCCACAATGTCGGTAGCTACGAGAACATCATACTGTCCGCTCTTGAACTTGAACATCACATCGTCGCGCTCAGCCTGTTCCAGGTCGCTGTGCATGGCTCCGCAGTTTACTCCAATCTGCTGGAGGGAAGCTGCGAGTTGCTTCACCTTGAATTTGCTGCCGCTGAAGACGATGACACGCTTCAGGTCGCCTGCCTTGAAGATGTCCTTGATGATGGTCATCTTCTGGGTTTCGTAGCATACGTATGCTTCCTGCTTGATTTTCTCGGCTGGCTTGCTGACGGCAAGTTTGATTTCTACCGGATTCTTGAGCAGGGTCTTAGCCAGTTCTTCTATCTTCTCAGGCATGGTTGCCGAGAACATGATGGTCTGGCAGGTCTTTGGCAGTTTTGCCGCGATGGTCTTGATGTCTTCAGAGAAACCCATGTCGAGCATGCGGTCGGCCTCGTCGAGAATGAAGAAGCTTACCTTGCTGAGGTCTACATTGCCCAGAGAGATATGGGAGATGAGGCGGCCCGGGGTGGCGATGACTACATCGGCGCCCATGCGGAGGCTGCGCAACTCCTGATCGTAACGGTTGCCGTCGTTGCCGCCGTATACGGCTACGCTGCTCACGCCCTGCAGGTAATAGCCGAAGCCTTGCATCGCCTGGTCTATCTGCTGGGCGAGCTCGCGGGTTGGTGACATGATGACGCAGTTGATGGCGTCTTTAGGATAACCGCCGTCATCGAGCTTGCTCAATACTGGCAGCAGATAGGCTGCGGTTTTGCCGGTTCCGGTCTGGGCTACACCCAATACATCGTGACCTTCTAATATCTCTGGAATGCACTTTTCCTGTACAGGAGTGCATGTGTCGAAGCGCATGTCGTATAATGCGTCGAGCACGTTGTCGTTTAAATCTAATTCGTCGAAATACATTTTTTTTAATGTTGAATGTTGAATGTTGAATGTTGACTTTTTACCTCGGTGCCTTGCGGTAGCAGAAGTAGGCTACGATGGCGAAGAGGAAGTTTGGAAGCCACGCTGCCAGAACAGGCGGGAAGTTGGCCTGGATGGCGAAGGTGGCAGAAACCGTCTGCAGCATGATGTAGCCGAAACTCAGCGCAAGTCCAACGCCCAATGCTGCTCCCATGCCGCCCTTGCGCTTGCGGGCTGAGAGGGAGACACCGATGATGGTGAGGATGAACGAGGCGAAGGAAGAGGCGATGCGCTTGTGGTATTCTACCTCGTACTGCACTACGTTGCCCGAACCGCGGTTGATCTGCTTGGAGATGTAATCGCGGAGCTCAGGACTGGTGAAGGTTTCCTGCTGACCCTTGGAATAGACCAGGTCGGTAGGTTCCATCATGATGATGGTGTCCTTCTGGGCTCCGCTCGTAATATGCTCCTTCATGCCCTGAAGCTTGCGGATTTTCCAGTTGCTCAGTTGCCAGTGATACTTGCTGTCGGAAATGGTGTCATACTGGATGTCCATCGCAGTAAGGTGGCTTACGAGTTTCTTGTCCTGGAACTTGTCGAGACAGAATCCGTAGCCGCGTTTCATGCTGTTGTCGTAATGCTGCATATAGGCAATCACTCCCTTGTCTACCTGCAGCTGTACATTCTCGGCACTGGTATTCTTCTTCTTGTTCTTGTACATCGTCTCGAAGTTCTGCCTGATGACGGTTCCGTGGGGAATGACGTAGGCTGAAAGTCCGAAGGAGAGGGCTGAGAGCAGCACGCAGGTAATCATGTATGGGCGGAGGAGACGCTTGAAGGATACTCCCGACGCCAGGATGGCAATGATTTCGGAATTGCTTGCCAGCTTAGTGGTGAAGAGAATGACCGCCACGAACACGAACAGCGCACTGAAGAGGTTGGCAAAATAGGGCACGAAGTTGGCGTAGTAATCGAAGATGATTGCGCGCGCCGGTGCATGGTGCTCTGTGAATTTTGACAGGTTCTCGTTGAAGTCGAAGACGATGGCGATGGAGATGATCAGGGCGATGGAGAAGAAATAGTAGCCCAGAAACTTCTTGATAATGTACCAGTCGAGCTTCTTGATGTACCTGAACGGGTTGAGAAACCGGAATATGCGCAGGAACCGGAGCTTGTGAGCCAGCCAGCGCACAGCCCTGATGAGCCACCCGAACTTGCGGGAAGCCCATCGGCCGGTGCGGTAGAGCCGGCGGTGTTTTCTTATTTTCTTAAAATCTTTCATGATGCTTGCTTACTTAAATTCTTCGGCCAAGCTGGTCGATGATGGAATTTTTCCATGCCACGAAATCGCCCTGCTCGATATGATGGCGGGCATCGGTCACGAGGCGCAGATAGAAAGAGAGGTTGTGGATGCTGGCTATCTGCATCGCCAGCAGCTCCTGGGCCTTGAAGAGGTGGTGGAGGTAGGCCTTCGTGGTTACGAGGTCGATGTCGCAGCCGTCTGGATCTACCGGACTGAAGTCTTTCTCCCACTTCTTGTTGCGCATGTTCATCGTGCCCTGATAGGTGAAGAGCATGGCGTTGCGGCCGTTGCGGGTCGGCATTACGCAGTCGAACATGTCTACGCCGCGCTTGATGGCTTCGAGGATGTTCTGCGGGGTTCCTACGCCCATCAGATATCTCGGCTTGTCTTTCGGCAGGATTTCGTTCACTACTTCTATCATCTCATACATCACCTCGGTAGGCTCTCCTACGGCAAGTCCGCCGATGGCATTTCCGTCGGCTCCCTTGTCGGCAATGTATTTGGCTGCTTCGCGGCGCAGGTCCGGGAAGGTGCAGCCCTGAACGATAGGGAAGAGACTCTGCTGATAGCCGTAGAGGGGCTCGGTCTCGTTGAACCGCTTGATGCAGCGGTCTAGCCAGCGCTGGGTGAGCATGAGGCTGTTCTTGGCGTACTGGTAATCGCTCTTTCCCGGTGGACATTCATCGAAGGCCATCATGATGTCGGCGCCGATGATGCGCTCGGTGTCCATCACATTTTCCGGTGTGAAGAAGTGCTTGCTGCCGTCGATGTGGGAGCGGAACTCGCAGCCTTCTTCCTTGAGCTTGCGGATGCCGGTGAGCGAGAAGACCTGGAAGCCGCCGCTGTCGGTGAGGATAGGACGGTCCCAGCCGTTGAACTTGTGCAATCCGCCTGCTGCCCTGATGACGTCAAGACCTGGGCGCAGGTAGAGGTGATAGGTGTTTCCGAGGATAATCTGTGCCATGACCTGCTTCTTGAGTTCCTCGAAGTGGACGCCCTTCACGCTTCCTACGGTTCCTACGGGCATGAAGATTGGGGTCTTGATCTGTCCGTGGTCGGTGGTGATGATGCCTGTACGCGCATCGCTTGCTTTATCTGTTACTTGTAATTCAAATTTCATTTCTATTCTTTTTTATCATTTTCCTCAATGCTGAAGTCTGTAGGGTTTTTCACCTTCTCGTCGGTCAGCGCGAACTGCCAGACGTCAGCCACATTCTCTACATAGTGGAAGTCTACGCCCTTGAGATATTTCTCCGGTATTTCCTCTACGTTCTTCTGGTTCTCCCTGCACATCACGATGTGCTTGATTCCTGCCCGCTTGGCTGCCAGAATCTTCTCCTTGATTCCGCCTACCGGGAGCACTTTGCCGCGGAGGGTTATCTCGCCGGTCATGGCTGTGTTGGCACGCACCTTGCGCTGGGTGATGGCTGAGGCGATGCTGGTGGCGATGGTGATTCCGGCAGAAGGACCGTCTTTCGGGGTGGCTCCCTCAGGCACGTGGATGTGGATGTTCCACTGCTCGAAGATGCGGTAGTCTACCTGCAGCAGGTCGATGTGCGACTTGACGTATTCCAGTGCGATAATGGCTGATTCCTTCATCACGTCGCCCAGATTTCCGGTCAGGGTGAGCTTGCCAGCCTTGCCCTTGCTGAGTGAGGTTTCGATGTAGAGGATTTCGCCGCCTACTGAGGTCCAGGCAAGTCCGGTTACCACTCCTGCATAGTCGTTGCCCTGGTAGATGTCGCGGTTGAACGGCGGATTGCCCAGCAGGTCTTTTACTTCGGCAGGGGTGATGGTGTAGTTCTTCAGCTCCTGGTTGCAGGCAAGTTTGTAAGCCATCTTGCGCAGACTCTTGTCAATCTGCTTCTTCAGCTGTCTTACGCCGCTCTCCCGGGTATAGTGCTCGATGATGAACTCGAGGGCATTCTTGTTGAAACTTACCTTCGGCGAAACCTTGTCGAGTCCGGTGCTTTCCAGCTCTTCCGGTACGAGATGGCGCTTGGCAATCTCTGTCTTCTCTTCGGTGATGTAGCCGCCTACTTCTATCAGCTCCATACGGTCGAGGAGCGGACGCGGAATGACGCTCAGGTCATTGGCTGTGGCGATGAAGAGCACCTTGGAGAGGTCGTAATCCATATCGAGATAGTTGTCGTGGAAGGCATTGTTCTGTTCCGGGTCCAGGACTTCGAGCAGGGCTGATGCAGGGTCGCCGTTGAAATTGCTCTGCGCCACCTTGTCAATCTCGTCGAGGATGAAGACCGGATTGCTGCTGCCAGCCTTCAGCATGTTCTTGATGATGCGGCCCGGCATGGCTCCCACATAGGTGCGGCGGTGACCGCGGATTTCGGCTTCATCGTGCAGACCGCCCAGCGACATGCGTACATACTTGCGCTTCATGGCTGCTGCGATGCTCTTGCCCAGACTGGTCTTTCCTACGCCCGGAGGACCGTAGAGGCAGAGGATAGGACTCTTGCCGCCGCCGTTCAGCGCTCTTACGGCGAGGAATTCCAGGATGCGCTCCTTCACATTCTCCATGCCGTAGTGGTCGTGGTTCAGAATGCGCTTGGCACGGGTCAGACTGAGGTCGTCCTGGGTGTAGGAGTTCCAAGGCAAATCTACCATGGTCTGCAGGAATCCTATCTGTATCGAATAGTCAGGACTCTGCGGGTTCAGGGTGTCGAGCTTGGCAATTTCTTTCTTGAAGATTTTGGCAGTTTCTTCGCTCCAGTTCTTCTGTTTCGCCTTCTCCAGAATCTCCTTCTTCTCCGGACTGGCGTTGCCTTCTCCCAGTTCTTCCCTGATGTTCTTAATCTGCTGCTTGAGGAAGTATTCCTTCTGCTGTTCATCGAGGTCGTAGTGGGTTTTGTTCTCAATCTCAGTCTGGATGCGTAGCAGATGGCGCACCTTGTTCAGAGATCTGATGGCAATCATGATGCGCTCGCTGAGTTTTTCCTCTTTCAGCATCTTGATTTTATCCTCGATGGAGAAAGGAAGGAGGGAGCACATGAAGTTGCATTGCATGTGAATGCTCGACAGTTCGTTGATGGCCTGGATAGCATCATCAGAATAGTTGGCGCTCGATTTGATATAGTCTGTCGCTTCGTAATGGAAGTTCTCATAGAGCATTCTGAAGAGTTCATCGTTGTTCTCGTCAGGCCATTTCTCCGGAAGACTTTTTACGTCAATTACTGTGTAAGGCTCTTTTTGAACGAGATGTTTCATCTGACATCTGCCCAGACCCTGGATGATGATGCTCATCTGCTCTGTGCCAGGCATCTTGATCACCTTGATGAGTTTGGCGAAGACACCTACAGGGTAGAGGTCTTCTTCGTAGGGCGATTCTGTATCTTTGTTCTTCTGGCAGAATACGCAGAATATGGTGTCTGGTTTCTTTTCCAGCATCCGGACGAGATTCAGGCTTTCCTTTCTGCCCACAACGATAGGGGTCATGTTGGTAGGGAAAACTACAATATCTCGCATGCAGAGGGTAGGGTACAAGCCTTCTTCCTGGTCTTCGATCAGGGTTTTCGGGTCGCCCTCGTAGTCTGCAATCATTTGTATTCGGGTACTTGTTCTTCTATTATCCATTTTGTTATGATTTCTATTTTCCGTGCAAAGGTACTCATTTTTTATGAAATATCGTGGAAGATGATAGATTATTTAATAATAAAATTGCTTTTTCTATATATTAGTACCCGTTTTTATAGATGTAAGTAGCTGCTTTTGCAGGTGGAAGTGGCAATTTCTGCTGCTTGCGATAAAATAAATCGGCGGCGCATTCGTTTTCTTCTGTAAAGAGACAGAAGAATTTATGGGTAATTTTCGATTTAAACAGTTTGAGATAGAGCAAGACCGTTGTGCCATGAAAGTGGGAACTGACGGCGTTTTGCTGGGTGCATGGGCGCAAGGTGGCAGGCGGATTCTGGACATTGGTTCCGGAACGGGACTGATTTCGCTCATGATGGCGCAGCGTTTTCCTGAGGCTGAGGTAGTGGGGATTGATATGGATGCTGATGCCTGCGGACAGGCGAGGGAGAATGTGATGGCAAGTCCGTTTCGCGACAGGGTGGAAATAGAATGCTGCAGACTGCAGGATTTCGGGGGAGCCGGTGTTTCGAAAACTGCTGAGGCTTTGGAAACTGCTGAAGGTTTGAAGGCTGATGGTGGTGCATCGGAAACTGCTGAAGGTTTGAAGGCTGCCGGTGTTTTTGATGCGATAGTGAGCAATCCTCCGTTCTTTGTTGATAGCTTGAAAAATCCGGACAGTAAGAGGACGATGGCGAGACATACGGACAGTCTTCCGTTCCGCGATTTGTTTGCGGGTGTAAAACGGCTGCTTTCTGATGACGGTATTTTCTCTGCAATTGTTCCTGCGGAAGTAGTGGAGCAGTTTGTTGCAGAGTCTTGTATATTAGGTTTTTATCTTATACGGAAGTGTGGTGTAAAGACGGTAGAGCGCAAGCAGCCCAAGCGCTTTATGCTGAGTTTTGCCAAGCATCGTATTTCGACTTATGAAGAGCATGTTGAAACGATGATGGATTCGCATGGAAACCGCTCGGAATGGTATAGGAAAATAACGGAAGAATTCTACCTTAGTGATTAATGAACTCAAGTTTCGCATATAAGCTCCACACGCCCTGAAAGGGCAGAAGCTCCTAGCCCAGGGCATCGCCCTGGGTAATTATGGACACAAACTTGTCGCCCTGTAAGGGCAAAAGCTTCAAAATACTGGGCAATGTACAAAGCTTTTGCCCTTACAGGGCGTCTTGCTGATTGCCATTATACCCAGGGCGCTGCCCTGGGCTAGGAGCTTCTGCCCTTTCAGGGCGTATGGGGTGTGGCTTATGGCACACCCTCACTAATCACTACTCACTAATCATTATCTAAATCTAAAGGTTCAGCTTCTTCTGTACCAGCTTGCTGATGGCTTCTACTCTTTTGCTCTGGCGCTGGATATCTTTATGAATATCATCGCGCACGGCATTGAAGTCGTTGAAGAAATCGGCAAAGGCAGACTGAATCATGTTCGGCTTGCGGTCGTTCTTGTTGGCAAATGGGTTCACCAGCATCTTGATTCCCTTTTCTTCCAGGTGAACATCAATCTCTGCACCCGTCATCACAGGGTCGCCATCATAATGGATTACGCCTGGCTGACTGCGGGTGATATGGAGCTTCTTGCAGCGGAACGACTTGATCTTCGAGTTCTTGTCCAACGTCTTGTTGAACATGTCGAAACTTACCTGAGGCGCCTCGATTACATCGAATGGTTCCATGATGACGACATCCATCAAACCGTCGCTCATGGATGCTTGAGGGGCAATATAGGCATTGTTGCCATACTGAGATGCGTTGGCACAGGAAATGAGGAACGCCTTATACTGCTTGGTGCCCGTCTCGTCCTCCAGCGTGTAAGTCTCAGGCTTATACTTCAATCCCTCGCGCAGGATATTTTCAGCATAAGTGATAGGACCACGCTTGCCGCTCTCGGCAAACTTCATGCTGACGAAAGCGTCAAAGCCCATGCCGCAGGTGCAGAAGAACGGGTGGTCGTTGATGACACCATAATCCAGATCGCGAATCTCGCACTGGTTGATGACCTCTATGCATTTCTTCAGGTTCATCGGGAGCAGCAGATGTCTTGCCAATCCGTTGCCCGAACCGCAAGGCAGAATGCCGAGGGCAGTATCGGAGTGAACCAGTGAGCGGGCCACCTCGTTGACGGTTCCGTCGCCACCAACCGCCACAACCACATCTACATGGTTGTTCTTCGCTTCGGTAGCAATTTCCGAAGCGTGCCCAGCTCTTTCAGTCATTCTTATCTCGTACTCAAAAAGCTCTTTGTCCAAAACAGAATCTATCAGACTGGGAACTGCCGCCTTGCTGGCTGTTCCTGAAATCGGATTCATGATGAAAAGTATCTTTTTCTTCATTATATAGTCAAGAGTTTGTAAAATTTAGGCTGCAAAAGTAATAAAAA
>OMAA01000504.1_pt1 | contig 17283 bp, 16 predicted proteins | sample 1674191 | NCBI WGS metagenome assembly OMAA01 (sample SAMEA103958152, study PRJEB25191) | human gut metagenome | biome: human-associated habitat [ENVO:00009003]; feature: intestine environment [ENVO:2100002]; material: feces | place: Germany | collected 2013/2015
CCCGCTTCCCGTTTTCGTGGGGGCAAGGTGGCCCATCGTTCTGGTGGGCTAGCTCAACGAGATGTTGAGGCGTGGGTTTCCCAAGGTCGGTGGGCGGTTTTCCTGCGCATTGAAAGGTTGCTCGCAAACTGTTTGAAGAAAATAGAGGCTTCGGTAGTTTGTGTGACAAGGGGCTAGCCTAGGCAGCAACGCTCTTCGCTCCCTTCACGCCCTTCTTCCTCGCCTTCACCGGGCGACCCGGGAGCTGGGGCTGGCAGTCGCCGCACCTGAGCATGAGCAGGGCCACGAGGTTGTCGGTGTTGCGGAAGCCGTAGCCCATCCTCACCGTCACCTTGATCTTGTTGTTGATGGCCTCTACGCGCCCGTTGCTGATGCCGAGCTCGACTGCGGCGATGATGTCGTCGCGCCGGCGGCGCACCTTCTTCTCCACGGCGACGACCTTGGCGATCTTGCAGTAGGCGGCCCTGTGCATCCAGTCGTCGAGCAGCTCGGCGGCCTCGGAGCCGTCGGCTGCCCGGAAGACGGCCCGCAGGTCCTCCTTGAGCTCCCAGGCCCTGACCAGCCGCGAGCCGGCCCTCTTCTTGAGCGCCTCGAGCCTCGTCCTCGGGGTTCTTCACGAGCGCGTAGCGGCTGCCCTTGATGGAGGCCGCCTCCTCCTCGAGCGCCCTGACCTCCTCGGGCGGCAGCTCGCCTTTGGCAGGCCTGCCGCGCTTGCCCTCGGGCCTGGGCCTGGCGGCCCTGGCGGCGGCCCTGGCGGCGTTCCACTCCTCGCAGCGCACGGCGTCGAGCGCGTCGTTCATCCACTGGACCACGTGGAAGGGGTCCATGACCCACCTCGCGTTGGGGCAGCGGCGCTTGACCAGCTGCCTTATCCACCTCGCGCCGTCGGCGGTCACCACCTCTATGGCGCGCCTCTGCTCGCGCGTGAGCTCGTCGAGGAACAGGTTGAGCACGTCCTTGCCGGTGCCCTCGTGCGCCCAGATGAGGCAGCCGCGGTCGTGGTCGACGACCACCGTGACGTACTTGTGGCCCTTCTTGTACGACGTCTCGTCGATGCCGATGCGGCGCACGCCGTCGAACCTCGAGGCGCCGCGCGCGGCCTCCAGCTCGGCGTAGACGCGCCTGCACACGCCGCCCACGCCGTGCCACTCGACGCGGGCGAGCTCGGAGACCGCCGAGGCGGTGCAGCGGACCGCCAGCCACGCCACCCAGTCCTCGAAGTCGCGCGTGAAGCGCGCCCCGTGCCGCGCCCAGGGGACGGCCTCGGTGCGCACGCCGTGCTCCGGGCAGCGCACCCTGCAGGGCGCGTACTCCAGGTAGCAGGCCGAGCGCGCCAGGTCCATCGCCCTCCACAGCCTGGGGGCCCCGCGGTTCGCCATGTCGTAGAAGTCGCAGGCCCTGCCGCATACGGGGCAGCGGCGCTGCTCGCGCTTGTAGGGCCGGACGCTCACGACGATGCGCTCGGCCTCGATGCGCGCGCCCAGGACGACCGTGCGGGCCAGACCGAGGGCGAGAAGTAGTAGACTCTTCATGCGTCACACCTCTTCGGTTGTCTGAATTTGGCTTAGCAATCATAGGCGGATGACGCGGAAACGGCCCCTCCCGGGGCCGTTTCAGTTCCAGATCGTTGTTTTCGCCCGCTGAGCTGGGCCTATGCCGGAATCTCTCCCACAGAAACCACCGAAGAGCCCTAATTTTTCAAAAAAGCCCATATTGAAAATGGGAAAAATCTTTTTTGATTTCAATGCTTATCGAATACGCATGCTATGTAACATAAACATTTCCCCCTTTTAATAATACTATACAAAAAAAGCGGCTAATTGTCAACATATACATATGAATTATTTTGGCTAACTGATTGAATTGTGTAGACATATCCAAGAAGAAAGGGGAACAGTAAAATGTAACAGGGTGAATAACTATGGCAAAAAGACCAGTACCGAAATACGATTTCAAGGCTTTTGGGGCAGCGATAAAGGCGGCGCGGACAGGGCGCAAGGAGAGCCGCAAGAAAGTGAGCGACGAAATGTTTATCTCGCCGCGCTACCTTGCGAACATTGAGAACAAGGGGCAGCACCCAAGTTTACAGATTTTCTTTGAGCTTATGCTCCGCTACAATATATCCGTAGACCAGTTTCTTTTGGAAACGCCGCCAGAGAAGAACACGCAGCGGCGGCAGCTTGACGCGCTTCTTGACGGTATGAGCGATACAGGCATACGGATTGTGAGCGCAACGGCAAAGGAGATAGCGGAAGTCGAAACAGAGGGCAGATAAGAAGTGTCCGTCAGAATTGAATAAGGTTTAGAGAGCGTTGTAATCTTTTTTTGAGGATTGCAGCGTTTTTCTTTTGCGGAAGTTTGGCAAAACCGGGCATAGCTCCGTAGTAAGGCATAAGGGATAAAAACATTCGTAGCAAGCATAGGAAGCGGGTACCCACTTCCGTATTTTCCCCTCCCGCGCTGCGGCGCGTCGGTTGAAAATTGCTTGTTGGGAAGTGTCCCAAACCCTCGGAACGGAAAGGAAAGGAGCGAATACATGAACGGACGCAAAAGAACGGTGCAAATCAAATTCAGAGTGACGGAAGCGGAACGGGATTTAATACTGGAAAAAATGAAGCTCGTACCCACCCGGAACATGGCGGCATATCTGCGGAAGATTGCCATTGACGGGTATATCATTCAGATAGACCATGCCGATATAAAGGCAATGACCGCAGAGATACAGAAAATCGGTGTCAACGTCAACCAGATAGCACGCCGCGTAAACGCGACGGGGAACGCATACCAAGAGGACATAGAGGAAATAAAGGGGGTGCTTGCGGAGATATGGCGGTTACAAAGATTAAGCCTATTAAAAGCACTCTAAGCAAAGCCCTTGACTATATCGAAAACCCGGACAAGACGGACGGAAAAATGCTTGTGTCCTCTTTCGGCTGCTCCTATGAAACGGCAGATATTGAATTTGAATATACCTTGTCCCAAGCACTCCAAAAGGGGAACAATTTAGCCTTTCATCTGATACAGTCCTTTGAGCCGGGGGAAGTCGATTATCAGAAAGCCCATGAAATCGGAAAGCAGCTTGCCGACGCGGTAACAAAGGGGCAGCATGAATATGTACTCACGACGCACATTGACAAAGGACACGTCCACAATCACATTATTTTCTGCGCCGTAAATTTCGTAGACCACCGCAAATATAATTCCAACAAAAGGAGCTATTACGGCATACGGAACATGAGCGACAAGCTGTGTCGGGAAAATGGCTTGTCCGTCGTCGTTCCCGGCAAGGGCAGCAAGGGAAAGAGCTATGCGGAGTACCAGGCAGAAAAGACGGGTACAAGTTGGAAAGGCAAGCTAAAGATTGCCGTTGACGCGCTTATCCCCCAAGTTTCCAGTTTTGAGGAATTGTTGCAGCGGTTACAGGCGGCGGGCTATGAGATAAAGCCGGGGAAATATGTGTCATGCCGCGCCCCCGGACAGGAACGCTTCACCCGTCTTAAAACCCTCGGCGCGGATTATACAGAGGAAGCCATAAGGGAACGGATAGCGGGCAGACGGGCAAAGGCGGCGAAAGCCCCCAGAGAGCAGCGCGGCGTTTCGCTGCTTATCGACATTGAGAACAGTATCAAGGCGGCGCAGAGTAAGGGCTATGAACAGTGGGCGAAAATCCACAATCTGAAACAGGCAGCAAAGACCATGAATTTCTTGACGGAACATAAGATTGAACAGTACGCGGATTTAGTCAGCCGGATTGAAGAAATGGCAGCGGAAAGCGGACAGGCGGCAGACGCATTGAAGGACGCGGAAAAGCGGCTTGCGGACATGGCGGTGCTTATCAAGAATGTTTCCACCTACCAAAAGACAAAGCCCGTCTATGACGCATACCGCAAGGCAAGGAACAGGGAGAAGTACCGCGCCGGACAGGAACAGGCGATTATCCTACATGAAGCCGCCGCAAGGTCGCTGAAAGCGGCGGGCATTGCAAAGCTCCCGAACCTTGCCGCGCTGCAATCGGAATATGAAGCCCTCCAAGCGCAGAAAGAAGCCCTTTATGCCGACTATGGGAAGCTGAAAAAGAAAGTCCGGGAATACGATATTATCAAGCAGAACATTGACAGCATTTTACAGGCAGACAGGCAGCCGGAACGGGAAAAGGGAACAGAGCGCGGATAAGGATAGCAAAATCCCCGCCGCTGTGCTATGATAGGGCTATCAAAAAGCAGAGGAGCGTTGAGCATGGAAAACCAGAAAATGCCGGAATATGAAACCATACGCGCCGCCGTTGCCGGGGAAAAATGGGCGGTGGAGAAAGTCGTGGAGTGCTACAAGGACGAAATCGACAGGCTATCGACGGTAGCGGTCAGACAGCCGGACGGAAGCACGAAACAGGAAATCAACGAAGATATGCGCCAGTCCATCACAAAGAAGCTGATAGAAGCCCTCCCGCAGTTCCCGCTTGAAGAAATGGAAAAGGGAAATGTCAGATAGGCAAAAAAAGAACAGGGCGCGGAAGCCAGTATATGACTTCCGCGCCCTGTCTTTTTATGGGTGCTGTTTTCGTGAATGTTACGCAGTAGAACGCCATTTTTGGGGGTAAAGGTATAAAGTATCGCCTATCCGATTTTCACGCCCGGAAAGCCCTGTAAATCAAGGGATTTTCCGCGCCTACTGCGTAACAGGGGCGCGTCTTTTCCTCATGCGCTCGGCGGCTTGTCTGCGGGTGATACGTTTCCGGCAGACGGGGCAGTATTTGACACTGTTAGAGGTTGACGCAAAGAACGCGCCGCACTCGGTACATTTCTTCTTATCCCCTGTCTGGTAAAGCTCCGCATAAAGCAGCCTGTCGGCGGGAAGCACCGCAACCCGGAACCACTTGCAGAGAAGCGAATAGGAAATGAGCTGCGGACATACGCACTCGTCCCCGTCGTCCAGTAAGATACAGTTCCCGTTATCATAATTGCAGCACGTCCGGCGCACAAGGGCGTTGACTTTCCGGCTCTGGGGCGGCGTCAGCCGCTTAACCCCGTTCATACTTCATCAGCGGCGTAAATGGGAAGCTCTGCAAATTCCGCTTCGGTCAAAGCGTCCACTTTGGAAAGGGTGCGCTTTGCAAGCTCCCGCATATCCGCGTCCATGTAGGGCAGCGCGGCGTTGACATTCTCAATCAAAGCCCGCTTGCCGCCCTCGTTGTAAATGCTCAAAAGGTTTGTTTCTTCAACAGTCAGTCTAATCATGCTCATACCTCCATATCGTGATTTTTTGTTTTTGCCGCCGCCTTTTTCGGGGCGGTCTTTGCCTTGTCTGCTTTAAGCTGCGCCCGGATAGAGGGGCGGGGCTTCCTTATCTCCCTGTCCCGGTTCTCCCCCTTGTCAATCAGCGCATACGTCCCATGTCTGCCCTCGATTTTGGAAAAGGAAAGGGTCTTGTAGGGCAGCATGGAGAAAAGGCGGTCAGTGTCCTTTGTGGCTGCAAGCCGCATGAACGCCGGGGAAAGCTCTGCCATGAAATGGGTCTTGTTCGGGCTGTTCGGCTCGTAATGCCGCTTCATTTCCCGCACAATGCGCCGCGCTTCCGTTTCAATCAGCCCGTCCCGCAAAGCGGCAATATGCGCCTTGAAATCCCCCGGCGAAAGCTGCTCCCGGCTGCGCCGTTCTTCCTGTAAGAGCGATTGCAGCGCGTCCGGGTCGTTGGGTACGGCTTCAAAGCGTTCAAATTTCCCAAGCTGCGGGTCTGGGGTTCCGTCAAAATATCTCCCGGCTTCCTGTACCCTTTCCCCATGCTCATAAATCAGCTTCACCGTATCGGCGGGCAGCTCCTTTTCCTTGACGCGCTCATAATGTTTAGAGTAGTCCAGTTCGTACAGATTGCCCTTGATTTTCCCGCGCTCCTTTCCCGTCAGCTCGATTGCATAGGCAAGAACGCGGTCGCTTGTCTGCTCCATGTAGAAACGCCATGTGTTGTGGGGCGCGGTGTCTTTGAGGAAAACGTCGCGCTCCCGGAAACAGTGCGTCCCGGACGGGCGGCAGAACCACAAAAGTGTTTTGTCCTCCCTGTGGGGGCTTGCCGCCGCCTTTGCGATAATCTCTTTGTCAATGTCTAAGTCGCTCTGGTAAAAGCCTGTGTTCTGCTTCATAATCGCTTCAAGGGAAGCAAACAAATCCATGTTTTCAAATTTGCTCTGTTCCGGCATGGGTCAGCTCCTTTCCAAGTCCTGTGACTTCTGCTTTGCGTTTTTCTTCTGTGCCTTTTCCTTGTCGGCTCTAAGCTGCGCCCGGATAGAGGGTTTCTTTTCCGGCTTCGCTCCCTTGCCGCGCTCCTTGTCGGCTTTGACAGCGTTAGCCAGGTCAACAAGGGAAATCTGCTCGCCCGCCTTTACCTTTGCTTCCAGTTCGTCAACGGTGGGGGTGTTGTTGATGATACCGTCAATCATGTTCCCGTTCTGCTCTGTGGTCTGCTCGGCGGTTTTCAAGGGATTGTCCCGCTGCGCCTGTTCTGCGGCAACGGCAAACGCCCGCGTCCCATTCCCCATAATCAGATACTTTCCGTCGTCCGACTGGTGGTGAAAGCCATATCCGGCGGCTTCTATCTGCTCCCGGCTCATGGCGGTCACATGGAAAGTCCCCCTCGGTGTCTTGACAGTTTCGCCCGTTTCCAAGTCGTCCGGGGTAAGCTGCTTTTGCTCCTGTAAAAACTCCGGCACTTCCCGAAAACCTACACTGTCAACGAAATGCGCCGCGTCCTGTCCGTCCTGATGAAGCACTACCACGTCGGAAACGGAAAGGCTGTGTCCCTTAAAATCTTTGGGGTGGTCGATATTGAAACAGGTGTAAATATCTTCAAGGGAAGTTTCCGGCGCAAGGGGCGCGGAATAGACAAGCTCATAGTTCGCCCTGTCAACCACATTTCCCGCCGCCTGCAGGCGGTCGTATGGCTCAAAGCGGAAATCCCTTGTTTCGTCCCCGCCCTTTATCTGGTAAATGGAAAAGGTGTCTTTGTCCTGTCCGGCGGTCTGCGCCGTTTCCTGTGCCTTTGCGTAAAGCTGCTTCACGTCGCCCTCGGTCAGCTCGCCGCTTTTGAGCTGCCCCATAAGCTCGCGGCATTTCTCCGGCGTTCCCGTATAAAGCACGTCGCCCATTTTCGCCCGCCCGTTCTCCTGTGTCACATAGGCTTGCAAGAGGTAGCTGTTTTCCCGGCTGTCGCTGTAAGGGTTCCGGCGCACTCTGTAAATCGTTTCCGGGGTAAAGGCTTCTTTCGGGGCTGCGCCCGCTTTTTCCTGTGCGCCGGATTTTCCCGGTGCGGCTGCTTCCGGATCCGGCTTCTCCGGCGCGGCTTCCTGTCCCTCTCTGGTGGGCTGCTCCTGTCCGGCGGTCTGCTCCTTGTCCTGTGCCTTTTGCAGCTCCGCTAAGTTCTCGTCTATGGAATTGATAATCTCGGCGGCTGCGCTGCGTATCGTTTCAAGGGAGCTTTTCAGCTCGGACAGCTCCCGCCCGCTGCTCCACCCGGCGACATAGCCGAAAGAGTAGTCCGACGTGTCAAGCCCGTAATGTTGGCAGACAGTATAGGCGACGCTTTCCGCTTCGACTTCGCGGGTGCGGCGGTCAACGTGGGGCTGCTGCTCGTCCTTTGGCGCGTTGAGGTCAATGTCGTGCAGCTTCGCATGGGCGATTTCGTGAATAGCGGTCTTTAAGGTCTGTAATTCGCTCATGCCCTCGTTGATAGCAATGCGCTTGTCCTCCAAGTGGTAGTAGCCATGAGAGCCGCCCTCGATATTCTCAAAGGCGATAGGAACGGGGGAAGTCTTTTCAAGGGCTGCGAAAAAATCCTTGTAGCGGTCAACGTCGCCTGTCAGCTCGTCAACCGCAATGTCCGGCAGCTCCTTTCCCTCGGTCTGGGAAACGTCAAAGACGGATACCACCTTGTAGGCGGGTATGGTGACTTCCTTTTCCTCGGTGACGGGCTTCCCGTCCTTGCCGATAACGGGCTTCTGCGTGTGCGGGTCGATTTTCTGCATTTCCTGTTTGATTTTATAGGGTGACGGAGCAATGATTTTAATTCCCTTTTGCCCTTTCATCACGTTTCGTTCAAAGTTGTTCTTCCAAGCGGAAAAGCCCGCCACAAGGGAAGCGTCCGGCTTCTGCATGGCGATAAGGACGGTGTTTCGGAAGCTGTAATTATGGAATTTTGACATGACTTTCAGATATTCCCGGTAACGCTCGCTGTCAAAGAGTTCCGCAATACCCTGTTCCAGACGGTCGGTAATCTCTTTGAGCTTTTCGGCGGGCTTCTCGCTCGTCAGCACGATAGGGATAACCGGGCGCGGCTCCTGTGGCTGCTCTGCGGTCTGCGCCGTTCTCTGCCCCGGCGCGGCTGCGTCCATTTCTACCTTTGACGGGTCGGGTCTTTCCGGCTGCGGGGGCTGCGGCGTTACCCGGTATTCCTCCGGCACGTCGCGCCCGTCGTACCATTCTGTAAAGGTGTTGCGGTTGTTGTAGATATAGCCCTTTTCGGTAAACATACCGTCGTCGTTAATGGAAGCGTCCCGCCCGTATTCCTCATACATGAAATACTTTTTCGCTTCTTCGGGAAGTTCCGGTTCTTCCAGTTCATCAACCAGATAACGCCCGTATTCTTCTTCATTGTGGACGGACGGATAAATCCAGTAGCAGTCAAGGTTCTGTGCAAGGTTGATAATGTCCTGTAAGCTGTCGGCATGGTCGCCGTATTCAATGGCTGCAATGAATTTCTCCCGGTCGTCGTCAAACTGCATTTCCAAGAGCTTCCCTAAATAGTTCAGCTCGTCGGGGTGGGAATACTCGCTTAAATGCTCCGTCAAGCCGGGGATAGTGGATTGAAATTCTGTGAAATGCCATTCCTCATAGTGCTTGAAGTCAATCCCGATACGGTCAAAGACTTCTTTCAGATGTTCGGCAGTCGTGGGGAATGTCACCCATTCGCCCGCGGGTCTGCCCTCGGTGTACTTCCCAAGATTGGAAAGATAGCCGCTTAAAATCGGTTCTGCCATTTGTTCGCTCCTTTCTTTTTCAATCATGCGGTGCATAAGCTCAAAATCCTCAATGCTCATGCTCCCGTCAAATACATAGGGGTTAAAATCCTCCCCGTCCCGGTAGGGCTTTTCGGAAAAGGGAAGCCCCGCTTCATGGGCGGCTGCCCTCGCTTCCTCGATAACCTCCGGGGGAAGCCTGTCGTCATGCGCTCCGATAAAACCGTCAATGTCGTTCATGCTGTTTTCGTAGTGGTAACGCACTCCGGCGGTCAGCTCGTCAAGGCTCATGTCCTCGCCTAAATGCCCGCAATAGTAGCCGTTTAAGATAACGGCGGCGGGGTCAATGCTTTTTATTTCCTCTAACCGGCTCCTGTCCTCCGGGTAGAGCGTATCGTCCATATCAAGATGAAAATATTCCGCGTTCCATGAACGCCCCTGTTTCCAGAACGCCACCCATGCGATACCGTCCCTAAGCTCGTCTTGATAGTCCTTTACGGTGTCCCGTAAACTTGCCATAGTGAAAAACCTCCTTTCTCTGCGGCAGCGTCATAAGCTGCATTTTTTGGCTGCATGGTCTACTACGGGTACGCCCGCATTTCTGCCAAATATTTTTGAAAATTTTTAGAGGGTGAAGCCCTCCGCAAAAGAGGGTTTGGGAAACTTCCCAACAAGCAAAATCCCCGTCCGGCGCGTCAGCGTCGCAACGGGGATTTACGGAAGTGGGTACCCGCTTCCTATGCTTGCTATTCAAGTTTTTAGTTCTTCTGCACTTCGATACGGTAGTTGACGTATTTCCCGCCAGTGTCAGCCAGAACGATAGTTCCGTCGTAGGTCTTGCCTGTTTTCGGGGAATAGAGCTTTTTCACATTCGCCTTGCCGGATTTAAGGAGCGCGGCGGCAATCTTCGCGGAAAAAGCGGTCTTGCGTTCCTCGAAAAAGCGGTCGTTCTTCCACATGACAAAGGCACATTCTTTGTTGCTGCAATAATAGTTTTTCTTCCCCTCATGGACGGGGGAACCGCAACGGGGGCATTTGCCGACAGAGGGCTTTTCCTCCCGGAACAAATCCTTTTTCCCGTCCAGTGCTGCGGCGTGTGTCTGCACAAGCTCCCGCGCCATAGCTTCAATGCCGGACAGAAATTCGCCGGGGTCTGCGGCTCCCTTTGCTATCTGCGTCAGATTGTTTTCCCATTCTGCGGTAAGCTGCGGGGAAGTGAGCATATCCGGCAAGACTGATATAAGGGCGGCTCCGTTCTGCGTGGGGATAAGCTGCTTCCCCTTGCGCTCTGCAAAGCCGCCCTTTACCAGTTTTTCAATGACGGCGGCGCGGGTGGCGGGAGTGCCAAGCCCCCGGCGTTCCGCGTCCGGGTCGGTGTCCCCGTTCCCGGCTCGCTCCATAGCAGAGAGAAGCGACGCTTCGCTGTGGGGCTTCGGCGGCGTTGTGGTATGCTCCGTTACCTTTGCGGCGGGGTTAGGAAAGCCCTGTCCCTCGGAAAGCTCCGGCAGCGTCACGCCCTCATTTTCCCCGTCCTCTGCTTCGGGCTTATCTTTCAGCGTCGCCCGGTATCTGCGTTGAAGCTCTTTCCAACCCTCCGCAAGTACGGTCTTTCCCCTTGCGGTGAAGTCTGTCCCGGCGCATGAGAAAACCGCCGTAACCGCTTCATAAATATGCGGCTCGGCGGTGGCAAAAAGCAGACGCGCCCCCGCAAGGGTAAGGATATTTTTCTCGCTTTCCGGCAGCGCGTCCGGGTCAGCCTTTGCAAGCTCCATAGTGGGAATGATTGCGTGGTGGTCTGATACTTTTTTACTGTCTGTTACCTTTGCAACCTCCGGCGTGAAGCCCAAGCCCTCCATAAAGGAAAATTTCTCACAAAGCAGCTTGATAATGCCCGCTGCGGTGCCGCCCATGTCGTCAGTAAGAAAGCTGCTGTCCGTCCTCGGATAAGTAAGGAGCCGCTTTTCATAAAGGGATTGTGCAAGGTCAAGGGTCTGCTTCGCGGTGTAGCCGAAAATGCGGTTCGCTTCCCGCTGCAAAGAGGTAAGGTCAAAGAGCTTCGGCGGGGCTGCGGTTTTCTTCTCTCTGGTGAGGGAAACGCATACCGCCGTTTGTGTTTCGCAAGCCCCTTTCAGCGCGGCGGCTTCTGCCTTGTCTGAAATCCTTTCACTTGCCGCTTCCGCGCCGGATAAATCAAGGCGAACATGATAATATTTTTCTTTCTGGAAATGAGAGATAGCCGCGTCCCGGTCGGTGAGCATTTTTAAGGTCGGGGTCTGGACGCGCCCCACGTTCAAGGTCTTTCCATACAGGCAGGAGAAAAGCCGGGTGGCGTTAATGCCGATAAGCCAGTCAGCCTTTGCGCGGCAGAGTGCGGACGCAAAGAGCGCGTCGTATTCCCGCCCGTCTTTGAGGGAAGCAAAGCCCGCCTTGATTGCCCCGTCCTCCATTGAGGAAATCCACAAGCGGCGCATGGGCTTCTTGCAGCCCGCCACTTCGTAGACAAAGCGGAAAATCAATTCACCCTCGCGCCCCGCGTCACACGCATTTACCACTTCGGAAACGTCGGCGCGGTGCATAAGCTCTTTAATGGTTTTGAATTGCTTCCCCTTGTCCGGGTCAACGGCGTACTGCCATTCCTCCGGCAGAATGGGTAAGCTCTCAAAACTCCATTTTTTATATTGCTCCCCGTAGGCGGCAGCTTCCGCAAGCTGTACCAAATGCCCGACGCACCATGAAATGAGGCAGCCGCCGCCCTCGATATATCCGTCTTTCTTTTCCTTAACGCCAAGCGCGGCGGCGATAGTCTGCGCCACGCTCGGCTTTTCTGCAATAATCAGTTTCATTTTCTGTTCTCCTTTCGGTTGTTTTAGGTTTGAAATTGGTTTATACTTTAAGCATTACTATAAGAAACAGGTGACAATATGAAATCAATACATACTTTCGATGTTTTTGCTCCTACTGATGAACAGGAAGAAGCAATGAATAAAAAACGTGGCGGGCATTACAGGCGCGGTAAAAACAAAGAAATGGATTACTTTATTGAGTGTGCTACTTCGCTATTTCCCAACAACCATTATTCAAGGTTCACACCTATATATGATACGACAAAAGAGTTTTATCAACTGATTACTTCTTCCGATACAACAGAAAGAGCTATACTAAATTGGATAGCTTCTAATCGTGCATGGAATTATTTGTTTGGCTTATTACGGCATTATTACAGAACAGGACACCATGACGATAATTATATCTTTCCAGAGTTCAAAATCGGGTCGGCTTATGTGGCTGATTATCTGCTCATAGGTAATAGTTCAGACGGTTATCAATTTGTCTTTGTGGAATTAGAAGCTCCCAACGGGCGGATAACAAAAGAAAAAGGTACTCGTTTCGGGGAAGTAATCAATAAAGGGATTGAACAGGTTAGGGATTGGCAAATGTATATTGCTGCAAATTGGAATGTAATTGTAGCAGAATTGGAAAAGCACTCATTCTCCAATACAAAGTTACCCAGACAATTATACAAATATTGCCCTTATCAAATCTACTATGCTGTGATAGCCGGACTCCGTAAAGATTTTGAGAATATTCGTGATAGAAAGCTCCAACTGCAAAATGAAAATAACATAACACTTTTGCATTACGAAAATCTCATAGATGTTGCAAACGAAAATTAAAAGTCCATTTTCAGCGTTCCGGCTCACTTGCCTTTTTCTCCTGTACCTGTTTCAGACAGTAGCCCACACAAGGGAGCTGCCCTTTGTACGGGCAGGAAGCGCAAGCCGGGGAATGGGGAACGGGCGGCGCATTGTCACGCCGCCCGCCCGGTCTTTGTATCATCATCTTTTCAAAGGGATTGTCGGTAAACAGGGTCATGCTTCCTCGTCCTCCTGTTCTTCATCAGAAAGCCCGTCCCCCTCGTCCGGCTCGTCCTCGTCGTAGTCGTCAAAATCGAAATCTTCAAGGTCGGTGTCGCCCTTGACGTTCTGCTTGCGTCTAATAAACTTAAAATAATAGAACGCGCCCCCACCGCCAAGAAGTGCCACGACAAGGAAAAGCACAAGCCCGCCCGCATTGCCTTTTTCTTTGGGCTGCTCCGGCGGTTCTTCGGTTTCCGGCTCCACTTCCTTGCCGCTGCAAGCGGTCATGTTGTCCTTGCAGACGGGGCAGCTCACATTTACTTTCCCGGCTTTGCATTTATCGGTACAACTGCAAACGGTGGGCGGGGCTGCTTCGGTGCTTCCGTCCTCCATAAGTGCTAAGAGGTCGGCTTCGTCTACTTGATTAAGGAAATGTACAGTATTCTCGCCCTCGTCGTCCCGGTCAATGAGGATATAAAAGTAATTGCCGTTTTTGGTCGTTACGGTGATAAGCTGCTTGTTGCCGCCGAAATCGTCTACAAGGGTCGCGTTCCCGTCCGGGGTAAGGGGTTCTTCCTTTTGGGGTTCCTCGTAGACAACGCCGCTGTCGTCAGTAGCGTCCTCGCCCTCCGGGGTCTGTGCAAAGGCGGTGACGGAAAAGCCGCCCGTCAGCATAAGGGCGGCGCAAAGTGCGGTCAAGGTTCTAAGGATTTTCTTATTCATTCTCGGTGTCCTCCATTTCTTCGTTGTCATGGTCTGCGGGTTCTGCGGGGTAGCCCGGCGCGGCTTCCATGCCCGGAATACCGCCCCCGGAAAGCATAGCGGAAAGCTCATGCGGGGAAAGGCGCATGGAGCGCACAAGCTGTACGATTTGCAGGTTTTCCGCTTCGGTTTTCTGCGCTTCAAGCCCCCTTAATTTATTCTGGTACTCGGTGATTTTCTCGCGGGTCTTTGCAATCTCCTTGTCGATACGTTCAATTTTGTTCATAGCCATCAATAAATTTCTCCTTTCAGATTTTCATTTTTTTGTTGTCAGTTCCAATTCATTAAGCCGTAGCCCTTGATACAGGAGTAATTGACGGGGTAGCTCTTTATCTTGCAGGCGTCGCCGGAATTGCCCTCGACGGTATAGACGCGCTCCCCGTCCGTCCCGATAACAAGCCCTACATGGTCTGCGCTCCCGTCCCCGTCCCAGTCGAAAAAGATAGCGTCGCCGGGGGCGATATTCTCATAGCCCCTCGCGCCCCATTGCCCGCGTGACTGGAACCAGGGTACGCCCTGTGACTGGCACCCGGCAAAGCGCGGCTCGCTTTTCCCGGCTTGATTGTAGCACCATGAAACAAAACAGGCGCACCATTCCACGCGGCTGTTAAATCCGTACCAGCTCCAAAAGGGTCGCCCGCCCACGTTGCCGACTTGCCGCTTCGCAAGGTCTACAACGGCGGTGTTGCCGGGGCGTGTGCCGTTTACAAGCTGTACGCCGCTTAAATCCTCGGACGCGCCCATATCGGGGGAGCCGCCGCCGAAAATCAGCGGTTTGTTTCCGCTTGTTTCCAGATAGACGCGGTACATTTCAAGCTGCTGTGGCGTTAGAAGTTCCTCCGCAATCTCGGAAATGGGCTTGTTCGTCAGCTTCACGTTGAGGATATGGTACTCGTAGGGTACTTCCTCGGTGGTCGTTTCCCCTGTTTCCGGGTCTGTGCTTGTTTCTGTGCGGTAGCGGATTTCCGTTTCTTCCGTCAGCGTCAAGGTGTACTGCATGGCAAAGACGCGGTTTAATTCTGCCTGTGCGCTCTGCGGGGTGTAGGTCTGTAAAAGTGCGGTGAGGTAGGACGCTAACTCATGGGGGTTATGCCCGATACTGTCAAGGTCATAGCGGTATTCGTCATAGCCGGGGTGGGTGCTTTCGATATTGTCAATCTGCTGCTGAAGCTCGTTTTCCTTTGCGGCGTAATTATTTTCCGTCGCCACAAGGTCGCTGTCCTCCGACGTGTAGGAAGTCCCAAGTATGCCGTTCATCAAGCCGGAGAACATGGAGCCGCAAGAGGAAAGCCCCGCCGATACCATGATGAATAAGAGCAGCGCGGCAACGGCGATACATACGCCCGCCGGGTGCCGCCCTACAAAAGCGATTGCCTTTTTTGTTTCCTCGGCGGTCTTTTTTGCCGCCTTGCGGGTGTTCTCTGCGGCTTTCTGCGCCGTTTTTGCGCCGCCTTTCCTTGCCGCCTTTGCATACTGCCGCTTGATTTGCTGCTTCTGCATGAAGCGGGAAAGGGGATTGCCCGCAATCTGCGGATTGTCATGCAGGGCTTTGTGGTACTGGAAATCCACATTCGCCTTGAACGCCGCTTTCTCTGCCTTTGCCGCCGCCCGGTAGGGTTTGAGCTTGTGGCTGCGGTAGCCCTCCTTGACTTTCCGCGCCCCGTACTTTGCGCCGCGCTCTGCCAGTTCTTCGGATTTGTGCGCCCCCTCAACGCCGGAATTGTCCTTTTCAACGGAATGTATCTTGTTGTGGACGAAAATACCCGCTTCCTGTGCGGGGCGGGATAGCGGGTTATTGTGGGGCTTATTTTTTCCTATGGGCTTTTCCCGTTCCTCAAAGCGTAGGCGGGTCTTGCCTTTCCCGGTGGCTTCATCAAAGGTGCGCTCCCGTACAAGTTTCTTTTCTTTGGGGATAGCCGCCTTTGCCGCGTCCAGACGGTCGGCTGCTTTGTCCGATTTTCGGATATACCTTTCAAGCTCCGGCGTTGCCCGTTCCTCGTCGGTAAACTGCAAACGGGAAGATTTTTCTTTTGCTGTGGCTTCTGCCTGTGCTTTCCTCGCCGCCTTTTTGCTCGCCTTTCTGGTACGCGCCCCGTCGATACGTTCCAAGACGCGCTCGGCTGCGGCGGTGTCCTGTTCCCGTTCTGCCCCCGGCGCATGGGGAAGCGGCGGCGTGTCGGCTGCGGGCGCGGAAGCAGCGCCGCCCGGTATGGTCTGCGCTGCCTGTCCCGGCTGCTGCGGGGCGGCTTCCTTTCTGGTAAGGTCAGCGTCCCTTATGCGGTTGCTGATACGCTTTTTTCTGCCTGTGGCGGCGTTTACCTCAACGGCTCCCTCGCGGGTCATTTTCTGCGTGACTTTCTCACGCGCTTTATACTGTTTTATTTGTCTGTCCCTCCAATCCGCGCCCTCGCAAGGGCGCAATACTCGGCGTTTATCTCAATGCCTATATAATGCCTGTCAAGCTGCCTTGCGGCTGCCCCCGTCGTGCCGCTGCCGAAAAAGGGGTCAAGCACAACGCCGCCTTTCGGACAGCCCGCCTTGATACAGGTTTCGGCAAGTTTTGGCGGGAACGCGGCGAAATGCCCGCCCTTGTAGGGAACGGTATTGATAAGCCACACGTCCCGCCTGTTCCGCATGGTCGGCATGAGGGCTTCGTCGTAGTAGCTGCCGCTTCGCGCCCGGTTAAGCCCCTGTACTTTCCCCTGTCCGGGTATTTCGTCCGCATATTTCTGTCCCGCGCTGCGCCCGGTGCGGTACCGCGCCGCCGTTGTGGGGGCTAACGGCTCGGCTATGGCGGCTGCGTCATAGAAATATTTCTTTGACTTCGTAAGCAGAAAGATATGTTCATAGCAGCGGGTAGGGCGGTCTTTCACGCTCTCCGGCATGGGGTTTTCTTTCTGCCAGATAATGTCGCTCCGTAAATACCACCCGTCAGCGCGTAGGGCAAAGGCTAAAAGCCAGGGAATACCGATTAAGTCCTTTTGTTTGCAGCCGGAAACGCGGTTGTTTTTTGCAATCTGCTGTCCGTTTCTGCCTTTCGGGTTCTTCGGGTCTGCATGGTAGCCTTTATTTCCTGTGCCGCAGTAAGTGTCCGCGATATTCAGCCAGAGCGTACCGTCAGAACGCAGTACCCGGCGCAGCTCGCGGAAAACCTCGGTCAGCCTGTCAATGTACTGCTCCGGCGTGTCCTCCCGCCCAATCTGCATATCAAGCCCATAATCCCTAAGCGCATAGTAGGGCGGGCTTGTGACGCAACAGTGTACGCTTTCCTCTGGAAGCTCCCGCAAGGCATAGAGCGCGTCCCGGTTGATGATGGTGTCAGTTTTCAGCCCGTTCATGCTTCGCCCACTTCCTCCGGCTTCGTCGTCATTACCCGGTAAAGCTCGGTGTCTTTCGGGAAGCGGTCTACAAAGGGCAGCACCACGTTCCCGTAGAAGATAAGCCCCTCGCCCGCTTCGGTGTGGGTGACATATTTCATCTGCTGCGGGGAGATGTTGAGCTGCTTTGCAAGGATAGCCCGGTCGCCCGCCGCCTGATTGAGCATGAGGACAAAATCAGAGTTTTCAAAGATATTCTCCACTTCGCGGGAAGCAAGCAAATCCTTGACGTTCTGCGTAATGGCTGTGGGTATGCCGCCCCATTTTCTGAAACGCTTCCAGATTT
>OMAA01000514.1_pt1 | contig 17149 bp, 17 predicted proteins | sample 1674191 | NCBI WGS metagenome assembly OMAA01 (sample SAMEA103958152, study PRJEB25191) | human gut metagenome | biome: human-associated habitat [ENVO:00009003]; feature: intestine environment [ENVO:2100002]; material: feces | place: Germany | collected 2013/2015
TGTTAATCCCTCATAACCCGGAGGTCGGGGGTTCAAATCCCTCTCCCGCAACCATAAAATCACCGTATTTCGCTTGAAATACGGTGGTTTTTCTAACTTTTTGCATCATTTTGCAATTCCACAAAACTTGCTTTGACCCCATTTTGACCCCAATTGGTGCCGCTGTCTATAGAGCAATTTAGTTTTCTGGGGCGGGTTCAGCCTGTTTCAGTGTGATCAGCAGACGGATGATATTTCCCGTTTGGTACATCAGGTATTCCAGTACATTCAATTCGGTCTTATCATGGTGCTTTGCATAGCCGTTCATAAAATTACAGTATGTCTGCAGCAGTGTTTCAAAATTTGAGGCAATTTCTTTTGGGGGTTCAATCTTGGATACATATAATCACGAATTTCTAGATCCAAATTCATAATAAAATTGCTCTTATTTTGGCGCTTTTGGCAATGGATTTTTGGGGATGAGATGAGTATTAATTGTTATATCAATTTACATGGAAGGTAATCGCGTATGGCTTTAGAAATGCAAGAAGAACAGTATCTGGCGTTTTACAGGGAGAGTATGCGCGGCTATTCTAAAGCATACCAAAAATATGCTATTCGTCAATTAAAACAAGATGGCCGAATTACCGACGAGGAGCAGTGCGCTTTTACCGATAAGCCGAATATCCTTGTTGTCGAAAAACACCAAGATGATCAAAGCATCATTGAGGCAATGGCACAAAAAGTCGACTATACTGTAAATTTCGAATACCTTGAATTTATAAAGCTTTATAAGTATTCGGTACCTTTTTTCTACTCAATTCCTGATGGAGCAGCGACTCTTAATGAAAATATAGCTGCAGCATGTGTTTTATTTGATGCTGAGAAGTACACACCAAATTATTATCTAGGCCGATCTATTGGAGATAGTACTCCGTTTTTCCTGAATAAAGGCGATGAGGTGTTGATAAAATTTGTTCTCCAGAAAGCCTTCCCGCGCCCCGAAGATTACCAACCGATTAATTATCGCTATCCGGTCGTAATTTATATCAACCCGCAATTAAGCGTATTGGAAATACGGTTTGATGCCGTTCGATTTGACCCACAATTTGGAAAAGAGTCATATGAGAAATTACTTAACGACTGTCTGGAATGGATTAAAGCAAGCCTAAAAGTCGAGTTGTTCCTATGCGATGGGGCGAAAACGATAGATGTCGTTAATAGCAAAAAAGACAAAAGCATAAAAATATATAAGCAAATGATGGAATTGGGCTCTGGAGGATCCGCTGAATTAACTGCATCCGGAGAAAGAGACCTTGTCATGCCTTTTATTGGAGAGATTCGAGACCTGATCGATGAGAACGAGGAATTATTTTCACAGAGTACTGAAATCAAAGAGCTGCTATTAAACTATTTGAATGAAAAAGAAAAAACTGCAAATTATCCGTATATATACATTAAGCGTGTAAAACCAGTGGAAACGGATAGTTATATATTTAAAATTACATTCGATTATTTTCTGGGGAAATTTACGACGCTACAGCATCAAACGGGAACGTGCCGTGACTTAGGAATGGAGCGAATGAATAATGCAATCAAATATTTATGCGAGAGTGGCTCCTTTACTAAAGGAGATCCTGCTTAACTGTGAACCGAAACAGCTTGAAAAATTCTTGAATCTATATTATTCGGGAAACATTATCTATCCTGGTGCTATGCACAGGGAACTAAGTCTCCCCATTAAAGAAGTATATCAAATTTTAGAGGCAGGTGTCGTGGCAGGGGCGCTGAAGCCAATTTTAGAGATTTATTGCCCTAAGTGTCAGAAGTTTTCTGGGCTACGTTATGAGCACATATTTGATATTCCGGATGAGGTAAACTGTATTCATTGTGATGAAGAAATAGATCGAGCATCAGAACACGCGATTGTGGTTTACAAGGTGCTATGATATGAATGAAGTATTCGAACAAGTAACCAAATTAATTGAAGAAAACGGATACTCTATTCATGACTATTTTCGTGAGACTGGAGCGTATAGTTCGTCTCTGATGAACTTGTCATCTGAGGCGCAGAAAGAATTCAATAACTATTATGACCAATTGATCATTGGCGTGGCAGGCAAACGAGAGAAGGGAGAATTGCTAGAAAAACTTACATCGAGTCTATTCAACAATGACTTATTTTGCATTCGAAGGAATTGTCGCACCAGCACAAACGAAATTGATATTTTAGTCGATTGGTCGAGACAAGCTCGCCTATACGGACTGAATTCGGCGTATCCCTTTCTGGGTGAGTTAATTTTATGTGAATGTAAAAACTACGAAAAACGAATTGGAGTCACATACATTGGAAAATTTGCTTCACTTCTTTCTGCAACAAAAAACAAGCGCGGGCATAATGGTATCGTGGGAAGGCGTGAGTGGTCAAGGTTGGAGTAATGGTTCGGGCCTAATCAAAAAATTGGCTTTAGCAGAACAAAAATCGATTCTAGTTATAAGTAAACATGATTTAAAGCAAATACGTGATGGCTCGTCGAATCTAGCGAGCATTCTTCATGAAAAGCATTTGTCACTAGTTACTGATATAAGCTACCAGAAATATATCCAAAGTCATGAAGCAGAGCGGAAGCTGACACTTCAAGTAATCTGAGAGATTGATTGGTGTCTAAAAGAAGATCTTGCTATAAAGCTGCAGTATTTGATGTAAAATAATTATGAACAAGCAGTAATACTATCGACGATTATCACCTTTGTAGCGAAATCGCCGGCATTTGTCAATCAAAGGCAAAAAAATTCGTCTTTCAATCACGCGCCCCTGCTGCAGGATTTCTGCAGCAGGGGTCGTTTGCTATATGTCGATCTGTACGATAAACTGATTTGCAGTTAACAGAATATGCTCGACAGGTGTAGGGACCGGCGGGTCCCGGCGGGATCGGGAGCGTCAGAATGGCTTCCTGCGCCTGCTCTTTGATGCTGGCAATTCCCTCGGCTATGTTGAACGCTTCTGCGTCTATGTCCGGGAAATCGATCAGGTCAAACAGAAGAAGGCCGTCGTCCTCCGTTGTAACGACCAACGGATACACTGCGCTCTGCGGCTGCGCGGTAAAAAGATCTCCGAGAAGGGCTACGGCTTCCTGCTTGTGCCCATCCAGCACATGTGCATAGGTGTCCAGCGTGAAGGATACGGAGTAGTGACCCATGATTTCAGACAATGTTTTCGGGTCCATGCCCTGTTCCATTGCTCTGGAGGCGAACGTGTGACGAAGCGCATGGAAAGTAAAGTGGCGAAGCCCGCTCGCCTGCAGAATCTGATTGTAATAATCCTTGAATGTACGCGGTTCGATCATTCCGCCAAGCGGATTTGTCACAATGTAGCCGCTTGCATTGTACTGATCCCCAGCAAGCTCCGCATCCTTCTGCTGAACATACTGCCAGCCCTGCAGCTCCTGAAGAACGGCGGGCAGAAGCGGGATCGCACGAATGGAATTCTGACTTTTCGGTGTCTGGATCACGATTTCCGTCGTGGGCTCTCCGGGCTGCAGGGGCCGTTTCATCTTGTTCAGCCGGTTCAGCGTCCGGCGGACATGCAGAATACCGGCGCGGAAATCAATATCCTCCCAGCGCAGGCCAAGCAATTCCCCAAGCCGCAGGCCGGTAAAAAGAACGAGACGGACAAACACGCCGTAGCGGTGCTGATAGCTGCACTGCATCAGGCGGGCCTGTTCGTCTCTTGTCAATATTACGATCTGCGGCTTGCTTCCTCTCGGAAGATTCACGCCATCTGCGGGATTACTGTTGATATATCCCTCCGCAACGGCGAAACTCAATGCCTTATGCAGAAACAGATTGAGGTTTACGATTGTTTTTGGACTCAGCTTTTCTGTTTCTGCTTTGTAATTATAATATTGCTGCAAAATTCTCGGTGTCAGCTCCTTCAACTGTATATTTCCCAAAGCAGGATTCAAATGGACACGGATGTAGCTTTCATAGCTCAGGTAGGTCGACTGCTTCAGCGTCGGCCGCATATAAGTTTCCAGACAGAACGGAAGCCATTCGCTCACAGTTACAGACTGAAAATTATTCGGTGTATGATCGCGAATAAAGGAAAGCTCGTGAAGCAGTTTGATTGCTTCCTCCTGTGTTTTTGCATAGCGGGAAATTCTTCGTTCCTCGCCGGTTGCATAGTCGATCCCGATCGTAACGCGGACCTCCCATCTGCCGTCGGCGCGCAGGCGAATATTTCCCTCTCTATCTTTTCTTGTTTTAGACATATCGGACACATCCCTTATGATAATTTACGCGAACCATGCTCGGCTGCGCATTATCAAGGTGTTCTATGCTTTGTAAAAAATAATGATCTCCTATCATGTGAAAAAATGCGTGTTAAAGTTTAATCATGACAGAACAGAATATTAGGACTCAGAGGAAGTGTCATACAAAACACTTCCTCTGGCGGAAGCGTACAAGGTACGCAAAAAACATAAATAGGAGATTGTAACATGGATAATCAAATAAAAACATCAGAGGCAATTACAATTAGATATATAACAGAAGATGCTCAGCGGCTTCGTGCTGAAGCAAAGGCTGCCGGTTGTTCTCTGAGCGAATTGATTCGTGAACGCTCCCTTCGGGCAGATACGCAGGCTGAATTATTGAAGATACGCATTCAGAAAATCTCCGCTCAGCTTTGTCGTCACAATCTTATTGTGCATGAGATTCATGACAAAGATGCTCGTAACGCTTTTTTGAATTGGGAGGCAGAAGCATGGCAGTGTTTAAAGTGATTTCTGTTCCGCAGAAGTATGCTGACGAAGACGCTTATGCAGATTTGATCCATTACTGTATCAGGCCCATGAAGACGCCGGGCAATTTCATTGACGGCTTCGGCGTTCTGCCGCAGCTTGCGGCAGATCAGATGCAGATCGTATCGCATGCCTACCGGCAGGATCATGGCATTCGCCTGCGGCACTGGATCATCAGCTTTGAAAAGGATGAGATTCGGGACGCTTGGCATGCCAATCAGTTTGCACAGCAGGTATGCTGGTTTTACGCCGAACGCTATCAGATCCTCTACAGCGTCCATGAGGATGCCCAAAACATTCATATTCATTTTGTCATGAACATGATCTCGTTTCAGGATGGAACCCGCTATACCGGGAAAAAGAAGGATTACTATGATTTCCTCCGGTATCTGAATGACATTGCCGCTTTATTCGGCACCTATGTCTATCCGGTAAAGGATATCCCGGAATAGAAATCGTGGTTATTGCGCAGACGCCTCCCATATTGAATTGAAGCTGCGATGGTTGGCCTATGCCGCTCCCGCAGCCTGTTAATTGGAGCTGTCATATCCCAACAGCTCCAGCGCTAACAACACGCCTTTTGAAAAGGCAGCAATCGCTTTTGCGACTGCTGCCCATGTAATCATTTTACAGCATAGTCCATGCCGCCGATCAGCAGCAGTGCTGCTGTGAGCAGGAAACCCAATACATACCAGATCATGCTTCTTCCCCCTTTCCGATTCGTTTCTCGTATTCTCTGACCCTGCGATAAAACGTGCTTGGAGACAGTCCCAGTCGTTTCTGTGCCTCTACTGCGGTGATTTCCCTGCGGTGCCATAACATGAACACACTGTCAAAGCCTGCACATACAATCGGCTTTCGGCCTTTATAGACGCCGTTTTCTTTCGCAATGGCGATGCCCTCTCTCTGGCGCTGGAGAATGTATTCCCGTTCCAGCTCTGCTACTGCGCCGAACACCGTCAGCATGAATTTCCCCGTCGGCGTCGTAGTGTCGATAGCTTCCTTTTTGGAAACAAACTGTACCTGCTTGCTTTGAAGCCGCTCAATCAGCTCCAGAAGATCTCTTGTATTCCGCGCGAACCGGCTGATCGACTCCACGATGACGCAATCACCGGTCCGCACAAATGCCAACAGCTTTTGCAGCTCCGGGCGGGCCAGATTCTTACCGCTCATGCGGTCAATGAAAACCTGTTCCACGTCAAGCGCCTGCATCAGCACCTCCTGCCGGATGGTATTCTGTTCTTGGGTGCTGACTCGGATATAGCCGACCTTCATGTGAAATCTCCTGTGTCAATAGGGCGTACCCATATGGGATACAAAAATGCTCTCCCAATAGCGTCGGTTTTCCACTTTTGACATATATGCCGCTGGCCGCCCGACCCTATTGACCTATATCTCCCCATAATAGAAACACTCCTCAATTTCCTCCGGCTGCAATCCCTCGCCCAGCCATGTATCCACATCCTCCGGGGTATATCCGAATGCGCAGGCCAGATTTTTCAGTTCACGGACATAGCTGCCGCCGGAAACCTTTTGGACTCTGGTGCTCTGCGTACCGGACAGCGGCCAGTCATATGCGCGGAGGTCGTATAGATGCCGCACGGAAAATGTACTTTTGCTGCGCCAGCCATCCGGCAGCAGGCACAGAATGTCCCCTTCCCGAACCGCAATTTCTTCTACCGGGCCATGCAGACTTTTCCGAATGCTGGACAGCGCATAGTTTAAGATCTCCTTTGTGGAAGCATACAGATATACCTTTTGCTTTGGAAAATGGTACAGGCAAAACGGATTGTTCCCGCGCACGATATAAAGGCGCTCATGGTCGTCCAGCACCGTATAAGTAAAGGAGCCGCGCAGCAGCTCCGATGTTATGCGCAACGTATCCAGATCGATTGTTCCTGCCTGTTCCAGAAGCTGCACGATTGCAAAGCTGTCTGTCTCGATTCTTGAAGCAGGCAGCTTCTTTTCCAAGCGCAGCAGCTTGTCATTGCTCAGAATGCCGTTGTGTGCCAGTGCAAATGCGCTGCCGTCTGCGACCCCATAAAAGGGATGATTGTTGCAGTTCTGCATTTCGGAGCCCTGTGTGGTCATTCTGGTGTGCCCCATTACCGCCTTTACCTCTGCTGGAAGCCGAAAGCGCATCCACCGGGCGGGAAATGGCCGTTTATAAATACAGAGCTTTGTCCCGGTTCGATATGCGATTCCGGTCGCATCCGTTCCACGGATCTCACTGGAAATGGCAAGGGCGGAAATGATCCTGTTCTTCTGCTTTGCGGAAAGCGTTCCGCCGTAATCATAAAGTCCAAACAGGCAGCACATTACAGCTCCACCTCACTTTCTACCGGCTCGTTGAGATACAGCCGCCGCTCTTTCAGATACTGGATCAGCTCCGGTTTCGTTACGCCTGCAATAAAATCTGACCACGAAAGCGCACGAAGCTCCTCATCGTTCAGGCATGTCACCACATCGCACAGGTGATCCGTCAACTGGATCGTCGCGGCAAGCGTGTTGTATTTGAGCGTACCTCTGAAAATACGGATCTCCACGGTGTCTTCGTTCGTCAGGTTTACACAGGTATATCGCCCATAGTGATAGCTCTTGGCGTGATCCATCATTTCCTTCGGCGTGTCCTTGTAGCCGTATCTCGCCGCCCAGCGCTCCAACTGGCGGTTTGTCCGGCGGCTGAATTTCAGCAGCTCGTTCCAGTGCTTTTCCACAAAATAAAGCAGCCTTGCGATGGCTGCTTCCTGCTGCGCCGCCGTTCTGCCGAACGCAAGACGGCTGATATGGATATGCAGGCCGCAGGTACAGGCCTGATGGGAACGATAGCCGAGCGAAACCGCTTCCGCCATGACTGCCTTCCACGGTAGCTGCATCAAATGATATTCCGCCGTCGCTGGATGGCTGACGATTTCAAACCCATCGTCCAGACTGCCATCATGCTTGCAGTAGTAAAAATCCCGTTCCCGGTTTCCAGCGGCAAGAATCTGCTCTGCGTTGCTTCCGATTTCGCCGCCCTTGTCGATCTCCAGCTCTACGCCGAAGTATCGTGGCCCGTCTCCGTAGAAAATCGTTTCCGGGCGGTAATCGTAGTTGTGAATGACCTGATTTTTCAGAATATGATAGCAGTTTTCGCAATAGGGATAGTCCTCGCCGTCTCCCAGATAATACGCATTCTCGCAGTCGATCAGTTCCCCACAGCGTTCACAGTTTGTGTAATGGCTGTCATAGCATCGCTGGCAGAGCGGATGCGTCCGCGAACCGGCATTGGCGTCATTCCAAAGCCGCTCCCCACAGTCCGAGCAGACAATAGTTTCTTCGTCAAGGCAGTGTTCGCAGAAATAATCTCCTGCGAACAGCGTCAGCGCATCTTCTGGGAATTTCCGCCCGCAGATGCTGCATCCATGGTAGTCTCGCATAGTCGTTTTCCTCCAGATAAAAAGATAACCGCCGGACGCATCTGCATCCGACGGCTTCACAGCGATAATATGTGATTGAAATCAGCGATTTTTACGCAGTTTTCCGGAGAAATAAGGGAACATCATGGTAAAAAACAAAGAAGGAGTTTTTATCATGAACGATTATGATAGACAAGATTTGATCAAGCAGCGAACCGGTTCGGAACCGCCCGCCCACGAAGGAGATTACTGGAGCGACGAAGACCGTGCGCGGCTAAAGCGCCTGTTCGACATGGGTTTTGGTATCAGCGAAATTGCGCTGGAGCTCCGGCGCGGAGAGCCTGCTATCTGTCAACAGATAGCGCATATGGACCTGTTTAAGCGTAAGCGCCGCCGGCACAGGACACGACCCGCGCTTCCTAGCGGCTGCCTGTGCAAAGAATGCACAGCAGATCCGGAAGCCTGCACCATCCGCCGACTGCAGAAAGCAGCAAAGGAGGCTGTGTAATGTTTGAGGATTACCCGGATATCCTTTCACCGGAGGAAGCCGCAGACGCCCTCAGGATCGGCGAGAATGCGATTTATGAATTGCTGAACAGCAAAAAACTCAGCGCCTATAAAAACGGCCGCAATTGGCTGATCCCAAAGGAAGCTGTGCGAAAATATGTTGTAGAGCAGTCAAAGCTGGAATGATCCACAAAGCAAGGTCCGAATCAGGAACGATTCGGGCCTTGCTTCGCTTTTGTGATCAGTTCAAGGATTCCCTGCAAGGTTTTGTCGATGCTTTCCTTATAAGCAACGTCAAGCTGACTGATTTTTGATGTTGTATCAGACCATGCGCTTTGATTGACCGTATTCCCGAACAGCAGTTCATCGCTGCTGCAGGAAAGAATCTTGCAAACCGTCATAAGCGTGTCCAGACTGAACGCAGAATCGCCCAACTCGACATTTGCCAAAAAGCGCGGACTGAGAGAACAGAGTTCGCTGAGCTGCTCTCTGGTGTATCCGGCAGCTTCGCGTTTTGCCCGAAGCCGCTTCCCAATTTCTGCTTTTGTTTCTTTATCCACGAAATCACCTCTAATCACAAGTTTAATATGTGTTATAAGAGATTGAAATGTGATAGAAATTCATGTAAAATATGTGATATAGAGTGATAGAAAAGAAAAGGGAGGGTTTCAGATGAAGTTTCGGCTGCTCGGTCAGGACGTAGCAATCAGCGAAGCGGCAGAAAGCTACAACACATATCGGAAACTATTCATTGGACAGGCCAAAACTGCGGCCAATCAATTCTTTGATACGTATGAAAGAAACCAGTCGCTGGAAGACGTTGTGAGAAAAACACCGGATCAAATTGCAGCGTGTATTGCGCCGTCGGTCGAGCTGTGTATTCAGATACTGGTCGACCACGGTGTTTATACCATTGACCGCGAACAATTCTCCAGCACATATCGGTCTTATCTGGATCGATGGAAGAAAGCGTATGAGGCGATCTGCGACCAGTATGACAGCATTGTTTCTGAGCAGGAGGAGCTGGATCAGTATCGTGTTGCGCGCCGGGAGAATCGCGGCCGCTGGGTCGGCGGAGGCTTCGGCATCGGCGGTGCATTGAAAGGAGCTGCGACCGCAGGGGCTATGAACATGGTATCCGGCGCTGCACACAGGGTCGTAAACGGCGTCGGAAAGATTTTCTCATCATTATCTGCTTCAAGCGAAATGCGGAAGATCTTCAATGACAGCAAAACACGATCCAGTCTGGCCAGAAGCGTCTGGAATACAGTTTTTTATCTGCATTACGCGCTGATCGACTGCCTGGATCGTACCGGGGCTGATCACCTGCCTTATGAGGGGCGCGAAACCTCAGGTATGGATCAAAAGGCAACCGCGATTTTGAATAATATCGGGCATATAGCCGACGCTTCCCAGCGGCGGGAGGCGTTGTTGGAGGCTTTTCGGATCGACCCATATCTCTCTGACTGGTATCTGCTTGCGCTGCAAAGCGATGGCGATCCGGATGGGAAGCTGCAGGAAGCTGCAGATTATTTTGATATTCCCGGCATTACCAGTGCGAAACAATCCATACTGGATACATTTGCGAAAGCATTGCCGCTCGACACCGAAGACGCCGCAAAACTGGCCGTTCAGAAAATTCAGGCAGAAAAAGAACGGCTGCAATACTTTGAGGACACCGAGCATACGCAGTTGGCTATCGATGCAGTTAAAAACTTTGACATTGCCTATCGGACAGTAGACGGATATCTGCATCATGCCAGAGAAGACGCCGATTTTTCCCGCAGTGAAATCAATCAGATCTTAGCGGTCGAAGAAGGCGTCGATTTTTCAGACATAGACTCGGTTGCGAGCGGGCGGCAACAGCTCAGCGGTTTCCATTCTGCCGTAGCAAAGCAGCACCAGCAGAAGCTGGACGAGGCATGGACCGGACTGGATATCAAGCGGCGTTCTGTTGCGACAGGGATTCCAAACGGGGAGCCGCTCGTCTTTGACACTCCAGAGTTCGCCGCACAAGCACAGCAAATCGCCGACCAATTACGGCAGCGGATGATCACATGTCAGAAAAGCGCAAATGCGGAAGCTGCGCTTAAGACGATGCTCGACCATCTTGCATATGAAGGGCTCCCGGCGGAGCTGCTTGCCTGCTATACGGCAGAGCTGAACCGCCTGCTGCGCGAGATCGACCAGAAAGAACGCACCGCATTGGGGCAGGAATACCCCACCAGAGAAGCGGCAGCAAACGCACGGCAAACATATACGCAGTTGGAGCAGAACGTTCATAAGCCGGACGCACCCAAACATGCGGAGGCGATCCGAAAGCAGATTACACAGGCTGATTTACCGGAGGCAACAAAAGAAACGCTGCGAACCACGCTCTTTCAGAAGGAGCATGCAACACGGATCGCCGCTGCGAAGGGATTTGGAAAAGCAAGCACATGGATTCTGATTGCCGTAATCATAGTGAGTCATTTTCTTTCCCTGTTCTGCACACAGGCTTTTTTAGGCAGACGCTTTTATATTCTGGGGTATTCCTATATGCTCAGCGACCTGAATATTTGTGATCGACTGTCTTTCTGGGATGGCATCAAGAATGCGGTCGTTGTCTTCGGCCACTGCGCCGGCGATATCTTTATAAAGAGCTTTCACGAATATTTTGCAGGTTTCCACAATGGCTTTCTGGCCGGAGTTGTCTGGGCCGTTGTCGGCATCTTCTGGACGCTGATCAAACATACATTCCTTGCAATCCCACGGTACATTCTGTGCCTTGTCACCGTATTTTTTCAGAAGGCCTCCATCTTTTATTACATTGGATATGCGCTTGGCACATGGCCGCTGTTCCGGGTGCTCAGTGCGTACAGCAACAAGGGAGAGGAAGAAGAAAACATTCGCCGTCAGGTTGAAGGAAAATCGTAAGGAGAAGAATTGAAATGAGAAAGCAGCATTTTTTACACATCCTGATCATTTTTATGATCTGTTTTTCGTGCCTGCTGGCAATCACGGGCTGCGGCGGCTGCAACAATGCCTGTTATGATTGCGGAAACTGCACAACAAATTCATGCCTGAAATCCTGCAACTGTGCAACAAAATCCTGCGCAGCGTGCGTCGAATGCGCAGGATGCGGATATTTCTGCGAAGGCTGCAGAAGCCCCTTCGTGGATTAAGGAACAGAACATGTGTCCGAATTTTACATTTACGATCCACGGGCTTGCGTCGTTCTCACTTCCAGCCTACTCGGTATTTGCCTGCATCGGCCTGCTCTTTATGATGCTGTTTCTATATGCGAAAACGCAGCAGATCGGGGTCTCATTTTTGCGGTTCCTTCTGCTCGTCGGGGCAATGGCGGCAAGCGTCGGTATCGGCAGTAAGGCGCTATTCGCACTGACGCAGATCCCGGAATTTCTGAAGGAGCCGACGCTTCGGAATCTTGGGGAAATAATCTGGACAAGCGGGTTTGTATTTTACGGCGGTTTATTCGGAGCGATATTGGCCGTAAAGCTCTATGCAAAGGTGTTCCGCCTGAACGGACAAACCTTTCTTAACCAGATCGCGCCCGCATTCCTGCTTTTCCATTTCTGGGGAAGGATCGGCTGCTTTTTTGCAGGCTGCTGCTACGGAAAACCCGCCGACTGGGGAATTGCCATGCAGCAGACACCGGACGTGCCACGCATTCCGATTCAGTTGATCGAAGCGGGCTGTCTGCTTGTTATTTTCACAGGGCTGCTCCTGCTGCAGCGCCGAAGGGCCCATGCTCCTGCGCTCCGGATTTATCTCATTTCCTATGCAGTCTGCCGGTTTGCGCTGGAATTTTTCCGTGGGGACGAATTGCGCGGCATCTGGCTGGGCCGCTCTACATCGCAGTGGATTTCACTGGCAATTATCCTGTATTTTGCGTTAGCCGCTTTGCTTACAGACATGAATCATCGTATCCATCACACAGAAAACTGGAGGAAAATGAACAATGAAAAAGAAAACAGCAATTCTATTATGCGCAGTATGTCTGGTAACGCTTCTGGGGTGCCAGAAGGCGCCAGAACCGACGGAGACATTAGCAAATGAGGAACGAGATTACAGTGCGGCTGCGGAACAGGAAACGACAACCGAAGGCGCAGAGCGTTCAAATAGTCCGCAGGATTCACGAGAAGACGTTACAACCCTTCAGCCTTCAGCGGACAGCACATCGGTCGATACACCCATATGGGGCTTTGCGTCCTATCAGGATTTTCTGGATCAGGCTGCTGAAACCTCGCCATCGGCAATGTTCGCGCTGTTTGATATGGACGCAGATGATGAGCCAGAGGTGATTCTGAAAACCGGAAGCTCAAAGGCATCCTCCAGATACGAGATCTATGGAATCAAAAACGGTGAAGCAATTTGCTACGGAAGCATTGACGGCATCGATACAAAGCTGTACCCCGTGTCACGATATTATGCGTTGATCTGTCTGACAGTTAACGAGGCACAGAATTTCCTGCGCGTCTCCCTTCTTGTATTTGATAATGGTGCCGTCACGGATATCGAGTCTTACAACGGGGAGATCATAGACGGCTACGGCGGGTATGAGGAATTGGAATTTATGCCGCTTCGCAAGCGAAACGACGTGAGCTGGAACGGAAATCCTGCAGAGATCAACGAGTGGCTCTTTAATCAGTTCTTGGAGCAGTACTGGAGCTATAACATGATTGACGAGCTTCGGGATAATGGCAGCCTTTATGATATCAATTTCAGAGCCAGCCTGCCGATGCAGATGGGCATTGAAGTGTACGAGACTGCCACGCTTGACGAGCTGCTTTTGTTTGCTATCGGATATGAAATGGTAAACGATCCGACGAATGTGGACGTTTTTATGAAAGACGGAAAACTCCGGCATGCAATTTCCACGCAGACCGCCAACGAGGTTTTGTTGGACTTCTTTGGGCTTCAGCCCGATTATTCCATGCTGAGTCCTACAGGAGACGTATTCCTCAGCGGCGATACTATCTACTATCGAACCTACGATGAGTCGCACTGGCCGTACATTGCAATCGCAAATGATATCTGCGATAACAACGACAGAACCTTCAGTGTCCAATTTGATATTTATAGAGTCAGCAGCACGTTGTCATGGTACGATTATGATCAGTTCTATGCAATGACCGCAGCCGAGGCCGCGAATCAGAACGACCTGATCTGGATCGGCACCGGGAATGAGGTGTTGTACCAGTATGCGCCGATGCTGAACAGCTTGGTGAAGGAGTAATTACATCTTACGGAATTTTTCTTCAGCAGTAGAAACCGCTGACCGTTGCGTATAGTATTCAAGTCAAAGAAATTACGCTGATAAAAGAGCCGGCGAAGGAACCCTTTTCGATAAAGCTACAGCCGCCTGTGGCGCCAGTAATATCGAAAGCATTGCTGCTGCCAAATCATCCTCCTTCGAGTTGTTCTCCGATTAAGAATCCCACTGCTTTTTCATAAGTGGCGGGATTCATTGCTTGATTGCAATTTTTTCTTGTGTTATATTTAATAATAAACGTGAATTTTTTGTAATTCGAGGGTGGGCGTATATATGAAATCAGTGAGTGACTTGATTGGGAACGAATACTTGGAATGGAAACCCGGAACACCGTATATCTTATCATCGCAGACCGGGCGCGGCAAAACAACATTCGTCATGACGCGGCTGTTGAAATATGCTGCCGCACAGAATAAAGACGTTTTGTATATTTGCAACCGTAAAGCCCTGCATGCTCAGGTGGATCAGATTGTCACTGGAATGACGCAGAGTTTTAAAAATTCTTTTTCCCTTACAGAAGAAGAAAGCAAACACTTAGTCATCCAAACATATCAGGCCTGCGAAACTAAAATGGAAAGTCCTTTTCGTTTTTCCGGAAAACTGTATGTGATATTTGATGAAGCTCACTATTTTCTGGAGGATGCTTCCTTTAATAGTAGAACAAATCTATGGTCAGACTGGATAAGAAAATTTTATGATGCGAGCATCAATGCAGAAACCCCAATTTGTGTCTTTATGACAGCAACCCCTGAATTGCTAAAGTGTTTCCTTGCGAATGCAATTGAGAAGCCGGCATTTCCATGGGATCGTTTTTTTGCTCACATTATGGAATCAGACAAAGATAAATCCAAGGTCTACGCGGAAACAGATGGATCGAAACAGAAACTTCAAAGTTTCGATGCTTATGGTGAAGGTAAGGAGTATATTCGAAAGGCAATTGTCTCTTGCAATGACGTTTATGAGATTTGTAGTAGTCAAGATTATAGTTATGTGGAAGAACACTATTTTAGAGCATTTACTGAGCTAATCAATATAATCAGTAGAAGCAAAGAAAAATGGATAATTTTTATCAACGACTTGGTTAAAGGGCAGCAATATACGCAGCAGTTGAACGATTTGGGAATCGAGACGGTATTTATTAGCGCTTCCCTCAAGAACAAATCAGCATCGCAGCAACTGGAACAATTGGAATCGCTACAGTCTTTTTCATGCAGGGTTTTGATTGCCACGTCTATTCTCGATTGCGGAGTCAATATTTTAGACGATGCTGTTCAAAATGTTGTAATTTTTGAAATAACGAAAACCAAATTTGTGCAAATGCTTGGGCGTGTCCGCATCCAAGCAGGCAAAAAAATACGTTTGTTTATTAAGGCACCTACAGCTTTGGACGTTCGAGATTGCTTGCGATACACTTGTAAAGACATCCGGATGATATATAATTTCTATATGCTACAAAAGAAATGTCTTTTCGGAAACGGCTTGACACTTTATAACAACCCACCTATGAGTATGGTTCAACGAGAAAGATTTCTTCAGAGTTTGAAAGGATCAAATTACAAAATCATTTACTTAAAACATAATTTGCTCGTCGGTCGCAACTGGATAAATCAAGACATTATACGTGATTGGAAAGAGGGAAAAGTTCTTGCTGAATATGAAATGAATCATAATCTGCTGCTTTACTTGTTATATGTGCTATACTGTTTTAATCAGGCGAAAGAATATACGCAAGAGGGGGAAGTTGATGACATATACTACCTGAAATACCAGCTTTCTTGGCTCGGAAAGAAGTATGATGAGAGCCGTTGGGTTTCTTATACACGGCAGCGGGATGAAATAACAATACTCTTAGACGAATGCCTAGGCAACGAAGATGGCATGCTTTCTGAGGAGCAAGAAGTGTTTGCGGGGAAAGTATTTGAGCTTTTATGCCGAATGTCAGTAATTCCAAGCACAGCGAAAAAGAACAGCAGTGCATTAAAGAGAACCGGGCATGCACCCGGAAAAAATATACTCAACAAATGCTTTGAAGAAATTGGACTGCCATATGTCATCACTTCAAAATCGAAAATGCAGAATGGAAAACGTGAACAGCGGTGGTATGTTAAAAGATTTTCTGATCCTATAAACTGCAAGCTGTAATGATGTAATATCCACCGTATTTAATTGATAAATACGGTGGATATCATAATAAGCTATCTACGCCCAATAGGGCGTCTCGTTATATACTTTTATGTATAGCGATACAATATACTTTTGCGCGCTAACGACTTGATCCATATGCGCGTCATAATCATTCACTAGAACTTGGATAATATCAGTTGCTTCAATTTCTTGACCAAGTATATCACGTTTAAGCACAGCCAATATTGCACACCACATGTACAAAGCTGTCATTTGAGGCTGATCTTGGTATTCGACTTGATGAAGTTTTGATTCCATAGCAAATACACGACCAGTTTCCTTTCCACCATACTTCAAAGTATCCATTTTGTATTTAGACACTTTATCTATTCTTAAATACTCTGCATACTCCTTTGCATATTTGTCTCGTTCCGATTGACTCAAGTTTTTGTTATCCTTGATATGTGCAACACGGACTAATTCAAACCAATAATCAAAAATTTTTTTAAGCTCTTTGTCGTAGTTGCTTTTGTAGAACTCAAGTTCTTTGAGTTTTAGTGAAAACTCACGGTTTCTTCTTGCTTCTGCGGCATCCATTTTCTTCATTAAACTAGACGAAAACGTTTCAACAGCTTTTGTTACAATTTCTTCACCCGGAAAACCCATAATACCCTCCTTTTGAGAAATCAAATAACCATGCCATTAGCTAATAATTCAAATTTAACAAATGTTGTGGGAATTGTCAAATTATCTTGATTTATTGAGATACCGGAGTATTTCTGATCGACCATTAAAAATGTAGAGTATTTGCTGCCAAGAGGAGACGATCAAGCGCATCTAAACTCCACAAGATTTAATATGTCGCTTGTTTTCCCTGACCCCATTTTGACCCCAACGTGATTGCATCTGTTTGGGCGTGTTCAGAATGGGGCGAACAATTGCAGATAAAAAGTGCCCTAATTCTGTTGAATTAGGCGTATTCAGGAGCGTATTTTGCGGTTCTGACTATTGTTAATCCCTCATAACCCGGAGGTCGGGGGTTCAAATCCCTCTCCCGCAACCAT
>OMAA01000551.1_pt1 | contig 16634 bp, 25 predicted proteins | sample 1674191 | NCBI WGS metagenome assembly OMAA01 (sample SAMEA103958152, study PRJEB25191) | human gut metagenome | biome: human-associated habitat [ENVO:00009003]; feature: intestine environment [ENVO:2100002]; material: feces | place: Germany | collected 2013/2015
CTGACAGCGGCGAGTGGGTCATGCCCTGGCACTACTCTATGGCGCCAGTGTTCCGGGCGGAGCGGCTCTATTCTGACGGGGTTTGACCCCGTCTTTTTTGTTGTCCGATGCGGAGCAAAAGAGACAAACTGCGCCTTGAATCATTGGACCGTTTGCCAGTGGAGTTTACCGCGTTTATGTGGTAAGACACAGACACCGAAAGGAACACATCGAACGGAGGACAAGGTTATGAAGCGGAACGAACTCATGAACAAGTACATCGAAAAGGGCGAGCTTCCTTTGGACGTCGCGGGTCAGATTGCTATGCTGGGCGACAAGGCCATTATCCGGGCCATGGAAAAGGGCGAGATTTCTCGCGACCTGGCTGGCCTGCTGATTTCTATGAATGACTAAGGGGGAAAGAGCGATGGTTGACAAGAACGGCGTGGAAATGAAAACGGGGGACATCGTCCGGGTGTCCGGGGCTTACTTCAAGAATGACAACGGGCTGTGGTTCATCGAAAGGTCGCCCGGCGACCCGAGCTGGTGCGGCGGCTCCTACAGCTTGATGAAGCTCAAGCGGAACGGCCAGCCCAGCACGGCGAAGTACAACCTTTGCTCCTGGCCGATTGCGATCTTCACCAATAGCTGGGTAACGCGAAACGAAGCTCACCGTTGGAACGAAGAGCACGCAGAAATTGAGGTCGTCACCGACATGGACACGTCCGCGCTGGCGGAGCACTTCATGGGGCTGGCAAAGGAGCTTGACCCCTACATCGAGCGGGAGGCCTGGGATTGGGGCGAAAATCACCCGGACGTCTTGCGCCACAAAGAAGCCCGCAAGTTCTGGGCATCTGTGGCGGAGCGGCTCAAGAAATAACTCACCTGACGATGGCTGCATGGCAGCAGCCGAAACCATTTTGCCGAGGCCGGCAAGATGGTCGTGGGAGCCAACCACAGAAAGGACGTTTTTAGTATGAAAAAATCTGATTTTCGCATTGCTCTCCGGGGGATGGCTGAAAAGCTCGACTTGCAGTGGGCCTACGCTCAGCGGATTGCTGCAGAGCAGCAGGCCGCTGGCACCCTGGCCTATGACGACAACGGCGAGCCAGTGCCGAATATGTACCAAGTCGCCTATGCTGGTATGACATCCGCCTTTGAGGCTATGGGCGGCGAGTGGCAGCGGGACGAGACCGGGCGTCACTGGGTCTACCTGCTGGGCGAATCCGCAGCAGCGGGGCGTCGCTGATGGAGGGGCTGAATGCAAAGGTCGTGGCGACCAACGGCAGAGACCGCTTTCGCTATGTGCGCCATGTCCGGCTCATCGGGGAGCAGACCGGCGTTTCCGAGGACGTGTACCGCATCCAAGAGACCGGGCGGGTATGCGTCCGGCAACAGCTCTGCGACGATCTTGTGCGGTGGTGTACTGCTACGAAGTGGAGCGGCGGCTATGAAGCGGACACGCCGTTCAAGGATGGCTTGATGCTGATTTTGGTAGATGCTGCTGGCGCCGAGATCGGGATGGAGGTTACTTACCAGACCAAGTGGAACGGCCAAGGACTGGCCGACAAAGAATTTCCGTTCTCGTGGGAGGCCGTTCCTGAATATCCGAGAGCATAGAAACCGCCTGCGGTGGGTGTTGTACCTGCCGCAGGCGGTTTTGTTATTTGTGCCGTGGTTTTGGTTTCAGGATCCCGGCGGTATAGTGTCCATCGGTATACCGCAGCACCTTGCAGCCTTTGGCCGGGCCTCTCCGAAGCACCCGCCCATACTCAAGGCTTTGGTATATGGCGAAGACCTTGTGGCCGCTCCAAGCTGCAAGCTCTTTGACGGTGTCAAAGGCACCGAGGGTTAGTTCGTATTCGTCCGCCGTCACCGCTATGAATTGCGGCGGATGAACCTTGGGGCGGCTCATCTGTGCCGCCTCCGTCGCCGCTGCGGGTTGCCGTGCCAGAATTCCTCGTCGAAGTCGTTCTTGTGGATGGTGCAGGCGTCATTCCTTTGGCGCTTGTCCGCCACCTCTGCGGCGTGAAATTCCTGCCAGGCCTTGTACCGTTCGCAGGTATCGTGGCAGACCGGGTGGCGATCTGTGCAGTGGAAGCAGGGGTTAGTCATTGCAGTAGTTCCTCCGCCTTGAGTCCGCAAAACGGGCAATACTTGACATCTTCTGGATTGTCATAATCTCCGAGCTTTATATCTCCAAGGCAACTCAGGCATGTTACAGTGCGGTCTAAAGCGTTATACTTCATGCGCGTCTTTGGACGCAGGCTTTCCGGGTCAATGGTCGGGGCGCTGCTTACCATGTCCGCACAGCTTTCGGCGGTGCTTTCGCACTCGTTCGTGGTTTCGCGGCCAATGTACTGAGCGTATTCCATCATCTCTTTTTCGAGCGGCGTTGCGTCGATCGGCCTTACTTTGTCCATGCTGCACCTCCTATTATTCGGCCTCAAGCAGCCAGACCCTGTGCGTTCCGTATCCAGGCCAGGAGAGCGCCTCGCTGTGGGTTTCCACCGCCACGTCCAGGGCTTTACCCTTCACGGCGCTGCCAGTGTCTTGGACGTACCGCAGACCGATGCCCTCAATGTATACCGCAGAGCCGAGGGGCAAAACGTCCGGGTCTGCTGCTACGGTCACGCCTGCCTGCACAGGTGCGCCGCTGGCGGTGATGCCGTCCCCGGTGCCGCAGATATGCTCGTACTGCTCCGAGCAGTAGGCGGTGCAGTTAAACTCCCCGAGGTATGCTGCTTCAAGCCCGGCGGGGCCAGCCTGCGCCGCTTCCAGGGCGGCTTTGAGATCTGCGACTTGCGCCTCCGCTTCTTTCGCCTCGGTCTGCCAGTTGAGGGCGTCCCGCTCCCAGTTGGCGGAGCGGCTTTGGTAGATGTCCCGCTGCTGTGCCAGGTCTTTGACCCGGGCGTTCAGCGAACCTTCCACAAAGACCGCTGCTGCCAGTGCGCCAACCAGCGCGAGTCGTTCAAGGTTCTTCATTCTGCGCCACCTCCTACCGGGTCGAGAGCTTCGCCCTCTGCTTCCAGCGGGTGGTCTGCGGGGTTCCATCCATCGGGCGATCCAGGAAACTCGCAGCGGCTCCAATCCATCCGCAACACGCCACCCAAGCGCGGAGTTCTGGTTACAACTACAACCGTTTCCTTGCGGCAAGGCGTAAGAACCAAGCCAGAAATACAGCCCGCAATGCAGCCGGTCAAAAATCCACAAATCCAGTCCATTTATTTTTTATCCTCCCTGTTGAGCCATTCCAGCGCCGCCGGAAGGCTTGTAAAATCCTCCGTCCAGGCGTCGCCGGTGGTATTGTCCACGGCCACCAGCGACGGGCAGTTGTCCAAGGTGTGCGACAGGCACAAGAAGCGCTCTCGGGGCGACGTCTTTGTTTTCCATTCGCTGCGCCCGATGTCATTGAAAATCTCTTTGATTTCGTACTCGGGTACAAGGTAGACCTTGGTGCTGTCCGGGGCGGTGCCGCTCCGTGCTTCGTGGTGGGCGCTGCGGACAGCTCCCACCAACAGTGTGCAGGCTTCGTTGATGGCCTCAATGCAGGCCTTTTTACCGTTGAAGCCGTTGTAATATTCGATCTTCGCCAGTTCCTCTGCCGTCGTGTTCGGGTCGAGCAGACGGCAGGCTTCTTCAAGCGTCACGGTGCGTTTCCTCCCATTTTGTTATTGCGTCTTGAACCTCTGGAATCTGGAGCAGGTCGTCTATGGCCCGGGTTTCCAGTTCAAAGGCCCTGCTGTGGCAGTAGTAGGTTCGCAGCTCCGTTGCCCGCCAGCTGCGGCAGTCTATGTACCGCAGGCGCATGATCGGGGCGGCGGGGTGCATCGGGTCGAGGTGGAGCAGGGTGTCTTGCACAGCCTGGCGGTGCGCCGGTGTCCGCTCCAAGCGGTACTGCTTGAGGTATCGCCGCAGCAGGTGCCGCTGTTCTCGGAGGCTCATGTATGGCAAGGATCACCACTCCTTTTCGCCCTGCGGCGGGGTGAGCACCCGGCGTACATCTTCCACGCTGGTTACGACGTAGGCGGTGCCACCTGCTGCATTGATGGCGGTCAGGGTGTTGCGCTGGATGGCGCTCAATTCGCCCACCAAGGGGCGCTTGACCTCGAATGCGTAAAAATGCCCATCGTGGCAGCCTACAATGTCCGGGATACCCTGGCGCTGATACGGCCCGGCGGCATCCTTCCACCAGAAGCCGCCCACCTCTTTGCGGAGGTACGCGAGGATCTCTTTCTGGATTTTCGCCTCCGAGGGCACCAGCCTGCGGGCCAGCTTCCTGGCCTCGGTAATGTTGTGGGCTGCGCCTGCATCAACCAGGGCGTGGAGGTATGCGCCCAGCTTTTCGTAGTCGTAGGGGGAAGGAAGCGGTTTTTTGTAGTTCATGCGTTTCTCCAATCTGTCCGCACCTTCCCGGTGCGGGCGTTTTATTTTAGCCGTGGAATTTTCGGGTTGCGGGGTGCCAAATCATTTCCGGGGCGGTTGCTGTGCAGACGCAGTGCAGAGCGCCTGCCTCAATGGTCGCCGCTTCGATGTTCGTCCATCCGTAGGAAAGCTTGCCGCACTGCTTGCAGGTGAACTCGAAGCGGGCGACGTTGTCCACCGGCACCTCTGTGCCGCAGAAGCACTTGACCTTGTCGGTGTTCTCCCGGGCGAAGTGCTTGAAGGTGTGGTGGCAGCCCGGGCAGGTGAGCAGCATCAAGCCTTTTGCACCCCGGGCGCCCGGCTTAGAGGGGGGGGCGAAGCTGGGGCGAGGCTCGGTCACCGTGCTGATCTTCGGGGTGTCCACGTCCAGGGCGGGGTTGCGCTTGGGCTTGGGCTGCTGGGCGTCGTCCTCGGGAGGCTCCTGGCGCAGGATGTCCTCCAACGTGGCGGCGCCGTGCTGCGCCTTTTCGCTGTCGGCCCGCAGCTCGTCGGTGCTGCGGTCGATGATCTCCTGCAGGCCGTTGAGCTGCCCGCCGTACACGGTGGAGGTCACCACGTCCAGGATGGTTGCCAGGGCGTGGTCGAATGCCTCCGGGGTTGTCCCGGAGAAGCTCAGGTTAGAATCGGGGTTCGAGCCGCCCTTGTCGCGGGGCGTGTGCAGGTCGAGGCTCAAGCGGAACCAGGTGTCGTGGGTGGCGTTCTCATTCTCGGTGCTGCAGGCTTCGTTTGTAGCGTTGATTTCCATGTTTTTGTCCTTTCTGTCAGTGGAGGTGTTACTGGTGTTACGACTTTTTTGCGTTCTATCGTGAAAAAGTCAAAGGTAGCAGGTAGCACCTATTTTTTACAGCTGGTATATACGGAAAGCGGAGGCGGTTTGTCTCTCCGCTTCGTCACGAATGTATTTTGTTTTTTGGTGTTACTGGTGTTACTCTTTTGTAAAAAGAGCGGATTTTCGCTTGTTTTTTGGTAACACCTGGGCAATCTCGAACATGTTACCGTGGTGTTTCGTTGGTGTTTCCTGTCCACATGAACCACGCCCTTGTTTTTTCCACTGGAAAAATTTGCGTCGTGGATGCTGCAAAAATTTCAGCCTGGAAAGTTTGCTGCCGCAAGCGTTGCGGCTCTCTGTGGGCTTGCGCACCTGGCTTAGAAGGGCAAGTCGTCTTTGTCCGTGATTTCCCTGAATCCTGCCGGGTCGGGCGGGTTTTGCAGGGCTTCGGTGTCTATGGCGACCATGCGGCAGTTTCTGCCTCCAAACTTTTTCTGTATCTGATACTTTCCGTGCGGGTCAATCTGTATGACGTCGTTCTCTGCAAGCCAGTTCATGGTTTTTCGGTAGGAGAAACCGCCTTTTTCCAGAGCTTCCCGCAGGATGGTGGGCAGGATGAACGCCGTGCCGTCCTCAATGCTGCCGTACCTCTGGCCGATGGCGTTGGTATCGGTGAAGCTGTTGGCATTGGCACTGATCCAGTCGCTGATGTACTGAGCGGCCTGCTCGTTCACGTCCGGCTGTTCCTGTTCCTGGATTCCCGCTGTGATGCAGTTGGCCATGTGCTGGGCTTCCATGAGGGCGGTGTCTGCATCCTCGTGGAAGATGCACCTGGAAAGCATCTGATCTGCAAGGGTCACGGTGGCAACCGCTGCGGTGTGGCTACCGTTCCGGGTTCCCATGAGCACCCGGATGCGTTCCAGCACCTCGCTGTATTCGTCTATTATGGCGCTGTCGCCCATGTCCAGGATGTACTGGATGAACGCCGGGCCTGCCCAGCCGCAGTTTAGCGCTGCCTGTTGGTGCATATCGCTGGCGCTGGTTTCGTCCTCAAAGGGAGCGCCTACCACTTCCAGCACTCGGGTACTCACGCCGGTCTGACTGTTCGCCTTGCCGATTGGTTCCTCGCCTGTCGCCAGAATCACGCTGCGCCAGGTGCGCAGTTCTTGGAGGCCGCCGTCCTTGCTGCCCCGGCTGCGCCCGGTGCCGTTGGCCAGCATATACACGATCTTTTCCAGGCCCTCTTGCTTGTTGCCTGCAAGCTGGCGCTCGTCTATACCGAGCGGGAGGTCGCAGTAAAAGCCGGCCATTCTCTCAAGCGCCACCTGGGTTGCGTTGAAGTTTGCCATAAGCCGCTCCGGGTCGCCCCAGGCGGACAGGGCTGCTTTCAGGGCTGCGGTCTTACCGCCCCGGCTGCCACCCCAGTTGTACACGAAGAAGATTCGCTGCTTGATGATCGCCAGCAGGGGGGCGGCGAAGCTGGCGGCCAGTATGAAGCGGAACCGTGGGCGGCTGCGGTGCGGAGCCATGCTTGCCACCCAGTCTTCCAGGGTGCCGTTTTTGCAGTAGGCGGTAGCCCAGCGGGTCATGCTGGGTTCGATGTCCAGCACCATGTCCGGGGCGTGGCCGGGAAGGAAGCGGTGGTTTGACTGCCAGCCGAAGGTGGAGGTACTTTCCTGCAGGCCGAGGGCGTCGATGTTCTCTTGCTCCAAAGCGCCAAGGAAACGCACCACCTGCTTTGCGTTCTCGCTGGTTACGGTGCAGCCTTTGTCTGCCAGCACCGTAATGCTGCGGCTCTGGAAAATCATGGAGCGGGGGAAAATCGCGTCATGCCACCTGCCGTCCCGCTTCCAGGCGACCTCTATCTTTTCTTCGCCGGTGTCGGTCTTTTTGAGGCGCTTGGTCAGGATGATCGGCGTCCGGCAGACGCAGACCAGCTGTTCTGTCTTTTCGTCGATGCGGCTGATTCCGAACTCGCCGTACTGCCAGCCGGGCGGCTGCCGCAGGTTCTTGGGTGCGCCCTCAATCGCCACCGGGAGGGCGTCGTCGAGGTGTTCCAAGTCCAGGGGTTGCGCCGCTGCCAGCAGTTCTTCCAGCTTGTCCTGGGCGGCTTCCTTGCCCAGGTCGAGGTACAAGGCGGAGGGGTCTTTCTGCCCGCCGTCTGCGCAGGAGAAGGTTTTCACCCCTCCATCAAAGCCGGCATCTTTCAGGGCGTGAGCCACCTTGTCCAGGAAGGTTTGACCGCCCTGGTCGGGTTCCTTATGGATGTAGAGCGTTTCTATCCCCTTGAGGCTCTTCGCCCATTCCGGCTTGAACGTGGAAGCGCCCGGAATGCCCAGGGCGGGGTAGCCGAGGAACCAAAGGGTTTGTGCGTCACTCTCTCCCTCCACCAAGATGCAGCTGCCTGCGATCTCCAAGCCCTCTTTGCGCCAGAGGCCGTAGGGCAGCATATTTCCCGCCGAGCCGAAGCCCCACTTGAACTTGTGCGGCCCCATGCGCTTGCGGGTGACCTTTGGCTTGCCGTCCTCACCGAAGTAGGGGATTTTGACGTAGGGGGTGCCGTCCTTTTCCCTGCCGTCCTCCAGGCTGCAGACCATCCGCAGCCAGGCAGCCGGGAGGTTCTTCTCTTTGGCGTAGTCGTCCACGGTGTAGTTCTGGCGGGCGGGTTCCTTTTTTGCTTCGTCCACTCCATGCTCCCGGAGAATTCGTTTGTAGGCGTCGGCGTTGGAGCAACCGTCCAGCTCCGCTCTGAAGCTGACGTAGTTGCCCGCCTTACCGCAGGCGAAGCAGACGAATTTGCCGGTTTTGAGATCCACGGAAAAGCTGGGCTTGCGGTCGTCGTGGAAGGGGCAGAGGCTTGTCATGCGCTCTTTTTTATATTCGGGTTTCTGCACGAACTTGCTGTATTCCTCTTTATAGTTCAGCAGCTCATCGAGATTTACTTTGTCCACGTCTGTCCTCCAAGTCAAAAAAGTTGCGGGCCGCAAGGCTGTTACCCTGCAGCCCGCACTGGGTCAGTCGGAGGCCGTGAAGTTAGAACGGTACATCGTTCTTGTCGCTCACCGGGGCGAAGCCGTCAGCGTCGGTCTGTGCGACGGTGGGCTGTTCTGCCTCCGCCACCACAGGTACCGTGGAGGCCACACTCTTGATCCAGGCCACCGTGGGCTTTACCTGTTCGATCTGTGCCGGGGTCAGGTCGCCCGCCTTGGTGAACACGCAGCTGCTGTACGCAATGCCGTCTGCGCTCTTTTCCTTCTTGAGCTTGATGGAGGTGAGTACGCTGCTGCTGCGCTTGCCCTTTACCACCAGGCGCTTTGCGACGTAGTCCTTAAAGGCCCGCAGGCTCGTAGGGGGCAGGGAAATCAGGATGGGCAGCATCTCGCCGCTGCGCAGGAGGTAAATGCGGTGACCGTTCTTGCAGGCCTTGCCGTTGCCCTTGCTGCTGCTGCCAAACTGGTTGAAGGGGCAGGTGGAGCAGTCCCGGACTTCGCCGGTCTTGATGTCCAGACCCTGCTTTCCGTCCGCGCTGCTGCAGTCCGGCACGTTGTTGCTGCCGTCAAACTCGCCGGGCCAGTAGCTGTTGACGGCGTGATGGTGTACGATTACGCCGGTCAGGGTCTGTACCACTTCGGGGTTGTCCGGGTCGTCGCCGGAAAGCTCAAAGGTCACACTGCCACCGGCAGGAATCTTCACGGTGTCAAAGGGAATCTGGCCGAGGCCGTCCAGTTCTTCCTTGATGAGGTCAGTGACCTCGCTGCTGATGGGTGCCAGAGCGAAGCTCTGAACCGCGGTCAAAGCGTTTTCGTTTGCCATGGTGTTTATCCTCCCTTACTGTTTCCGGCTGCTCTTGCGCCGGGTGATGTCGTTGAAGCTGTACACGTTCACAAGTCCCTCGAATTCCTCGGGAAGCTCGTCGTCATTTTCCTCTGCCAGGTTGCTCATGGCACCCTGCAGGCTCTGTGCGTTGACCGTTTCTTTGATCAGGTCGCCCAGGCCGTTGGAGCGGAGGGCGTCCATCAATTCGGCGTCCTTGCCTGCTGCCTTGCTGTATTTGGTTTTGGGCGTCAGGGTGTAGGAGTAGCCGTTCCGGGTGATCTGCGGGGTTTCGTCCTCGATCATGGCCGTTGCGAGGGCGTCCCGGGCGGCCTCGATGGCCCGGTTGTTGGCCTTGGTTTCCTCTGCCAGGCGGTCTTTTTCATCCAGCAGGGCGCGGTATGCGTCCACCTGTTCGGGAATCGTCATTGTTGTTCTTCCTCTCTTTCGGTTAGAAGTAGGTTCGCCAGCTGTCCACTATGGTTTTGGCGATGTCCTCTTTTTTCTCAAGGGCTGCAAGCACCTTGTCGTCGATGCTGTCCTCCACCAGGAGGTGAATGTAAGTCACCGGGTTGCTTTGCCCGATGCGGTGAATCCGCGCCAAAGCCTGCGCGTAGTTCGCATAGTTGTAATCCATGCTGTAAAAAACTGCGGCGCTGGCGGCGTGAAGCGTTATGCCGAGGCCGGCTGTCTGAATCTGCGCCACAAAGACCTTGGTTTCCGGGTTTTGCTGGAAGTCGTCCACTATGCCGCCCCGTTCTGCCTGCGGAACGTCGCCGTAGATCGAGCCGTACTTGATGCCCTTCTTTCGGAGCAGGTTTTCAATGGCTGCGATTTCGGGGCGGAACCGGGCAAAAACCACCAGCTTCTGCCCGGCCTCCTGGACGTAGTCGTCCAGAATGTCCTCCAAGGCGTCCAGCTTGGCCGTGCCGATCTGCTGCGGGCGGGTGCCGTCGTCGGTCTGTGTGAAGCCGCCGGTGAGCTGCATCAAGCGGAGCATTTTGGTCAGCACCGTGGTTGCGGTTATGCTGTCGCCGCCTGCAAGCTCCGCGAAGCTGGACTTTCGGAGTTGGTCGTAGAGCTTGCGCTCCGCCGGGCTGAACTTCACATATCGGTTCTCGAAGGTCTGCGGCGGGAGGTCGAGGCATTCGGCTTTGGTTACGCGGTAGGCTATGGAGTGTTCTTTCTGTATGAGCTGCTCCATGTGCTTGTAGCCTATGATCTGATGCTGTCCGTAGCCGCCCATTACGCAGTAGCGGTTTCGGAAAGCGAAGAAGTTCGAGCCGAAGACCGCCGGGTCTAAAAAGCGGTACTGGCTGTACAAGTCCACGGCGTTGTTTTGCACCGGGGTTCCGCTCAAGGCCAATTTATAGCGGGCCTTGTCGCCGAGCTTGTGCAGGGCTTTGCTCTGGGCGGCACTGTGGTTCTTGATGCGCTGGCTTTCGTCGCAGACTATCAGGTCGGCGTCGTACTCAGCCAGGGCGTCAAAGATTCCGTCCCGGTGGGTGCTTTCGTAGTTGATGACCGCGATCTTGAGCGAGGCGAAAGGCCAGACCTCCAAGGCGTCCAGGCCTTCCAGGCGCTTTTTCTTTTCTCCCAGCAGGGTTTCGCAGTGGTAGGGGAAAGCGGCGAACTGCTGCAGGTCGTGGGGCCAGACGCTGCACACGCTGGTCGGGGCTACTACCAGCACCCGCTCGATGCGGTGCTGCTGGTACAGGGTGCCCATCGTGGCAATGGCCGTCAGGGTTTTGCCGCAGCCCATTTCAAAGAGAAAACCAAAGCCTTTATGCTGTTCCTTGCCTCCCGAGGTGAGTTGCAGCAGCGCCATATTGGCGCCCCGGATTTGGTGCTGGAACATCTGCGCCCTGACCGGGTATGCTGCAAGCGGTTTCGGCTCTGTGGCCTCCCGTTGCTGTTCTACCTGGCGGGCGACCTCTGCCAGGCGTTCCCGTTCGGTCTCCACGAAGTCCGGGAGAGTGAAGCGGTTATGTAAGGCGTTAAGGGCGTCCAGGCTGACCGGGCCGGTCATGGTGCGTGTGGTTTTGTTCCAGCGGAAAATCCCCATGCGCTTGAGTTGGTCGTACCGCAGCGGCTCTATCTCGGCCAGTATGATCTGGCCGTGCTGCAGGGCTATTTTCATTTCTGTATGCGTCCCCTTTCTGTGGTGTTGTCCCTCGTTCCCACCCTCCGCCGTCTGCGCTACTCCACGGGCGGCGGCATCCAAATGGGGCTTTACAGGGTCACATTGACTTTGCCTGCGGCGATCTCATCACACAGGGCGGTTTCCAGGTAGCACTTGACTGCATCCCGGGCGGCCAGCTTCCACATCCCGCCGTCCGCTGCGGTCAGGCTGATGCTGCGGTCATCGTAGACCCGGAACACAAACTCGCTTTCCGGCTGTTCCACCTCCTGGAAGGTGCGGTAAGGCGCCAGGGTTACGATGGGGCGGACTGCCTTGTTCTCCACAAAGCTGACACCCTTGCGCACCTGCACCGTCTGCGTGATGCCGTTGTCGTCGCTCTTGACGCTCTGGTCAAAGCTCATGTGGGAGAGCAGGTCGAGGATGTAATCCACGTCGTTTTTCTCGCCCTCGGGCGCCCGCTGGAACATGGAGCGGAGCTTGATCATCGCTTCGTCGAAGCTCCAACGCACATCCTCAACCAGCGGCGGGAGGTCGCTGGCGTTGGCGGTATAGGGCGTCCAGCGGTAAAGGTCTGCATCTGCAATCGGGCGAGTAAAAACTTCCACGCTATCGTAGGAATTGCAGGAAACGTAGAGCGGCAGGGCGTCGTTACCGAACAGGGTGTCAACTTCCGTCTTTACGAGCACCACCAAGGCGTTCAGGCTGCGGGTGATGTACATGCCGGGCTTTGCCAGTTCCGGCGGCTCAACTTCCGTGTAGTCGCTGCCGGTTACCAGGAAGGTGCGCCCATTGACTTCGTGGAAGGTAGGCTCTGCGGCTTTCTTTCCCAGGTCGGCGAGAGAGGCGATTGCGTCCGCGAGGAAGCTGTTCTTGATCTCCATTTTGTAGTCCTTTCTTTATGCAGTGTGAATGTCGGCAAACTTGAGAACCTTGCGCTCCGGGGCCTCGCCACCGTAGGTGTCGAACTGGCCGGGAATCTGCGGGGTAAGCTCCACAGCTACGGTGTGGCCGCCCTCCTGGCCGACCGCAAGGGCGGTCTTGACCGGGTGCAGGGCCGCCAGGGTGCTGGAAGCGGTAGCGCTCACCTCAACGTGCTGGCGCTCCTCGTCCGGCTCCAAGGTGATCTTCACCGTAATGGTGCGCTTGGCGGTAGCCTTGGTGTTCGGGTCGCTGATGTTCTGAATCACGCGGCCCATCTCGTAGTCCAGGCGCTCCTTGATGGCGCCGTTGGCCATGTCAATCAGGCTGCTTGCTTTGGTATGTTCCATGTCGTGCCTCCTTTGGCGTTGTGGGTGGATGTTCGGGCAGGGGCTGCGGCCTCACCTTCTTTCGTGGGTGTAGTCCAGTAGGCGGCGAAGGGTCAGGCCGAGGTTATAACCCAGGCGGTCGAGCCGTCCGGCCTGGTCGAGAGCCAGGAAAATCCAAGCTGCAAGCACCAGCACTTCGTAGACCAGCACCCCGGTATAAAGTGGGGCGCGAGCTGCGGCCTGGCCTGCGGTGCAGCCGAACTTCATCAAAAGCCTTTCCATTTCCTTCGTTGCCTCCTGTTAGTTTCTCGTATCAGCAGTGTTGAAAGCCTGGGGAAAAGTGTGGAAAAATCACCTCTTTTCGGGCGTTTCCCGTGCCCGGGGTTTCTCGCTCACAGCTGCCAGAGTTTGGTAGGCCGGGGCGGTGTTTACGGTGTACGGCACCCGGACGCCCGCCGTTGTGCTGCGGGTTGTGCCGTCCGGGAAGTGGTTCGTGATCTTCATGCGGGTCACCTCACCCCCTCACCCTGCCCGCTCGGTGATGCTGCGCTGGGTAGCCATGCCCAGCATCACGCCGTTTAAGACCAGCTGCTCTTCCCGGGTCGCGCTCTTGAAGGCCGCGACCACTGCCGCGACCTCGGCGGCGCTGGGGGCGTTGTTCTTCTCTGCGGTGTTGTTCTTCATGTTGCTGGTTCACCTCCGTGTGGTTTCTATAACCGAAGTTTTGAGGTTCGGTTACGCAAGTATAATACTTCGATTATCGAAAAAAGTCAAGTATAAAAATCGCTTTTGGACTTGAATTGTCGAAATTTTGTGGTAATATAGGAACCACAAGAAAGGAGGTGATTTGAGTGACCGAAAATGAACGTGTAAAGGCAGTGCGCCAGGCGCTGGGGCTAAGCCAGCAGGAATTTGGTTCCAGGATTGGAATTAAAATCTCCGCTATGTCGTACCTTGAAAGCGGGAAAAGCCGCTTGACGGAATCAAACGCGATTCTGATCTGCAAGGAGTTCAACGTCAGCCGGGAATGGCTGCTGAACGGCGCCGGGGAGATGTTCCTGCCGGAAAGTTCCGGCGCTGTGGATGCCCTGGCTGCGCAGTACGATCTGACGCCGTTGGAGCGGGACATGGTAGAAAATTACTGCAAGCTGTCCAAAGCCCAGCGGCAGGCGTTCTGGGATGTGATGCAAAAAATCATTGGTTCCTCTGCGCAATCCGGAAGCGCAGAGGCATCTCCGCCTGGTTCCGGGGTAGCGGCTGCCGAGGCCGCCTACGAAAAGAACTTTGGTACTGCATCCGGCACCCCAACTGCCGCAGCTATGAGTACACCCGCAGACACCGGGTAAAATGAAAAAAAGACCACGCCCCAGTTGGGGTGTGGTCTTTGGTGGTAAACAGAAAGGAGGATTTATTATGGGTGTTCGTGCAAGAAAATCTTTTAAGGCTGGCCCCGCCCGGGTGACGTTCAGCAAGTCGGGCGTATCAACCAGCGTTGGAGTGAAGGGCGTTCGTGTTGGCAAAATGGCAAACGGAAAAACCCGGACGACCCTCTCGGTTCCTGGTACTGGTATCAGCTATGTGTCCGAGAGCGGAAAATCTGGCGAGGACGATTTTGAAATTGAAGATCGTCCAAATAACAAAACATCTCCCGTAGGTACTTGTATTTTTGGGATTTTGGTTTTTGTTTGCGGAGCCTTGTTTTTAATTATATCCATGATCTATCCGCTTTGCCTGATCGTTGCGATTCCTTTTCTCGTGGGCGGCTTTAAGCTAATTCGCCACCCGAAGAAATACTCTGCAAAGTGGAACAAATTTTTTGGCTATGAGGAAGATAGCCAGTAAATAAAAAAAGCGCCGACCCTCTGGAAAGGGTCAGCGCTGGGGCCAGTGCTACAACATAAAAAGGTGAGGCGGCCGCTTCCTGCTGGAACAGGGGGCTGCGCCACAAAGCACAGGCAGTTGGCATGGAACCGACTGCCTTTATTGTAGCACGTCGCCCTGAATTTGAAAAGGGGTGATTTTATGCGCGATATGGATTCCGCCCGCCTGCGGGTGGTGTGCTATGTCCGCGTCAGCACGAGAGAGCAGGCCGAAAAAGGCTATTCTGTCAGCGAGCAGCAGGAGCGACTAAAGGCGTACTGTCTGGCGAAGGACTGGGTGGTTGCCCAGGTCATCACCGATCCGGGTTTTTCCGGGGCAAAGCTAGAACGTCCGGGTATGCAGCAGCTGATCTCCCTTGTGCAGGCGAAAAAGTGCGATGCTGTTTTGGTCTGGAAGCTGGACAGGTTGTCCCGCTCCCAAAAGGATACCCTGTATCTGATCGAGGACGTGTTCCTAAAAAACGGCTGCGCCTTTGTTTCCATGAACGAAAACTTTGATACATCCACGGCGTTTGGCCGGGCTATGATCGGCATCCTGTCGGTGTTCGCCCAACTGGAACGTGAACAGATCCGGGAACGCATGGCGGTTGGCCGTGTCGGTCGGGCAAAGGCCGGCCTCTTCCATGGCGGCGGCTTTGCTCCCATCGGCTACGATTACAAGACCATTGCCGAGGGCGGCGCTGGGCTTGTAGTGAACGAGTACGAGGCAATGCAGGTGCGGGAGGTGTTCTCTCTATACCTCCAAGGCTGGCCGGTGAACCGCATTCGTAAATATATGGCTGCGCACTACACCACAAAGGACGGCGATTGGGGGTCTGATACCACAGTGCGGGACGTCCTCAAAAACCCGCTGTACACTGGGAAGATAAACTGGGCAAAAAAGGTATATGACGGCCAGCACGAGCCGTTGATCTCGCAGGAAACCTTTGACGCTGCCGCTGCCCGGCTTGCCACCTCAAGCTGGAAGCGTACCTGTTCGGATGGTATGGAGCGGAATTCTCCGTTCAAATCCACGCACCTGCTGGGCGGCATTATTTGGTGCGCCCGCTGCGGCGCCCGGTACTTTGCCAGTGGCAATTACTCTGGAAGAGGCGAGAATAAGCGCTACTGGCCATACTACGTTTGTTACTCTCGGGCAAAATCCGCAAAGCACATGATCCGCGATCCAAACTGCCGGAATGACCGCTGGGCGGTGGCGAAGCTGGACGCTATTATAGAGGGCGAGATTCGGAAGCTGGCGTTTGACCCGGCGGCGCTTGAGCTGGCGGTGTCCGGGCCGCAGCAGGACGAAGATGTAGCCCAGCGCCGGGCTGCGCTGCAACAGCGCCTGAACGATCTGCGGGCGCAGATGGGGCGTGTTCTGGACTTGTACCAGATGGGCGGTTCACTGCCTGCCTCTATGGTCGGAGACCGCGTGGCAAAGCTCCAGGCGGAAATTGACGGCGTGGAAGCCGCCCTGGCGGAGGCCGTAGAGGAGCCGCCCACCCAGCGCCTGGATGCTGCCCGGGCTGCCTTGGTCGGGGCAGAGGACGTTCTGGACAACGGCACTCTGGACGAAAGGCGGGAGCTTGTCCATAGCCTTATCCGCCGTATAGATCTGGACGGGGAAAATATTGATATACATTGGAGCTTTTCCCCTGAGACGTAGTTGATAGGTGGTATATATGGAAAAATTGCATTTCAAAGTATCGTCGCCTGAGAGCTTTATTAAACTGGCCTGTACGATGCTTTTTGAAAAAACCGACGCGCATAAAGAATGGGGTTCCGTATGGAATGAAGTGTTTGCGGGAATCCAAGGTGAAGAATTATTTTTGAAATTCACGGAGGAGCTTTTTCCTGCAGGCTGCACAATAGGAGAAAACGAGTTAAACAAAATTATGGCTCGGGCGGTGAACTTCGTAAAAAATGACCCACTATGCATTGACGCAAAGAATTCCTATGACAAAAAGCGGTTTCCATATTGGGTATATTTTATCCCGGAACGCAAGCTGTTTGTATGTGAATTTGCTGGACATGAAGAAGCCATCATCCGGGCGCTTACGTTGTTTTTCGGAAAGTCGGTAATTGACTACAATTTGCAGGCATTGCAAAAATTTATAGTAAACTCTTTTGAGATACGATCCAGTAGATCGTCGGTGAGCTCAATCGCAGAGGATGTGCAATACATTCAAGAATCGGCTTTCCTTAGGAGCATTGGAGCGTACAAAGAATAAAAGCACAAAGGCCGTCCGTACTGGGCGGCCTTTGTGCTTAGATTGCGGAATCGCTGAATTTACGCGCACTTTTCGCTGACTTTTCGCAAATCGCGCGAATAACGCGATTTTGTTGACGCCGACAAAATCGGCAGGTTATTTGTCTACTCTGATATAACTACTGCA
>OMAA01000552.1_pt1 | contig 16603 bp, 11 predicted proteins | sample 1674191 | NCBI WGS metagenome assembly OMAA01 (sample SAMEA103958152, study PRJEB25191) | human gut metagenome | biome: human-associated habitat [ENVO:00009003]; feature: intestine environment [ENVO:2100002]; material: feces | place: Germany | collected 2013/2015
AGGCTATCGGCGTCGGCGCAGGTCAGCAGTCGAGAATCCACTGCACCCGCCTCGCAGGCACAAAGGCAGACACCTGGTTCCTGCGCCAGCACGAAAAAGTCTTGAATCTCCCGTTCAAGGATTCGATAGGCCGCCCCGACAGGGACAATGTCATTGACGGCTACATCAACAAAAACGAAGAGGATGTCTGCGCCGAGGGCAACTGGCAGAAATATTTCACCTCCCGCCCCGAGCCGCTAACCGACGGGGAGATAAAAGAATATCTCGCTTCTATAGACGGCGTATCGCTCGGCTCGGACGCGTTCTTCCCGTTTAGCGACAATATCGAAAGAGCAAAGCGCAGCGGAGTAAAATATATCGCAGAGCCCGGCGGCTCAATCCGCGACGACCTTGTGATAGAGTGCTGCGACAAATACGGCATGGTCATGGCATTCACCGGCATGCGCCTGTTCCACCATTGACGGAGGACTGAAAATGAACATTCTTGTAGTAGGTTCCGGCGGAAGAGAGCACGCCGTTATAAAAAAGCTCAGAGAGAACAGCGAAGTTAAAAAAATATACGCCCTGCCCGGAAACGGCGGCATCGCCGCAGACGCCGAGTGCGTCAACATAGGCGCTACAGATATTGACGGCATCGCGGAATTTGCAAAGAACAATCAGATAGACTATGCGGTTGTCACGCCGGACGATCCGCTTGTGCTCGGCTGCGTCGACAGGCTTGAGAGCCTCGGCATTCCCTGCTTCGGTCCGCGCAAAAACGCCGCGATAATCGAGGGCAGCAAGGTTTTTTCAAAGAACCTGATGAAAAAATACGGCATACCCACCGCACAGTACGAAGTTTTTGACAGCGCGGAGGACGCGCTCGCCTATCTCGACTCAGCACCCATTCCGACCGTTATAAAGGCGGACGGCCTCGCGCTCGGCAAGGGCGTTATAATCGCCGCAACGCGCGACGAGGCGAAAGAAGCGGTCGTTGAAATCATGCGTGACAAGAAGTTCGGCAAGAGCGGCGACAGCATCGTTATCGAAGAATTTCTGACGGGTCCCGAGGTGTCGGTGCTCTCGTTCACGGACGGCAAGACGGTAGTTCCGATGGTGTCGTCCATGGATCACAAGCGCGCGCTCGACAACGACGAAGGTCTCAACACCGGCGGCATGGGCACCGTTGCTCCGAATCCGTATTACACAAAAGAGATTTCCGACAGGTGCATGAAAGAGATATTCCTGCCGACGGTAAACGCGATGAACGCGGAGGGCAGAACTTTCAAAGGCTGCCTTTATTTCGGACTCATGCTGACCGAAAACGGTCCTAAAGTCATTGAATATAACTGCCGCTTCGGCGACCCGGAGACTCAGGTCGTGCTCCCGCTGCTAAAGAGCGATCTGCTCACCGTTATGAGAGCCACGACAGACGGCACGCTCGCCGAGACACCCGTTGAGTTTTCGGATAAAAACGCCTGCTGCGTGGTCATGGCCTCAAAGGGCTATCCGGTCGCATACGAAAAGGGCTATGAAATCGATATCCCCGATGAGATAAAGGACAGCGTTTATGTCGCGGGTGCTGCCGAGAAAAACGGCAAGCTCGTGACGAGCGGCGGCAGAGTTCTCGGCGTTACGGCAGTTGAGGACACGCTCGAAAAGGCTGTCTCCTCGGCATATAAAAAGGTAGAAAAGATTCACTTTGACAACGCCTTCTACAGGCACGACATCGGCGCGAAAGCGCTCGCCGCAAGGGAGGAAAAATAAATGGTATACAGAGTATTCGTCGAAAAGAAAAAGGAGCTCGCGCAGGAGGCAAAGTCCCTGCTCGGCGAGGCAAGAGACCTGCTCGGAATCAAGAATCTCACCGATGTGCGCGTTATCAACCGCTACGATGCGGAGAATATCACGCCCGAACTCTTCGATTATGCGAAGCGCACCGTGTTCTCCGAGCCCCAGCTCGACATTGTATCGGACAGCATCGAGATAAACGGCAAGTGCTTTGCCGTCGAATTCCTGCCCGGTCAGTTCGATCAGCGCGCCGACTCTGCGGCTCAGTGCATACAGATAATCTCGCAGGGCGAGCGCCCGCTGATACGCACGGCGAAAATATACATCCTCATCGGCGACATAACCGACGCCGACGCGCAGAGGATAAAGAAATATGTCATCAACCCCGTCGAGGCGCGCGAGGCAAGTCTCGAAAAGCCCGAGACTCTCGCGGTAAAATACGATATCCCGACCGAAGTCAGAACTCTTGACGGCTTCATCGAGCTTGACAGGGCGGGGCTTGAGGACTTCGTCAAAAAATACGGTCTCGCCATGGACGCGGACGACATTGCGTTCTGTCAGGATTATTTCAAATCCGAGCACCGCGACCCGACGATAACAGAAATTCGCATGATCGACACCTACTGGTCAGATCACTGCCGCCACACTACTTTCCTTACTGTCATAGACAGCGTGAAATTCGAGGACGAGCTGCTGCAAAAGACCTACGACGAATATCTTGCGGTCAGAAAAGAATTAGGCCGCGCAAAGCCGATATGCCTTATGGATCTCGCGACGATAGCGGTCAAATATCTCAAGAAACACGGCAAGCTCGACCGCCTCGACGAGTCCGAGGAGATAAACGCCTGCACGGTGAAAATAGATGTCGAGGTCGACGGTGTCACCGAGCCGTGGCTCCTGCTCTTCAAAAACGAGACGCACAACCACCCGACGGAAATCGAGCCTTTCGGCGGCGCGGCGACCTGCATCGGCGGCGCTATCCGCGACCCGCTCTCGGGGCGCTCGTATGTCTACGGCGCGATGCGCGTCACCGGCGCGGCAGACCCGCTCAAGCCCATTGACGAGACGATAAAGGGCAAGCTGCCGCAGAGAAAAATCGTCACTACCGCGGCAGCGGGCTATTCCTCATACGGCAACCAGATAGGCCTTGCCACCGGCATAGTCGACGAGATATATCACCCCGGCTATGCGGCGAAGAGAATGGAGATAGGCGCGGTCATCGCGGCGACTCCCGCAGAGAATGTGCGCCGCGAAGTTCCCGCTCCCGGAGATATTGTTATCCTGCTCGGCGGCTCGACCGGACGCGACGGCTGCGGCGGAGCGACGGGTTCTTCAAAATCACACACGGTCGAATCGCTCGAGAGCTGCGGCGCGGAAGTTCAGAAGGGCAACGCGCCCGAGGAGAGAAAGCTCCAGAGACTTTTCAGAAACAAAGAAGCCTGCCTGATGATAAAACGCTGCAACGACTTCGGCGCGGGCGGCGTATCGGTAGCTATAGGCGAGCTTGCGGACGGACTTGAGATAGACCTCAACGCAGTGCCGAAAAAATACGAGGGTCTCGACGGCACGGAGCTTGCGATAAGCGAGAGCCAGGAGCGCATGGCGGTCGTTGTCGAGCCGCACAATGTTGACGCTTTCCTTGCGCTGGCGAATAAAGAAAATCTCCAGGCAGTGCCCGTGGCAAAGGTTCAGGCCGAGCCGAGACTCGTCATGAACTGGAACGGCAAGAAAATTGTTGATATCAGCCGCGAATTTTTGAATTCCAACGGCGCCGACAAGCATATAGATATCACCCCCGAAGCACCCGCTCTCAAAGAAAAGAAGATTTCCGGCTCGTTTGCGGAGAATTACTCGGCACTCGCATCGGATTTAAACATCTGCTCGAAGCGCGGACTTTCCGAGCGTTTCGATTCGACGATAGGCGCGGGCACGGTGCTCATGCCGTTCGGCGGCAAGAATCAGCTGACGCCCATTCAGGCGATGGTGCAGAAGATATCCGTCGAGAAGAAGCACACCGACGACTGCTCGCTCATGGCGTTCGGATACAATCCGTTTATAACCGAGCAGAGCCCTTATCACGGCGCATATCTTGCGGTTATCGAATCGGTCTGCAAGCTCGTCGCCTCGGGCGCAGAGTTCAAGGATGTTTATCTCACATTCCAGGAATATTTTGAGCGCCCCGGCAGAGACGGCAAGCGCTGGGGGCAGCCTTTGGCGGCACTTCTCGGTGCATTCAAGGCGCAGATGGAGCTCGGCATCGGCTCTATAGGCGGCAAGGACTCGATGAGCGGCTCGTTTGAGGACCTCGACGTTCCGCCCACCCTCGTCTCGTTCGCCGTGACAACGGAAAAGACCTCTTCAATAGTCTCGCCAGAGTTCAAATCGGCGGGTCACAAGGTTGTTTTCATCGCGCCGGAGAAAGACGAAAACGGTCTGCCGAAGACCGACTCGCTAATAGATGTGTTCTCCCGAGTTACCGGGCTTCTTCGCTCGGGCAAGGCGGTTGCCTGCTACACTCCCGGCATGGGCGGCATAGCGGAGGCGGTCATGAAGATGGCGTTCGGCAACGGCATCGGCTTTGAATACAGCAAAGACATAACGCTCGAAAAGATATTCGGACTCAGCTACGCGGGCTTCATTCTTGAGCTTGCGGACGGCGCAGAAGAAGCTGGCACGCTTCTCGGTCACACAAACGACAGCGGCTGCATCAGCCTTGGCGGCGAGAACATCGCTCTTTCAAAGCTTCTCGGAATATACGAGAACAAGCTCGAAAGCGTCTACAGCTGCAATATCAAAAACGCAGGCAAGGGTGCTGAGAACTTCTCATATGAAACTGTTGAGCGCAAAGCTCCCGCGATAAAAGTTGCAAAGCCGCACGTGCTCATTCCGGCGTTCCCCGGCACGAACTGCGAATACGACAGCGCAAAGGCAGTCCGCGACGCGGGCGCAGAGCCGGAGATAATTGTTATAAACAACCTCAGCGCGGACGGCATCAGCCGCAGCGTCGAAAAATTCGCGGACGAGCTTCGCTCCTCGCAGATGATATTTATCCCCGGCGGCTTCTCCGGCGGCGACGAGCCGGACGGCAGCGGAAAGTTTATCACGGCATTCTTCAGAAATGCCGCGATAAAAGAGGGCGTCACCGACCTGCTTGAAAACAGGGACGGACTCATGTGCGGAATCTGCAACGGCTTCCAGGCGCTGATAAAGCTCGGACTCGTCCCCTACGGCAAGATAATCGACACGGACGAAAATTGCCCGACGCTCACCTTCAACACCATCGCGCGCCACCAGTCGCGAATAGTGCGCACCCGCATTTCTTCGAACAAATCGCCGTGGCTCGCGCTGACTCAGGTCGGTGACATATATTCCGTGCCGATCTCGCACGGCGAGGGCCGTTTCCTCGCAAGCGACGAACTCATAGCCAAGCTCGCCGCGAACGGACAGATAGCCACGCAGTATGTTGATCTTGACGGCAACGCTTCAAATGATATACACTTCAACCCCAACGATTCCGTCTGCGCTATCGAGGGCATCACATCGCCCGACGGCAGAGTCTTCGGAAAAATGGGACACAGCGAAAGAATCGGAAAAGGTCTTTACAAAAATGTCCCGGGAGATTATAATATTCGTATGTTTGAAGCGGCTGTTAAATATTTTAAATGATGACAAGGAGAATGGAGCATGGCCTATTTATCCGACATTGAAATTGCGCAGCGCTGCAAACCCGAGCACATCGACGTTATCGCAAAGCGCGCCCATGTTGACGAAAAGTACATCGAGCAATACGGAAACTACAAGGCGAAAATAGACCTGTCCCTGCTCTCGGAGACGAAGCGGGAAAACGGAAAGCTGATTCTTGTCACCGCCATAACCCCGACCCCCGCGGGCGAGGGCAAGACCACGACGACGATAGGTCTCGCAGACGGGCTGCGCCGGATAGGCAAGGATGTCACGGTCGCCCTGCGCGAGCCGAGCCTCGGCCCGGTTTTCGGAGTCAAGGGCGGAGCCGCCGGCGGCGGATATGCGCAGGTGGTTCCCATGGAGGATATCAACCTCCACTTCACCGGAGACTTCCACGCGATAGGCGCGGCGAACAACCTGCTTGCCGCGATGCTCGACAATCACATTCAGCAGGGCAACGCCCTGGGCATAGATGTCCGCAAGATAACATGGAAACGCTGCGTTGACATGAACGACCGCCAGCTTCGATTTATCGTCGACGGCATGGGCGGCAAGGCGAACGGTATGCCCCGCGAGGACGGATTTGATATAACCGTCGCGAGCGAGATAATGGCTGTGCTCTGTCTTTCAAGCTCGATAACCGACCTCAAAGTGAGGCTCTCGCGCATGATCGTCGGCTACACCTACGACGACAAGCCCGTGACCTGCGGCGAGCTCAAGGCGGCCGGCGCGATGACCGCGCTTTTGAAAGACGCCCTGAAGCCCAACCTTGTCCAGACCCTTGAGGGCACGCCTGCGTTCGTCCACGGCGGACCGTTCGCGAACATAGCGCACGGCTGCAACTCCATCATGGCGACTAAGATGGCGCTCAAGATGGGCGACTACACCGTCACCGAAGCGGGATTCGGCGCAGATCTCGGCGCGGAAAAGTTCCTCGATATAAAGTGCCGCATGGCGGGACTTGCGCCCGACGCGGTGGTCGTTGTTGCCACTGTCCGCGCGCTCAAGATGCACGGCGGGCTCGACAAAAAGGAGCTTGCGGTTGAAGATATCGGCGCGCTCGAAAGAGGTATACCGAACCTCCTGCGCCATGTTTCCAACATCAAAAATGTCTATAAACTCCCCTGCGTCGTTGCGGTCAACAGATTCCCGACCGACACCGACGCCGAGATAGATTTCATCATCGCAAAATGCCGTGAGCTCGGGGTCAACACCGTGCTCTCCACCGTGTGGGCTGAAGGCGGCAAGGGCGGCGAAGCGCTCGCGCGCGAAGTAGTCCGCCTGTGCGAAGAGGAAAAGGGCGATTTCACTTTCGCCTATGAAGATGAGCTTTCGATCGAGGAGAAGATCGAAGCCGTTGTCAGAAAAGTCTACGGAGGCGACGGAATAACCGTCATGCCCAACGCCAAAAAGCAAATAGCCCAGCTTGAAGCTCTCGGTTTTAGCAAATGCCCCGTATGCATAGCAAAAACCCAGTACAGCTTTTCGGATGACCCGACAAAGCTCGGCGCGCCCGAGCACTTTACTGTGACGGTAAAAAATGTCAAGGTCTCCGCGGGCGCGGGATTCGTCGTCGTTCTGACCGGCGACATTCTAACCATGCCCGGACTGCCGAAGGTTCCCGCCGCAGAAAAAATCGACGTTGACGAAAGCGGCAGAATAACAGGTCTGTTCTGAGATAATAATTCCGCTCGGAGAATATTTCTTCTGCCGAGCGGAGTTTCTATAAATATCGGAGGTAATAAAATGGCTTATTATTTCAACGAAGTATCGCATACCTTTAATGAGTATCTGCTCGTCCCCGGCTATTCGTCGAGCGAGTGCGTGCCCGCGAATGTGTCGCTCAAGACGCCCCTTGTCAAGTACAAAAAGGGCGAAGAGCCCGCGATTTCGCTCAACATCCCGCTGACTTCCGCCATTATGCAGTCCGTCTCCGGCGAGAAGCTCGCCGTGGCGCTCGCAAAGGAGGGCGGCGTGTCGTTCATCTTCGGATCGCAGAGCATAGAGGATGAGGCGGCCATGGTCGCAAGGGCAAAGAATTTCAAGGCCGGCTTCGTCGTCAGCGACTCGAACATCACTCCCGACGCGACTCTCAACGACGTCATCGCGCTCAAGGAGAGAAACGGCCATTCCACTATCGCCGTGACCGAGGACGGCTCGGCTAACGGCAGACTTGTCGGCATAGTCACGAGCAGAGACTACCGCGTCAGCCGCATGACCGGCGACGAGAAGGTCTCGTCCTTCATGACTCCCCGTGAAAAGCTCGTCACCGCTCCGGACACCACAACGCTCAAGGAAGCCAATGATATAATCTGGGACAACAAGCTCAACTCCCTGCCCATAGTCGATTCCGAGGGCAATCTCAGATATTTTGTTTTCCGCAAGGACTATGATGCCCATAAGGACAACCCGAACGAGCTTCTCGACGCGGACAAGCGCTATGTTGTCGGCGCAGGTATAAACACAAGAGACTACGCCGAGCGTATTCCCGCACTTGTCGAGGCGGGCGCAGATGTGCTCTGCATCGACTCCTCCGAGGGCTTCTCGGAGTGGCAGTCCCGCACCCTCGCATGGGTCAGAGAGCACTACGGCGACAACGTCAAGGTCGGCGCGGGCAACGTAGTTGACAGAGAGGGCTTCCTCTTCCTCGCCGAGGCGGGTGCGGACTTTATAAAGGTCGGCATCGGCGGCGGCTCGATATGCATCACCCGCGAGACAAAGGGTATCGGCAGAGGTCAGGCATCGGCTCTTATCGATGTCTGCAAGGCAAGAGACGAATATTTCGAGAGAACGGGCGTATATATCCCCGTCTGCTCCGACGGCGGCATAGTCTACGACCACCATATGACCCTCGCGCTTGCAATGGGCGCGGACTTCCTGATGCTCGGCCGCTACTTCGCGCGCTTTGATGAGAGCCCAACAAACAAGATTTCACTCAAGGGCACTTACTACAAAGAGTACTGGGGCGAGGGCTCCAACCGCGCAAGGAACTGGCAGCGCTATGACCTCGGCGGCGACAAGAAGCTGTCGTTCGAGGAGGGCGTTGACTCCTATGTCCCCTATGCCGGCAGCCTCAAGGACAATGTCACGCTCTCGCTGAGCAAGGTAAAGTCCACCATGTGCAACTGCGGCGCGCTCACAATCCCCGAGCTGCAGCAGAAAGCGAAGCTGACCCTTGTCTCCGCAACGAGCATTGTTGAGGGCGGCGCGCACGACGTCGTGCAGAAAGAGACATACTCCGATCTGAAAAAATAAGCCTGATTCTTTACGGCAGGGCGCGGTGAAAACCGTTCCCTGCCTTTGAAATTAGGCAAATTTACTTGCACAATCACCAATAAATAAGATGTTCGCGGGCAAAAGGCTGTTGAATCCGCCGTTTTTGCCAAAATCGTTTGCAAACTGTTGACACGCCGAAAATGCAATGCTATAATACAGACAATTTAAGACAGCACTTGATAGAGGATGCGAACGAGAAGAGTATCCAGCAGCAACGCCGGCAAGCGGCAGCTGGGGAAAGGCAAGTTCGCCGAAGTTCTATCGCGGTTGCCGCCGCGGTAATGCTGGGCCCTCGCCGAACAGGCGACGGACTGTCACATGACTTATGTGGAGCGCTATCATCGGTTTTTCTGCACATATAGCAGCATATACAAAGCCTGTGATACCTCTTCGGGTCGCAGGCTTATTTAATTTTTTCCAGGAGATGGTACTAATGAACAGAACGAAGAGAATTGTGGCCGCCATTCTGGCTATTGCCATGTGCGCAGTATTATTTGCAGGCTGCGGCACGAAAACCGAAAGTGCCAAGACCGGCGTTGAAGACGGCGTTCTGACCGTTGCCATGGAGTGCGCATACGCTCCCTACAACTGGACTCAGAGCGATGATTCCAACGGCGCTGTCCCGATAAAGGATTCCAGCGACTACGCCAACGGATACGATATCATGATGGCTAAGAAGATATGCGAAGCAAACGGCTGGAAGCTTGAGGTCGTCCGCCTCGACTGGGATTCACTTGTTCCTGCAGTCCAGACCGGCAAGGTTGACGCCGTTATCGCAGGTCAGTCGATGACCGCGGATCGTATGCAGCAGGTCGATTTCGCAGGTCCCTACCTCTATGCGAGCATCGTCTGCATGACAAAGCAGAACAGCAAGTATGCAAACGCTACCTCCCTTGCTGACCTCGCAGGTGCAAAGTGCACCTCGCAGCTCGGAACCATTTGGTATACCACCTGCCTTCCGCAGATAAACGGTGCTCTTATCCAGACCGCACAGGAGACCGCTCCCTCGATGCTCATGGCTCTTGAGACCGGCGCTGTCGACTTCATCTGCACCGATATGCCCACCGCTCAGGGCGCGCTCATCGCTTACAGCGATCTGAAGATCCTCGACCTCCCCGAAAATGCTTTCAAGGTTGACGAGGGCGACATCAACATCGGTATCTCTGTCAAGAAGGGCAACACCGAGCTCAAGGACAAGATCAACTCCGCCCTTGCAGGCATGACCGCAGACGACTTCAACAAGATAATGAACGAGGCTACCAAGATTCAGCCCCTTTCAAAGTAATTAACAATAATCAGAACGGAGATAACAAGATATGAACAAGCTTGCCGAGCTGTGGAGCGACATAGTCCAGTGCTGGAGCGATAGCTCAATGCAGTATCTGACCGGTGCGCTCAAGACAATAGAGCTCGCTGTTATAGCGACAATCATAGGCTGCCTCATCGGCCTTGTCTGCGGAATAATCCAGACTATTCCGTGCGGCAAAAAAGACAATATCGTAAAGCGGGTCATCCTCGGCATAGTCAAGGCTATAGTGCGTATCTACGTCGAAGTTTTCAGAGGCACGCCGATGATAATCCAGGCGATATTCATCTTCTACGCCCTGCCCTACTTCTCAAACGGTGCGATAAACCTTGAACCGACTTTCGCGGCATATCTCGTTGTCTCCATCAACACCGGAGCATATATGGCAGAGACCGTCCGCGGCGGTATAATGTCGATAGACGTCGGTCAAACGGAGGGCGCAATGTCCATAGGCATGAACCACTTCAAGACCATGCTCTATGTCATTCTTCCGCAGACCATACGCAATATCATCCCGCAGATAGGCAACAACCTCATAATCAACATCAAGGATACTTCCGTCATGTTCGTTATCGGCTACGCCGAGCTCTTCGCGGCTCACAAGGCTATCGTCGGCGCAAAGTATGTCTACTTCCCGTCGGCAGTTATAACGCTGACTATCTACCTGATAATGACGGTCATCTGCTCGCTTATCCTCAGACTGTGGGAGAAGAAGCTTGACGGTCCGGAGAACTTCGATCTCTCGACCACCGACACTCTCGCCCACACCAGCGGAATGTACACATTTGTCAAAAAGGCCAAGAAGAAGGAGGGAAGATAATGTCAGAGCCTATTTTACAGATAAATCATCTTTCAAAGACCTTCGGCAGCCACGAAGTTCTGCGCGACATTGACTTTTCGGTCAATCCCGGCGATGTCACGAGCATCATCGGTGCGTCCGGCTCGGGCAAATCAACTTTGCTCCGCTGCATAAACCTCCTTGAGACTCCGACCTCCGGCGATATACTCTATCACGGCACGAACATCGACAATATAAAAGGCGGCGCGAGCGCATACCGTTCGCACGTCGGCATGGTGTTCCAGTCGTTCAATCTTTTCAACAACATGACCGCTCTCAAGAACTGCATGATCGGTCAGACGAAGGTTCTCAAGAAGTCCAGAGCCGAAGCCAAGGCTTCCGCACTGCATTATCTTGAAAAGGTCGGCATGGCGCCCTACATCAACGCCAAGCCCTCCCAGCTCTCCGGCGGTCAGAAGCAGCGCGTCGCAATAGCCCGCGCGCTTGCGATGGAGCCCGAAGTTCTGCTGTTCGACGAGCCGACGAGCGCACTCGACCCCCAGATGGTCGGCGAAGTGCTCGAAGTCATGCGCAACCTCGCCAAAGAGGGCCTGACGATGATAGTTGTCACCCACGAAATGGCGTTTGCGCGCGACGTTTCAACGAATGTCGTGTTCATGGCGGACGGACTCATCTGCGAACAGGGCAGTCCGAAGGACATCTTCGAGAATCCGCAGGATCCCAAGACGCAGGAGTTCCTTTCAAGATTCCTCGCGAAATAAAATTAAACAGGATATCTCCGACAAGGAGATATCCTGTTTTTAATTGTATCTGAACAACCGATATACATTTATTTACCCTCTCTCCTATTCTCTTGTCAATTTTTACAAAGCTGTTTGCCAACGGACGAAGGTATGGTACAGATTGACAAAATTGAATTTATTTTGCTGAAGCACTTGAATATTTATGCATATAGTAGTATATTATTAGTCAAATAGTTGAATAATTTTGCACCGTCGGCGAATATTGGATCGTTTTTATAAACGCCGTGTTCGCCGAAAGCGCATTAAGCGGGAGACACCATGAAAATATTTATCGACGGCAGCGCCGGCACGACCGGGCTGAGAATAAAAGACAGACTGATGAAGCGAAGCGACGTTGAGCTGATAACGCTCAGCGAGGAGCAGAGAAAAGATACCGAGAGCCGCAAGCAGGCGCTGAACAGCGCACAGGTCGCTTTTCTTTGCCTGCCGGACGCCGCCGCAGTTGAGGCGGTCGAACTGGTTGAAAATCCGGACACCGTTATTATAGATACCTCGACGGCGCACCGCACGAGCGAGGGCTGGGCTTACGGCTTCCCGGAGCTGTCAGCAGAATTTGAAGATAAGATAAAGAACTCAAAACGCATCGCCGTCCCCGGATGCCACGCCGGCGGGTTTATCGCGCTTGTTTATCCGCTTGTTGAAGCGGGCGTGCTCGGAAATGATGCACTGCTCAGCTGCTATTCTCTGACCGGCTACAGCGGCGGCGGCAAGAAGATGATTGCCGAATACGAGAGCGAGGATAAATCTCCCCTGCTCTTTGCCCCCAGACAGTATGGGCTGACTCAGCAGCACAAGCACTTAAAAGAGATGAAAGGCATAACGGGCATTGAAAACGCCCCGATATTCTGCCCTGTGGTCGATGATTTTTACAGCGGAATGCAGGTCACAGTGCCGCTGTTCGCGGAGCAGATAAGCTGTTCTTCAAGCGAAATCGCCAATATCTACAAAGCGAAATATCAGGGTCCCGTCGTGACTTTCTGCGATAAATCGGACAACGGCGGCTTTCTGTGCGCGGGCGCGCTCTCGGGCACGGACGGCATGAAAATATCGGTCTACGGCAACGATGAGCGAATACTGCTGACCGCCGTATACGACAATCTCGGCAAAGGCGCATCGGGCGCCGCGCTCGAAAATCTGAACCTTGTCATGGGCAAGGACAAGGCTTTCGGACTTGATATCTGAGGAGGTAAAAGAAAATGAAAATAATATCGGGCGGCGTCTGCGCCGCAAAGGGATTCAAGGCTTCCGGCGTTCACTGCGGCATCCGCAAGAACAGGACGAAGCGCGATCTCGCGCTCATATACAGCGAAAAAGTCGCCAACGCGGCGGCTGTCTATACAACTAACCTCGTCAAGGGCGCGCCGCTGGTCGTCACAAAAAATCATATCGCAGACGGCAAGGCGCAGGCGGTCATATGCAACAGCGGAAACGCGAACACCTGCAACGCGAACGGCGTTGAGATAGCCGAGCGCACGAGCGACCTGCTCGCGTCCGTGCTCGGAATAAAGCCCGCCGACATCGTCGTCGCTTCGACAGGCGTTATCGGCCAGCCGCTGAACATCACCCCGATAGCCTCCGGCATACCCGCTCTGAAAGCAGGACTCGGCGACCACTCAGATCAGGCGGCAGAGGCGATAATGACGACCGACACGATTCCGAAGGAGATTGCCGTCAGCTTCGAAATAGGCGGAGTTGAATGCAAAATGGGCGGCATCGCAAAGGGTTCGGGCATGATTCATCCCAACATGGCGACGATGCTCGTTTTCATAACCACCGACTGCGCGATAAGCAGTGAGATGCTCCAGAAAGCTCTGTCTTCAGACATCGCGGAGACTTTCAATATGATAAGCATCGACGGCGACACCTCGACAAACGACATGGTGACAGTGCTCGCAAACGGGCTCGCCGGGAACAAAGAGATCAGCAAAGAGGGCGATGACTTCAATGAATTTATGAAAGCCCTCAATACGATAACCGTGTGGCTTTGCCGCAGGATTGCCGCCGACGGCGAGGGCGCGACGAAGCTGCTCGAATGCAAGGTCAGCGGCGCAAAAGATAAAGAAACAGCCAAGACTGTTGCCAAGAGCGTAGTCTGCTCGTCGCTGACGAAAGCCGCCATGTTCGGCTCGGACGCCAACTGGGGTAGGGTTCTCTGCGCCATCGGCTACAGCGGTGCGAATGTTGATGTCAACAAAATCGACGTTTGGTTCAAGTCGAATAAAGGCTCGATTCTCGTCTGCGAAAACGGCGCGGGAGTTGATTTTTCGGAGGAAAAGGCAAAAGAGATACTCTCCGAAAATGAGATAGATATTCTTATTGATTTAAAGAGCGGCGATGCATCTTCAACGGCGTGGGGCTGCGACCTGACATACGACTACGTCAAGATAAACGGCGACTACCGCACCTGATTGCGAAAAACGGAGGGAAAGATATGAACATTTCAAACGCGGAGCGCGCAAGGGTTCTTGTCCACGCGCTGCCGTATATACAGGATTACGCAGGCAAGATAGTCGTCGTCAAATACGGCGGCAACGCGATGACGAGCGAAAAGCTCAAGGATTCCGTCATGCGCGACATCATTCTGCTCTGGCTCATCGGCATAAAAGTCGTTCTGGTTCACGGCGGCGGTCCGGAGATAACTGATATGCTCCAAAAGACCGGCAAGAAGAGTGAATTCGTCAACGGTCTGCGCGTCACGGACAAGGAGACCGCCGATATAGTGCAGATGGTGCTCGCCGGCAAAGTCAACAAAAGCCTCGTCAACCTCGTTGAAAACAAGGGCGGCAAGGCGATGGGACTCTCCGGAATAGACGGCCACATGATTGAAGCGAAGATAAAAGACGAGAAGCTCGGCTTCGTCGGCGAGATAACAAATGTAAATATCCAGCCGATACTCGACGTTATCGACAAGGGATATATCCCGATCGTTTCGACCGTCGGCTGCGACAGCGAGGGCAATGTCTATAACATAAACGCGGACACCGCCGCGGCGAAGATAGCCGGCGCGCTCAACGCGGAGAGTCTTATATCCATGACAGATATAAGCGGCATTCTTCATGACAAGGACGACCCGGACACGCTCATCTCGGTCATAAAAGCGGACGAAGTTCCCGCGCTCATAAAGAGCGGCATCATTGGCGGCGGCATGATTCCGAAAGCCGAATGCTGCATCAACGCAATAAAATGGGGAGTTCACAGGGTTTTCATTATTGACGGCAGGATACCGCACTCGATACTTATTGAAATGCTGACAGACGAAGGCATGGGCACGATGTTCACGGCATAAAAGGAGATATAATGGATATATTACAGCAGCAGGACAAGGAATACATCGCCGGAACTTATGCGAGGTTCCCGCTGACCATCGAGGGCGGCAAGGGCTCCGTGGTCTGGGACGACGCGGGGAAGATATACACCGATCTGTCCTCGGGCATAGCGGTCAACACTTTCGGCATAGCCGACGACGAATGGATAAAAGCAATAACCGAACAGGCGGGCAAAATTCAGCACATGTCGAACCTCTACTACACAGAGCCTTGCGTGAAGCTCGCGCAGATGCTCTGCGACCGCACGGGCATGAAAAAAGTTTTCTTCTCGAACTCCGGCGCGGAGGCCAACGAATGCGCGATAAAGGCAGCGAGAAAATACGCCGCAGAGAAGCACGGCGCGGACTGCTACAATATAGTTACGCTAAGAAACAGCTTCCACGGCAGAACGATAACCACCCTCGCCGCAACGGGGCAGGATGTGTTCCACAAGGATTTTCTGCCGCTGACTGAGGGATTTATCTATGTTGAGCCAAATGATATCGAGAAGATTGAAAAAGTTCTCTTTGAAAATCGCTGCGCCGCGGTCATGCTCGAAGTCGTTCAGGGCGAGGGCGGCGTCGTGCCGCTCGACAAAGACTATCTCCAATCGCTCGAAAGAATCTGCCGCGAGCGCGACATTCTGCTCATCTGCGACGAGGTTCAGATAGGCAACGGCAGAAGCGGCAAGCTCTACGGCTACATGAACTACGGCATATTCCCCGACATCGTATCGACCGCAAAGGGACTCGCGGGCGGTCTGCCGCTCGGAGCTACGCTGTTCAGCGAAAAGACAAAGGATGTTCTCACCCCCGGCTCCCACGGTTCCACTTTTGGCGGTAACCCAATATGCTGCGTCGGCGCGATAAATATTCTTTCGAGGCTCGATGAAAAGACTCTCGCCGGAGTCCGTGAGAGGTCGGAATATATATTTTCAGAGCTCAGCGGTGCACCGGGTATAAAAGAAGTCTCGGGACTCGGGCTGATGATCGGCATAAAGACCGAAAAGGACGCCTCCGAGGTCATAAACACCTGCATGAAAAAGGGCGTTCTCGTTATCAAAGCGAAAGACAAGGTCAGGCTGCTCCCGGCGCTCAACATTCCCATGGAGCTGCTCGAACAGGCAGTCGGCGTTATAAAAGAAGTCTGTGCAGACAAGGAGGCTTGAACATGACATTCAAAGATAGAGATTTTTTGAAACTTTTGGATTTCACTCCCGAAGAGATTGAATATCTTATCGACTTCGCCGCCTCTCTCAAGGCGAAGAAGAAGGCGGGCATACCGCACAAAATATGCGACGGCAAGAATGTTGCGCTGATATTCGAAAAGACGAGCACGAGGACAAGGTGCAGCTTCGAAGTCGCGGCGCGCGACCTCGGCATGGGTACGACTTATCTCGACCCCTCCGGCTCGCAGATAGGCAAAAAAGAGAGCATCGCCGACACGGCGCGCGTGCTCTCAGGCATATATGACGGCATTGAATACCGCGGCTTCGGCCAGAGCATCGTGGAAGAGCTGGCAAAATACGCCGGCGTCCCCGTCTGGAACGGCCTGACGAACGAATTCCACCCCACGCAGATCCTGGCGGATATGCTGACGATCCGCGAGCACTTCGGCAGCCTGAAGGGCCGCAAGCTCGTGTTCCTCGGCGACTGCCGCT